>Ga0209234_1000381_pt1 | contig 15021 bp, 11 predicted proteins | sample GraSoi013_1_20cm_2_FD_185816 | JGI IMG/M metagenome (GOLD analysis project Ga0209234, IMG submission 185816) | Grasslands soil microbial communities from the Angelo Coastal Reserve, California, USA - Sample 08_20_2013_1_20cm (SPAdes) (version 2) | ecosystem: Environmental > Terrestrial > Soil >... | reverse complement strand
CAGGTACGTTCAGTGCCTGATTCAGATTGGAAAGCTCTCTTCCACTTAGGGAGCTTCCGGCAGCTAGTTTTTCCGCTACGCGGCGCAGGAGAAGGCGCAATTGCACCAGTTTGTGGCGCGGAACGTCCTTCGACGGAAGGCGATGAAGGCTCCAATGCTTGAGGAACGTGGCGAGCCACCGCGGGTTTGTAAGGTGATCGGTGAGCTTCCCAAAGCCGTTCCATTCCTCGCTGTTGGCGAGATCGACCCAGGGAGCAACCTTGCCGAATCCCGCCGCGTGGAAGTTGTTGCGTGATGCTTTCATCGTAATGGCTTAAATTAGTTTGACTCGTTACAAGAAATCACCTATGCTTTGGTAATGAGTATAGCAGCGATAGGGCGTTACAGCAATACAAGCTGGAAGAGCCGTACGCGGCTTTCGCTACCGCCGATTGGTGAACCAATGTCCATGAAATCCGCCGTAGTCATTCAAGAAGTCCCGGACGTCACAGCCCCTACGCGCCCGCGATTGAATCGCGCCCTCGTGGTCTTTTCCTTTCTTTCCATCTACCTCATCTGGGGCTCCACATACTTGGCGATTCGTTATGCCGTGGAGACGATTCCCCCACTCTACACCGCCGGCTTCCGCCACTTGACGGCCGGCACGATTCTCCTCATCTGGTGCCTGGCAAAACATCTTTCGCCCACCTGGGCGCAGGTTCGCGCCAGCATCATTATCGGCGCATTCTTCTTTTTGATCGGCCACGGCACGCTTCATTGGGCGGAACAAAAAGTACCGTCTGGCCTTGCCTCTCTGCTCATTGCCAGCGAACCCATCTGGGTTTTCTTGCTCACCGCTATCACTGCCCGGCAGTGGCGCTGGAATGCGTCGCTTCTGGCTGGAATCTTTCTGGGATTCGGAGGCGTGGGCCTGCTGATGGGCCGAAGCGCTTTGAATTCTGGCCCCGGCGTGCTTGTCGGTTCACTGGCGGTCGTGTTGGGTGCACTTTCCTGGTCCGTGGGAATTGTCTACTCCAGGCGGTCGCATCTCTCCGGACACCCACTTTTGTTGTCGGCACTTTCATTATTGGCGGGTTCCGTGCAACTGCTTCTGGCCGGAACGGCTATTGGGGAGTACCGCGGATTTTCGTTCGCCTCCGTCTCCGTGCGTTCATGGCTGGCGCTCGGCTATCTCATACTCTTCGGCTCACTCGTGGCCTTCACGGCCTACAACTGGCTCCTCGAGCACTACTCTCCCACGCTCGTTGCCACCCACGCTTACGTCAATCCCATTGTCTCCGTCCTGCTCGGCTGGCTCTTCGCCGGCGAGGCCGTCACGTTAAACGTGCTTTTCTCCACCGCCATGGTCATCGTCGCCGTCATGCTCGTCGATCGCGGCATGGCCCGCCTTCAGCAAGCCTCCTAGCTTCGATTCCTCACGGCACTCACGGTCGGGTCGTGCTAACCCAGCCTGGCGACAAAAAATCAGGCGCGCCGCCGAACTGCCGGACGCGCCTTCTTTCGCCTCAGGAGATTGCTGGCGGTCACATCTTGGTGATTTCCACGGATGCCCGCGTCGTCTCCCAATCCATCCGCAGCGTGCAGCCGGTGGCCGCTTTGTCAAAGGCGATAGTGAAATTCTCGACGAGCGAAGGCAACTTCGAAGCCTTCATATCCACACGTGCCAGATCATTGTCCGGCCCAGGGTAATCCGTGCCCCACTCACCGGTTTTCTTGCTGATGATCAGAGTCCACTTATCCGGATTCGGAATCGCAAAAATGGTGTAGCTCCCGCCCGGAACGTGCGCCCCGCCTACCATTAAGTCCGTCGTGGTGACAAAAGTCGTCGCTTCGTTCGCTCCGGCGCGCCAAACCTTCCCATACGGTTCGTGTTCGCCAAAGATCTTGCGCCCCCGTACTCGTGGGCTCGAATAGTCCACAGTAATCGTCTTGCCGCCCCCCAAGTCACACTTGGCCTGCGCCGGCGGACTCGGTCTCGAAGCTTTATCGCCCTGCGCTGACCCCAGCTCCGCCATGAGGCCCAGAGTCAGACATCCCACTGCCAAAACTGCAAATTCTTTTCTCATTCTTCTCCCCCTCCATCGGTGCCCAAACATTGAACCGGATTTCCCCGCTCCGCGCAACATCGAATTCGTCCAACTCTAACAGCCGGTTGAAACGCAAACTCCGCTTCAGCCTTTTTGTCTCTGCCTTCGCGAAACTACAAGAAAGGAGTTACACCTAAGGAATTGTGCGGGCCGGGCAAACCAACAGGGATCCGTTTCCGGAGGTGCCTATACAAGGGTCACGCCGTCGTCTATTGATGACCTTCGTTGGCACTGTTGGAATCTTAGCAGTTAGACTTTTTCTTGCCTGCCAAGCTTCGGGCGTGCGCCGGAGCGTCACAGCCGCGTCCCTCGCCGCACGCTCCCCATCCCAATTTTCCCCCCGGCCTGGACGGCCAGCTAGCCAAAGGTCCGGATACAACGGCCATTGATTGCGAGAATCAGAAAGAACTCAGGTCCGACGTTTCGAGACTCCATGAAATGGTCTCCGAGCTCAAGGAGTAGGTCGAGAACCCAGCTCAGCTTCCACTCCTTCCCTTGTCCGATATGTTCGATGATCGTCTTCCTTTGGTCGTCCTGGGACATTCCTTTACACGTTTGTCGAGTTTGTGTTAGCCTGAATAGGTCGAAGAGAAGAGGAAAAAATTCAGGGGACGACGGAGAGGGGCACTTGAGCGCACCGAAATCAGCGTTGATCGAACAATTCCGGACCCACGTTAAGGACACGGGCTCGCCAGAAGTGCAAATCGCGCTTCTTAGCGAGCGGATCAACTATCTGACCTCGCATCTCAAGTCCCACGTGAAAGACCATGCATCGCGCCGCGGATTGATCATGATGGTCAATAAGCGCCGTCGTTTGCTGGACTATCTCAACCGCCGCGACCCGGATCGGTACCGCGAGATTGTTGAACGTCTTAGCCTGCGCAAGTAATCGTTCTGCTGTTTCATCAGAATCAGGGCGATATCCACTGCGTTCTCATGAAGTGACACATTCCACACGGAGTCTGTCGTCAGGCTTCCGGCTGAGTTAGTGCCGGAATTTCTCGTGGTGTGATCCGTCGCGTTTCGTTAGCCTCACGACAATTCTCGCCTCTTGCCTCTTCCTCATGGATGGCCGCGTTGCGGCCAACGCAAACCTCAAGGCCCGTTCTTCCGCGAACGTGCCTGAACATGCTCCGCTCGGGTGCGGAGCCAAAGGAAATGATTCATGTCCGAAAATACGCACACTCCCGCACCACATCGCGTTACCGTCGAAGTCGGTGGGCGCACTCTGACTCTCGAAACTGGGAAAATTGCGAAACAGGCCAATGGCGCTATTGTGGCGCGCTACGGCGACACCGTCGTGCTTACCACCGCCTGCATGGCCTCGGCCATCAATGACCGCGACTTCTTGCCCCTCACTGTTGACTACCGCGAGAACACATACTCCGCTGGAAAAATCCCCGGTGGTTTCTTCAAGCGCGAAGGCCGCCCCTCCGAAAAGGAAGTTCTCACCTCCCGCTTGATTGACCGCCCCATGCGTCCGCTCTTCCCTGATTCCTGGCGCAATGAAACTCAGATCGTCTCCATGGTGCTCTCCGCGGACAGTGAGAATGACCCCGATGTCATTGCCGTAACCAGCGCGTCTGCCGCGGCTTACTGCTCGGATCTGCCGTTCGAGAAGCCCATTGCCTGTGTCCGAGTTGGCCTGGTGGATGGGCAGTTGGTGATCAATCCCACGGTGGCCGACCAGAAGAAAAGTCTGATGAATATCATCATTGCGGGCACGGATGAAGCCATCGTCATGGTGGAATCCGGCGCGCTCGAAGTTTCCGAAGAGGCTGTTGCGGATGCCCTCGAGTTCGGCCACGCTCAAATCAAAAAAATCGTCGCCGCCATCAAGGAACTCCACGCACACCTCAAGCCCAAGAAGGTTGCTGTCGCGCCGCTCGCGTTTGATGAAGCCATCTACAAGGATCTTCAAAGGAAGTACGGCGAGCGGCTTCATGACGCGCTGAACACCGAAAAGCATCCCAAGAAGGAAAGCTATCACCTCGTCGATGCTCTCAAGGAAGAGATCATTAAAGCGATTCCTGAAGAGCCAAAGAAGGAGATGGACGAGAAGCGCATCCTTACCAAGCGCGCCCTAGAACGCCTCCGCGAAAATATCTTTCGCGATGATGTTCTCAACGCCCGCCGCCGTCCCGATGGCCGCGCCTTCGACCAGATTCGCCTGATCACCTGTGAAGTCGGCTTGCTCCCCCGTGTCCACGGTTCCGCGCTCTTTACCCGCGGCGAAACCCAGGCGCTCGCCACTTTGACCCTGGGCACCAAGGAAGACATGCAGCGCCTCGACCTGCTCTTCGAGCAGGACCAGTTTAAGCGCTTCATGCTGCACTACAACTTCCCGCCGTTCAGCGTCGGCGAAGTAAAGTTCCTGCGCGGCCCGGGTCGCCGCGAAATCGGCCACGGTGCGCTTGCCGAGCGTGCGCTCCTCAATCTGCTTCCTCCCGAAACCGATTTCCCCTATGCCATGCGCCTCGTCTCCGACATTTTGGAATCCAATGGCTCCTCTTCCATGGCCACCGTCTGCGGCGGATCGCTCGCTCTCATGGACGCCGGTGTGCCTCTGAAGGCTGCCTGCGCAGGCATCGCCATGGGCCTCGTCGTCGGTGACGGCAAGAAATACTCCATCCTCACGGACATCGCCGGAGCCGAAGATCATTACGGCGACATGGACTTCAAAGTCGCCGGCACTCGCGCGGGCATCACCGCGCTGCAGATGGACATCAAGGTCCTGGGCATCTCCATCGGCATGATGCGCGAAGCCCTCGCGCAAGCGAAGAAGGCCCGCCTCCAGATTCTCGACACCATGGAGAAGACACTCGGCGAGGCGCGCACCGCAATTTCCGCCTACGCCCCGCGCCTCTTCAAGCTGAAAATCCCGCAGGACAAAATCCGCGACCTCATCGGGCCGGGCGGCAAGAAGATCAAGTCCATCATCGAAGCTACCGGCGTCAAGATCGACGTCCTCGAAGACGGCACCGTGCACATCTTCTCCACCAGTGGAGCCGGCGGCGACGCGGCCCTGCAGATGGTTCGCGATGTCACCGCCAGCGCCGAAATCGGCAAAACCTATCTCGGCAAAGTCGTTCGCCTTGCGGAATTTGGCGCTTTTGTCGAGCTTTTTCCCGGCACCGACGGTCTCTTGCATATCAGCGAAATCTCCGAGCATCGCATTCGCGACGTTCGCGATGAGCTGAAGCTAGGTGACCAAGTCCTGGTTAAAGTTCTTTCCATCGAGGGCAACAAGGTTCGCCTGTCGCGCAAGGCCCTCATCCGCGAAGCCCGCGAAAAGCAGCAGAAAGCCGCTGCTGGCGGCGGCAACCCCGGTTCCTCGAGTGGGGAAAGCAGCGGCGGCGATTCCGGCTCCCACGAATAAATTTTTTCGACTCTTTTGCTATTGCGGTTTGTCTAGGGGCGGACTGATATCCCGAGCGGAGTCGAAAGACCAGTCCGCCCTTCTTTTTTGTCACCCACAAAACAAGAGGCCCGCTATCCAAATCGGGGCCTGTTCTGAATTTTTCTCTGTGTCGGGATTCTCTGCTTCGACTGCTTGTGCCGCAAATAGGTGCGCGCTGGTTCACCCAGGCCGACTATCGGAGATGATCTTAGTATGCCTCGTCGGACTGAGGCGAAGGCTCGTTCGCTCGTTACATTCTTACTTCCTGCTTTTCGCAATGTACCGCATCCAACGCCCCCCATAGCGCATCCAGGGCCTCGTGCGTGGTGGCCAAAATCTCTTCCTCATTTCCATCCGCATGCTCGCCCAGCCACTCGCGCCAGGCGGCGCGATGCGCCTTGTCGGCATCCTCATGCACCTCGAAATACGCCAACCCCTCTGGCTCCGTCACCCCATAAAACTTCTTTAACCCGGCAACCTTCGTGGTAGCGATCTCCGGCACCTGGGACTCGTAAGCGTAGAGTGCCGCTACTGCCTCCTCCACCGGCCGGTCCCCGCAAATCTCTCGGAATTTTTGCACCACTGCTTGCGTTCCCGGCAGGGCAGGGCAGCACGTAATGTCATCCTCGCCCACTCCTACCGCCGCCGCAAAATCCCGCCACAGCTTTGGATGCGGCCCCGCCGGATTCTCCTCCTCCGCCAGGTTCTCCCGAATCAATCCCTGCAGCGGACCGTTTGTTCGCGCCACCAGCACGCGCAGGTGCTTCGGAAACGCCTCGACATGCCGGTAATACTGCGCCGCATAAAGCTGCAGCGACTCCCTGCTCAGCTTCCCGGCCCGCCAATCCTGATAAAACGGATGCTTCAGCAAACTCTTCTCCGCAATCGCCGCATCCAGTTTCTTCAACAATTCCGTGTTCGCCATTTTGTCCATCCTCTGCCGCCCGCATCGCTTTATTCGCAAGCCTCCATCTCACTTAAATCGTGTCGCGAATTGTACCAAACTTTTCTTACCATTGTTCAAACGTCTGCTGTTTGAGAGCTCGTTAAAGCACTTGGCTGATCCGCAACGGAGCTATTCCACGATTGGTAAACTCCCCCGCAAGAAACTCGGGGGGGCGCATCGAACCAAATCATCATTTCTGAATTTCGCGGGAACTTCAAAATCGGACGTCTCGTTCACCATCGACTCCCTCCCTATGCTAGGACGTCGCCCCATGCACCCGCTCAATATCCGCCCCAACTCCCCTCAGCTTCTCCACGATTCCCTCATACCCGCGATCAATATGATACACGCGCTCAATGGTCGTCTCGCCGCTGGCCACCAAACCGGCCAGCACTAGCCCTGCGCTCGCCCGCAAATCCGACGCCTGCACCGTTGTGCCTGACAACTGCGCCGGCCCGTGCACTACCCCCTTGCGTCCATCAATCGAAATGTTCGCCCCCATGCGCATCATCTCACTGGCATGCAGGTAGCGGTTCTCAAAAATCGTCTCGGAAATGACCGAGGTGCCCTCCGCCTGTGTCGCCAGAGCCATGTATTGCGCCTGCATGTCCGTCGCGAATCCCGGATACTCTTCCGTTGTAACGTCAGCGCCCACCAGCCTCTTCGCGCCCTGCACTCTCATCGTTGTTTTGTTCACAATCTCAATCGGCACACCCGCCTGACCTAATTTCGCAATCACCGCTCCCAAATGCTCTGGCTCGCAATGCGTAATCATCAGCTCCCCGCCGGTAATCGCTCCCGCCACTAGAAATGTCCCCGCCTCGATCCGATCTGGGATCACGGAATGTTCCGTACCGTGCAGCTGGTCCACGCCACGGATCCGCAGCGTCGAAGTTCCATGGCCAGAAATCTCCGCACCCATCTTCCCTAGCATCTCCACCAAATCCGTCACTTCCGGCTCCCTCGCGGCGTTCTCCAGCACGGTCTCCCCCTCAGACAGCACCGCGGCCATCAGAATATTCTCCGTCCCTGTCACGGTAATTCTCTCAAACACGATGTGCGCGCCTTTTAGCCGTCCCTTTGGTACCCGAGCCTCGATGTAACCGTGTGAAGTCCCTATCTCCGCCCCCATCTGCTCCAGGGCCTTTAAATGCAAATCCACGGGCCGCGCCCCAATTGCACACCCGCCCGGCAGCGAGACTCGCGCCAATCCCACCCGCGCCATCAGGGGCCCCAGCGTCAGCACCGACGCCCGCATCGTCTTCACCAGTTCATACGGTGCCTCCACGTGGTTCAACTTCAGTGCCTCAATCACGTAATCGCTTGCCGGCATTTCCGTCACCGAAACCTTCGCGTCCATGAACGCCAGCAGCTTGCTCATGGTAATCAGGTCGCGCACTTTCGGGATGTTGTGTAGGGTCACCTTTTCCGCGGTCAGCAAAGCCGCCGCCATTACTGGCAGCGCCGAATTCTTCGCTCCGCTGATGGCCACCGTCCCCCGCAGCACCTTCCCACCCTTGATCCGGAATTTATCCATTCGCTCTCACTTGGTTCTTCAGCGCTTCTCTCGGTTATCATTTTCTTTTTGTGTCGTACTTCTCGCTTCCTACGCCCCCAACGCTTTTCTCAAATCACCTCTCACGGCCTGCAGTCTCTTCGCTGCCTCCGCAGCGCCAATGCCTCGCTTCAACATCACCAGCGCCATGCGCATATCGTGTCCCGCCTGCCGCAAAGCGTGTTCCGCCGAAGACACCCTCTTGCCGCTGGCCTCCGCAAGGATCCGCAGCGCGCGCTCTGCAAGCTTCTCATTCGTCGGCATCATATCGATCATCAAGTTCTCATATACATGCCCGAGCCGCGCCAGCACAGCCGTACTCAGCATGTTGAGCACCATCTTTTGCGACGTCCCCGCCTTTAGTCGCGTCGATCCGGTCAACACTTCCGGCCCCACCTCTGGCGCAATGACGATTTTCGCGAGCCGCCCGGCTGGCATCCGCAAGTTGGAAGTCACCGCCACCGTGGTCGCGCATCGCTTCTGCGCGAACTTCAGTGCCCCCAGCACGTACGGTGTTGTCCCGCTCGCCGCGATCCCCACCACTACGTCATTCCGCGTCAATTTCTTCGCCCGCAAATCCCGCTCTCCGTTCCGCGCCGAATCCTCCGCCCCTTCGACCGCCCGGGTAATCGCGCGCCTTCCTCCTGCAATCAGCGCCTGTACCAGTTTCGGCGAAGTCCCAAACGTCGGCGGACATTCCGCTGCATCCAGTACTCCCATCCGCCCGCTTGATCCCGCCCCCACATAAATCAGCCGACCGCCCTTGCGAATCCCGCTGACAATCGCATCCACGGCGCGCGCAATTGCCGGAATCTCCCGCCCCACGCCGACCGCCACCTTGCGGTCCTCGCGATTCATCAGCCGCACAATCTCCATCGCCGTCATGCCGTCCAGATTCCTTGACGCGGCATTCCTCTGTTCTGTGAGTCGCTGTTCGATGAGCCGATGATGTATGAGGGGGCGCTCCGTGCGTCTCTGCTTTTTTGGCCTGGTAGTCATCCCCGGATTATACAGGCCACGCAAAATGTCCTGTGGCACCGCCAGTCCTGGCCGTGTGCCTCAGATAGGCGCAACGCATTGAACAACTCCACGATGAATCGTCACACGTCATGCGCACCTCAAAGGATAGCAACTCTCCGTCAACCAAATCACATTCCGGGGAATCAGCTATGTTAAAAAGGAGATAGTTTCGCCGATTCGCCAAAACAGAATGGCTCGCATTCATGGACGTTCTCAAAAAGCTTTTTGAAGAACATTTCCACGCATCGCCAGAGCGCATCCAGCCGCTGCAGGGTGAGCTTGGCGGTTCCGGTCGCAAGATCATCCGGCTGGCCCGGGAAAAACTCAGTGCCATTGGCATTCTCTACGGTGTTCGCGAAGAAAACGTCGCCTTTCTCGAGTTTTCCAAACATTTTCGCCGCCACGGCCTTCCCGTTCCGGAAATTTACGCCGAAGACCTCAGCCAGGGCGCCTATCTCGAAGAAGACCTTGGCGACACCACTCTTTTCGAATTCCTTTCTAAAAACCGCACCGGCGAAAGCATTGCTGCCCAGGCCGTCGAAGCCTATCGCACGGTTGTCGCCGTGCTCCCGCGCTTTCAAGTCGAAGCCGGCCGCGATCTGAATTATAAGGTCTGCTATCCCATCTCCAGCTTCGATCGCCAATCCATCACCTGGGATCTGAACTATTTCAAATACTATTTCCTTCGCCTTGCCAGTATCCCCTTCAATGAGCAAGCCCTGGAAGACGATTTCGGCCGCCTGACCGAATTCCTCCTGAGCGCTCCGCGTGACTACTTTCTCTACCGCGACTTCCAATCTCGCAACATCCTGTTGCGCGACGGCCAGCCCTTTTTCGTGGACTATCAAGGCGGCCGCAAGGGCGCTCTGCAATACGACATCGCTTCACTGTTGTACGATGCCAAGGCCGATCTCCCGCCCGACCTCCGTCAGCAGCTTCTCGATCACTATCTCGACAGTCTCGCACGTTTTATCAAGCTCGATCGCGAAGCATTCCTGCGTCACTATTACGCCTACGTTTACATTCGCATCTTGCAAGCCCTGGGCGCTTATGGCTTTCGCGGCTTTTACGAACGCAAAGCTCATTTTCTCCAGAGCGTTCCCTACGCCCTGAAGAATCTCCGCTGGCTGCTCCACCACGTCAGGCTCCCCGTCCCTCTCGCGGCGTTGATGGGCGCATTCAAAGGCATGTTGGCCTCGGAGAAATTGCAGGGCCTCGCTTCCGAAGCCGAAAACCTGATTGTGCGGATCTTCAGTTTTTCTTTTCACCACGGCTTGCCCAAAGACCAAACCGGCAATGGCGGCGGCTTCGTTTTCGACGGCCGCAGCCTCCCGAATCCGGGACGCGAAGAGCGCTTCAAGACTCTAACCGGTAAAGACGCCCCGGTGATCGATTACCTCAATCAGCAGGAAAGCGTGCATCAGTTTCTTGCCAGCGTCCTGTCGCTGGTGGACTCGAGCATCAGCAACTATCAGCAGCGTGGCTTCAAGAATCTGATGATTTCCTTCGGTTGCACCGGCGGCCAGCATCGCTCGGTTTTCCTGGCCGAGCAATTGGCCAAGCGCTTGCGCAACAGGAACGGTCTGGAAGTCGCCGTCCACCATCTCGAACTGGAGAAACTGGGCAAGCGGAGAGCCCTCCAGTGAAGGCTTCCAACATCTCTTCTATGGTGCGCTTTGCAGTTGGAGGGTCCGCCTTCCGAGGCAGACCGCTCTTCTTGATCCGCCTACCCCCCACGGTCATTCTGAACCGAGCAGGCCGATTTTTTCTTTCCCTTTTGCCCCTGCGATCGAATATTTCGACACTGCCCCAAAGGGGTCGGCCCGCCCGGTGTGAGGACCGCTTCCTCTTCGCGCGTTTTCTACGCGAAGGCTCTCTCTTTGGCTTCAAGGTCTTCGACGAAGGCTGCCCCATGAAAGCACTCGCATGAAAGCCATGGTCCTCGCCGCCGGCCTCGGCACGCGGCTTCGCCCGCTCACCGACAATCGCCCCAAGGCTCTGGTCGAAGTCGGTGGGCGCGCGCTCCTCGAAATCACCCTCTCCCGCCTGCGTACCTTGGGCATCAGCGAAGTGATCGTCAACGTCCATCACTTCGCCGACATGGTCATCGACTATCTGAAGTCCAAAAGAAATTTAGGCATGCGCATCGAGGTCTCCCGCGAAGACGTGTTGCTGGACACCGGCGGCGGCCTGAAAAAAGCCGCCTGGTTTTTCCTCGAAGATCCCAGCCGTCTCGACGAGCCCTTCCTTCTCCACAACGTCGACGTCATCAGCACGATCGATTTCCACCGCATGCTGCAATTCCATACCGAAAGTCACGCCCTTGCCACGCTGGCCGTGCAATCCCGCCAATCATCCCGCCTCCTCCTATTCAACAACCAACTCCAACTCCGCGGCCGCCGCGCCGTTGGCACGGCCAATCCCGGCTGTGCCACCCCAATTACGGCAACGCAGAAGCAGTTCGTTAGCAAGCATGAAAACCCTCAAATCGCGCCCGATTCCGCTTCTTCCCGAGCTGGCCTGCCGGTAACGGAAAACGTCCAGAGTTCCACAGGATCACTCCCTGAGGTCTCACAGGATTCTTCACGGTCGCTCAACGCCCTGGCCTTCTGCGGCATTCACATCATTTCTCCTCGCCTCTTGCCCATGATTTCCGAACAAGGCACCTTCTCGATCATCCCCACCTATGTTCGCCTCTCTGCCCAGGGGCGAAACATCCTCGCCTTCCGTGCCGACGACTACTATTGGCGTGACCTCGGCCGCCCCGCCGACCTCGCCGAAGCTGCCCACGATTTGAAGCAAAGAGCTCTCTGGCAATAAATGGCACCATGTCCAAGGTTCGTACAATCACATCTCTCACTTCCGCCGCAGTGCGCAAAATCACATCGGGCCGAAACTCGAATTCCCCCCATCCCGTCCTCGATTCGCTTGGTGAGTCGTAGTGATATCCTGAGAATTAAGTTGTCACTCTGCACCTTGGTCTGCGCGTCCTGCAGCTTCTGCGATTTCTTGCAGCGCCCGCAGCGTATCCACCTTGATCTTGTGGTGGCCTCCAACACCAGCATGGAAATAATCACGGCCGTGTCGTGCCCCTGTGTATCCTGCCGCCTATAAACCATTGCGCATGCGCTTCTGAACCCCTAGCATATACACGCACGGGGAGTTCCCAAGATGAAAAGACTTAAGTCCGTTTTCATGACTGCAGCGCTGGTCGCGACGCTGTTCTGCGCAAATGCCGCAGGTGAACAAACAGCGCGCTGGCCCGAGCAAAAGGCTAACGTCTGGTACGCACAACAGCCGTGGTTGGTCGGAAGCAATTACGTTCCCGAGTCTGCCATCAACCAGCTAGAGATGTGGCAGGAGGCCACGTTCAATCCCCAGGAGATCGAAAGGGAATTGACCTGGGCCGAAGCCATCGGGATGAACACCATGCGCGTCTTTCTCCACGACCTGCTCTGGCAACAGGATGCTGCTGGTTTTCAGCAGCGCATCGATCGGTTCTTGACGATCGCCTCGCGGCATCACATCCGTCCGATGTTTGTGCTCTTCGACTCCTGCTGGGACCCGTCGCCTCACCTGGGCCCGCAGCATCCGCCCATCCCCGGCGTTCATAACTCCGGCTGGGTGCAGAGTCCGGGCGCGGCTGCTCTGGCCGACGCCAATCAATATCCGCGGCTGAAGGAATACGTCCAGGGCGTGTTAGGAGCCTTCGGAAAGGACGATCGCATCCTTGCCTGGGACGTGTGGAACGAGCCCGGTGCCGACAACCTTGGAAGCTATCCAAAAGTAGAGCTGAAAGACAAGACCGCTCGCGTGATCGCCCTTTTGCCCCAGGCGTTCGCGTGGGCGCGAGAAGCGAATCCCATTCAGCCCCTCACCAGCGGGGTGTGGGCCGTGGACACCTCGCCGGACGGAGCAAACCTAGGTGAACTCCAGCAGATTCAACTCCGAGAGTCGGATGTCATCACCTTTCATAACTACAGTTGGCCCGAGCACTTCAAGCGCCAGGTGACGTGGCTGAAGAAATACAACCGGCCGGTAATCTGCACGGAATACATGGCGCGGCCGGCGGGCAGCACGTTTGACACGGTTTTGCCTATTGCGAAGCAGGAGCGAGTCGGGGTCATCAACTGGGGATTCGTCGCTGGCAAGACGCAGACGTATTTGCCGTGGGAGTCCTGGGAGCATCCCTACATTCTCAGCCAGCCGCCTGTCTGGTTTCACGAGGTGCTGCATCCCGATGGAACACCCTACCGCCAGGCGGAGGTGGATCTAATCCGCAGGCTCACCGGCAAACAGTAAGAATTGCGATGCGCTTTGGCCGGCGGGGGACAGGGCATCGATTCCAGACCACTTGACTGGATCCTTGCCGGAGCACGGCGAGAAGGGTGCGTCTGCAACAGCGAGGTGATAATAGATAGCTGCGAAGGGTTTTTCTTCACGCCAGAAGCTGAAAATTGAGCGGTTTCAAAACGGGGGCAAAGCCCGAGCAAACGCTCGGAAAGTCGAGCGCGCTTTAGCATGGCTGGACAACTTCGGGCATCTGGTGGTTCGCTATGACCGCTCGCTCATGATTTGCTGCGGCATTTTTTCATATCGGCCTGCTTCATGATCGTCTTACTTTTGAATAGCTTCTTCTTAGAACCTCTTTATTTCGCCGACGCCACTGTCGCCAATCCCAGCGCCTGGATCACCGCATCGTGCAGCGCCGGCCGCGCCTTTTGAATCTTGGTATTCTCCCGCGTCGGGTGCACGCGATTCGTCAGCAGCACCACGAAAAGCTGCCGGTCGGGATCGATCCAAATCGAAGTACCGGTAAATCCGGTATGCCCAAAGCTGTGCGCCGAGAAATAATGCCCGCTCGATCCGCCTTCGGTCGGCACCGCCCATCCCAGTGTCCGCGTTCCGCCAGAAAGCTGCTGAGGCGTCGTGAATTGCGCAATCGTCGCGCGTCGCAAAATTCTTTGGTGTGCGTAAACGCCGCCGTTCAGCAGCATCTGGCAAAACGCCGCCAAATCCGGCGCAGTGCTGAAAAGTCCCGCGTGCCCTGAAACGCCGCCAATCGCAAACGCGTTCTCGTCGTGAACTTCGCCCTGCACCAGCCGGTGCCGCAAATTGTTGTCAATTTCGGTCGGCGCAATTTGCGGCCACAATTTCTTCGGCGGACGATACATCGTGTTCTGCATCCCCAGCGGCGAAAAAATATAATTTCTCGCCAAATCGTCCAGCTTTCTTCCCGTCAAGCGCTCTGTAATTTCGGCCATCAGAATAATTCCCAGGTCAGAATAAACTTCCTTTGTCCCCGGCTCGTAGTCCAGCGGTTCGGCAAATATCTTCGTCAGCGTGTCCTGCTTATTCTTCGAGGTCCTCCAATATTCCTTAAACGGCGGCAACCCCGAAGTGTGCGTCAGCAAATGCCGTAACGTAACTCGATGGCGCCACTCCGCGTTCGGCCCGCTCGCCCATTCCGGCAAATACCGCTCGATCTTCGCGTCCAGGTCCAGCGGAACAGCGAAGTCCCCTTCCGCCAGCTTCGCGACCAGGGTTGTAGTCGCTACCACCTTTGTCAGCGAGGCAATGTCGTACATTGTTGTCGGCGCTGTCGCCGCCGCCTTTGCGTCATAACTCAATTTCCCAAACGAACGCACCGCCAATTTTCCGCGATAACCAACAGCCAGCGTCGCGCCAGGAAACCCCTTGTCCGCAATCGCTTTCTCGATCACATCGTAGGCTGGTTGCAGCTGTGCTTCGCCCTGCGTCTCCATCGATTGCACGGTCATTGGGTTTGCGGGCAGCTCGATTCCAAATCCCGCCCTCATGTTCACACCAGGCACGGTCACCGGCAGATGCCCGCGCACTGGAATTTGCCCAAACAGCGCACGCGCCGCCGAAATCTGTGCGACGTCGCTAATCCCAAAGGCCGCCAGCCACGTCTCAGCTTGCGGAAATCGCTCGATCAAGTATGGACTTCCGAATCCCACGGTGATCACCGGCTTGTCCGTTTTGTAAATCT
>Ga0209234_1000379_pt1 | contig 15027 bp, 11 predicted proteins | sample GraSoi013_1_20cm_2_FD_185816 | JGI IMG/M metagenome (GOLD analysis project Ga0209234, IMG submission 185816) | Grasslands soil microbial communities from the Angelo Coastal Reserve, California, USA - Sample 08_20_2013_1_20cm (SPAdes) (version 2) | ecosystem: Environmental > Terrestrial > Soil >... | reverse complement strand
CACCACTAGCCTGAAGCCAAGCTGGTCAACGTAGAATCGCAGGCTTCGTTCCTGATCGCGAACGAAGATCATGATGAAATGCAGGCAGAAATAGGGATCCTGACTGTCCAAGCGCAGAAGGGATCGGTCAATCCCAAAGGGTAGAGACGAGTCGCCCATCCGCGCGATTATACGTTTGAAGACAGTTTTTCCGGAAGGCTGGCATTGCGCGTGCACTCGGTCCCCAGATATTGCCCCAGTCCGACGTGTACTCGCGAAACCGGACAGGCGACGCTGATCGATGGTTGAAATGGCGCATAAATCCGGTTTACTTCTCCTCAACGATGGCTGCGTCCCACGGCTTCAGGGTTACTTGCAGGCCCTGGGCCACAGGCGCCTGCGAAAGCAAATCCACGCCGGGATGGTAGGGATAGGGAAATGATTGGGCAGCGTTCGAATAGTTTAGGTAGTAGTGCAACATTTTGCCTGAACGGTTCGAACCGTGCTTGACGCGAACCGGCATCGGCAGGTCTTGGTCAGGACCTGTTAATCCTGCTTGCTTCAAAACATCCAGGACCACACTCTGCTGCAGCTTTTCGCTGAGTACGGTTCCCTCGTACGTTAAGGAGCCCTTAGCAAAAGAATTGCGCGTAATGGCAGGATACTTCTCGAAAAAGGGATGATCGTAGTAGGCGAGGGGTTTCGCGGTGTCCGGAATCAGCATTTCCGCCCACTCGGAGACTCTATTGTCCGCACCGACTTGAAATCGATCATCCTTTAGCGCCAAGGGCCGGAGCAATGAGGAAAACTCCTGATAGTGCAAGCCTGCGGCCATGCGTAAAGGACCCGGCGCCATTTCCCAGCGAACTGTCGAATACTCATTGCAGAATCCGCTCTTAAATGCGAGGACGAGGTTTCCGCCGCCTTTTACATAATCCACAAGTCTCGCAAGCACTTCATCGCTCGCCACATAAAGAGGTGGAACGAGAATCACCTTGTACGCGGAAAGATTTTTACTTTCGGGAAAAACGAAATCCACTCCGACGTTCGAACGGTACAGCGCACTGTACATCTGCCGAAGTATCGTACGGTAGTTCACACGATCGCTGAACTTCATAAACTCGATGCCGTAATAGGAATCGTCGCTGTAAAGAATCGCGACTTGATTCTTGCGCTGAAGATCGACGATTTCCGGACCGACTCGCCTCAACTCATGTGCCGTGCGGCTCACTTCGTCGTACGCGCGGCCCGGCGTCAGGTCGTGCCCCAACACGCCTTTCCAGTAGGTTTCCTGACCATAATGAATCGAGTGCCAGTGCCAATACTCGACCATGTTGGCGCCTGAGGCGGCGTGTGTATACACATCCAAGCGTAACTGACCATCGTAGGGTGGAAATTGCTCTTTGGAATCCCATCCGATGGCCTCAGCGTTCGTTTCCGTGATCAAGTAATTTGTCTGCTTGAGCGAGCGGACGTAGTCGCCAACGTATGAAGATGCTTCACCGTCAAACTGGTCCTGCGTTCCGTGATACGGGTTCGCTGCCGCGATGTCGAGGGTCTTGACCACTTCAGGCTCGTTCACCTCCGGGCGAGGAGGCCCCGCAAAGTCATGCATCACGAATTGATCGGGACGCTTGTATTCATTGACGATGGTCGCCTGCCAGGCAAGAAAGTCGGTGGTCATCCACTGCGAGTAGCGCTCCCATTCGAGCTTCCATCCAGGGTTGATAATACCGTCGCGCGGCGGAAGCTCGGACCAATCGTTCAGCCGCTGTCCCCAATAGTTCAGCCCCCAAATCTTGTTGAGATTATCTGTCGTTTTGAATTTTGATTTCAGGTAATTGCCGAACCCAACCTGAACGTCGTGATTTGCCGCACCAGCCGAGGAAGTTTCATTGTCGATCTGGTAGCCGATGATGGCCGGATTGCTCTTGTAATGTTCCAGAATCTTTCGGGTCACGCGTTCGCAATAAAATCTGTAGGTTGGGTTCGAAAGATCCGTGTTTTGCCGATATCCGAAATAGAGATATTGCCCTCCCAGCCGCGTCACGACAATCTCAGGATGTTCTTTATAGAGCCAGGCAGGAATGGAGGCTGTCGGCGTGCCCATGATGACGCGGATGCCAGCCGCGTGGAGCTTTTCTACAGCACGATCCATCCATGCGAATTCAAACTGGCCATCTTCCGGCTCCCACAACCCCCAGCTGAATTCCCCGATACGGACGACGGTTATACCGGCTTTCTGCATGAGCTGCACATCCTGCTCGAGCCGGTCGTAGGGCATATACTCCGGGTAATACGCTACGCCGTACAGCACGGTATCCATGCGATCAGCCCGGAAAGGTTCGCGGGCCTGGGCTTTCCCCGCTAGAGCAGTGCAAAGCAGGCCAAAGAAAACACTCCCTGCTCGAAGGCTCCACGAAAGTGCAATCCGATTCCGTTCACAGAGAATCATGACCTACCCTTTCCCGGATTCATCGCCGTTGAATCCCGCAGAACAAAACTCGTCTTGAGCACATATTCGGTTCCCTTTGGATTCGCAGTCTCAAGTTGCACGTCATGCAGCAGCGCCTGAAACGACATCTCGATGGTCGTCAGCGGCGGGAGAGTGTATTGCGACAGGTGGATATTGTCGAAGCCGATCACGGAAAGATCCTGCGGAACCTCGATCTTCTCGCTGTAGCACTTGTGCATCACCCCAATCGCCGTCGTGTCGTTCGAACACAACACTGCGCTCGGACGCAACGGCCCATTCAGCAATTTTGCGAAGGCCTCTTCCCCACCCTCCAGCGTATGGTTGCCCCCGACGATTAACTCCAGATCGCAGGCCAATCCGATCTCGTCCATCGACCGGACAAAATGCATCCTTTCGAGCAAGGGCGGACTTCAAGGTCAGCGGACCGGTAATGAACGCGATCCTCTCATGGCGCAACGCCGCAAGATGTTGCACCGCCTGCCGGATGCCATTCAGATAATCGATGCGAATATTGCTGACGCGCGGCCGTGGCGGTCCGACGTCCACGAACACCAGCGGCACGTTGCGAAGCTTGAGATCCTCGAGCAGCGATTCTTCCATTTCGAACGTCATGACCGCCACGCCTTCGACTCGGTGTTCCAGCATAGGCCGCACAGAAGTCTTCATGCGCTCGGGATCGCGAACTGTGGAAGTCAGTAGGATTTCGTAGTTGTTTTGGAGGGCGGTCTCTTCGAAAACACGTACGAGTTCCGGGAAAAATGGGTTGGTGATTTCTGAAACGATCAATCCAAAAATTCGGCTCCGCCCGGAAACCAGAGCCCGCGCCTCTGTGCTTGGGAAATATCCGAGCTCTTCGATGATTCGCCACAAGCGCTTCGCCAATTGGGGTTGCACGCTGGGATGACGGTTAATCGTGCGCGACACCGTGGCGGTGGAAACTCTTGCGCGTTTGGCGATCTCGCGGATATTCATAAGTCTTTACTCAAAGGTCCGATTAGCGCCTTGTATCGCTCCTCGCACTATTTGCAGTCGTCCGATTGAAAAGCTCCCCGATCGGTTGCTCCACACGACGGCACGGCGTGGCCCCAAAGATCCTGCTCGCCACTTTTTTCGATAGTCTTTCCGTTTTTTCTTGCGGGAGAACCCGCCTGCAAACGATACCCAGTTAAAGAGAGTATGCCGCCAGTGCCTTGGCCAGGCGCAATCAGCTTCGGATCAACCGTCAGCGCGTGAGAATCGCTAGCCGCCACTTCCACGCCGTAATAATCATTGGCATCGAACAGATTGTCTTTGCTCTCTCCAAAACCATGGGCAGTGACGTAAGCGCCGTCCGAAGTGCGCGAAACTCCATAGGAAAACCGCGCTGTTCCAGCCACGTAAAAAATGTTGTTGTAAAAAGAGGTGCCTTCTGACCAGCCATGCCAATCCGAAAAAAGCAACAGGTCCACTGAATGATCTGGCCCAACGTAAATAGTGTTGTTGTAAATCAGGCTTTCTTTCACGGGGCCGGCAATATTGATGCCGCGCGTGCGGTCATTTTGGCTGATGTTGTAGCGCACTACCGTTCCCGTGTTACCGGCGCTTTCTGCAGGGTTATGCCCGCCTTCGTTGCAAATCAGGAGAAAACCACCGTCGTTGTCGTGGCTGTAATTGTACTGGATGACGGTATTGCGGCTATTCCAGTCGGAATCAAAGCCCTCTCCGTCGCGCTGTCCTTTCGTTCCGTAAGCTTCGTTGAACTGAATCACCGTATTGTCGGCGCTCCAGGCCCAGATGGCTACGTTGTATCCATCCGACCTTTGATTGGCATGCCCGACAACGTTGCGTTCGACGATGGCGCCGTCTGTCGCAACCACCACGATGCCATCGCCGCCGATGTCGTGCAGCTGATTCCCCCGCACAACAAGGCCCAGGCTGGGAAACCAATTCGAGCGCACCCAGGAATCCGCCCAGCCGAAAATTCCGCTGCGGTCCACGCGGTAAATCTCGTTGTTCTCGATGCGTAAATCGACAAAGCGGCTCGGTTTCTTGGCGCCCACTGAGGTGTAGTTAATTCCGCCATTCGGCTTGACGTCGTCCACTCCATTCACGTCGTGGATTGTCAGTGAACGAATATAGATGTGGTGCGCCTCGCCATAGTTTTCCAGCGCAACATGAACGCCACGTCGTTCGGCGCGTTGTGGACCGGTGTTCGTAATCTCAAGGTCCGCAATTTCCCAATACTCCTGGTTTTTCAGCAGAACGGAGTCCTCGAACAAACCTTCGCCGTTGATCACCGGCTTCACTCCGCCGCCATACATCCCAACTGTGATCGGCCGCCCCTCGACCCCCGATCCTTTCGGCCACAATTGTCCGTTCCACATGGAGCTGGATTTCAATAGGATGCGCTCACCAGGAAGAAATGTTCTCGCATTCACTTTCTCCAACGACTTCCAGGCGCTCGCTGGACTTGTGCCCGCGTTCGAATCGTCACCGGCTCGTGAATCCACGTAATAGATGTTGCTTGGAACGTCAGCACGTCCGTCCGGCCTTCTCACCGCACTGGCATCACCGTGCGAACCAAGTAGAGTGCCGAGCAGACCGAAACCCAGAAGGTTCTTCATTCGCTGGAGTCGAGGATCAGTCCCATGCGGGCGGATTTAACGGTTCGCGATGGCTTTCGATTGCTTCTTCAACATCCTTTGCGAAGTCAGGATCGATGGTGGCCGTCGAGTCCTCGGGTAAGAGAGCAATGCATTCGGAGATGGTGCGGCGTACCGGCTCGGCGGGATGCAGGACCGCAACAGGTCGGGCATCATTCTCGATAATGATTTCCGCTTCCGAAATGTGGATCACATCCTTAGCCATAATGTGATTATACACCGCCATTTCTCCTATTTGGAGGACTTGCGGGGCGCGAAGGATGCTTCGCGCGGCGAATCTGATAACCACCTCGTTATCCGAAGGCGTTTTTTGATGGTCTGCAAAAGTCGAATGGCAGCCCACCCTATACAAGTAGAGCAAATCATCGAGGTGGATCACGAACGAGTGCCATTCCCCCACAGTGCACATCACGGTTTGGGATGACGTGTCTACCCCCTCGCGACGCCAAAGGCGGCGGCGCTCTTGCAACGCTGTCGGGCACTCTACGGCAACCATCAACTTTTGCCCCCACGACAGGGACGGCGCCTCTCCGGAAGCTAAGACGCGGCTGGTTCTTGCAACTCGAACTCTTCCTCCATCTGCGGAGAGGCGCTCATAAAACCGGTCGTCGGTCGCCGGGGTTTTGTTCCCAGATGTTCCCAAATTGGCATCGGGCCCACCGAAGCCGTTGGGCTAAGTAGTTCGAATTCAGGGGGTTAGTTTAAAAAGTGGTGAACCGGGGAGGACTCGAACCTCCAACCCGCTGATTAAGAGTCAGCTGCTCTACCATTGAGCTACCGGTCCAAAGTTTGCGTTTAGAATTTTACACGGGACAAACAATTTTGTCGAACAGCCGGAAACAGTGGTAGTGACTCGGTTTGACTTGTGATAAACAAGGCTGAAGGGTGCCCTCCAGGGTAACTTCGCATTCACAAAAAAGACACCAACATGACCAAGTCGTCTGCCAATAGGCCAAGCACCGAATCTCAAAGATTATCAAAGCGCCGCGTGCGGCTGCTATCGGGCCCTTCTTGACCCCGTTTCAATGGTCGCATGGCTCGCGCCGAACAATATGAGCGGCCATATGCATGTCTTCGACGCGCGCGCGGGTGACATATTCCGAATCTCGCTCAAGTACCAAGACCAAGCGCACTCGCTCAGCGGCAAGACTTCCGAAGACACAGGCCAAAATTCAAAATGCGTCGCTGCCGAAACGGTTGCAGTCTGCGATAGGCGCCTTAATTTCCGCGCAGTGTGGCGGCTAGGCCGAGGGCAACTTCACGCGCGCGGTGCAGATCTCCCGGCTCAAAGGAAATCGCAGAGACCCGCGGATGGCCGCCACCCCCAAATTTTTCGGCGAGTGAAGCCAAGTTCTGGTTCGCGGTCGCCTGATTCCACGGGTTCGTGCCCAGTGAAATTTTCGCCCGCACCGCCGAGGCACTGACGCTCACAGAATAAACACACTCCGGATGTAGCAGATAGGGTATGAACTTGTTGTAGCCCTCAAGATCCATGTCGCTGACATCGAAGAAAATGACGCCGCCACGCGCTTCGATCCGTTCACGCAGAATCTCAATCGACCTGCGATGCCTTTCGAGAAGCCCCCCAAGATGCTTCGCCACCAGCGGCAGTCTCACCATTTCACTCAGCGGGCGGTAGGCCAGATCTGGAATGATTCGTGCCGGCAGGCCGTTTTCTGGCGCAGCTTCAATCACCAAAGCGAGCTGTGTCGCCGGCTCGGTCAGTTCGACGGCCGATTGCGGCGTCGGATACTGCGCCCCATCAATGATGTCGCCCCATTGAATCAAGTCCTCGAGCGGCTTGGTATCGAAGCCAAATTTTTCTTTGGCGATCGTCGCAATGAGCTTGGTGCACGACTTGTAATCCGGCTCGTAAAACATCCGCGGGCCGGGCTGCTTGCGGAATTGCTCGGCGTCGGCCGGCGTGAGAAATGCGCTCTGGTGATGGTCGAACCACCAAGTCACTTTCGACGAATTGGAAAACTTGAAGTCCACGATGACGTTTTCGTCGCCATCGAACAGGCCGGCTTCCCAGGGTTGCGCGGCGCGGTGAGTCATCCCCGTGAAGCTGAACTCTGCGGCCTGGTCAAAGCGTTCGCAATAAAAGCGGTAGAAGAGAGCAGCGGAAGCAGTGCCATCAAAGCAGCGATCGTGAAAGCAGAGCCGGACCTTGGTCATAAGTGAGCGGGTTCGCCGCTTCGCCTCCAGACTGGTCGGCAGACCAGACGGCGAAGCCACCCAAGATGTACGTGGGCGGCAGGATTGTCAAGCAGAAAGGCTTACCACAATTGGCTTGGGATTTTCAGGCATTCCTCTTGGCAGGTGCGCTAATACAACGGTGCCAGTGGTTTACTTCGCTTGACTTTCAGCACAGACTAGCCTTACTAACTCTACTACCCCGGCATTCAAAACCGATTTGTGTGACCAGGAGGCCGCATGCCCGAAGAAAAGAATTTCTTTACGGGGCTTTTTGACTTCTCTTTCAGTCATTTGCTGCTTCGGCGCCTTGTAAAATTATTGTATGCCATCGCCATTCTGTCCGGCGGAATCACGGTGGTCGCCTGCGTCGTGCTCGGCATGCAGCAATCGCCGGCGCAAGGCCTAATCAATCTCGTCGCAGGGATCGTGGCTCTCTTCGTGGGCATTCTGGTTGTGCGCGCCCTGCTTGAACTAGCGCTGGTCATTCTCCGCATCGCGGAGGGCATCGAGCACGCCACACGTCCCGGAAGCTGACGGGAGACGGGATTGGGACGCACGGGGCTGGCTTGCTCAGATGCCGATGGCGACGCGCGCGTTTATCCGTGTGTCTCCGGCACGTAACGTAAATCTCTGCCCGAAATAGGGAGCCTGCGCCAGAACTTTCTGAAGGTCAAGATCATCCGCATAGCGCCGCTTTGGAATTCGCCGCGCCAGAATGCTGATCTGCAGCGGGTCGCGACGAAAGGGGTAGGGTTCCAGCCTCGCACCGTTGTTTCCGTCGGGTTGCAGATCCCAATCCACTTCGGTGCCCTGGTAGTCGGCCGGTACCGCATCGATCGTGGCGCCTTCCAAGGGCCCGAGGCAAAAATAAAGGGAGAGGCGGTCTAACGCCTCGAGACGCTGCGCGTTGGCCTGCAACCATTTCTCCTCGACAAAACTTACCTTCGCGGGATCCGCGCGAAGGTCCACTTTCAGCCGCAATTGCTGCAAACGCAGTGTTTGCAAGAAATTACCGACGACAGGAGCCTCGTGAGCCTTCACATACTTGGCGGAGAATCCCGGCATCGTGGCGCGTGTTCGATCATAAAGGCCCGCGCAGTGCAAGCTGACAAGGAGACCGGCGTAGCGGTCCACTTTTACAATGCGTTCGATTCCCTGGCGGTAGAGATCAATGTGCTCCTGCGTGGGCAGGGACATGAAGCTGTACGGCAAAAAGCTGACGAGGTCGATGCGCGGCTGGAGCTCCCACTCGTTCCAGCCATTGTCGTGCTCCGTGGCAGCGAGTTGGAACGATTCCAGAGGCTCGGGCCTCGCGAAGCCTTCATTGCCCAATTCGCGAGCAAAATACCCAGACAAAACCGCGTGGTCCGTCTGGCGAATCAAGATCAGATGATCACCGTGTTCTTGAATGATCATGGCGCTGCCCTCGTTAGCAGCGACGCTTGAAACATACGCCTTCAGAGTTAAACGCGTTGGCCCGGCGGGTAGACTGGCCACGTAATTCTCTTATCGACGATGGTATTATGCCTTCACCTATGCCTCGAATCCAGCACGTTCGCGTGGCTGCAATTCCTTTCAAAATACCTCCCAAAATCCCAGTCGAGGGGCACTTCCCCTGCTTGTCGAATAGAGCCACCACTGCGGGAGTGGCGGAACTGGGGAAACCGGTTGACATGTCACATGGAAAATGTCCAGTCAGAATGAGGGTTCTAGCTGTGTTGACGCGTACTCAAGTTGTACGTGACGTGTCACACAAACTATGTGGGCAGTAGTGCGCTGCGTAGGCACACGGCACAATTTCGTTTACAGTAGGTCTGGGGCTTTCAGTGGTGCGGGAGACAGGAGTTGAACCTGCACGGCCTTGCGGCCAATGGCTCCTAAGGCCATTGCGTCTGCCAGTTTCGCCACTCCCGCAGATCGTCTCTCACGATGAGCATAACACAGCCTACCACCGTCTTCTAAGCCGACTGTCTGGTAGCGGGTCAGTTTGAAATTTCAGGCATGAAGAACGGGCTGCTAAAATTGTGACTCGGCGCACTCGCAAGGTAGCATATCGGTATGTCGAACCCCTGGCTGACTGTGCCGCTCACCGAGTACGAACAGCACATGAGCTCTGTGGAAGTCCAGCAATTAGGCGCTCTCTCCGATCTATTCGCGGAAGCGATAGGACACTGCCGCCCATTGTCAATCGCAGTTCTGGGAATCGCCGGCGGAAACGGGCTCGACCACATCGACAGCAGCATCACTGCACGCGTCGTTGGGCTGGACCTAAACCCACAGTACCTCGAAGCCGTCAGGGAGCGCTATTCGCATCTGCCTGGTCTTGAGCTCCACTGCGTCGATCTGTCTGAACAGTATGTCGAATTTGAACCCGTTCAACTCGTTCACGCGGCTTTAGTTTTCGAGCACGCGGGAGTCGATTGTTGTCTGGAGAACGCCATATCAATGATTGCTCCAGGTGGGAATTTGTCCGTCGTGCTCCAGTTGCCGACGGAAAGCGGACAAACAGCGGTTGCAAGCCAATTTTCCTCGATTCAGAATCTGAAGTCTCACTTTTCTCTGATCAGTCCCGCTTGGCTGCGTGAATCTCTCGCAGGACGTGGATTTCGGCTGATTCACCAAACAACACGTGCGCTACCCGCAGGCAAAGGTTTTTGGACAGGGATATTCTCTGCGCCCGACGCACACGAATCGGAAATGACACCGCGACCCTACGCCTAAAATTGAAGCCAGTTCACCCCTAAATCTCAAACTGACCCACTACCGTCTGTCTGAAGGATTGCTTTTCACGGGTATGTGGGCATACGGCGACGTTTTCTTAGTCACCCTTCTTGTGGTCGCACAAAGCCTTCGGCCTTACCGGCGGGGCGAGACGCGATTCTTGGCCAGAGTGATCGAAATAGAATAGGCGGTGGCCGGCCCCCAGTGGCCGGAAGAGGTGCTGCCGCATGGCCCGAACGGGTCGGGCGCGGGTTTTGAATTTTCCTCCCTCGGTTTGTGGCACCCTCTCTTCTCAAGATTTTACACTCCCGCCCTGCACCAGCCTGTTTCGTGTACTGAAACACAAAGGTTCCTCCGCCGTCCAATCGTTACCAAGCTTACGCTCAGGGCTGGCTTCCGCCGCGACTACGGCGCCGGGCATCCAGTTCCCTTTTTTCTTTCCTCCGAAGGTGTTTCGAGGTATGACAGTGTACACGGCTCTCCCCAGATGGTGCGCGCCAGTCAAGGGACCGAGGAGCATCTCATGGAACGAAACGTGGGAGACCTGCTTAACTTATACAATCCGAATGATCCGCTGGACCACGCGTGGACGATTCCTTCACCGTGGTACTTCGATCCGGACATCCACGAACTCGAACAACAGAGCGTGTTCGCGAAAACTTGGCAGGTTGTGGGGCGCGCCGACCAGGTGCGAGAAAACGGAGATTTCTTTACCGCGGACCTTGCGGGAGAGCCGATCGTCGTCGCGCGGGGTGAGGACGGCCAGTTGCGAGCTTTCTACAACGTTTGCCGGCATCATGCCGCCGCGGTGGTCACCGAACCGCAGGGCCGCGCAAAACAGTTCCGCTGTCCCTATCACGGTTGGACTTACGGAATCGATGGCGCGTTGAAAGGTATGGTCGAGTTTGAAGGCGTCTGCAATTTTGAAAGAGCGAAAAACGGATTGGTGCCAGTGATGGTGGACACCTGGGAAACTTTTGTTTATGTAAACCTGGATGGGCGCGCGGCGCGCCTGCGGGATTTCCTGGGCGCCATTCCGGAAATTGTCGCGCCCCTCCAGCTCACAAAAAAGCTGAAATATTTCGACCGCCGTATTTACACGCTGCATTGCAACTGGAAAGTGTACGTGGACAACTATCTCGACGGGGGCTACCACGTCCCGCACGCGCACAAAGGATTGAGCAGCGTCATCGAATACACGAAGTACACGATTGAGAATTTCGAGCGCGCCTGCCTGCAGTCCAGCCCGCTTTCTTCGGATGCCAAGTCTCAATCGGGGGTTGCGGCAACGCGGCAGGGGCGCGCGTTTTATCTGTGGATCTATCCGAACTTCATGATCAACGCCTACGAAGGAGTGATGGACACGAATCTGGTTCTTCCCCTGGGTGTGGACAAATGCGCTGTGGTATTCGACTACTACTTCGCAAACGTCAGCAAGAAGGCTTTGAAAAAGAATCAAGCGAGCATCAAAGTCAGCGAAAAAGTGCAGGATGAAGACGAGGCCATCTGCGATGCGGTGCAGCGAGGGCTCGGCTCACGCGCTTACGTAGCAGGGCGGCTGTCGGTGCGCCGCGAAGCGGGCGAACATCTGTTCCATCGTTTGCTGCATGCCGACCTTACCCGAGCGCTGAACCGGCCTGCCGCGGCGGACTGAGCGAGCTGCAGGTGGAATGCGCGTGGAATTGACGGTCCTTGAAGCGTCGCCTATACTGAGAAATCGAGTTGCAAGGTGAATTCTCACCTGTCTGGCTCCTTCTGATTTCAAGTGCGGCCAACAAGCCTGGCTTGTCCGTCAGCTCCGATTGGGGCGCATGCCGTCGAGACCAGCGAAAGATTCGCCACTCAACCGATCGCCGTCCCAGGAAAGGACCTTTGTATGGCCGAAGCAAGCTGCCGCCGCGAGCTGGAATTGGAAATTCCCGCCGAGGAAGTATCGAAAAAGATCGAGAGTGTTGCGAAGGAATTCGCGCGCTTCGCGAACGTTCCGGGATTCCGCCGCGGGAAGGCGCCTGTCTCGCTGATTCGCCGCAAGTTCGCGGATGACATCAAGGGAGAAGTGCTGCAATCGCTGGTGCCGGAACGGGTGGAAAAAGCCGTGGCCGAACAGAAGCTCACGCCGGTCTCGCAGCCGCAGGTGGATCAGCTGGACTTCAACGAGGGCCAGCCACTGAAGTTTCGCGCGGTGTTCGAAGTGCTGCCGGAATTCGAATTAAGCAACTACAAGGGCCTGGAGTTCGAGATGCCCACGATGGACATTACGGACCAGGACGTGGCGAAAACGCTCGAAGAGTTGCGCGCGGGTGCCGCAACCTTTGCGCCTGTCGAGGGCCGCGCCATCGCGGACGGCGACTTTGCCCAGGTGAAGCTCCTCGGCACGCCGCAAGGCGGCGGCGATCCGCTGAAAGCCGATAGCGTTCTTTGCCACATTGGCGCTGAAGAAACCATGGAGGAGTTCAATGCTAATTTGAAAGGCGCTAGTGCCGGCGATCACAAGAGCTTTGACGTCGACTATCCCGCCGACTATCCGGATCCCAAGCTGGCCGGCAAAAAGTATCACTACGCCGTCGAGGTCCTGGGTATCAAGACGAAAAAGTTGCCCGAACTGAACGACGATTTCGCGAAGGATGTCAGCGACGCGGCTACCCTGGACGAACTCAGGAAAAAAGTCAGCGAGCGCTTGGAGCATCAGCGTGATCACAAGCACAAGGAATTGCTGCACGAAAAGGTTCTCGCTGAAATCGTGAAGCTCCACAACTTTCCTGTGCCCGACGCGCTCGTCGAGCATCAAATGGATGCGCGACTTGAGCGCGTGGTGCGCTCTCTGGCTGCGCAAGGCGTTGACCCGCGCGCCGTGAATCTGGACTGGGTAACGCTGCGGCGCCGCCAAGAAGACCGCGCCAAGGATGACGTGAAGGCCGAACTGATCATTGATCGCATCGCGACGGTGGAGAACATCGACGTGACGGACGAGGAGGTCAATCACGAACTCGAGCACCTGGCTGGCCATGGTGACGAATCGGCGGAAGCGATTCGCGCGCGTTTGACAAAGCAAGGGGCGCTCGATAGGATGAAGGCTAAGCTGCGCAGTGACAAAACACTTGATTGGATTGCGCAGAATGCCAAGATCAAGACCGTTCGAACAGCGAACGCGGCGACGGATTCAAAGTGACGCACTCCGGTTGAGCGCCAGTAACATTTACCTCCATGAAAAATTTCGACGAACCAGACTATCGCGGCACAACGCTCGTACCCATGGTGGTGGAACAGACCAGCCGCGGCGAACGCGCCTACGACATCTATTCCCGGCTCCTCAAGGAGCACATCATCTTCATCGGGACGCCGATTGACGACCACGTCGCCAATTTGGCCACGGCTCAGATGCTGTTCCTGCAGGCCGAAGACCCGGAGAAAGACATTCAGCTTTACATCAATTCACCTGGCGGCTCGATCACCGCGGGATTTGCCATTTATGACACCATGCAGTTCGTGAAGCCGGACGTGGTGACCACCTGTGTCGGCCAGGCGGCTTCCATCGCGGCCGTGCTGCTGGCCGGGGGTGCTCCCAAAAAGCGCTTTGCCTTGCCCAATGCGCGCATCTTGATTCACCAGCCGTGGATGTCCGGCCTCGGTGGCCAAGCTACGGACATCGATCTGCACGCGAAAGAGATTCTGCGCATGCGCTCGACCATCAATCAGTTGTTGGCGAAACACAGCGGCCAGCCCGCGGAGCGCATCGAGAAAGACGTCGAGCGTGACTACATCATGAATCCTGAACAGGCCAAAGAATACGGTATGATCGACGAGATCATTTTTAAGCATCGCTAGTTCACGCCACGGAGTGCTTTGCGGTTTGAAGTGGAATGCACAACGGATCCAAAAAGTTAGCGGCCTTGCGACTTTCCGTTTTGCCCAGGGGAATAATCGGCCTACAATAGGGTATAGACTCCGTCGAAGCCCAGCGGAGACGAGGCCTCCACACCAGTGAAGAAATTCAACCCAGACGAGCCGCTGCGCTGCTCCTTTTGCCATAAAACGCAGGAGCAGGTCGAGAAGCTGATCAGTTCGCCTTCGGACTATCCCCGCGCCTACATCTGCAATGAATGCGTGGGTGTTTGCCAGACCATTCTGGAAGACGAGAAGCGCGAACAAACGGCGGCGCCGGCGAAGCGGCTTCCCCGCCCGCCGGAGATCAAGCAATTCCTGGATGGCTACGTCATCGGGCAGGACCGCACGAAGAAGAAACTTGCCGTCGCGGTTTACAACCACTATAAGAGGATTTTCCTGAACAAGCAGCCGGGCGACATCGAACTCAGCAAGTCGAATATTCTGTTGATCGGCCCCACTGGCACGGGCAAGACATTGCTGGCGCAGACGCTCTCGCGCATGTTGGATGTGCCATTTGCCATCGTCGATGCCACCACGCTCACAGAAGCGGGTTATGTGGGCGAAGACGTGGAGAACATTATTCTGAAGCTATTGCAAGCGGCGGACGGCGACGTCCAGAAAGCTCAGCAAGGCATCATCTATATCGATGAGATCGACAAGATTGCCAAGAAGGATGAGAACCCTTCGATCACCCGCGACGTGTCCGGTGAGGGTGTGCAGCAGGCGCTGTTAAAAATTCTCGAAGGCACGGTGGCCAATGTGCCTCCGCAGGGCGGACGCAAGCATCCGCACCAAGAATTCACGCCCGTGGACACCACTAATATTCTCTTCATTTGCGGTGGTGCTTTCGTGGGCCTAGAGAAAATCATTGAAAGACGCGCGGGCCGCCATTCACTGGGATTCCACACCGACGCCGCACCGTCCACCCCGCAGCGCCGCAACACCGAGATGCTCGAACAGGTGCAGCCGGGTGATTTGATTCGCTACGGACTGATTCCTGAATTCGTCGGCCGCCTGCCGGTCGCAGGCGTAATGAACGATCTGGACAAGGGCGCGCTGGTTAAGATTCTGACGGAACCTAAGAACGCGCTTCTGAAACAGTACCAGCGTCTATTCGAATTTGAG
>Ga0209234_1000377_pt1 | contig 15046 bp, 18 predicted proteins | sample GraSoi013_1_20cm_2_FD_185816 | JGI IMG/M metagenome (GOLD analysis project Ga0209234, IMG submission 185816) | Grasslands soil microbial communities from the Angelo Coastal Reserve, California, USA - Sample 08_20_2013_1_20cm (SPAdes) (version 2) | ecosystem: Environmental > Terrestrial > Soil >... | reverse complement strand
AATTGCTTGGAAGGTCCTTTCTTCCGTTTCCGCACTTTGCCGCCGTCGATCACCACATCATGCGTGTAGCGCTTTCCCTCGACCTCGATCTCGCCAAATTTGACTAGTCGTGCTTTCATGTCTCAATGCTCTGCTGGCTCGAGCTTCAAGGCAAGAGACAGGGATTCTAAGACAATGCAGCCTTTTGACCGCTTCCCCTCTTTGCAGCAAGAAATAGATTGCAAAATGCCGTCTAATTATAGTTAGGGGCCAACCATGCCACCTTTTCGCTAACACAGATATGGCAGCCTCTTACAAACCAGAGGGCTACTCTACAGTCTCGCCGTACCTCATTGCGGCAGGGGCTCAAGCGGTCATCGACTTTCTCAAGAAGGCATTCGGCGCTCGTGAGCTGCGACGCTATGATATGCCCGACGGCTCGATCATGCATGCCGAAGTTCGAATTGGGGACACCGTTGTAATGATCGGCGATGCGGGAGAACATTGGCCGGCCGTTCCGGCGCATCTACATGTGTACGTGGACAGTGTCGACGAGACGTACCGGCGGGCGCTTGACGCCGGTGGCGTGTCGGTCCAGCCGCCTCAGCAAAAGGGGCAGGACCCGGATCGTCGGGGCGGTGTGAAGGACCCTGCGGGCAATACGTGGTGGATCGCGACACAGGTGGCGTCATGATTCGGTGTTATGTCAAGGTTGCCACCTAACCTGCGCCCGCCGCGCCGGGCGGTTCAGTTAAGCAAGAAAACATTTGAATGGCACAAGAAGGAAATGACCTCACCGCCCTACGGCTATCTAGCCCGCCTTCTCAGGCCCTTTCCGGATTTCGACCCTCCCTTCATAAAGCCTGGGCGTCAAAAGGCACACCGGGGTTGGGGGATTTAAATCGGGTCGCATCTAAACATTTAACATTTCACCAATAAGTCCCGGCCTTTCAACTAACTGATTGCCGTCGTAAGGGAGCCAGAGAAAAGGACAGAATGGAGCAAATGGGACGAGCGTCGCTTACTTTTGCGGCGCGTCGATGACAAAAATGTCGCACTCGCCCTGACTGGCGTGATCAAAAGAGATTCTTTTTCCGTCGGGCGACCATTTGGGCGAAGTGTTGCGACCGCGCGACTGGGTGCATCGCCTAACACCGGTGCCATACGCGTTCATAACATAAATTTCGTAGTCTGGTCCGGCGCGATGGGGAAGGGAAGAATGGGGTAGTGTCCCAACATTTGACATTTCACGCGCGGCTGCCCGACTTCAGACTCGCTGATTGCGGTCGTAAGGTCAGCTACGTCTATGCACTACGGCGACCCAGAGAGGCGTAGAAAAACCAAAATTAAAAAGTAAGAAGAAGAAACCTGCCAGATTTGGATTCATTCCAGTCCTCACAATTCCTCGATTACCAGCCGAAAAAGTCTAATAAATCGATTGCGCGCTACTTAGGACGTTAAGTATGGGTCTCAAAATATTTTTCCGTCTTTCTCTCCTTTTGGGGATTAGTATGTTCGCGGTGGTGCCGGTGCTGGTACTTGCGGCTTCCCCACCCTGGGAGAGCGGACGCGCACGCGGAGAATTGTTCGTTGCCACGTCCGCTGGTGACGCTGCCTTGAGAAGGCGAATCGCGGCATTCTCATCCAGCGTCAGCCCGGATGACGCTCGGCGAGTCGTCTACGCTGCATACACTACCGGGGTAGAACTGCGCCGTCAGTGGCGCGTGGTGTGGCTGCCCGGCGTTCAGAACTTCCTCGTCAATACCGGAGCGAGAAAGGGGGGACTCTGTTTTCAGTGGGCAACGGAGCTTCTCGTTCGATTGGATGCGCTGAAGCTGCAAACGCTCGAGCTTCACTGGGCTGAGTCTTTTGTCCACACCGGTGCCGAGCATAACGTCATCGTAATTACGGCCAGAGGCCAACCATTCGAACAAGGTATCCTGCTCGATAACTGGCGTTACTCGGGACAGCTCGTATGGACACAAGTCGCCATGGACCCGGAGTATCACTGGAAGGAAAACAAATCCGAAGCCGTTTGGAGATTGGAGAGAGCAAGAGAGATGGCTTCGAAACAAATAGAAGAACATCATCACCAAAACAAAGGATCATCCAACTAACATGCTGATCGGACCAACGTCTCAACTCCGAGGGCTTTGACTCACTCGCTCCCGTTTGTTTCGGCCTCTCGGCTTAACCCATCTATGTCGCTCGCACCCCTGCGGCTCCATTCGCCCACCACGGCGGGCAAGCTGAGCAGGACATTTGACATTTCACGCCCTGCGACCTCGCCAAGACTAAACCTATTTGAGCGTCGCGTGAAATGCGGCGTCCAGTTTTGTCTCTTTCTTGTCAGCGTCCGCCACAAGACAGACTCGCTGCAGCGAGCTTGTCCTGACGGGACTCCTGAGATCCTTGCTTGAAAGATGGCGCGACGCTGTGCGGCTGCTGGCAGCGCAACTTCCGCCGATGGCTGGTGTTTGATTAACGAAGTTAAACAACAATATGAAACGAAGTCTTTTGATTTATATCGGAAGCTTAGCGCTCGTGCTAACCGCAGGCGCGCAAATGCCAAACGACCCGCGACAGAGAAAGGCCCCGCAAAGGACGACGACATACTCTGGGTATCGAGGGACGAGCGCTGTCCGCCAGACAGCGCCGCCACGCACGTTTTCAACGGCGCGTTTTCGGCAGCCGACTTATTCAACCGCGCGCTTCCGCGAGCCGGCGTTTACGAGGACGCGGATGCAACCTCGAATGAACAGTTCATTCGAGCATCGGCCTCCAACGACAACGAACACAGCGGCGTGGAGAAGGACGCTGCCGCCTGTCACGAATGATGGGAGGGTATCCAGGTTTAGTCCACGACCACGCCCAAGCGATTCGTTTGTGAATCGACCTGCAACGAGAGATACTGCGGCTTGGAGACGAACACGCCTAGGGGCCAACGATCGTCAAGCAGACTCTAATTTTAGAGAACGACTGCGCACGGACAATTCGTTGGTGAAACGGTCGCTGGGGAGTAATGCTGCGCCCCGGCCAGCGGCGCGCCAACCGTTCAATAATCATTGGGCAGACTCTAGCTTTAAGGAACGCAGCAATTCGTTCGTGAACAGATCCCGAAGCACGGCGTTTTGGAGTGGGACGCGTGCAGGTTTTACCCATAACTGGAAAGGTACCGCATTTCAGGGACGACAATATGGGGCATTCCGCAATTATCAGTCGCAATGGCACGATAGCGGTTGGTGGCGGCACAACTGCGACCGAATCATTTTCGTTAGCGTCTATTCGCAACCGTTCCCATTCTTCTTTGATTCGGGCTATTGGTATCCGTGCTGGGGATATTATCCTGACTCTTATTATCCCTACGATGGTCCGATCTACGGCTACAATGATTTGTCGCCGGACCAGGTGATCGCAAATGTCCAGACCCAACTGTACAACGAGGGTTATTACAACGGCCCTATCGATGGTATCCTCGGCCAGGATACGCAAGCCGCAATCGCGGATTACCAGGCCGACCACGGACTCTCAGTCACCGCTGCAATTGATGAGCCGACAGTTGCTTCACTCGGCCTTGGCTAACAGGAAAATTAAGAAGTAAGAAGGAAGCGCCAGCCGCGTGGCGACAAATTGTTAGGTTTGAAGCAGGACTGGCATTTTCGCAAGATGCAGGCAGTGTCCGCCACTGTTATGAAACTGCCGCTTCGCACAATTATCGCATGCCTGTCGATCTTCACCCTGTTTAGCACGACGGGGGAAGCGGGACCAGGAGTTTTTTAGCTCGCTACGCAAGTCACTTGCGCGCGCCTCACCAAAGCCGCGTCCCGCGCAGCCTCGCCGGAGCAGTCGTAGGCAGGGAAATGAGACTCCGCCAACCGACGCTTCAGATGCTTCAAACGGTTAGACTTCGCCAAGTCCGACTCCGGCCCCAGCGCCTCCGAATCCGAACAACATCCGCATAGCGAAGGCAATCGCTACAAGGAAAAACCCGAAGGGCGATCTGCCTTATGGAATACCCGTGCCCGGAAAACAAGGCTTTGTTACCAGCCCGTTCTCGCCAGACAGCGGTTACATCGATGTCCGAAGTTTTCAGCCTGGAACCGAAGTAAGAGATCCTTACACAGGCAAGACTTTCCTTACGCCATAGCGAAGAGAAGTCAGAAGTCAGAAGTCAGAAGTCAGAGGAGCGCGCTCCGCTCGAGAACTGCCGTGCGCGATGAGGACACGACCTGTCCTTGGTCGCGGCCATCGCTCCCAATAGCGATACCTTCCTTGGAAAAGAGAATCGAAAACACCTGCAGACTGCGCGCCCGAAATACGCCTGCGCAACTGAGCAGGTAAAATCGCCACATCCGTCGGAAACGTTCGCCGTAACGATCTGCGAAACGGGGCCAGGTGCGGCGGAAGTTTTCCTCCCAGGCGAGCAGGGTAGGGTCGTAATTCGGCCCGATGTTCTTGACGTCTTCAATAATGAAAACGCCTTCTGCAGCGCGCGTCAGATGGGCAAGGGAAGGAAGCATGGAGTTTGGGAAAATGTAGCGCTCGATCCAGGGATCGGTGTGGACGCGTGAAAAGTTTCCGCAGATTCCCTGGCAAAGAAACAATCCATCCTCGCCTAACGAACGAGCGGCCGCTCGCATATAGGTGCGATAATTTTTGTAGCCGACATGCTCGACCATGCCCACGCTCACGACCCGATCAAATCGTTCGGTGACTTCGCGGTAGTCGCGCAGCTGGATTTCCACGTCCAATCCGCGACACCAACGTTGCGCGTAACGGCATTGCTCCTGTGAAATTGTTATCCCGACTACCTGGCAACCGTAATGGCGAGCGGCATAACGGGCCAAGCCGCCCCAGCCGCAGCCGATGTCCAGCAGGCGCAAGCCGGGTCGCAGACGCAGCCTTTGGCAAACCCAATCCAGCTTCCGCAGTTGCGCGGAGGCGAGATCGTCGCCTTCAGCGAACAGCGCACAGGAATATTGCATATTCGGATCGAGCATCGCTTCGAAGAAATCGTTGCTCAGATCGTAATGTACCCGGCCGACTTTTCGGGAGCGCCGCGGAGTTTGCTGGTTCGCGAGAAGCGCGGTGAGCAATGCCCAGACATTGGGAAGTCGAAATGCGAAACGCTTGTCGAGTCCGGCGCGAATGGCACGGCAACACATCTCATCCAGCGCTTCGCAGTCCCACCAGCCATCCATGTAGGACTCCCCGAATCCGAGCGTACCGGAAGCCAGGATCCGGCTAAAGAAGCGCCGGTCCTGCACCTGTATGTCCCAGGGGCGAGCGCCGTCGATCCGAATGTCCGCGAACGCGAGGAGATTGGTCATCACATCTTCGGCTTTGGACATAGGTTTTGATCGGTCGCACGAGTGCTTTGTCACCGCCCAAAGAATCGCGTCTGCTCCGGCAATTAGTTTGAATGGGATGTCAGCCGCAGGGTTCCGAGGACTAGCTCTCAGGATCGCGATCGGGTCGAGCTTGGTTCGGAATTTCCTCGCCACGCGCACCACTGCTTCTCTCGCTCGCCACGGATTTTCAGTCTTACTGTGGCTGTGATCGCAAGGTAACAAAGAGATGAAAGGGAGGCGTTGGAAATGATTGTTTGTCTTTCGCTCAATCTGGGCGATACTCCGACCTTATTGGATTGCTCTGGTAACTTCACTGCGCGGTAGATCGTCAGGTGAGCTTCGCTCATTGGTGGTTTGAAACCCGATTCACGGGAACGGCTCTGTAGGTCGGTAGTTTTTCCAAATTCAAACACAATGAAAATGTACGTAGGTAATCTCTCCTTTGAGAGCACCGAGAACGATCTTCAGGATCTGTTCGAACAACACGGCACCGTTAACGAAGTCCATCTGATGATGGACCGGTTTACGGGCAAATCGCGCGGGTTTGCGTTCGTCACTATGAACGACAGCGCACAAGCCAACGCCGCGGTGGGCGCGCTTAACGGCCACGAACTTAATGGCCGCGCGTTAACTGTTAACGAAGCGCGTCCGCGCGAAGAGCGTCCGCGTCCTCAAGGGGGCGGCGGCGGCGGGAAGCGTCAATTCACAGGCTTTCGCCGGTAAAGCGGTTTAGATGTCGGCCCTGAAAAATTTTCGGGGCCGACGTTACTAATAAATGACACGTCTGCCGCTACCGTATGAATTCTGAAAAAGCCATCCAACTGGAGGGCACTATCATGTCGGTGCTGCCCGGAACCATGTTTCGCGTCGCGCTCGCGAACGATCATCTCGTTCTCGCGCACATTTCCGGAAAGATGCGCAAGCGTTTCATTCGGCTTACAATCGGGGACCGGGTAAAAATGGAGATGTCGCCTTACGACACCGCCAAAGCGCGCATCGTTTACCGACTCTAATTATGGCGACGCGATTCTTTTTCGATCCGCCACGACGGCCGAAATCAAAACCCGGTCCTAACCTCAAAAGCCTGCTCGTGCGCTGTCCTTCCACGTCAAAACTGACTGATACCGGAAGGACTATCGAAGCGAACCTCTGGCCGATGGCCAAATTAAAAACACAAAAAGTCACCTGCGCGCATTGCGGCGGCGTTCATACTTGGACAAAGAAGGACGTCATTCTCGGCCGATATCAGTGAGCCGGTGATTCTTCCCAAAATTTCCGCCCTTGATTTTCCGTATTCCGACGGACCGCATCAATTGGACGACCAGCTCGTTCCTGATCGGTACGTTTTTTCTCACGCTGACAGCCGTGCCGTTATACCTGTGGTATTTCGGCCTTAATTGGTTTCAGCTAGCTATTTTTGCAGCGATGCTGGCCGCGACCGGCTTCAGCATCACGCTCGGTTATCACCGTCTCTTTTCGCACATGACTTTCCGGGCGAGACTCCCGGTGCGCCTGTTCGTACTCATCTTTGGCTCCGCTGCGTTCGAGAATTCGGTCCTCATGTGGGCCAGCGAACATCGACGCCATCATAAACATGTGGATCACGACGAAGATCCGTACGACATCACCAAAGGTTTTTTCCACGCCCATATCGGCTGGCTGTTGTTCAAGCTCTTGCCACAACCGCCGTTCGATAACGTTAACGATCTAAAGAAAGATCCGCTGGTGATGTGGCAACATCGGCATATTCATCTCCTGGCAGTTATCGTCGGCTTCGGTCTGCCGACGCTGGCCGGGTTCCTGTGGGACGGCTGGATCGGCGCGCTTGGTGGTTTTCTAATTGGTGGCATCGCAAGAGTTGTAGTTCTTCAACACGGCACATTCCTGATTAACTCAGCCTGCCATACCATCGGGCGTCAGCCGTATTCGAAGCGATGCAGTGCGCGCGACTCGTTTTTCCTGGCTCTGTTTACCTTTGGCGAGGGCTATCACAATTATCATCACGAATTTCAGCACGACTATCGAAACGGCGTGAAGCCCTGGCAGTGGGATCCGACGAAATGGTTGATCTGGATTCTATCGAGACTGGGTTTAACGAACGGTCTGCGCCGAGTGCCGGAGGAAGCAATTCACGCCACGCAAGCGCGAGTACGGGATTTACGGATCGATAAAAGGCGTTGACGCGCGCGCGCATGCGAAACTGGCGGAGACTGCTGTAGCCACGGCCCCGTGGGCGGTTTTCCAGGAATTGTGACATTTTGAAGGACGACTGGCATTCTTCAAAAGATGCAGGCAGTATCCTTCCGCGTTATGAAGCCATCGCTCAGCATAATTGTAGTATGTCTGGTCTTTGCCTTCCTGGCTGCGCCCGAGGCAGCGGAAGCGGGACCTTTCGAGGACTTTTTTAGGTCGATACGTAACTCAATGGCGCGCCCCGCACCAAAGCCACGGCCGGCGCAATCGCGCCAGACGAGTCGTAAGCAGAATAATGAGACTCCGCCAAGCGATGCTGCAGATGCTTCGAATAGTCAGGCTTCACCAAGTCCGACTCCGGCCCCTGCACCTCCGAATCGGAACAACGTCCGCGTGGCGAAGGCAACCGCTGTCAGGAAAAACGGAAAGGACGATCTGCCTTATGGAATTCCCGTGCCGGGAAAACAAGGCTTGGTTACCAGTCCGTTCTCGCCAGACAGTGGTTACATCGACGTCCGGAGTTTTCCGCCCGGAACCGAAGTAAAAGATCCCTACACGGGAAAGAGTTTCCTTACGCCGTAACGATCTATCGATGAAGCCAATTGGCGAGCCGACACGTGTTTCAACTGGCCTCGCTACTTAAATAAGTTCAGGTCAATTGAATCTGCCATTGCTTTGTATCCATCGTCATTGGGATGGAGATGGTCCTTTGAAGCGAACTTCGGCAACAGTTGGCTGGGATGATTGGGGTCGCGCACGACAGCGTCGAAATCAATGACGCCATCGAAAGTCCCGCTAGTCCTGATCCATTTGTTTACCGCCTGGCGCGTTGCTTCTTTTGCTTCCGAGTAATAGCCGGGAATGTCTACGCCTTCGCAAGGTGTAATCGTGGCGCCAATGAGCTTGAGGCCCCGAACGTGTGCGCGCGAAATCAACTGCCGGTACGCGTCAGTGATATCCTGAACGCTGCGCATCTCGTTTGGATCGGCAAGATATTGACCGTCCATTTTTGCACCGGGAAAACAGATATCATTGAGCCCTTCCAGCAGCACAATATGAGTGACCCCAGCCGGAACGAGCGCGTCGCGGTCGAAACGCGCCAGAGCACTGATGCCGAAGATGTCGCCATCGCGTAGCAATCGATTGCCGACGATGCCTTCGTTGACCACCGCTAATGCCGAAGTTTTTGACGTATTGGCCGCACGCCGAATCAGATCACTCGGCCAATTGTTATCCGCATCGACGGTTGATCCGTCCCCGTCAGTGATGGAGTCGCCAAACGCCACAACAAGACGCTGCGACGGCTGGGCGGGAACGAGAACCGCAGTAACGGATATCGAAGCAGTTGATGTTGTGGTTGCATCGATTTTCTCTTCATGAGTAAAGTCGCCGTGTTGCGAAATTACGGCATGCTTGAACGCAAACGCGTGCAGAGTCGGAGTGGTAAGGCGTTTTGGGAAGTAGATGCTCACGCTGATCTCGGCTCCGAAGATTACCGGAAACGTCATTGGATCACTAAGCACTGGCGCTCCGGCTGGAATCGTAACCGATTTGTGTCCTTCAAATGTAACGCTTCGGATCGATTCTTGTTCAACGCTCGAGGCATCGGTTGGGACGGCAACAGTGGCCGAGCCGATTACGAGAGGCGATGAACCGAATTCGTTAGAAAAGCGAAGCTGAATCTGACTTCCTCCCATCGAGATGCGGACGCGCTCGCGCACCGTTTGATTGTCGATGTTGAGGAGAGCTTCGCGCGGATTCGGGCTTCCGGATTGTGGACTCGCCGCCCAGCTGGCGATCCAGGCATTTGTCGAACCCCTAACCGGTCCAAGGGCAAACAAGAAAAGGCTAATAAGAACGCAGATTCGAAGCGTATTCATAAAGCTAACCCGCAGTAGTGGGAGTTATTTCATCAGCGAAAAATCTGTCGGACGCATGTACACCTCATCCACCCGAAACACGTTGCCCTTCTTGTCCAGTAGAGGCTTCGCGGCTTCGACGTATGGTCGAAACACTGGATCGGTATGGAGCGCATCCCAATTCTTTTTCGCCTCTTCCCGGCTGCGATGAGCCACGATGTAGATGAACGTGTCCTTCCATGCGGGATCTTCGTTTGGCACCCAGAAGCCCACCACGTTGATGCCGTGGCTGGCCATCAGCTTTGAAGCGTCGTAAAAGAGCGATTCAAGGGCAGGTACTTTGCCTGGCACGGCATGATAAATTCGAAGCTCGAAGACGCGGCTGCTATTGGTCTTCAAATGGTTTGCGTGCGACAAACGAGCGGTAACGAGTGATCCGACAGCAAACGAAACGAGGACCGCGCCCCAAACAATCCATCCGTTGAATTTCCATCGGTTGGGCGTTGTCAATAGCACATTTCTTTTCATACCGTCTGCTTCCCTTTGCGCATCCCAGTCAGTTGACTAACTGATATAATAGTATACAGTCCGGGTCAGTCAAGGATGGAGTAATGCCAAAATCGAAAACGAACAATCGGACGCGGCTTCTTCAGGCCGCCGTGAAGGTCACCCATCGCTACGGGTTCGACCCCATGACTCTTGCTGACATTGCGAAGGAGGCGCGGGTTCCTCTGGGCAATCTCTACTACTACTTCAAGACGAAGGAGGAGATTGCCGACGCCATTGTCGACCTTCGCGTTTCGCGATTGAGGGTACTGCTGCAAGAGCTGAACAAAAAGGGTTCTCCCAAAGAGCGACTGTGCGGCTTCGCCCAGCTGAAGATTGATAACCGAGACGTGCTGGCCCGCAGTGGTTGTCCTGTCGGGACCTTGTCTTCCGAATTGCGTAAGCACGGCGGCGCAGTTGCTAACAAGGCGTCAATATTGTTCGCGGAGGGTCTCGTGTGGATGGAGGCGCAGTTCAAGGCGCTAGGTAAAGGAGCGGATTCGCGTGGGCTCGCCGTGCATCTCATGGCCGCGTTGCAAGGCGTATCATTGCTAGCTCACACTTTCCACGACCCCCGCATGATCTCAGTCGAGGTGGCGCACCTCAAGAAGTGGATTCGCGCTCTCTAGATGTTAGCGCCGTGTGTCGAACAGATGCCGAAACCAATTGTTCGATCTGCCAAGGCGTTGGGCCTTTAGTAATATGTTCCTTGTCATCGCATACTTTGATGATTACGCCGGCAAGACGGTGACAATCAGAGGGAGGGCAACTGTCCGCAGTGGGTTCGCGTTGCTTCCAAGTCGAAGAGATTCGAAAATTCTGACGGCGGGTCAGCCCCATAGTTCTCGCGAGGGAACGCCAATTTTTCCATTCGCGTATGGCACCGGATGATCACGATCGCGCGCCAGGAGTAGAGGCCCGTCGAGATCGATCCAAGTCGTCAAGCTTGCCAGAAGGCGCGCGGGAGCAATCCCTAACGAGGTGCAAACCATGCAACCGATCAGTAGTTTAAATCCGCTTTCTCGTGCGCGCTCGCACAAGCGCAACGCCTCGGTCAGCCCGCCAGTCTTATCGAGCTTCACGTTAATGACTTCGTAGCGATTCGTTAGGCGAGGAAGATCGGCGGTGGTATGGCAACTTTCATCGGCGCAGACTGGAATCGGATGATCGAGACTTTCGAGGACTTCATCGGCGTCGGCCGAGAACGGTTGTTCGATGAGCTCGACGCGTAATTCCTTTAGCGCCGAAACAATCTCGCGGTAATGCGATGGCGACCATGATTCATTAGCGTCGATCAGCAGACGGGCCGCAGGCGCGGTCTCGCGCACCGCCTGAACTCGGGAAAGGTCGAGATCGTCGCCGCCGAGCTTCAGCTTTAAGATCGGCAGTTTCGCATTCGCTTTCGCTGCCGCTGACATTTTCTCCGGCGTATCCAAACTTATCGTAAACGATGTCTCGACTTCAGAAACAATCGGGATGTTCGCCAATTCCCAGGCCCGTTTGCCGAACGCTTTCGCTTCAAGATCCCATAACGCGCAATCCAAGGCATTGCGTGCCGCGCCTGGGGGCAAGAGGTCTTGCAGACCCTGGCGATTCAAATTCTTCTCGCCTGCGATCGATTCGATCTGCGCCAACACTGAGGCGGTGGTTTGATTGTAACGCGCGAGCGGAATGCCTTCGCCGCGACCGATCTCTTTGCCATCGCTGACTGTCACAACGACGACTCGCGCTTCAGTTCGACTGCCACGGGAAATCCGAAACGGTTGCTTCAGAGGCCAGATTTCCTCCTTTGCCTCGATAGACAGAAAACTTGTCCGCACGGAAGGAAACGAAGGTGACGAAGGGCGGAAGTCAAAGGCCGACAAGTAAGGAAGAACGTGACATCGACGGGATTTTGTCATTTACTCTAGATCCCATCATTTAGTTCGCCTTGGTCGCGAACGAAATCGCATAAAGATAATTATGAAGCTTAAGAATTTAAGAAAAAAGATCCAACGACTCGAGAAACGCCTGCAAGAAGGCCCAAAGAAACTGGCTAGGCTAAAACAAAAACTACAGGCAACGGAGGCAGCAAAGGCGGCGAAAGCCAGAAAGAAGTCGGCTGCCAAGGCTCCTAAGCCAATCGAAGCGAAGAAATCGGTCGCCGTTAAAAAGGTGAAGAAAAAGCTGAATCTTTCACCGGAACGCCGTGCTCAACTCGCGGCTGCGATGAAAGCCCGGTGGGCTGCAAAGAGAGCCACCGAGGCGAGCGCGAAATCTGGCTCGAGCGACAATCAACATTCAGCCCCTCCAGGATCAACGCCGCATGAGCCGGAAAACAGGCCCGACGGCGCTTGAAGAGTTCGTTAAAAAACAAAACGCTCAACGTCCAACGCTTAACGCCCAAGTCAGAGACAGCCTCGCTGCGGCAAGTTGGAATTTTTAACGTAAGGAAATTCCAAAACCTTTTGCGAACAGGCGAAGGTAGCGAAAAATCGAGTCGATGATCAGGAATGAGCCTTGCGCTTCGTTCTGTTTGTTGCCTTCTGTTCTGTTTTTCTCCGCCTGCTTTCACCTGCGTAGCGCAGTCTGCTAAGCTCGGCGTGTCGCGGACATGTCACGAGATGATCGTTGACCATACCGGTCGCTTGCATCAACGCGTAGCAGATCGTTGAGCCAACGAATTTGAATCCGCGTCGCTGCAAATCGCGGCTCATCGCGTCGGATTGGGCTGTGCGCGCGGGCACGTCGGCCATGCGTCGCCAGCGATTCTGGATTGGCTTGCCACCGACGAAGCTCCACAGGTAGGCACCGAAAGTGCCAAATTCTTTGCCAACGGCGAGGGACATTCTGGCGTTTCCGATCGCCGCCGCGATCTTTAATCGGTTCCGCACGATTCCTGCGTCGCCAAGCAATCGCTTCGCATCGCGTGCGCCGTAGCGTGCAATTTTTTCGGGACGAAATCCATCAAATGCCTTCCGATAGTTGTCTCGTTTCTTTAAGATCGTGGTCCAGCTCAGGCCCGCTTGCGCGCCTTCAAGGATCAGAAATTCGAAGAGCAATCGGTCGTCGTGCACAGGGACGCCCCATTCCTCATCGTGATAAGTAATATTCGGCTCGGTTGAAGCCCACGGACAACGCGGCATAAGGTTCGCAAATTAATCGCGGCCGCACGCTACGTCGAGGCGCGTCCAAGTATTCGTTCGCTGCGACGCCGCAGCCGCCGTCAGTGTCGGCGCCGGCTCGACGCAGGATTTTCCGGATCATATTCGTACAGCCGCGCCGGATCGCCGAAGACTGCACCGAGCGCGCGCTCGGGCCAGATCTCAAAATAGCTCAGCAGCAGTGCCATCAGCGGCACGAGAATGAAGGCGAGACCGTGCGCGGCCATAATGAACATCGCCAGTGCGCGCAGTACCAAGAGATACACATCCCACCGCACTCGCTGCTTCAGCTCTTTGTCGGGCATCGCGTCATAGCCTGATTGGAACGCCTTCCAGAAATGTCCAGCCCCGAGCGCGCCGAAGGTGAACCAGAGTGCCGGCGACTGCGCAAGTTGGCGGCGCAGTTCGTTGCCAAGCAGCAGATCATGAAGCGGAATCAGCACGATCCAGTATGGCAGACCAACGATGCCGACCAGGAAAATCCATGTGACTACGCCGCGCACGAGGTTCGCTGCCGCCGACATGGCACCGGCCGATTTCGGCTGCGTCTCGCGCAGCGCACGCGGAATCAGGGCGGCGACGATCGCCGCCAGCGCAGTCAAACCATCGAACCAGTAGTTGAACACGGCGAGCGCCGCGGACCAACCGAAACCGTAGATGCCGACAACCGGAATCAGATTGCGCGCAATCACGGCCCACGCATGGGGCCGCGATGCCAACTCGCGGAGATGCTGCGAGAGCGGCGGCGGCGCGATCGGTCTCACAGCCCTCGAGGCGGTCTTTTCTTGAGGCTTCGCCATTTCAACAGATTAGCAGACAGATTCGGTGGCGTGGAATCATTCCCGTCCGTGATGACCACAAATTCTTGTTTGAACACTTTTTGTTGATTTGGAAACTAAATATACTAAAATAGTTTCTATAGTATCAATCCAGCACCTTATTGCAGCAGAAAGGAACCCACTATGAAATCTCGAATAGACCTTCACCAGGAATTACGACAACAGATTCTTGAATTGTCCGGAGTGACGGAGCGACAGAATACGGGGATCCACGAAGATGCCTTCTTTGTGGGAGGGAAAATGTTCATGCACATCCATCGGCATGGGCACTGCGACATTCAATTGTCCAAAGGCGATCAGGAACGGGTTCTCGCAGAAGGCAAAGCACGCTCACACCGATGGGCGCCGGAAGCAGGATACGTCACGTTCATCATGAACAATGACGAGGATTTGGACCGGGCAATGGATCTGATCCGGATCTCACATGCTCATTTTGCCGGCAGTCAAGGTGCTCCGCGGTTGGAACACCCGATAAAACCACCAAGGACCGTAATAACAGGGAGCCGGTCATGAAACTATTTGTTATCGGAGCGACTGGGCGAACAGGGGAGGAGATTGTTCAGCAAGCTCTTGCGAGAGGTCATCACGTCACCGCGTTTGTTCGCTCGCCTGAGGCGGTCACCTTGAGGCATGAACGGCTTGGCGTTCTCCAGGGAAATGTAACGGATGAAGAGCAACTCTCTGAGGCAATGCAAAATCACGATGCGGTCGTTTCCGCGTTGGGTCCGCGCCGGGTTTTCAAACCAAGTTCGCTTCTTCACGACAGTGCGCTTGCGACTATTCGCGCAATGCAGCGTTCGGGAGTGAGGCGGCTCGTCGTTCTCTCAGCTGCAGCGCATTTTCCGGGTATACCTAATCGGATTGTCAGTTTTATCCTGCGAGATCATATGCGCGATTCGCTTGCCATGGAAAAAGTCGTGCAAGATAGCGGTTTCGATTGGACGATCGCTCGTCCTCCGCGTCTCACACAGGAACAATACGTAACGTGTCGAAGTCGGGAAGGTGCGGCTCCCAGAAGAGGCTTCTCTATCTCCCGCAAGGCGGTTGCGGCGTTCATGCTCGATGCGATCGAGCCAAAGAAATATTTTCAGAAAATCGTGGGCATTGCGAAATAGTCATTAGAATCCGCATGTTTA
>Ga0209234_1000376_pt1 | contig 15072 bp, 17 predicted proteins | sample GraSoi013_1_20cm_2_FD_185816 | JGI IMG/M metagenome (GOLD analysis project Ga0209234, IMG submission 185816) | Grasslands soil microbial communities from the Angelo Coastal Reserve, California, USA - Sample 08_20_2013_1_20cm (SPAdes) (version 2) | ecosystem: Environmental > Terrestrial > Soil >... | reverse complement strand
CTCCGCCAGCAGCCGCTCCATGGCCGCCTTCGCCTCCTCGGGCTTCATGGTCTTCAGGTCCACCGGGCACTTCCCCATCTGCGCTTCGATGTCCCGGATAGGGCAGCGCGTGATTCCCTGAGCCTTGGCGTCCTCGATGAACGCCCGCATCTCCGGAGACAGCCCGTCGCGTCCTTCCGCTTCGGCCCGGATCTGCTTGGCGCGCAGCTCCTGGAACATGACCATCATGGTGTCGACATCGAACTCGTCTGCCGCGATCATCGCCTGCTTGTTCTCGTCCATCACCCGCGTGGTCACGCGCCAGATGTCGTGGCCGCGGGAGAAACGCTCCACCGTATTGCGCGCCAGCGGCCGCGCGATGAGCGGCACGAGCTGCAGCCGTTGCCACGCTTCCTCGGTCCACACGATCGGGTCGGCCGCGGTGCGCGGACGGCGACTCACGGCGCCCGTGACCGGGCACTTCACTTCGACCTCAGGGGTGAGGGGCTGGGGGTCGGCATCGTGGCCCTGCACCTTCGTCCCTTTCATTTGTTCCTGCGCCTTCACCTCCGCGAGGGCGATCTCCTCCGCCGTGCCGATGCCCATGATGAGCTGCATGTGCGTCGGCAGGAGCTTCCGGATCGCCTCGTCGAGCCACTTGTTGGTGACCGTCGCGGGCTCGCCGTGCGTCTGCTCGAGCACGTACTCCTCGACCGCACGCCGTGCGATGCCTTGCGCGAACGGCGGCACCCGGAGAATCCGCACCTCGGCATCAGGCGCCCAGGGCAGCCCCGCGACGCCGTCCTCTTCGATCCAGGGAATGTCCTCGGGCCGTACCCCCGTCGTGCCCGCCAGCAGCACGTTGCACGGTGCGAGTCGCACGAGATTGTCGGCCTGACTGCCGAGCTCCGTTCCCTCGATGCGATGTGCCCCGTGCCGCGCCAGCACCAGCAGGGACGGCTTGATCTCCTCGGCCCACTGCATGATCACCTGGAACGGTTTGCCGACCAGGATCTGCGTCTTCAAGGGAACGTCGGGGAACTCCTGGGCCATGACCTCGGCGCGCTTCAGGTTCGCCTGGCACAGCTTGAGCAGTCCCTTGTCGATGATGTTGTTGTGCAGCTCCTCCTGCTCCTCGAACTTGAAGACCTTGGACGCTTGATAGGAGAGCACATCCTTGATGTTGTGAAACACGACGTGGTGGTACTCCACGTCGAACGCGCTGCACACGTACAGCGACCCGCCGAACGCCTGCGCCAGCTCGAGCGCCACGCGCATCACCCGGTAGCTGTAGGACGAGCCGTCCACGCACACGAGGAACCGCCCGCCTTCGAACGCCCGGTCGTCCCGGATCAGCAGGATGTCCTTCTCGATCCCACGCAACACCCGCGACACGACGCCACCGAGCTGCGAGTATGCCTGGCGGCCCAGCCCGTGCGCGCCGATCGCCAGCAGGTCGTATTGGCGGCCCGACGAGCCGGCGAGCCGCGCCGCCGTGTCCTCGTCTTCGGCCACCAGCCTGCCGTTCTCGCCGACCTTCACGTCCGCGCGGACTTTGTCGCCGCCGTCGTAGCCGGCCGCGCGGTCGGGGTCGAACCCGATCAACCCCGGCAGCCGGCCCTCCCCGCGGTTCACCTCGTTGACGATCTCTTCGTAGTTGATGCCTTCGAGCAGCTGGCGGGTGAGCCGCACGCCCGCGCCCTCGCATCGCTTGCCGAGCTGGTCGAGAAAGCTGTCGGCGATGAGCTGTAAGCCTTTTTCGATCAGCTTGTCGTGGATCTTGCGCTGCTTTTTGATCTCGTCGGGCGTCTGGAACCGAGCGGGGAGGCCTGTCTCGAGCTGGCGGAAGCGGACGTCGTGAAGGCGGGCGGCGTAGACGTGGTTGCCGGTGATGCGGCCATCGGACCTGCGGCACAGCTCGATGGCCCGGTCGACGGCCCAATCCGAATGTGTGGAGTTGTCGACGGGAACGAAGATCTCGCGATACACCGGCACCTCCCCCTTTAGGGCGGGGCGAGTATGTGAGCGACTGGACAGGCTGTCAAGTAAGCGGGGGCACCAGTTGCCGGCCCTCTGAGTCCCAAACGGTTATGGCATCTACTGGGCAGGCGTCGCACGCGCGCAGCAATCGCTCGCGCTCGACGACCTCGGGCGCGACGAACACCGCGATGGTGTCGGCGTCCAGTTTGAAACCTTCGGGGGCTTCCTTCGCGCAGTCCCCGAACCCGACGCACTGGTCGCGGTCGATCACGATCCGCAGCCCGTGCACCGTCCGCTCGCTGAGACTCACATCCCCTCGAGCCCGAGCTCGCTCCGCGCCGTGTCCATGACAGCCGGAGTGATCTCGGCGATGCCCCGGTCCTTGGCGTAGTCGAGGTAGATCCGCTTGACCATGCCGCGCACGAAGCCGGGGACCCGGGCCAACCGCTCCTGCGCTTCACGGGACCAAGCGGGGAGGGGACCCTTCCCCTTTCCCGTTTCCCCTTTCCCGTCTTCAAAGGCGTCGTCCCGTCCCGTCGTGACCATCCCCCTCACCGTTTCGAGCGGCTGCGAGTCGATCGTCGTCCCGCCGATTTTCACGCCCAGGGATGCGACGAGCTGAGTCTCCATGGGGTTGGTGAGCAGCGCCACGACCCGGCCGCAGGTCGGGCAGCGGAACGCCGCCGCCAACGTGCCGTCCCCCGGGAGCTGCCGCTCCTCGAACTGCATTTGCCGGTCGCATTCGACGCAGAGGAATTTCATTGTAGCTTCGAGACGACGTTTTCCCACACGTCTTCGCCAGGATGGAATGGTACCCGCGCCAGCACCGGGATCCCGAACTCGGCGGCGAGCTCGTCCGCGGCATTTCCCACGAACGGGCCGCCGACCATGTTCTCGACCACGCCGAGCAGCGTCGCCTTCCCGTCGTTGGCGGCACGGAGTGCGCGGCGCACCGCGTCGCGCGACTCGGGTGTCGGGATGGTCACGGCGAGCACGGCGGGTCGCGCGGGCAGCAGCTCGGTCAGCTCCTGGAAGCGCTGCACGCCGGGCGGGAGATCCACGAGCAGCTCGTCGAGAGCGCCCCAGGCCACATCGGCCAGGAACTCGCGCAGCGTCGCGGCCTCGAGGGTCTCCCGCCACACGTGTCCTTCGGTTTCCGGCCCCCGGAACGCCAGCGGTCGGCCGTCCTCGAGGAGAAACGCCATCGAGAAGCAGCGAACGCCTTCTGCGCTCACCAGCGGCTCTATGACGTCAGCCTGCAACGTGCAACTGGTGACCGGGAGGTGGAGCAGTTGGGGAGCGGTGGGCCCGTTGAAATCCGCGTCGAGGACGCCGGTGCTCCGCCCCGACCGCGCCAGTGCCCGGGCGAGTCCGGCCGTCACGAAGCTCTTCCCGACGCCGCCCTTGCCGCTCAGCACCGCCACCACTCGCCGTACGGAAGCGAGCCGGTCGGCGACACGGCGTCGTTGGGCGCCGATTTGGTCGGCGAGCCCCGATCGGTCGGCTTCGGTCAACTCGTGATAGGTGCGGATGTTGAGGGACATTGGCCAAAAGATGCGTCACCCGACGCTACGACGCTACGCTATACGATTCTCCTACAACGTAGCGTCGTGGCGTCGTGCAACGCTATTTTCTCACTTCCATGATCGACGAGCTCAAGCAGAAGCTGCAGGCCGAAGTCGAGCGCCTGAACCATGAGATCAACTTCGTGTTACCGAAGGAGATCGAGCGGGCTCGCGCGCACGGCGACTTGCGGGAGAACTCGGAATACAAGGCGGCACTCGAGCGCCAGCAATTCGTGACGTCACGGCTCTCCCATCTCCGGCTGCGGCTCTCCAAGCTCTCGGGCGTGCGGGAATCCGACATCCCGCGCGACAGTGTCGGGTTCGGGTCCCGGGTCACGGTCCAGGACCTCGACACGAAAAAGAAGGAGACGTACGCGCTGACCCTCGGCGAGTTCATCGAGGGCGACGACGATGCGGACGAGCTCCCGGTGTCGATGGCGTCGCCCCTGGGTAAGTCACTGCTCGGCACCAAGGTGGGCCAGGCGGTGACGATCGCCCTGCCGATAGGGAAGCGGCGGCTCAAGGTCGTCGAGCTCGAAACGGTCCACGACCTCGCGCGAAAGTAGGGGCGCAGCATGCTGCGCCCCTACTAGAGCAGGCGGTGGAACACCATCGGGCCGCTCGGGCTCGCCGAACCGGCCCGCGGCTCGATGCTCATCGCCGCACCCAGGACACGCGGGTCGCCTTCCCCGCCTCGGGGCATCTCCAGCGCCATCACCATCGGTTTGTCCTCATCCATCGGCATCACGGCCGCGGTCGTCATTCCGCTATCGGTGATGAACCACAGCTGGTAGGCTTGGTCCCTCGCGTTCGGGGCGAGCCCGTCGCAGCGCACCAGCCAGCGGTGCCGCACGCTGTCCGCGAAGATCGTCACCGACCCGACGCGGCCGCCGGTCGAGACCGGGATCTGGATGAGTCGAGTCGCGGGTCCGTGGATGAACGTCGAGACCGTGTCCTCGAGCGCATGGACTCGTGCAACCAGGCCGTCGCGCTCGGTGGTGAGCGTCCCGATCGTGCGATACGCCCACCACGCGCCGCCCCCCACGGCCAGGGTGATCACTGCCGCGGCCGCGAGCGGCCCCTTCCATCGCCGCCGCGGTGCCAGCGCGCGCGCGAGCACGCGCCCCTTGAGCTCGGGGCGAGGAGTCCGCGGCGCGGCCGAGAGGCCCAGCCAATCCGTCATTCCACCCAGTCCTTCAAGTGTCTCAGGCCCTCCGTCAACGTTTGGTGCGCCATGCGCAGGCGTGTCTTCACGGTCCCGAGCGGCAGGTGCAGCCGCTGGGCGATCTCCCGATGCGACAGCCCCTCGAAGTAGGACAGCACCACGACGCGCCGCTGCTCCTCGGAAAGGGCGGCGAGCGCTGCGTGCACCTCCCGGTGCACCGGCCACCCGGGCACCGCCGCTTCGTGCGACGCGGCCGGCGCGCTGCCGCCGCCCTCCATCACTTGAGCCTGCTCCAGATGCGCCGACTTGCGCCACCACCGCCGCCGGCGGCGCAGGGCGTCGAGCGACCTGTTGCGCGCAATCGACAGTATCCAGGGTACGAGCGGCCCGCGGCCCCCGTCGTGCTGGTCGATGTGACGCCACACCTGCACGAACACGTCGCCCACCACGTCCTCGGCCTCGTCTTCGTCCTGCAGAATGCGAAACGCCAGACCCAGGATCCACGGTGCGACAAGGTCGAACAACTCCCCGAGCGCGTGCTCGTCCCCCGCTTTGAGGCGCCGCTGGAGCGAGCGCTGGTGCTCTTGACTAAGACGTTTCGGAGAGGTCACTTAGATTGTTATCCTAGCAGCGAACCAGGGCGAATCCAGCCCCGGTCATGTATCTTGAAGGCTCGAACGCGGAGGTGGGATGTCGGTTCATTGCCAAGCTGACGACGAGCGGTTCTCGTTCGAAGCATTCACCCGTCACCCGTTCTTCACCGAAGTCAACCGGTGGATCGTGGAGCGGGTGATCGGCCCCGGCCGGCGCAAGATCGTCGACCTGGGGTGCGGACCCGGCGCGGTCACCAAGCTGATTCTCGAGCGCCTGGGCGGCGACGCGCGCAACGTGGAAGTGATCGGCATCGATCCTTCTCCGACCGCACTCTCAAAGGCGCGCGCGGCGATCCACTCCCAGGTGGTCAAGTTCATCGAGGGCAGCGCCGAATGGGTGTCCCGCATCGTGTCCTCCGTAGACGCGGTGGTGTTCCTCAATGCAATCCACCTCGTGCCGGACAAAGCACAAGTGATCTCTGAGATCCGCAAGACGTTGAACAAGGACGGCGTCTTTGCGTTCAACACGACCTTCTTCAACGGCGCATACGTCGATGGTACGGGGGCCTTCTGGCGCCGCTGGGTGGTGCGGGCGGTGCAGGTGCTGCGAGAGCGCGGTATTGAGGTCAAGCACTCGGACCACGCGGTGGCGCGGCAGTTCCTCACGCCCGAGGAGTATTCCGACCTGTGTGTGCAGGCGGGGTTCGCACGGCCGTCCGTCGACTTGGTCAGGATCGAGATGCCGCCCGAGAGCATGCGCGACATTGGCCGGTTCTCGCTCTTCATCGAGGGCGCGCTGCCCGGCGTGCCACTCGAGGAGGGCTCCGCAGCTCTGGAAAAGGGGCTCGAGCGGGCGATGGACGAGACGGGCGTGTGCGGCGTGCCGCGCAATTGGTTGGAGTGCGTCGCCAGGGCACCGTAGCTCAGTCCGCCGGTTCCGTCAGAAACTCGAGTCGGGCATGGGCGGCGCGCAACGCCGCCTCTACGGCCTCGGACGTTCCCCCCCGTGCGAAGATGAACCCCGGGTAGCGCGAGCCTTCGGGCCACGGCACGAGCGGCTGGCCGGAGTGCATCGTGATCACGACTTCCTCAACGAGCGGCACCGCCTGGGCCGCACCCACTCCCCGCACGTCCCGTAGGACACCCGCTCCCGGTACCGGAATCATCATCACGCCGGACGCCCGCCGCTCACGCTCCAACGTCGGCAACTCCATACCCAGCGCGTGCCGAATGATGATCTCTTCGAGCGACGCCTCCCGTATCTCGCCCGTCGCATCCCGGCTCTCGAACCGCAACGCCCCGCTGCACCGCCCTCCGATAGGCCGCGCGGCGAGCTCGATCAGCCACGCCCCCCGATCGTTGTGGCGGACTTCCGCGTGGATCGGTCCGTCCCGGAGGCCGAGTGCGTCGACCGCCGCCTGCGCGCACGCCGCGATTTCCTGCTGGGCCGTCCGCGCGAGGCGCGACGGCGTGACGTAGATCGTTTCCTCGAAAAACGGGCCGTCCAGCGGGTCGGGCTTGTCGAAGAGCGCGAGCACGTGCAAGGCGCCGTGCGTCACGAGCCCTTCCACGGCGACCTCGCGCCCGGGCACGAATTCCTCGACGAGAAGCGAGCGGCCGCATCCCGTTTGCTCGAGGATCCTCTTGATGCGTTCGAACGCTGCCACGAATTCTGCCTGCGTATCTGCGCGGATCACGCCGCGCGACGCGGACAGCCGCAACGGCTTCAACACGCAGGGGTACGAGACGCCGCTCGCGACCTTCTCCGGGTCCGCCGCGATCGTGAGGAGCTCGTAGCGAGGAACGGCCACACCGGCCGTGGCGAGCAGCTGTCGCTGCTGGTGCTTGTCGCGCGCCGCGGCGGCCGCGGCCACCGGGTTCCCGCGGAGCCCGAGCGCCTCCGCGATGGCGGCGGCGACCACGGCGGTGTCGTCGTCCACGGCCACGACGCCGTGCACCGGGTGCGCGCGCGCGAACTCTCTAGCCTGTGCGGCTGCGTGCGTCGGGTCGGCGAAATCGAGGGTGACGAGGCCGGTGGGGTTCGCCCGCTCGAAGGTGCTCGGACGCTCGGACGCGACGGTCAAGTCGGCGCCGAGCCGGCGAGCCGCTTCCACGAACGCGACCGTGCGGTAGGTGACGGTCGGCAACAGCAGGAGCAGCCGAGGCGAGGAGGGGCGCAGCATGCCGCGCCCTTACTTTTTCGCGGCGGCGAAGTACGGGTTCGAGCCCGCGGTGTGATCGGTGATGTCGACGATGCCCTTCACCTCGGGGACGTGCTGGTGCAGCATCGCCTCGATGCCCTGGCGCAGCGTGACGTCCGCCATCCCGCACCCCTGGCACCCACCCGCCATGCGCACCATGACCACGGCGTCCTGTACGTCGATCAGCTCCACCCGACCACCGTGCCGCGCGACCATGGGATTTACCTGGCTCTCGAACAGGTCGGCGACGCGCTCGTACAAGGCATCGTCCGTCGTACTCCCCCTCCCGGCGGGCGCGGCGGGCTTCGACGTCACGGCCGGTTGACCTCCCGCGAGCGCCGCGCGGATCGCCTGGCCGACCGCCTTCCCCACCACAGGCCAGGGGGCTGGGCTGCGCTTCCCCACCGTGACGAGGTTACCCGACACGACGACCTCGCTCACGTCCGCTCCCGGGATGGCGAAAATCGCCTCCGCGAGCGGAGAGCCGCGCGCCTCGTCGGGCGAGGCGAACCGCCGCACGCCGCCCGCGTGCAGCGGCTCGCTCACCAGGAACTTGCAGCGGCCGTTGTCGATCGGCTCGGCGGTAATGCGAACGTCGGCGCTCATGATTGAAACCTAACTTGCCGCCCCCGTCGGCGCGGGCACGGGTCGCATCTGCCGCGCCGCCTGGACCATGTTGCGGAGCGACAGCAGCGTCTCCTCCCAGCCGCGCGTCTTCAACCCGCAGTCGGGGTTCACCCAGATCTGGCGGTCGCCGAGCACTTCCTGCATGCGCTTGAGCGCCTGCACGATTTCCGCCGTGCTCGGCACGCGGGGCGAGTGGATATCGTAGACGCCCGGCCCGATCTCGTTGGGATAGCGGTATTCCTTGAACCCCTCGAGCAGCTCCGACCCCGAGCGCGCGTTCTCGATCGAGACGACGTCCGCGTCCATCTTCTCGATTACGCGGATCACGTCGTTGAATTCACTGTAGCACATGTGGGTGTGGATCTGTGTCGCATCCGACACGCCGGCGGTCGCCAGCCGGAAGGCGTTCACCGCCCACTCGAGATACCCGGGCCAGTCGGCCCGGCGCAGCGGCAGTCCCTCCCTGAGCGCAGGCTCGTCGATCTGGATCACACGAATTCCCGCCGCCGCCAGGTCCGTTACTTCGTCGCGGATCGCGAGGGCCAGCTGCTTCGCCGTCTCCGCCCGCGGCTGATCGTCGCGCACGAACGACCACTGGAGGATCGTCACGGGGCCGGTCAGCATGCCCTTCACCGGGCGCGCGGTCTTCGACTGTGCGAACGTGCTCCAGCGCACCGTCATCGCCTTGGGGCGCGAGACGTCGCCGTAGATGATCGGCGGCTTCACGTAGCGGCTGCCGTACGACTGCACCCAGCCGTGCTCCGTGAACGCGAACCCTTCGAGCTGCTCGCCGAAATATTCCACCATGTCGTTGCGCTCGAACTCGCCGTGCACCAGCACGTCGAGCCCCAGCTCTTCCTGGAGCTTGAGCGTCCGCGTGATCTGCTCGGCGATGAACGCGTCGTATTCCGCCGGCGCGAGCTTGCCGTCGTGCAGCTTCTTGCGGGCGTTACGCACCTCGGCCGTCTGCGGGAACGAGCCGATCGTGGTCGCCGGGAACAGCGGCAGCCGCAGCTGCTTCTTCCGCCGCGCGGCGTGTGGCGACGTGCGGCGCATGTCGTGCTCGGTGACACCCCGGGCGCGCTGCTTCACCGCGGGATTGTGAATGCGCCGCGAAGTGCGTCTTCCCCCGAGCGCGCGCGTGTTGGCATCGAGCTGCGCCGTCACGCTGTCCCGCCCTTCCCGCAGGGCCCGCGCGAGCGTCGCCACCTCGACGAGCTTCTGTTTCGCGAAGGCGAGCCACGCCTTCAATTCGCTGTCGAGCCGCGTTTCCAGGTCGAGGTCGATCGGCACGTGCAACAGCGAGCACGACGGCGCCACCCACAATTGGGCCGCGCCGGCGCGCTCCAGGGCGTCCTCCAGCTGGCGCAGCACCGCCGACAGGTCCGCCTTCCAGATGTTCCGTCCATCGATCACACCGAGCGACAACACCTTCCCTTCGCGCCCGCCCCCCGCCGGCCATGCCTGGAGCAGCGCCTCGAAGCGTCCCGCTGCGCGGACGACGTCGACGTGCAGCCCCGCGACCGGCAGCTCGAGGGCGGTCGGCAGGTTGTCGTCGAGCCCCGCGAAATAGGTGGCGACGAGGATCTTCAGCTTCGGCACCCGCTCCGCCAAGAATCGATAAGCGCGCACGAACGCGGCGCGCTCGGCGGGCGTGCGGTCGAGCGCGAGGCACGGCTCGTCGAGCTGAACCCAGGTCGCGCCGGCGGCGGTGAGGCGCGACAGGACCTCCGCGTACACCGGCAGCAGCGCGTCCAGCAGCGTGAGGCGGTCGAACCGCGCCGTGCGCGCCTTGCCCAGGAGCAGGAACGTCACCGGTCCGATGAGCACCGGCTTGGTGTGGATGCCCAGCGCCTTGGCCTCCTGGAACTCATCCACGGGCTTCGAGGACGACAGGCGGAACGCCTGTCCCGGCTCGAATTCGGGCACGAGGTAGTGGTAGTTCGTGTCGAACCACTTCGTCATTTCCATCGCCGTGACGTCCCGCCCGCCCGACTGGACACCGCGCGCCATCGCGAAGTACGTGTCGATGTCCACCGGACCGCCCGCCCAGCCGTAGCGCTTCGGCACGGCGCCCACCAGCGTGCACGTGTCGAGCACCCGGTCGTAATACGAGAAGTCGTTCGACGGGATGAGATCGATGCCGGCGTCCTGCTGCAGCCGCCAGTGGCGGGCGCGCAGCTCGGCACCGGTCTTGAGGAGGTCCGGCAAGGAAACCTTGCCGCTCCAGTAGCCTTCGGTGGCGCGCTTCAGCTCACGCGCGGCCCCGAGGTGTGGAAAGCCGAGATTGTGGGCGATGGGCATAGGGTGTGGAATCTACCTACGCCCGCGGTCGAAGGTAACGCGCCCGTGCCGGGTGGGCCCGGCGTCAGGGCTTGTGCGGGTTGCGCGGCTTCCGTTGCCCGGGTGGGACCCAGTCGGGAATGCGCCCCGGCGGCGTGCCACCGGCGGCGCGCGCCAGGCCTGCAGCCGCCTGCGCCGGTGTGGCGCCGCGAGCCACGCCCGCCTGGACCTCGCCCGGCAGCCCGAGCAGGTCGCTCGGGGACCGGCCCGCGCTGATCATTCCCTGCACCAGCTCGAGCGCTTGCTTCGGAGGCACGCCGAGAGCCGCCAACGTGGCGGCCACGCGGAGCGTGAGCGCGGGATCTTGTGGCGGCTGGCTCACCCGCACCAGGTCGCTCACCTGACGCGGACTGATCCCCGCGTTGAGCGCGTCGGCCCCTCCCTCCACGACATCCCCGCTCGGTGCGGCGACGCCCCCTGCACGCACCGCCTCCCGCGCCTCACCGAGGCGTCCGGCCAAGGTGCGCACCGCCGCGATCACGCGATCAGCCGGTACGCCCTTCGCCGCACCCTCGATCGCCTTCTGCACCAGGGGATCGACCGGCAGGCCGCGGGCCGCAGCATCCGCCGCGATGCCCCGGACGGCCCGCTGCACCTCCGGCGAGACACGCCCGTCGAGTTGCGCCCGAACGTCCTGGGCGCTGAGCGCACCTGTGAGGGTCGAGCCCAGAACGAGGGTAAGGGCCAGGCCGATGGTCCTCACAGGTGCGCTCCTTGCGCGGTCACTGCGACCACGCTGTTACGACGGCCGAAGCCGTCGTCCACCGCAGGCGCGGCCGGATCCACGACCCAGCGGGCCCCGTCCACGACGAACGCGTATTGATGCTGGCCGACAGGGAGGGCGAGGGTGGTGGTCCACACGCCGCTCGTCCCGGCGGGGACGAGGGGCGCGGCGCTCCGGTCCCACTGATTGAACGTGCCCGCGACCGCGACGCGTCGCGCCCCGGGCGCGTACAACACGAACCGCACGAAGACTGAATCGCGCGTACCGCCGCGTGCCTCGTTGCCGGGCCGCGGCCCTGACGCGGGGCGTCCGACCAGCAGCAGAGCCAGCCCCGCTGCCACCGCGAGGGCGCCGGCCCACACAGTCCACGGGCGCACGCGCAGCCGCAGCTCGACCTCTCGCGGCGTGTTGAGCCACCGCCAGGCGCGATTGCCGGGCGAAGCGGCGTGGCTACGGACGGCGGCCATCACGCGCTCCTCGAGCGCCGGCGACAGCGCAACCGGCGCGCCGTTCGCCGCGCCCACCAGGCGCAACGCTTCCTCACCCTCGGCTTGGAGCTCAGGCGGCAGCTCGGCGAGTGACACCTCGCCGTCGAGCAGCCGTTTCACCAGGGGATGATAGCTCGCCATCATAGATGCTCCTTCATCAGCTCCCGCAGCCGGTCGTACGCGCGATGCATCCGCATCTTGAGCGAGGCCACCGTCGCGCCCGTGACCCCTGCGATCTCCTCGTACGCCAATCCTTCCATGTGCTTCAGCACGAAGACCTCGCGCTGCTCCGGGGTCAGGTGCTGCAGCGCCCGCTCCAATGCGTGCGCGCGCTCCACTTGCTCGTACGCGCCGTCCGGTCGGTCGGGCCCCGCAAACATCTCGTCCGTCGAATCGAGCGGCCGTTCCTGTCGCTGCCGGCGTCGCCGCTCCGCGTAGCAGCGGTTCCGCAAAATCAGGAACAGCCACCCCGCAAACTTGTCCGGCTCGCGGCAGTCCGCCAGCCGATCGAACGCCCGCACCAGCGCGTCCTGCACCGCATCTTCGGCGACGTCCCGGGAGCCGAGCATGCGCGACGCGTAGCGCGCGTAGCGATCGCGGTAGCGCCGCACCAGGACGGCATAGCGCTCGACGTCGCCCGCCAGTACCGCCCGCACGACCTCCGCGTCCGTCGCCTCACCCTCGAAACCCAACAGGACCCCCACCGCCGTAAGTGATGCAGGGGATGGTAGAGCACCGGGGTGTCGCGGGCAACCAGTCCCAGCCTAAAGAGTCGCAACTGGTAACTTTGGTAACGCCCTGCCCCATAGGCACTTCCGCCGTGCGCGTTACCTGGCCCCGGTTTCGACCGTCTTCATAGCGTTATGCCCTACGACACGACCCTGGTGGCGGACCGTCATCTCCTGGACGGTGTGGCGCGCGGCGAGGCGGATGCCTTGCGAGCCCTGCACCAACGTTACGGCGAGAGTATCTACGCGCTCGTCTACGGGGTGCTCGTTGACCCGGGTGAAGCGGAAGAGGTGGTTGCCGAGACGTTCGCTCACCTCTGGCGCACCGCCGCGCGGTTCGTCGCCACGACCAACCAGTCGGTGTCGGCCTGCCTCAAGGAGATCGCACGGAGCCGTGCCCGCGGCCTTCTGCTGGCGCGGGAATGGCCTGAACGACTGAGTCTTCCGCCCAGGCAGGGCCCGCTTATCACGATGATTGAGGAGGTTGTATGACCAGTAAGCTTCTCGGGCTGGCGGTGACGCTGGGCCTGCCTACGATGTTGGCGGCGCAGACACCGCAGATCCCCAACGAGCACGCGTCCGATAGAGGGAAGGCCATGGTCGCGTTGCATTCCCAAGGAGCCGCGCACCGCGCGACGCACCGCCGCGGCGATGTGGTGGCGGTCCCACACACGCGCAACCCCAACGCGGCGACGCCCGCCGTTCGGGCCACGCCTGCCGTTCCCGGGCATGGGGTCGTCCCCACCGTCCCCGCCAAGCGCGCCACGCCGGCGGTGCCGGCGCACAAGGGCGGTCAGTCGGGCAGTCACGGACCCTAGCGGTCGCAAGCTCACTCGGTTCAACTCATACCGTAGGGGCGCATCTGTTGCGCCCCTACTTGTTTTTCCCCGCTGTTTCCGTCCTCCGCGGCGCGGGCTAGCTTTGCACCGTGAAGCGAAGGATCATCGCGCTGCTGGTGGCGGCGAGCACCTACGCCGCGCCGGCAGCGGCCCAGGTCGACGGGTCCGTCGGCGTGGGCGCGGGCACCGTGCGCTATCCTGGAGGAACGAGCTTCGGCTCGGCCATCCTCTCACCCGGTGTCCGGTACACTAGTGACGTGCTGGTCGCGGATCTTTCCAGCTCGATCGCCTCGCTCCCCGGTGGGGATTGGGTCGGCCTGGGCCTGATGGACCTGTCGGCGGTCACCGCGCCGTCCGCCGGCGGACGCCAGCTCGGCGTCGAAGCGATTTTCGCGGGCACCACGGTCACGGGCTCCGGCCCGACCGCAGCGGCGCACGCGGTCGGGGAGCTGCGCTGGTCCGGAACTGCCTGGGGAGCGGGGGTGGGTGCCGGTCCGTCCACCGGGTTGGTTTCGGGTGCGCCGCCCGTGACGGCTCTCCACACACGGGCGCGCCTGTGGTGGCGACCCAGCGGCGGCCTGACATCGACGACCGTCCAAGTGAGCGTCGAGCCGACTCACTTTCCCGATGGCTGGTTCACCGACGCGAGTGCGGGCGCCACCTTCGAGCGCGGCCGGGCGGTGGTATCGCTCTGGACGCTGGCACGTCTCTCCTCCACGTACCCCTCGACCGTGGCGGGCAGCGCTTACCTGCAGGTATTCGTGAGACCACGGGTAGCTCTGGAGCTCGGGGGCGGGAGCTCGCTGAGCGAGCCCTACCAGGGGCTTCCTCGCGCCGGGTTCGTCACACTCGGCGTGCGATTCCACCGCTCCCCCCGCCCCCCGCCCCCGACTGCTGCCCCGCAATGGGCCCCCCTCGTGCCGGAACCGCGTGGTGACAGCCTGGTCGTGCGATTCCGGATGCCCGACGCCCGCTCGGTCGCCATCGCGGGCGACTGGAACGCGTGGCAACCGGTCCGGCTGCGCCCCTTGGGCGACGACGTCTGGGAGGGCGCGTTGGTGCTGCGGCGCGGATTGTACCACTTCAACCTGCAAGTCGACGGGTCGGACTGGGTCGTGCCCAACGGGGTGGCGACGGTTCCCGACGGACTGGGTGGGATGGTCGCGTTACTAGTCGTGCCGTGAGGCTAGCTTGCTTGACGGCGGTTGCGTCGGCTCGTAGTGTCGGGGCGGCGTGCTGGGCAACTGTCTCCCTCCGCGAGGTGCACTATGGGCAAGATCAATTGGGGTCGCGTGGTGCTGGGCGGGCTGCTGGCGGGGGTGGTGCTGAACATCGTCGATTACCTCACGTACGGCGTGTGGCTGAAGGCGGACATGGCCGCCGCAATGACGGGGCTCGGCAAATCGCCGGCCGCGATGGACAGCGCAATTCCGTTGTGGGTGGCGCTCGATTTCGTGTCCGGGATCGGCTTGCTGTGGGTGTACGCGGCCATTCGGCCGCGGTTCGGGGCGGGCGTGAAGACGGCGGTGATCGCGGGGCTCGCGGTGTGGTTTTTTGTCGGGCTGCTGCACGCGATCGGCGAATCGCCGATGGGGTTCATGCCGGAGCGACTGATGGTAATCGGGACGTGCGTGGCACTGGTGTCGATTCCGGTGGCGACCGTGGTGGGGGCGTACGTCTATACGGAGATGTAGAGAGCGACAAGGCGATATAGAAAGCGACGAGGGGCGCCAGGTGCGGCGCCCCTCGTCAATTCCGTCCCGCTCCCTCCACCGCCAGCCTATGTCAGCGGCGGCCTGCAGGTCACCACGCCTGGGATTACCTCGGTCGCGGTGAGACT
>Ga0209234_1000373_pt1 | contig 15136 bp, 10 predicted proteins | sample GraSoi013_1_20cm_2_FD_185816 | JGI IMG/M metagenome (GOLD analysis project Ga0209234, IMG submission 185816) | Grasslands soil microbial communities from the Angelo Coastal Reserve, California, USA - Sample 08_20_2013_1_20cm (SPAdes) (version 2) | ecosystem: Environmental > Terrestrial > Soil >... | reverse complement strand
CCAATCTTCTTGGGTTTACAGGCGGGACTGAATCCGTTCAGCCAGGGTCCTGAAGTCGCTGACTCCTTGAACTTCGTAGTCTGGCAGCTCGATGCCGAAATGACTTTCGAGGCGGGAGAGCATCTCCAGCGTCTGCAGGCTGTCGATGCCGAGTCTCTTGAAAAAATCGTCTCCCGGCGCGAGCGATCCGGCGGGCAGCTGAAAGTGCTTCGCCGCCAAGTCCAACACTTCCTGGGTCGTTTGTTCTAAGGTTCGCATAGCACGGTCAATTTATCATCCCTGTGCCGAGAAGGAAAATCGGACGAGACGATAGCACTGGGTGCAACATCGCTGTTGTTAGACACCTTGCGCCTCCGAGACCCTGAATTAACTCCGGAAGCTATGCGCTGATGATAACAAGAATAGTAACGGGTAAAGTGATGGGAGCACTCACTAGACGAATATTCATCGCCTCAGTCCCGCTTTGATTCCGCCAATTCTATTTAGAAACTTCAGGGCCCTCAAGGTCATTGAAACGACCCTGTCGCCGAACGGAGCTGCAGAAATCTCCGCCCAATGGACAACCCCCGCGCCGACCACAGAAGCAGTATCAAAGCGGGCCGACGACTGGCCAGCCGGTACAAATTGTGATCGAAACACATCCCGCGACAGCCGACTTTAATCGTTAACCATTGAGGGAGGCTTTCGCCGCCCACGGAACGGATATGAAATCCCGCACACACCAAGGGGAGGGAGCCCCGAGTGATGAGCAAGACCCGTGAAGGTCACGGATGCAAGGTGGGTTTGCCCTGGCGTGCGAGCCCATTCTTTTGATTTGAAACCATAGGCTTCAAGGCAGATAGGGCATGGGGCTGGGGTCTTCGACAAATTTCTTCAGTGCGGCCATAACTGCCGGGCGAGTAAAGAGTTCGCAAAAGAGGTCGATCTCGCACCGAAGCTCGTCGTGCGGAATGGGCTTGATGAATTTCTTGGCGGCGGCACGCGTCACGGCATCAAATTTGGTGATTTGCGCAGCGGCCGATCGTGCGATACGGAGAGCTTCGCCTTCACCGGCGAGCTGCGCTACGAGAGCGACGGCGTGTGCACGAGTCGCGTTGACCGTTCGCCCAGTGAAGAGCAAATCCCTTAGGAAAGCGTTGCCAAGATCGCGTTTCAACCGCGGGATGCCGCCGAAGCCGGGGATGAGTCCCAGACGCAGCTCGGGGAACGCAAACCGCGCCATCTTGTCGGCGACGATAATATCGCAGGCCAAGGCGAGCTCGAGTCCTCCGCCAAAGCAGACGCCGTGAACGGCAGCAATCGTCACGAACGGTGCAGCATCGATCGCGTTCAGAACGGCGTGAATGCATTCCAGAAAATGGCGAATACCCTCGACCCGTTCTTTTTCAGGAAGGGCTGCGGCGCCATGATATAGCTCGCGCAGGTCCGCACCGGCGGAGAAAACGGATTTGCGCGCACTCGCAAGAATGCAGACGGAAGTCTCCGGCGCAAGCACAGCAAACGCGGCAACAAACTCTTCCAGCTCCGCGAGCATGGCTGTGCCGATTTCATTGGCAGGCTCATGATCGAGCGTCAGCTCGATTACCCCTTCGCGCCATTCCCAATGCAACGTTTTGCCAGTGAAGGTTTTCATGCGTGCTGCCCGCTGACCCCCTCGCGACCCCCTTTCGAATCGTACATGGCATTGATTTCTGAAGCATAACGCGCATTTATGGCGTCGCGGCGAAGTTTGCCGTTGGCGGTGAGCAACCCGGTTTCGACGCTAAAAACATCGCGGATAACGGTGAAACTTCTGACCTGCCTGTAATGCGGGAGTTCAGAATTCACGGCATCGAGCACGGCTTGAACAGTTGCGGATTCAACTTCCCCGGTCACGAGCGCGCAGAGATAGCCGCGTCCATTGCCGACCACGACGAGCTGCTGCGCCGCTGGGAGAAGCCGCGCCATTTCTTGTTCGATCGGTTCGGGCGCAATGTTGTGTCCGGAATTCAAGATAATCAGGTTCTTGATGCGGCCGATAATGCGCCAATTCCCGCGAACGTTTACTTCGCCCTGATCGCCGGTGTGGAACCATCCCCCCTGCAGTACGCGGGCAGTTTCTTCCGGCCGGTTCCAGTAGCCCGGGAAAATGTGCGGCCCGCGCACGACGATCTCTTCGTTTTCGCCGATCTTCATCTCGATTCCGGTAATCACGGTGCCCACATAACCCGGCTCCACGGGCACGCGCGGATCATCCAGCGTGCAAATGCCAGTGGTTTCCGTGAGCCCGTAGGCCTGCAACAGCGGAATGCCAAGCATCAGAAAAAATTGTTGCGTCTCCGGAGCGAGCGGGGCTGAACCGCAGATCAGCGCGCACAGGTGTGTGCCGAAGCGCTTTCGAATCTTTCGAAAGATGAGCCCGCGGCCGAGCGCCAGCCAGAACGCATCGAGTGCGCGGCCACGACCCGCGGGCCGGTGCTGCCAGGCTGTGCGTGCTTTCGCAAACAGGGAACGAATGACCGCCGGCCGCTTGGCAATGGCCTGTTCAACGCCGCGCCGGACGCGCTCCAACAGCGTCGGAACATTTAGGAAATAGTTCGGTGATGCCAGCTTGACTTCGTCGGCAAGGTGGTTGAGATCTGTCGAAAGAGTAAGAATGCTTTCACGCGCGAGACAAGACTGCAGGAGAATCGTAGACGCCGCAAAATTAAATGGCAGGTAATGAAACACGCGGTCCGGTTCGTGTGTCGCACCCATCAGTTGATCGAGGCGTTCTGTCGTCGAGGAGAGCATGTGAGTGAGGTTTCCCACGTTCAGGCAAACACCTTTCGGCTCTCCCGACGTTCCTGAAGTATAGATGATGGTGACGATATCGCTGGCGATGCGAGGATTGGGTGCATCGGCAAGCGGAGGTTGCGGCACTGACTGCCGCAGGACTTCATCGAAGAGCACACGGCGAGGAGCCTCGGGCCAAATTTGAGCCACGCTTTCGCCGAGTGCGGCCTCATTCACAAAAATCAGGCACGGCCGGCAATCCTTCATCATGCCGGCGAGTTCGGCGGGCGTCTGCCGCGAATACAGGGGCACGACGATCATCCCCTCGGCCATGACCGCCAAGTGGAAGACGGCCCAGCGAATGGAGTTGGGAGCTAGAAGAGCGCAACGGGCCCCCGGCCGCACGCCGGAGCTTCGAATGAACATCCGGACAAGCTGAATCTGCTCTAGCAATTCCCTGCCCGTCACGCTCACAAACTGATCCCCGCGAATTTCGCGAAGAACGACGCGACCATCCGCGTGCTTGAGTCGAGCAAGAATGGTTTCAAGGAAATTGGGCATGAAGAGTCAGCGACCTGCGGCAAGCGCGGCCGGCGAAGAGTCGTAACGCCCGGCGAGCTGAATCAAATTATTGTTCAGTGGCGGCAGATACTGTTCCCAGGAAAAGACGCCGGAGCGGAGCGGAAATTCTGGATAGACACGCCGGACGACATCTTCAAGGAAAGTGCCCATGCGGGCCATCACTTTGAGGTTGCGGACCACCGTCTGCCCGATGCCTTCGCGGACGGAGTCGGCTTCCGCAACCAGCGTCTCCATGATCTGGAGAAGCTTCGGCTCCAGATCGGGGTCATCGACAGTCAAGAAAAGATGCTGATGTCCACGCTCGCGCATCAGATTGCGGATACGCTCGTCCATGGTCACGCCCGCCGAGGCCACCAGGCTGGGCATGCAGGTCACAATACCGTGGTAGCGCGAAGAAACCATGTAGGAACACGCGCGCAGAATCGAAACAAGCTGGAACATATTGTAATCGTCCGAAGTGAAAACCGGCGTGCCTGGAATGCGTGTGGCGATCTCGCGGCAGGCAACCGCGTCGAGCCGTTCCATCCCAACCAGAACCGGAAAGACGCGATGCCGCTGGACGAACGCCTGCGTCGCCTTTGTGAATCCTGAAACGTAATGTTCGTATTTTCTGTCGACTTCCCGACCCGATGCGAAGAAATAAACGGTGCGGTACTGGGTATCCTTATACGCACCAGTGGTTGCCCGCGCGATATATTTTGCAAGGGAAGCCTTCACCGGCCAGACAAAAGGGTGAATCGGGCAGAGAACCAGGACCGGTGTCCTTTCGTCCCATCCGGCCTCGCGCAACGACTTGCGGGCATATTCCGGCGGATGCGGTTCGAACGTCCAGGCCGTATCGGTGCCAAGCTCTGTCGGGATTCCGAGCGAACTCAAGAGTGTGCGCGATTCCACGTTTCGCGTGATGACCAGAGAATCATGGACGTAACGCTCGCACATTTTCTGAATGAGTCCGTCCATGTGACCTGCCTCCCCCCCGTAGGCAAGAGAAAGCTTGTTTTCGGCGGAGGCCAGTCCCAGCGAACCGATCATCATCGTCGTCAGGGCGTTGGCAAACTTGCTTTTGAACATCGAGCCTTCGCAAGCGACGACGCCATGATTCTGTCGCACCTCGCGAAAGAGAAAAGGCGGGTACACGTCAGGAAGGTAAACCTGACGCGTTCCTTCGAAGTAGCCTTTCGTCCTCTCGAAGTCTTGCGTCATTACGCTGAAATCGACGTGCTCCGCTCCCAGAACATGCCGAATCTGACGCAACATCTCCTGCACGCGCACATCGCTGCCGGTGTTGCGCGTGCCGTTGTAGCCCGCGAAGAGCAGCTTTAGTTTTTCACCCGGTCTCCAGCGCTCACCGAGCCCGAGCATCCAGCCGAAGCGCCGCATCTCGATCAGCGCGCTCACCCAGGCGACAAGTAGAAAGTCGGTCAAGCGCGGCCTCTCCCTGCGGCAGCATTTTTCTCCGTGCCCGGAGTGGAAGGCCAAGGCTTGGCGGGGAACTGGAATTTATTTTCGCGGCTGTACTTCAAAAGAGGAGCTGCGTACGTCGAGAATTTTGCCGGCGCTTCTCCGAGTTCCGCGACGATGCGCGAATTGTCGAAAACGGTGTTCCAATCGAGATACGGCCAGAAAACCTTGAGCAGCGACGCGCCGTAGCCGACCGCGCCGCGGCGATTGGCGACCCAATTTACCGTGTTGGAAAAGGGTCCGCCCAATGACGGCAAAAACATGGGCCGAAGCATGCCACCGGCTTGCGAAATCGCATCCGTCAGTTCCTGGTACGTCTGCGAGCCCGTGCCCGAGGAAAGATGGTAGATGCCGTGAGCGGGCGCCTCTTTTTGATGAATCGTCACGATGGCCTTGCCGACGTAGTTCGCCGGTACGATGTCGATTTTATCGTGAGGGCGCAAGGGAAGAACAGGCATCTGCGCCAGAACATGGAACGCTTGAACCATATCGAATTGCGAAGTCTCCTGGCGGCGGCTGTCGCCGAGAATGATGGCGGGGCGGAAAATTGTCTTGGGCACATCGGGCAAGAGTTGATTCGCCATGTGTTCGCAGAATTTCTTGGTGCGCGCATAGGGATCGTAATCCGAGCGCGACCAATCGATCGAGGCCTCTTCCGTTATGACTTCATTTTTCCTTTTGCCCGCAACCGCAACCGTGGAAACGTGCGAATAGCGGCGAAGGCCGTTGCGATTCTGCCCGCGGCGCGCGAGTTGAATGACTTCGAGTGTGCCTCGCAGGTTGACGTTCAGGCACTGCTTCTCCGATTTGCGGTTCAGCGAAGCGGCACAGTGAATCAAGGAGTCCGTGGTGTCCACCAGCGCATGGTATTCGGCATCGGGGAGACCAAAACACTCGCTCGTCAGATCACCGCGAAAAATGCGCACCCGCGTGTTCAGGTATTCGGCGAATTCGGGAAAGTCGAAATGCAGCTGCAGCGATGTCCAAAGACGCTCGCGCGCTTCCTGTTCGGTTTTGCCGCGAATCAGGAGGTTCAGCTTGTCGCGGTACCCGGTGAGGAGCCCCGCAGAAAGATAACTGCCCAGGTAGCCGGTCGAACCGGTTACGAAGATCGCCATAAAGGATCGGACGGTGTCGCGGCTTTGGAGAGCGCCGCTCCACGCGCGGGTTCGCCGGACCAATCCAGCGCACGCGGCTCGCGCGATTCAAGCGGCCGGCCTTCCATCAGCGGGTAACACCAGCGGCGTAGCGCTGGGATGTGCACGTTGATCCAGTAATCCCACCAGTCGATCGATTCCGGCGCAAAGTCGAAGAGCGCATACTCCTCGGGCGGCAGCATGGCGGAGAGCAGGCGCGCGTTCTCACATTCGAAGACGTGTTCATTGTGAAGAATAAAAGGCTCGTAGAGCTCGATCAACTTCTCAGCACGGATCAGGTCCCGCTCCGCTCGGGCAAGCGGCGGCTTCTTCATATGAAGAGAAATGGCCACGCGATTGATACTGGAGATGACGGCCTTCTGCATGGGAATCGAGAGACGCTCGTAGCGTTGCTTCGAGACCGGGATTGTTTCGAATTTCACCTTCAACCAACTGTCGATGCTCTGCGTGCTCCGGTAATGCTTGCGGTGGGCCAGCCCCGTGAGCTCGATGCTGCGCCCCATATTGACGGGGTTGATCGCGGAAGTCGCAAGCTGGTACATGCGGGCATGGCGCCGCGCGATGACGGCAGAGGCGATGAGCGTTATCCCCCGGCAGACCATGTCGACGGGAATCACGTCGAGACACTTCCGCTCATTCGAAGGGAGCTGGCGAAAATTCGTTCCCAAAAGGTAAGAAAGCGGACCGGAAGTATTGATCCCTTCATTCCAGCCCGCAAAGGGAGAGCGTTCCGAGCTCTCCACGATCGACGGGCGCACGATGGCAATCGGCAGATCGCGGCCCCGGCGCGCGAGGATGGACTCGCCAAGACTCTTCGTGAAGGTGTAGGTATTCGGCCAGCCGAGATGCTGCGCCCGACGCAGGCCGACGCGCACGAGTCTGTTGCGCGCCCAGCGTGCCCGATTGCGCTTCAGAACACCGTCGAGCTCTCCGGCGGGCGCGGACGCTTCATTACCGCCGCGTCCCAGCGCCTGGCGACGAAGCGCTTTGTCAAGTTCTGGACTTTCGGCGCGTTCTTCGATACGGCGAATCGTCTCGCGCAGCGAATCGACTTCGCGCTCGGCCTCGAATTGGGCATCGCCGGCGGGATTGTAATTGCTCTGCAACTCTTCGGTGACACGCCCGTCGCGCATGCCGACAACGTAGCAGGTGGAAAGATGCATTAGCCCGGCGTGATTACACTTTCGTAGAAAGCCGAGTAGATAGATCGCCGAATCGACGTTCGAAGAAATCGCATCGCGCAAATCAGGATTGAAATCCGTCAAGCCGGCGCTGTTCACGATGAGGTCGAGTGACTTTGCCAGCCGCGCTTGGGTCCCCTCGTCGAGCCCCAGACCCGGCAGACTCACGTCCCCTTCCACGACTTCCACTTTTTCTTTCAGAAATGCGCCTAGCTTACGGCCATGGCGCTCCTGAAGTGTGTCGAAGGTGGGAGATTCCTCGACGATCTTTTCGAAGCGTCGCAGCGCCGAGGTCGTCCGGTTGCGTCGAATCAGCAGCGTGATCTTGCCGATGTTGGGAATATTGTCGAGCAGATCGACAAGCCAGACCTTGCCGATAAATCCAGTTACGCCAATCAGCAGCACATGCCGAGACGCCAAGTTCTCGCGCACCGAGAGACGCTCGACTCGCGGACTTTCTCCGAATAGCGCGACCGACTTGTTCGGCGGAATTGTTGGACGGGCCGTCGTCTGCATCGCGCTTTCAAGCTGCTCGGGCTTCCCCATCCAGCCCAGCCGGCTCAGAAGTCTTTCACGCGCGATCCGGCCGTCCGCGCTGCCGCTGGCGATCCAAGCCAAGGGCCCGCGAGGTCGCACGATGGGATCAAGCAACCGCCCCGTCGCTTTGCCGTCGCGAAATTCCAGCCGGTTCGAGATGATCGACGCAACTCCGAAATGGTGAGCCAGCGGCCGCAGTACGCTTTCCAGGAGTTGCCCGATCAAGACGACGCGCTCGCCGCTGCGGACCGCTTCGATTAGCTTTTCGGCGGCCTCGTGTCGCAATTGCGGCTTTAGAACGTAGTGGAAATACTCTTCGCCGAGAAGATCAAGGCGATCGCGGCTTACTCCCCGAAGTAATGTGTGCAAGAAACGTGTGGCAAACGTGCGGCTTGCGAAATAAGCGAAGGGCCTCGCAATCGCCATGCCTGCCATGCCCGCGCGCCGCGCCCAGCGTTCGGCAAAGCTCTGCGAGTTCCAGGTGAAAAAGCCGACCGGGCGCAGGGCGCCAAGTTCGAGCAAGGAGCCTTCCACGCGCCAATAGGAAACTTGGCCGGTCCCCGTGGCAGGCAAGACACCCTTCGAATTGGATCCGGGCTGTGCCATAGCGGGCCTACGACGAGTGGCGACCGATCCGCCGCGAGGCTAGCTCAAGAAAATCGCGATGAGTAATGATGTTTCTCACCCTTTGGTCAAGCTGCTCTGTAACGGATTCGCAGCCCGCGCCCACACCACCGTGTGGCCCTCGGCTCCAGCCGGCCGCAGGCTGCTTCGGAGAAATGTAAAAGTAGCATTGTCAGCGGCTTCTCGCAAGGCAAGCAGGCCCTCGGGGGCATTGCCGCTCGGAGCGATGGTCGATCGTGATCAAAGGGCACCGCTGCACCCGCAGGCAGGTTGACTCTAGACGCCCCAGCCGTAGCGCTCGGCGTGTTCGAACGTGCGCTGCATCTCTTCTCGCAGGATCTCGGTGAAGACAGAGCCGCCCACGGCGCGCACACCTGGCTCAGAGATGTCGGGTGTGCGGTACCCGCCAGCGAGCACTCGTTGCAGGGACTGCTCGACCCAATCCGCTTCCAACGAAAGGCCGAAGGCGTCTCGCAGCATCATCGTGGCGCTGAGAATCGAGCCGATCGGATTAGCGGCGTCGGTCCCGGCGAGGGACGGCGCCGAACCATGTATGGGCTCAAAAAGCGGCGCGGACGATCCAAAGCTGGCCGATGGAACCAGCCCAATCGAGCCAACCAGCGCCGCCGCGGCATCGCTCAAAATATCGCCGAACATATTACTGCTCAACATCACGTCAAATTGCGCCGGCCGCAGCGTCAACTGCATCGCCGCGTTATCCACGTACATGTGCTCGAGTTTCACCGCGGGATAGACTGCACCCATGGCCGTTACGGTGCGGCGCCAGAGCTGTGAGCTGGTCAATACATTCGCTTTGTCTACGGAGCACAGCCGCCGCGAGCGGTTCTCCGCGCGGCCATAAGCAAACGTGGCGATGCATTCGATCTCCGACGTCGAATACGATTCCGTGTCCCAGGCGCGCTCCCCACCCTTTTCCGTGGTGAGCCCGCGCTCGCCAAAATACATTCCGCCGGCGAGTTCGCGCACAATCTCGAGATCCAGATCCCCAAGTCGATCCGCCTTCAAGGGCGAGATTCCTCTCAGCGATTCGATCAGCTTCACGGGACGAACATTGACGTACAGCCCCAGCCCTTTTCGCAGATCGAGCAATCCGCTTTCCGGGCGCTTCCCGACGGGAAGCGAATCCCACTTCGGCCCGCCGACCGCTCCCAGAAATACGGCATCCGCTTTACGGCAGCCGTCCAGCGTCTCCTTAGGAAGTGGCGCGCCGGCGGCATCGATGGCCGCGCCGCCGATCGGAAGTTCTACGAACTCAAACTGGTGATTAAACTCTTGCGCCGATTCACGCAGGATGGCCGTCGCCGATCGAGTGACTTCCGGACCGACGCCGTCGCCTGGTAACAGGACAATGGTCTTCTTCATGATGGTCCCCGAACAGAAACAGAACCCTGGCAACCCGCGCGCATCACAAGGAGATGCAGAATCGCGCGTTCCGCGTGTTGCCATCTCTTTGGCGGCAGAGAAGTCAGGCTGCCGGCGACGATTCTGCAGCCATCGCAGTGGAACGCCGTCGAATCACTTCGTGGGCGATGGCAAGGATGTCTCGCGGGCGTACCTGCTTGGCCTGATCGGCCAGCGCGGTGACTCGGCTGTAGACTTCCGCAAGCTCGGTATCGCTCGCCTCGTAACCCAAATCCCGCAGCGTCAACCGCAGGGCATTGCGCCCGGAGTGCTTTCCGAGAACCAGCGAGCGCGCCGGTACGCCAACTGTCTGCGGCATAATAATTTCGTACGTAAGCGGGTTCTTGATGATTCCGTCCTGGTGAATTCCCGCTTCGTGGGCGAACGCGTTGGCACCCACAATTGCTTTGTTGGGTGCCACCTGCGCTCCCGTGATTTCGGTGAGCATGCGGCTTGTGGGGAACAGCTCTTCCAGCCGAATGCCCGTTGTAACCCCAAAGCTGTCCTTGCGCACCGCCAACGCCACGACTACTTCTTCCAGGGAAGCGTTTCCTGCGCGTTCGCCGATTCCGTTGATGGTGCACTCGATCTGCCGCACGCCCGCGCGAATCGCCGCCAGCGAGTTTGCCACGGCCATGCCCAGATCGTCGTGGCAATGGGCGCTAAGCGTAATCCCCTGCGCGTCTCCCAGGTGTTCGCGGACGCTCGTGAACATTGCTGCGTATTCTTCGGGCACCGCATAGCCCACCGTGTCCGGCAGATTCAGGACCGTCGCACCCGCATCCACAGCCACGCGGCAAACCTGGCACAAAAAACCGATGTCCGTTCGCCCGGCATCCTCGGCGGAGAACTCCACTTCGCCCACGTGTTGCCGACCGTAGCGGATCATCGAGCCAATGGCTTCGAGCGCCTGTTCGCGGGTCATCTTCAGCTTCACGCGAAGGTGCAGATCGGAGGTCGCGAGGAAAATATGCAGGCGTGGTGCCGCCGCGGGCTTCAGGGCCTCAATAGCCGCACCTACATCTTCTTTTCTTGCGCGCGCGAGTGCTGCAATCGGCACGTTGCGAACCTCTTGCGCCACTTTCCGGACGGCCTCCAGGTCACCTCGAGACGCAATCGGGAAACCCGCCTCAATCACATCCACATTCAGGGCCGCAAGCTGCCGCGCCAAGCGAATCTTCTCCTCGGTGTTCATCGAGAAGCCCGGCGACTGTTCGCCGTCACGGAGCGTGGTGTCAAAGATGCGTACGACGTCCATAGAGTCCCCCATGCTCTAGTAACGCACGACAGGCACCGTGCGGTCCAATTTATCTTTGTTCTACTTTTGATAATTTCACCTTATACTGGCAAACCGGGAGGGCTCCTTGGACCTCGGCGAATTGCAGGTATTTCTGATGGTGGCGAAGGAGGGCAGCTTCTCCCGCGCCGCCGAGCGCCTTTACCGTACCCAGCCCGCCATCAGCCTGGCCATCCGCAAGCTTGAGGACTCCCTCGGCCAGCCTCTCTTCGTCCGGGGCGCGCGACCTGTCCGGCTCACCGATGCGGGAACCCTTCTGAAGGACTATGCGGAGCGCCTTATCAACCTCCGCGATGAGGTAAAAAAAGGGCTCTCCGAATTGGAGGGCTTGAAGCGCGGCGAGCTCTCCCTGGGCGTGAACGAGAGCTCCATCCACGCACTCCTTCCTGCCCTGGCCAAATTCCGGGAAAAGCACTCCGGCGTGCAGGTCCGCGTGCACCGCATGTTTTCGCGGGACATCCCGCATGAAGTTCTGAACTACCGCCTGGATCTCGGCGCGATTTCCTTCGTGCCACGCGATGCCCAGCTTCTGGCCACGGAAATCCTGAAGGATGAGCTGACCCTGGTCGTGCATCCCAAGCATCTCCTAGCGAGGAAGCGCGAAGTCGATGTCGCCGAGCTCGGAGAGGAAACCTTCATCGCGCACAGCGTCGAATCACCCTTTCGCCGCCGCGTTATTGAATTGTTTGCCAGAAACCGCACCGCACTCAATATGCCCATTGAAATGCCCACCATCGAAAGCATCAAGCGCTTCGTGCAAATGGGCATGGGCGTGGCCATCGTGCCGCGCATGTGCGTTCGTTGGGAAATCGAGCACGGCTGGATGAAAGAGGTAAAAGTGCGCCAATTGAACATGCCGCGCCACGTCTATCTCGTTTCGCGTCGCGGCGCGCGCCTCCCGCATGCCGCCAGTGAGCTCATGCGCATCCTTCGCGAGGAGTGAAACCTCACGGTAGCTATTTTCCCAGGGAAAGTTTCTTCCAAGTCAGATATGCTTCGGTCTGCAAGTTCTTGAAATCCTTCAAAGAGGTGTGCTTGCTTGACCAGCGGACTCGCCATTCTGGTGATCGGATTTTTCCTGGGAATGCGGCACGCCGCCGATCCGGACCACGTGATCGCCGTGTCCACCATCGTCAGCCGCGAGCATTCCATTGCCAAAGCGGGCCTAATCGGCGTCCTGTGGGGCTGCGGTCACACCGTCACCATCGTCGCCGTCGGGGCGGCCATTATTTTATTTGGCTTGGCAGTTCCTGTGCGTGTCGGCCTGACTATGGAATTCTCCGTGGGTGTGATGCTGATTCTACTCGGAGTGCTCAACCTCACTGGCGCGATGAAATGGATTAGCGAAGAATTCTTCCCCGCACATCCGCGAGTGGCCGGAGAACATGCCCACGTCCACGAACACGGCAACCGAGTGCATTATCATTGGCATGCACATGTACCGGCCGAGAATCATCATGAAGAAAGTCTCACACCGCCGCGCTGGCTTACCCATGCGAAGGCTCTGGGCGGACCGTTCGAACGGCTGGGACTCTTTCATGTTCTACGCCCTTTGCTCGTTGGCATCGTGCATGGCTTGGCAGGTTCCGCCGCAGTGGCTCTGCTGGTGTTGAGCACGATTCACGATCCGAAATGGGCGGTTCTCTACCTGCTGATCTTCGGCACCGGCACCATCGCTGGAATGATGCTGATTACCGTCGCACTCGCACTGCCGTTTTCCTTGACCGGTTACAAATTCCCGTGGCTGACTCGTGGACTCGTGGTGGCATCCGGTCTGCTCAGCCTGGGCTTCGGACTCTTCGTTTGCTACCAGATCGGGTTTACCGAAGGCCTTTTCACCAGCCATCCCAACTGGGCACCCGGCTGACCCTGGCTCAAAGTTTGGAGTCCTCTAACAATTCCTTTCGCCGGCCTGTAAGTCCGCCCCACGCCTTCTTCCGACGATGCTAATGCATCGTCATACCCGATCGAATAATGCAGACTGATGTCGCCTTATGGCAGCGGAAGCGTGAGCATTGCAACTGTCCCCCCTCATAATCAAGCAAGCACTACTGCCACTCCGCCACGCGTCATCATGCCGTGCGGTACTCGACGATCGCCGTCACTAGGAACGCTATGTCTTCCTTCGGGCAGCCACTCCAATAGCCGTCCACGCAGCTTAGGTTTACGGTGAAGTAGTTCCACAAAACTGATGCCCTGCTTTTCTGAGGGAATTCGCCGTGGCAAATGCCAAAGCTCTTGCTGCTAAAGGGTATTATTTCGCGACAGAAATCCGGTAAATCACACTCGCCCCATCATCGGACACCAGCAGTGAACCGTCCGGCGCAACCGTCACGCCTACTGGCCGTCCGAGCACATCCGAGGCACGGGGATCTGGCACGAGTCCGGTCATGAAAGGGACCGGATCGGCAGAGGGCTTGCCATCCTTAAACGCCACAAATGCAATTTGGTATCCCGCGCGCGTTGCCCTGTTCCACGAACCGTGTTCGGCTACGAACGCACCACCGCGGTAAATCTCCGGAAATTGCTTTCCAGTATAAAACGCGAACTGCAGCGGCGCCACATGCGCGCCAAGCAATACGTCCGGAATGATGGCACGCGCGACGAGGTCAGGTTTCTGCGGCTTGACGCGCGGATCGACGTTGTCCCCGATGTAGCTGTACGGCCAGCCGTAGAATCCTCCATCTTTCAGTGAGGTGAAGTAATCGGGTGGAAGATCGTCCCCCAGCTCGTCGCGTTCATTGACGGTCGTCCATAGCCCTCCGGTCACCGGTTCCAGCCCCAGCCCCACCGGATTCCGCAGCCCCGTCGAGTACAGCCGCGCATTCTTGCCGTCAGGATCGCAGATGGTCACTGCCGCGCGGCGCGAATCCTCTCCCGTGTCGATGTTCGAGCCCGAGCCAACTGCAATGAAGAGGTGTTTCCCATCCGCCGAAAACGCCAGCGACCGCGTATCGTGTCCGCCCGTTGGTAAATCCAGCAGGTGCTCCGCTTCACCAAGCCGCTTGGAGGTCTTAGGATCGTATGGAAAGCGCACCACCTCGTTCGTGTTCCCAACGTAAACGTAGTTTTCGTGGAACGCGATGCCGAACGGGCGATTCTGGCCGCTCACAAAGATTTCGCGCTCTTGCGCTCCACCGGTATGCCCGGGATCGCGCATTACGATGATTTCCCCGGACCCCATGTCCGCCAGGAAAATGTCTCCATTTGGCGCGATCGTCAGCCATCGCGGACGCTGGAAATTCTTCGCAAATATATTCACACGAAATCCCTGCGGCACGGTGGGCAAAAACCCTGGCGGAGGCGTCCGTTTTTCCGGACCGTTGCCCGCCGATTTTGTTGCGAACGGCGCTGGCATCTTCGGCTTTTGGCCGTGCGTTACTTGCGCTGGCGCCATAGACGGCACCAAACATGTGAAAGCTAAAGCAAGAATATTTCGTGCTCGCATAGCGATACCCTTTCCCTGGACGATTTTCGTTTTGCTCTCTTATAATGCCTCAGACGCATGGCCCGTTCCAAATGACACCTTTCCCAAGCGAATTTTGGCGATCCAACAGGGCGCTCCCGAATGGCGGCAAATTCCTCCGAGGCTGTCAGTTTGAGAACAAGTTGTTACTTCTCAACTGATATTGCGATAGATTGAAGTGGGGCGTTTTTCTGAGAGAGTGCTAATCCTGGAACACCATTCCTCGTGAGGAGAACCGTTATGAGATCAATCGCATGTGCAGCACTGTTCTTGTCGGCAACAGGTCTGATCCTTGCGCAGAACAGTTATGCCCGCGCCGCGGCGAAGCCCGTCACCGTGGACATCAAGAATGCGCAAGGCCAAAGCGTCGGCACTGCGACCCTGACGCCGGCCACCAAGGGCGTTACCATCAAGATTGACATCAAGAACCTGCCGCCGGGTGAACACTCCATTCACATTCATCAGGTCGCAAAGTGCGAGCCTCCGGATTTCAAATCCGCCGGTCCACATTTTGGAGGTGGCGGCCATGGCCATGAAGGAATGCCTGCGGGCGACATCCCGGACTTTGCGCTAATTGTTGGAGCGGATGGCACGGCCCACGCTACAACCGTCGCGCCAAATGTCACTCTCGGCGCGGACGAAAACTCGGTGTTTA
>Ga0209234_1000371_pt1 | contig 15172 bp, 12 predicted proteins | sample GraSoi013_1_20cm_2_FD_185816 | JGI IMG/M metagenome (GOLD analysis project Ga0209234, IMG submission 185816) | Grasslands soil microbial communities from the Angelo Coastal Reserve, California, USA - Sample 08_20_2013_1_20cm (SPAdes) (version 2) | ecosystem: Environmental > Terrestrial > Soil >... | reverse complement strand
CATAGACAACCGTTCCCCTAAGTGTTCGCATGCACGGCTACGCCGACGCGCAGGCGCGCCAAATTTTCCGCGATCTCATCGATATGCCTGCAGATGTTACCGTCAGCGACAAGGAAGTAGAGGTCAGTTTTCACCGCCGCGCACACTTGCCGATCCTTTTGGCGTCCGATCTCATGGAAAAACGTATCGCCGTGCCCTGGTGGAATGGATTGTCCTTACGACTGACAACCTACGATGGACGTCAAAACACGCCGCCCACTTAGGTCAACTATTGGCCGTGGAAATCCAGGCTAGGCAGCCGCCATCAACCCAAAACTCCGCTGCGTTCCAGGTCACGGGCTCCTACTTTCCCACGGTAGTAGCATCACGCCGATAATTCTGTAACAGATTGAACTCCGGTCGCCCCGAATCGTCCAGAGCGACAATTTCGCCATCGATGACGATGCCATTCGGAAGATTGCTGAGGGCTTCGACTATGTAAGGGTATTGCTGATTGAAGGACTTCCGACGACGCGGCCGGAGCCGATGTTTCACATGTACATCGCGTGAAAGCCGTCAAGGTGACGCTTGGTGACGGCGCGACCGGAGAATCCGTTTTCAGTTTGGAGCGCGATCTCGAAAAGCTCGATGATGCTATTGGGAAAATCCCCTCCACACAACTTCTCGTAATCGATCCTGTCAGCGCGTACATGGGCCGAGTCGACACGCATCGGGATGCGGAGATCCGTCGCGTCCTCGCTCCCCTGGCCGATCTCGCTTCGCGGCGCGGCGTTGCAGTAGTAGGCGTGATGCACTTGAAAAAGGGCGATACCAGCGCATTGCTTCGCGTGAGTGGCAGCATTGGTTTTGTTGCGGCTGCCCGGGTCGTTTGGGGATTTGGAGAAGATCCGGGCGCGGCGGAAAACCGCATCATGGTTGCTGTGAAAAATAATCTCGCTTCGCTCGGCAACGGCCTGGCCTACCGAATCGAAGCAACCGGAGAAACCGCGCGGATTAGGTGGCGACAAGGCGCTGTCACCCTCGACGCAAACACGGTCTTGTCCGTCGATCGCGGCGAGCACTCCGAACGTGGGAGTCGGCGGAACGAAGCGGAGAAATGGATATTGGACCTATTAGATCGCGGCGATGAAATCCCTGTCCCGGAAATCATCAAAAAAGCGAAAAAGGCAGGCTTTTCATGGCGAACCCTCGAGCGCGTCAAGAAACCGTGCGGGGCGCGGTCTGTGAAGCGCAACGGAGTTTGGCACTTGCCCCACCTTCGAGTTCCTTTTTGCTGAACTGAGGAGACGCACAATATCAGTCGTGCCCCAAGGTTATGCGAACAAGATCAATTGCTTATCGGAAATCGGTTGAATTTGGTCGCCGATCGTTTGAGCCCGGGACTCATCTCCGACGAGGTTTCCCGTCCGTGATGCCGCGCGCTGTCGCATAGCTAGCGATGAAATTCCCGCTCGAGGAATCCTTCAGAACGGCGCGCCTCGGTGGAGTGTTCTCCTGTCCCATTCCTGAAGCCGCCGACGACCTGTCCGATAATGTAGATGGGGCGGGCCTTCGTCTCTTCATAAATGCGACCGACATATTCACCGATCACCCCCAGAAAAAACAGAAGCACTCCGGACAGAAATGTGACCGTCGCAATCAGCGCCGTGAAGCCCTGCGGGGATTCGTGCAAAAAGAATCTTGCATAGAGAGAATACAAGACATACAGTCCCGAAAGAACGATCGCCGCCGCGCCCAGCAATGCCGCGGCGCGAATCGGAACGATCGAAAAAGCAAAGATTCCGTCTGCTGCAAGCTTCAGCAATCGCATGACGCTGTACTTGCTTTTCCCCGAATGGCGCTCTTCGCGCTCCACCACCAGGCCAGTTTGCCGGAAGCCGACCCAACCACGCATTCCCCTGAGGTAGCGGTGATGTTCGCGCATGCGCCGGAGCTGGTCGATTACGCGGCGCGAGATCAGGCCGAAATCGCCGGAGTCCACTGGCAGCCGCACGTCGGAAAGCGTCGCCAACAGTCTGTAAAAGAAGAAATAACAGATGCGCAGCACCCAAGGTTCCTTGCGTCGAATGCGCTGCGCGTAAACGACATCATACCCCTGACTGTATTTCTGGACAAATTCCGGGATTGCTTCTGGCACATCTTGCAGGTCGCCGTCCATCACGATGGCAGCGTCACCACTCACATAATCGAGCGCAGCGGTCAGAGCGGCTTGATGCCCATAGTTTCGCGATAACGAAATCACCACAATTCGGGAGTCATTTCTCGTCGCCTCTTCAAGAAACGCAAAAGTCTCGTCAGTACTTCCGTCGTCGACAAATATGATTTCGTGTGGCCCACCGGGCAGGTCGTCGAGCACGTTTAATAGGCGCGAAAGAAGTTCGGGTAATACTGACACTTCGTTGTGAACAGGAATTGCTACGGATAACCTAGGTGACTCTTTCATCTGCATACCTTACCTCCCGGAGCTTATTCGTCATTCAATGCCCGCTGTTCCTTGTGAGGCAGAAGACTTCCGGTCGGAGACTTGCAACTGCCAGACCTGCCAACCACTCGTGGTCCGTCCTGGATAATAACGCTCAGCGAGGCGAATTTTTAGGCGGTCGAAAAACCGCATGTAGAAGAAGCTGATGGGGGAGTTGCCAGCGACTTTGGAGTAGTCGGAGGGCGCATCGAAAAGTATGATGCGCGGGGAAACCCTGTATATTCCTCGGGCCAAGGATTCAAAATCAGAATTAGTATAGGTTTCACCAAACACGTCTTGAACTGGCAGCGGGTTGAACCTTTGCGTGAGCAGGGACAACGAGTAAGAATGGCGGCTGAAGAACAACGTGGTAGCCTCTGTACTCGCCAGAAACTTTGCCTGCGTCTGCAAAAGGCTAGCCGAACTCTCATGCATGGAAATACCGGAGATCGTCGCAGTGTTGATTTCAGGACTCTCTGTTGGAAACAACGTCGCGATGAGAATGAAATAGTTCGTGGCCAGGAGCATTGGAACCAGCAAGAACGTCAGCGAGGCCAATCTGAGATCGAAGACGGCAGTGGAAATGCCCTGGCGGCGCCACCGCCTGAAAAAGCTGGGCTCGAAGAAATCAACTACCAGAAAAAGATAGAGAAACTGAAACGTCCAAAGGGTCCAAGAATACGGCCGGTTCACGTAATAGCCGGCCCAAATCAGTATGGTCGCAGCTATCGCCAGCTTGACACTTTCGCCAAACTCCAAATCTCGAACCCTCCACTTCAGAACGGATGAACTCACTACCAAAACGCTGTGGATAAAAATCAGAATCGCCAGAGGATCAAAAAATAGTGGAAGGCCACCGAACCCTTGTCCGAACCTTCTAATAAAGCCGAGCAGCGGCGCTGGGCTAAAAGGTGGCCAAGCCCCTAGCCCTGCGTGGTACGAGATAAAGACCGCCAACAAGACAATCACGGCTCCCATGGCGGCGCGCAGAACAAGCCCGCCAATCTGAGTTAGCCGCAGATTCCTACAGCGTGAAAGTAAAAACAGACCGTAACCAAACGATAAGCACAAGCCGGTTTCCGGATTATAAAGCAGCAGGAAACAAGCGCTGGCTCCCAGTACAATGGCCACGCTTCGTAACGATTGTCGCCGGCATATAAGCAGAATGGCCACCCCCGCTGCGAGGCCGAAACTCCGCCAGCCAGACTGGTTTGGATAATAAACGGCCAGGTGGCTGGTGCTCACCCACGGCCCAATCAGCAATGCGCCGAACAGTACAAAAAACGGGTTGCCCGGTCTCCATAGATAGAAACCCAAGATTGCAACCGCTAGGAAGGCGACCTGGGAAACCTGCACCAGCCGGAAGTGTTCGCCAAAATCGAGAAACCCCCAACGCCTTTCGAACGCCCCAAGCAAGAGAGAATGGATCAATCCATAATTGAGATTGACTTGAGAGCCCAACCGAAGACCGGCTGCCAACCTGTCCGCTTGCGCAAGCGTCACGCTGTAATGCCATTCTGTCCAGGTGAGCTGGGGCTCAAGCATTCGAGGGACGCGGGCCATGCCGGGCACAATTAGGAACAAACTGTACGCAACGATAAGGCTCCAGGTCACGACTGCGAACCCGCGGTTCTTTCGCCCCCATGCCCACAGCAGTCGCAGAGTGATCAGGCATGCAGATAGAAGCAAGAACTCCAGCCGTAACTTCGGTCCTTCTGGGCCGGGGAAGACCGTACCTTTTAGATCGAACAGAAGAACCAGCGCTGCCCCAGCAGCAAGGAAAGCGCCGGACCACTTTTTGAAGAATCCGTGCGTAGCTCGAAGGAACTCTGTCACCTGCCGGACATGGGCAAAAGGGCGGGTGATCGTAGCGGCCCCTAATGCACAAAGCATTGCAAGGAGCACTAAGGCCACGCGATGCGCCAGCCGTTGGGATCTCGTATCCACCATGTCTAGAAATCTGACGTGTTCGACGGTATACATGCCGAGGCCTGCGCCTCCCGTCCGGGTTAGAAACATTGTAGTCGCGAACCCGAGCACCACTAAAGTTGTGATGAATGCCGCAGCGTCGGATACCCTCCAACGCCGAATTTGAGTGGGATTCCGCCCGGCAGGCGGCGCACACACTGCAATGCCTGCTTTGGAATCGTCTAGACTCATACCGAATGATCCCACAAGCAGATGCGCCCTGATCCTCACTTAGGGCAACCGGTCGTCATTTGGTAACATCTGTTCTCTGAATCGATGGTCACTCGAAGGTGTCGTGGCTTGTTGAGGCACGCTGCCACACCGAGTGAAAACGTTCTGGTGTCCAACTTCCCTAGAGCTACTGCCGCCGCACTTTGGCTACATCCCCCAGATTTTTAGCCGACTGCAAGGGGGCTCAAGGATGGTAGAACCACGCAGCCTAACCTGTAGAAACATGCCGTGTTCCTGTTGGCTCTGAACTAACCTGAGGCGTAAGTATTCCTAAACACATCAAGCGGCTCCCTGAGATTCTGAAACATTATGATCGAGCTCAAGAACTAGAGTTTCACCGAACTGATTTCACGCTATATTCCCAAGAAACTCTTAACGGTCTTGGATATCGGTGGGGACCCGGCGCGTATGCCTGCTAGTTAGTGAAGTTAGGACACACGGTTTATCTGGTTGATGCAGTTCCCCTGCATGTACATCACGGGCCGCCTCAAAGTTTCAGCTCGATGCAGCGCAGGCAAGCGCCACTCTGGGCGATGCGCGAAATCTACGATTTGGAGATAAAACTTCAGACATCGTCCTGCTGCTAGGGCCTCACCTGGTCGAAAAGCAAGACCGAACAAAATCTCTGGCAGAAGCATTCCAGGCGCTAAAGCCGGATGGGCTGTTCTTTGCAGCATCGATTTCAAGATTCGCCTCCGCGCCGGATGGTCTATTTCGAACCTTCATTCAAGACACAGAATTCTTCAAAATTGTTCGACACGATTTGAAACTCGGCCAACACCGAAATCCGACAAATCGCTCTGAATACTTCACAACGGCATTCTTCCATCGGCCGAATGAACTGCAAGATGAAATTCGAAAAGTGGGTTTCGAACGACTACGTTCGTTCGCCACCTAGGGACCGGCGTGGCTGCTACCCGATTTCCGCAAAGTCTGGCGCCAATCCTCATCTGCGGTCCAGAGTGCTGATGTGAACGTCCAGCATGTTGTAGATGTCATCGTAGACGGGAAGATTGATGAGGCTGATGAAGAGAACGGCAGAAGGTATGTTCAGTAGGAACGCAGCGAAGACGAATCGAAGATAACTTTCATCCTGGGCCGTTTGCGGGTCGCATCGGCATCCGAGTTGAAAGCTCGATCCAGGATAGAACGGTCGCCAATCGGTTGTTCAACAGCACCCCGCGCGCCAAACGAAGATCTTCATTTATCAGCCCGCCGAAAGACAACAAACATTTGGGCCGTGGGCATGAAAGGAGAACGCAAGAAATCAAAAGCGCATGTCAGCGCGCACACCGGTGCATACAAAGGATGCGTGTACAAGGGGCGATCGGCAGAAATACGCACCCAACCTCTCAGTCCAAGCCAGCCCAGAATGCTGCAAGCCCACTGCGGGGCGCCCTGCGTATAGGTTGCTTTGACAGTTTGCAAACGGCAACGATGGCCAAGATTTATGAGCGACTGCCGGTTGAACAGGACAAAATGACGCGGACAGTGAAATCCTCCCCAATTGTGATTGCGGAAGAGGCGGCTGTCCAGCGTGTCAACGTTTGGCGTCTTGATAAGGATGAGACCACTTGAGGACAGGAGCTTTTGCATCGCGCTGAGCACGGCAGCGGGATCAGCGACGTGCTCGATGACGTTCAAAAGTAGGATTAGATCAAAAGATTCAAGAGATGAGAAATCTTCGACACGAGTGCAATGGAAGACATGGCCTGCTGCCTCTGCGGCAGCTCTAGCCCGTTCATTGATATCAATCTCGTGAGTTGCCTTCACCCGCGGAGATACCCTTCGGATTATCGAAAGTAGCCAACCAGCCCCTCCACCGACGTCGAGCACACTGAGATTTTCGCCAGGAATCTGCCGTAGCAGTTCTTGGAAGAGACGCGCGTCCAGCAATTCTTTTACTCGCTCGGTGAAGGAGGTCTGCTGCCGATTTGCACCGTAGGAGTAATAGTTTGGGGGATAAATTTTGCCAAGTTGGTCGATGGGTGGAGACTCCAGAAAAACGGACTTGCACATCGCACACTCCAGGTACGTGTAGGCTTCATCGCTCGTGTAGTACTCGACATCGCGCGCAAGTGCAAAGAAGCGAAGCTGACGACTGGCGCAGACGGGACACTGGAGTCTCACGTCAGGAACGGTCACCGAACGCTTTTCTCGTCAGGAGAATCAAGCTGGAGATATAGGTGGAGCGGGCGTTCGCGAGTCGCGCGCAGAGAGGAGTGCCGCTGAAAAAGGTTTCCATTTCATCAAATCGCGTATAGGACACGGTCGGGTCCCAATGATGGAGTAAGTGACGATTGAAACCTGCGGCACCGTAGAAACGGGAGAAGACGTTGTTCCCGAACATCCGATTTATTGGACCGTGGGCCACGTCGCGGAAGTCAGTCGCACATGCGGCATCGGCGGAGCGATGTTCGAGAACCTGGCGAACCGTAGCCAAGAAAGGAAATATCAAAGCGGCGGCAACGACCCAGGTTACAGCTGTCGCGTAGCAGCGAAAATAGAGAGCAGAGCCGACGAAGATCGCGTGCGTCGTAAGAGCGCGAAGGAGGGCGACGAGCGCGGCGACAACCAAAGTTGTATGCAGATTCGGTTGTGCGAGAGGGGAAAGCGCCGTCTTTCCTTTCTGGCTAAATACGTAGCGAATCACCAAGATGATCAGATAGATGCCAGTGAGCGCCTTTGTAAGAAACCATGGCGAAAGACAATTGTGGTAGGAGATTTCGGTATCCTCTGGATCGCCAAGATGCAGATGATGCTGCCAGTGGCTTTTTCTGTAGGTTTTTGTCGTTTGCGGGAAAAAGAGCCAGATTGTCCAGTCGGCGAGCAGGTCATTGCGCGCGTGGCTAGACGACAGATTGTAATGTGCGGCTTCATGGCCGAAAGTGAGGAGTGCGTTCAGCCAAAAACCGATCCACGCGGCGAACACAGCTCCAATTTCCAGACCAATCGCGTTGCCACTTCGCGCCGTCACAAGAAGATGGGCAATGTATCCGCTTACCATCATGAGAATGCAGAGAAAAATCTCGCACCAGACCTGCCAGTAGCGCGGGCGTAGAGTCGGGCGAAAATGCAGCCAATCTCCGAGCGAGTTGTGTGCGATTTGACGAAGATCCGGCGACCCCGGCAGAGAATATTCCGTTTCCTGTGAAGTGTCCGTGCCGATCATTGTGGATTTGAGAAGCGGCATTTTAGGAGCAATCTGCAGAGTGCGCGAAGCCTATGTTAACGGGTTTTTCGGTGAATCCTTTCCTGCCAAAGTCATTGTGTTCCGTTTCAAACACTGCCTGCTGCGTTCTTCCGCTTCCGGCTGATCGCTACGCCTTCTACTTCGTACAGAAAGCCACGAGAGTTGTGCCAAAGGGCATGCCCATGGCCCCGAGCGTCTGATGTTCGATGCGTGAAATCTGATATAGGAGGCGATTGATCCAGTGAGTAGGCACGCGCTCGATCTTAGAGAAGGGGTCGAAGAGTTTTTCGTACAGCCGGATTGCCAACTTCACCGGACAGGTCCATTGATACCAATACCGTTCTTCAAGAATGGAGAACCCAGCCTGCCGCAGCAATGGATCGAGCGTCTTCCGCCTGTATCGCGCATGGTGATGGTTGATGGCATCGTGACGCGTCCAGAGCGATTGAAACGCCGGGACTGTGACCAGCATTGCACCGCCGCATTCAAGCAACGAGTAAGCGTGCTGCAACGCTTCAGCCGGGTTTTCGATATGTTCGAGGACGTCCAGCATTACGACAAGCGAATACCTTTTTGACGGGCAAAAATTCCTGTCAAAGGGAGCGATTCGAATTCGCGCGCTGTGGCGGCCTTGCGGGTTGACAAGTCCCTCGTCTGGTTCAATGCCTTCTACGTCACCGAATTCCACGAGACGGTCAAAGAAGAGGCCGTCACCGCAACCTACATCCAGGATATTAAGCCCAGCGTTCGCGGAAAAATGCCGATGCAGCACTTCAAGAATTGCTTCCTCACGCGAGCGCCACCACCAATGTCGCGTGTAGAGGTCCCGGTACCGCCGAGCGTATTCCGGTTCCAAGATTGCTCCTGAGTGGATTCTATCATGCTGCGCCGGTGCTCAAAGGCGGGTCAAAGGAGATGCTCGCGATCCAAGAATCAGCCGGACCTCCCCGCCTCGGCTGATTTTCCACGCCACTGCTTTTGAAATTGCCTGCGACGCGTTCGACGACATAGATTGGGCGGGCCTTTGTCTCTTCATAAGTGCGGCCACATATTCACCAATGACTCCCAGGAAAAAGAGAACCTTGCCCGAGAGAAACGTAACCGCCGCAATCAACGCCGTGAAACCCCGAGGTGATTGCTGGCGCTGGTTCTTCTGTTCGATCTAAAAGGCACGGACTTCCCTGGCTCGAAGGAACTCTGTTACCTGCCGGACATGGGCAAAAGGGCGGGTGATCGTAGCGGCCCCTGAACGCACAAAGCATTGCAAGGAGCACTAAGGCCACGCGATGCGCCAGCCGTTGGGATCTTGTATCCACCATATCTAGAAATCTGACGTGTTCGACGGTATACATGCCGAGGCCTGCGGTTTTCGCTTCATGAATGTTCATTTTCCTCTTTCGTGAGAAGGAAAAACGTTAGTCACACTATCATTTCGTAATTCGCGCGTTTCTGCCTATCATGAATCATGATGAGCATCTGTTGTCGCGCTGTACTTTTCGATCTGGACGGCGTGTTAGTGGATTCCACGCCAGCGGTCGCGCGGGCATGGGCCGGTTGGGCGCGCGAGCACGGATTCGAGCCCGACGAAGTTGTAAAAAAAGCGCACGGGCGTCCGAGTATCTCTACTATCCGCGAGCTTCTTCCCCACGCGGATCACGCTGCGGAGGATCGTGAAATGGAGCGCCGTGAAATCGCCGACGTCGAGGGAGTCGTTCCGTTGCCCGGCGCGCTGGAGTTGCTGCAGGCGCTCCCTCTCGAACGCTGGGCGATCGTGACCTCCTGCACGCGGGCATTGGCTAGCGTGCGCATCGGCGCAGCAGGACTGCCGAAGCCGAAACATCTGATCACCGCGACCGATGTGAAGCATGGTAAGCCGGACCCTGAACCGTACCTAGCAGGGGCACGGATTCTCGCTGAACCTGCGAGCGAGTGCATTGTTATAGAGGATGCTCCCGCGGGAATTCGTGCCGGCAAAGCGGCGGGAGCACGCGTCTTGGCATTGCGCACCACCGCAAGCGACGCCGAACTCGAGCAAGCGGGCGCCGATTGGATCGTCAACGACTGCGCCGACCTTTTTCGGAATTCCTCGGCGGCGGGCGAAGAGTTCTTACTCTTCGGCCTTCGAACAAAAGAGTCCGGCGGCTCCTTATAAATAGGTAGAATCTCAGCTTTGTCGAACCATGAAATACGAGTTTTGTTCTAGGGAGAGAAACGATGATCCGTGCGACAAACCTGAGCGTGTTGCTGGCGCTGGCCTTGACTGTCATTGCCACCGGAGTGCGCGCGCAAGACAAAGATGCCAAACCCGCTGATAAGCCCGCTGAAGCAGTCTCTGCCGCGCCGCCCAAGGAAGAATCTTCCGTCACGGATCACAGCATCAAGATCAGTGGCCAGGCGATTTCGTACAAGGCCACGGCGGCGACGATTCTCTTGAAGAACGAAAAGGACGAACCAACCGCGCTGGTCTATTACACCGCCTATACGCGAAGTGGCGAGAAGGATTTGAGCCAGCGCCCCATCGCCTTCGTTTACAACGGCGGGCCGGGTTCTTCCTCGGTGTGGCTGCACATGGGTTCATTTTCGCCGCGCCGGGTAATCACCGTAAACGCCGATGCGACGCCTCCCGCCCCCTACAAGCTCTCCGAAAATCCCTACTGTCTCTTGGACAAAACGGATTTGGTCTTCCTTGACCCTGTGGGCACGGGCTTCAGCCACGCCGTGGGTAAGGCGCAGGACAAGGATTTCTGGGGCGTCGATCAGGACGTGAAATCCTTGGCGCAATTCGTCAATACCTACGTCAGCCGCAACAGCCGTTGGAATTCTCCGAAATTCCTCATCGGTGAAAGCTATGGCACGTTCCGCTCCGCGGCGCTTTCAAATTATTTGCAGTCGCATGACGGCCTCTACTTCAACGGCATCGTGCTGATCTCTTCCGTGCTGAACTTGGGAACCATTTCGTTCAATCCTGGAGAGGATATGCCGTACATCTTTTACCTGCCCAGCTATGCGGCCACCGCCTGGTATCACAAAGTGCTGAAGGACCGGCCCGATAATCTGAATTCCTTTCTAGAGGAAACGCGAAAGTATGCGCAGACGGACTACGCGGATGCTTTGATCAAAGGTTCGAAGCTGGGTGAAGCGGAAAAGGCCGCCGTGGCAAGAAAGCTTTCCCGCTTTACCGGTCTCGGCGAAGACTACCTTGTCAAAGCTAATCTGCGGGTGAACCTGCCGCAGTTCATGAAGGAACTGCAGCGCAGTCGCGGCTTGACCACCGGACGCCTAGACGCGCGGTTTTCAGGTTGGAGCTACGATTTGCTCGGCGAATTTGCCGAATACGATCCGCAAGACACCTCGATCACCGGGCCGTTCACCGCAGCATTTAACAACTATGTCCGCGACGAACTGAAGTTCGGACAAGACAAGGTCTATCACACCGGCTCGGACGATGCCGGGCAGAATTGGGACTGGAAGCATCGCGGCGGCGACAACTTCGGATTTCCCGGTTCACCAAATGTGGAAGGTGATTTGATTCAGGCCATGCTTACTAATCCGCATCTGCAAGTCGAAGTGGAAAACGGAATTTACGACTTGGCGACTCCCTTCTATGCTACCGAGTACACCATGGAGCATCTCGGCCTCCCCGACAAGCTCCAGAAAAACATCCGCCTGCAGTATTACGACGCGGGACACATGATGTATCTCCGCGACGAAGATCTCGCCAAGCTCAAGACCAACATCGCTAGCTTTATCGATGGTGCTGCCAAGCCGTGAGTAAAAGAATGAACCGACTGGCACGAGATAGCTTAGTCCTCGTTGCGGCCGCGCTTCTTGTCCGGCCCAGCCGTCCATCTGGACAGTTACCCTCAAGAAATTACACGTGAATCCAACCCTAACCGCAGGTACATCTGCAATACAATAATCAAGAAGAAAGGCCTCGTAGGTGCGGTTCGCGCGACTGGCATTCCATTTCCCGGGCCTGGCAAGCACACAGATCAATTCATGGGGATACCTACACAAACGATGCCGCCGCAGACAGGGCCCGCGCAAGTGCCGGCGCCAACATCGGCACCTGCAGCGCAAAGGACGATTCACACCGCCCAGCTCGTCGCTGCCATGTTGAAGTCCAGCTCGCACGTCAGTGACTTAATTTTCTCGCCGGGCCGCGCGCCTCAAATCGAGGTCAGCGGCCAGCTCATGCAGCTCAAGTATAAAGGACTGGAGTGTCTGAGTTCGCAGGATACGCGCTCGATTGCCAACGACATCATGGAAAAAAACGAGACGCCTATCCGCAAGCTCGAGGAGGACGGCTCAGCAGATCTTTCCTACGGAATCGCGGGCGTGGCGCGTTTCCGCGTAAATATTTTCAAGCAGCGCGGAAGTTGCGCCATTGTAATGCGTGTCGTTCCCGACAAAATCCCCGGATTCGAGGAGCTGAATCTGCCGCAGGCATTGAAGGAAATTGTGGATCTGCGCAACGGCATCGTGCTTGTGACGGGTCCAACCGGTTCCGGGAAATCTTCAACTCTCGCGGCCATCCTCGACAAGATGAACGAGGAGAAGGCCTACCACATCCTCACGATTGAAGACCCCATCGAGTTTCTTCATCGTCACAAGAAAGCCACGATCCATCAGCGCGAACTGCACTCAGACACACCTACCTTTGCATTGGCGTTGCGAGCGGCGCTCCGGCAGGCGCCGAAAGTCATTCTCGTAGGCGAAATGCGCGACCGGGAAACGATTGAGATCGCCCTGGAAGCTTCGGAAACGGGGCATCTGGTCATGTCCACGTTGCATACCGTTGATGCATCGAAGACCGTGGAGCGCATCGTTGGAGTTTTCCCGATGGCCGACCAGCAAGCTATTCGCGCCCGGCTCTCCAAAGCCTTCCGTTATATCCTTTCCCAGCGCCTCCTTCCAAAGATGGACGGCCAGGGACGCATCGCCGCCGTGGAAATACTCAGGTCAACGATGCGTACGCGGGAGTACGTTGAAAAAGGTGAAAGCGAAGGCAAGTCACTTCTCGATGCCATGCGCGACGGCAGCACCGAGGGCATGCAGCACTTCGATGGCGAGATTGACAAGCTCATTCGCGCAGGGATCGTCGATTTCGAAACCGGAATAACCTATTCAACCAATGCAGGAAATTTGCGTCTGGAAATGGCGGATTTCCTCGACGAGCGTGCTAACCGGCCTGCTGCGAGCAAGCCGGCAGCACAGGATCCCAAACGCACCACAGAGATCGAAATCGAAAGATAAGTTCCAGCAGAACATCTACTTTGCCGAACGTCTCCTCAAGAGCTTTTGACCTGTTTGGGCTGTCGGAAGCATTCTCTACATCTCAGACCATTCCCTGAACCCTGCGGACTGATCGATGCAAACCCTGGGAGTGTATCGGCGAGCGCTTCTACGGACTCTTTGAACTGGCCTGATGGGTGGACTGAACTTCAATGGGGGCACGACGTATCTATCTTTCTACTCAGCCCTATCCGTGCCACAATCCCATTCAGATAGACTCGCATCTCCGATGAGTGAATTCATTGACAAGCTGTTAATACATCTTCCGCATGTGCTCCCCGTGATCCTGCGCAGCGCCTTTTATTTCTCCCTGCTTGCCATATTCCTGCCGCGGCTGACGTCAAGAGTGTTCCACGCGGTTGAGTCCCTTCTCTCCCGCCTGGCCGAACGCAAGACTCTGGCGGTCATTGCCCTTTTCTTCATGGTCATCGGCGTCCGGCTTGCGGTTCTGCCTCAGCTGCCGGTGCCAGTCCCCGGAATTCATGACGAGTACAGCTATCTGTTACTCGGTGACACGCTGGCCCACGGCCGTCTGGCCAATCCGCCTCATCCCATGTGGATGAGCTTCGAAACATTTCACGTGAATTGGTTTCCGACCTATTCGTCCAAGTATCCGCCGGGGCAGGGAGCGGTCCTAGCGCTCGGCGAATTGCTGGCACATCCATGGATAGGCGTGCTTCTGAGCGTTGCCACAATGTGCGCTGCGATTCTCCGGATGTTGCAAGCCTGGCTTCCAGCGAGGTGGGCCTTCCTCGGCGCGGTGTTGGTCGCGCTGAAATTCGGAATCGCCAGCTATTGGATCAACAGCTACTGGGGCGGAGCCGTGGCAGCCACCGGTGGCGCGCTGGTGCTGGGCGCGATGCCGCGAATTGTGCGCCGCGGGGGTACGCCCGATGCTCTGCTGCTCGGCCTGGGAATCGCCATCCTGGCGAACACCCGGCCCTATGAGGGACTGCTCTTCTGTATCCCCGTGGCCGGCTGGTTCCTCTGCTGGCTGGCAGGAAAAACAAAATCTCCCGTGGCGCTGCGTACGCGCATCGTCAGAGTTCTCGCGCCCTTGGCCGTTGTCCTGGCATTGACTACCGGATTCATCGGCTATTACAACTGGCGCTTAACCGGAAGTGCCCTTCTCTTCCCGCATGTCTTGAACACACGAACCTATCGAACGACAGGTCTATTTTTGTGGGACCATCCCAAAGAGCCGATTGAATATAACAATGAGCAGTTCGAAGATTTCTACAACGGCTGGGAACGCGAAGACTATCAAAACACGTGGCCGGACGTTCAAAGGGTTTCCGTTGAAAAAGTAACTCGCAGCGGCAGCACCTACTTCTGGTGGGGTGCTCTGCTGCTTTTGCCAGGATTGCCATTCGCTTTTTTCGACCGCAAGATGCGCTTGCCGATTCTGATCTTTCTGCTGGGGACAGCCGGATTCCTGGTATTGATCTGGTCGATGCCTCACTATGCCGCGACGCTGACGGGTGTGATTTTTCTGCTGCTCGTCCAGGCGATGCGCCACCTGCGCACGATTCGTCTCGGTGGACGCCCACTCGGCCTCGCGCTTTCCTGGGCCATCTTTTACCTTCTCGCAACCGATGTTGGTTTCTCTATCGCGCGCCACGTCTGCGACCAATTGGAATGGACCTGCCAGGGAGATCCCAGTCGCGCAGCCATTGGGAAAAGACTTTTTCAGACACCAGGCAAACATCTGATCATGGTGCGCTACCAGGAGAATCACAATCTGCATGACGAGTGGGTTTACAACGGAGCAGAAATCGATACCGCCAAGGTTCTCTGGGCGCGCGAACTCGAGCCCGTCCAAAATGCAAAGCTCTTCGCATATTTCAGGGATCGCCAGATCTGGCTCGTCGAGCCCGATACCGACAATACAAAATTAATTCCCTATCAACAACAAGCGCCACCTGCTCAGAAGTAGGAACGCTAGCTACACGCTCCAAACGTGTCCTAGCGGCTCGGGAATTTACACGTTTCACGAGTCCCCGCTCACCGACAGCCTCAGCCCC
>Ga0209234_1000370_pt1 | contig 15174 bp, 14 predicted proteins | sample GraSoi013_1_20cm_2_FD_185816 | JGI IMG/M metagenome (GOLD analysis project Ga0209234, IMG submission 185816) | Grasslands soil microbial communities from the Angelo Coastal Reserve, California, USA - Sample 08_20_2013_1_20cm (SPAdes) (version 2) | ecosystem: Environmental > Terrestrial > Soil >... | reverse complement strand
TACCGGACCGCTGGGTGTGCGGATCCCGCCGGACATTCTCACGGAAGCCTCGCTCGCGACGAATGGGTTTTCGGCGCGCTATGGGCAGGCGATTTCCGGGTTGGTCAACGTGGTGACGAAGGATGGCGACGAGCGGTGGGGCGGACGCGCCGCGTACGAGACGGATCGCCCGCTTGGTGGCGGCGCCGATCTCGGTCTGGATCGCGGTGTCGTATCAGTGAGCGGACCACTGGGCGGTGGTGCCGGTTTGGTCGCCGTCATCGATGCGGAAGGACGGCTCGATGCGGATCCCGTGAATGCCCCGCCGCCGGCTGATTCGCGCGATCCTCGGCACGACAATCCCTCGTTGCTTCCGCATAACAGCGGCGAGCGCTACGACGCCGCGGCCAAGCTGCGCGTGCCCCTGGGCGGGCCGCATACCTTGCGCCTGTTCGCGTTGCGGTCGGCGGATCAGCGACTGCTCTACGATCCGTCCTACAAGTACGACACGCAGTGGGCGCCCGCTCAACGCGTGAGCGGCGATCTCTTGAGCGCGCATCTCCAGCGCGCCACGAACGCGTTGACCGCGGATCTGCGCGTGGGCTACTTCGCGCGGCAATTCATGCGGGGGACACTCACGGAGCAGCCGTCCTACCAATTCGGCGCGATCACGGGAAAATCATTTCATTTCGCGGGCGGGGGGCTGGCGCGCGCGCAGGACACGATCGCCGCGCGAGCCGCATTGCCCACCATGCAGACGCCCGATCTGAGCGACCGCTCGCCCTGGGGGGTGCCGGCGTTTTTCCTCGCTGCCGGGTCGAACGGTGAGATCACGTGGAATCGCTATCGCGAGCTGCGCGGGCAGCTGGATTTCAGCGTCGGCGGACCGCGCAGCGACGTGTACTTCGGCGGCGAAGTCTCACGGCAGCAAGTGCGGACCTTCCAGCGCGTACTGGGATATCTGCCGGTCGGCGACAGTGTGCCGCCCGCGGCAGCGTCGACCTTCTCGCCGACATCGGCCGCCGGATATGTCGAGGGCCAACTCCACGGCGAGGACTTCGTGCTCTCGTTGGGCGTCCGTTACGACCAGTTCGACCCCGGTGGGGGCATTCCCGGATCGACCGTCGGCGCGCGGCGTAGCCTCAATCCACGCTTCGCGTTTTCGACCGTGCTCAAGGGAGCGACGGTCGTTGCGAGTTGGGGGCGGTTTTCTCAGACGCCGGATTTTCAATATCTCGTCGATGCGGCGTTCGACGATACGATGCGAACGGGGCGTTTCCGCCGCGGCAGTCCGGACATCGGCTTTGAAGACGCGACCCAGTATGAATTCTCAGTGCGTGCCCGCACGAATCCGAATACGACCGTGCGCATCAACGTGTTCAACAAGCTGCTCGACGGTCTGGTCGGATCGATCCCCCTCGGCGTCAATCCAGACTCGACCGTCTTCGGCAATTTCGATTTTGGCAACGTCAAAGGCGCCGAGCTGATCTTTGAACGCGCCTTCGTCGATTGGTGGGGCGTGCGAGCCGCCTATTCGCTGCAGAATGCCAATGCGACGGCGACAAACGCATTCGAGTTGGTGCGACGCATCCGACTCGGTCCGACCGGCGACACGATCAATCCGGCGCGGGTGCAGTTCCCGCTCGACTACGACCGCCGTCACAACGTGACGATTATCGGCCAGGGTCGTGTGCCCGCGGGGTGGGGGCCGCGCATTGCCGGTCAGTTTCCGCTCGCGCGACTGGAAGCCGCCACGATCGTCCGCGCCAGCTCCGGTTTGCCATTCAGCATGACCAACGCAACGGGCGACACGCTGATCGGCCTGCCGAACAGTCACCGCCTGCCGCCGGTGTGGACCGTCGATATGCTGCTGCGTCGACCGCTGCGCATCGCGGGACGCGAAGGCACGATTTACGTCGACGTCCGCAATCTCACGAACCGGCGAAACATCGAAGCGGTGCGACGGGACACGGGGGAGCCGCAGATTGATTCGGCGGGCCTGGCCGGTTTAGCGGAGCGCGCCTACGCGGCACATCCAGAAACAATTCCCTACGAGTCGCCGCGCTATCGGCCTGCGGCGGACCGCGATCACAACGGTCTCATCGAAGGGCGGAACGAGCTGTTTCCGCTCTATCTAGCCGCGGCGCGCGACTTTTCGCAGCCGTTGTTCTCATACGGGGCGCCCCGGCTCTTCCGCCTGGGGCTCGAGCTGCTGTTTTAGTCCTTCTGTGACGTAACCGGCGGCGACGCCGCCAACGACCATCGCGAGGCCAATCCAGCCCAGCAACGTCAAGCGCTGACCGAACAACGTGAGCGCCAGCAGCGCTCCCACGACCGGTTCGATCGTGGCGGCCACGGAGGCCGGCGCCGCTTCGATTCGCTGCACCGCTCCGAAGAAAAAGATGTTGGCGGCAATCACCGATCCGGCGGCAAGACCCATGAGGCCACGCCAGGCCGGGGCCGACGGCGGCCAGGCCGGTGGCCGGCCCCAGATCGACAGGGCTATCCAGATGAGCACCACGCCCCCGATCGCTTCGAGGAAGAGGACTTTCACCACGCCGTAGCGGGGCGCGGCATATCGGGCCATCAACGTCGTGAGCGCGTAACTCAGTGCAGCGAGCAAGCCACCCGCGATTCCTGCCCCGATGCCCATGCGCGCTGCTTCCGCGCCGGTGTTGCTGCCGCCGGTTACCGTGAGCGCGACGCCGGCCATGACGATCAGCGCCAGCGCGATGCGCGTTGCCGACAGCTCTTCCTTGAGGATGAAACGGGCGAGCACGGCGACCATTACCGGAGCCGTGTAGAGCAGCGCGGCCGCACCCGCGACGCCCACACCGGCGATGGCGAACTGATAGGCGATCTCGAACAGCGCGACGAGCGCGCCCCCACCCAATCCGACCAATAACCAACCCTGACGATCAGTGCGGTAGAGCTCGCGGCGGAAGATCAGTCCCCAGACAGCCAACGCGATTGTGCCGATCAGCACCCGCCAGAAGCCGATGCTCGTCGCCGGCATGAGATCGTACAGGCCTGTCGACAACGGTCCAGTCGTGCCCCAGGTCGCGCCCGCGACGAGCGCGAGCAGATAGCCGACGACGCGCTTTGGTCGTTTGGATTCGGTCACGAAGCGATTTTGTCCACGGCGAGCTCACCGCGCAACACCGTCACCGCCTGTCCCGCTAGGCGCACGCGTTGGCCGTCGATTCTCACTCGTACGATGCCGCCGCGCGCGGAGGCTTGGTAACCAGTCAGTGACGTCTTGCCGAGCTTCTCGCACCAATAGGGCGCGAGCGCGCAGTGCGCGGAGCCGGTGACGGGATCTTCTGGGACTCCGGACTGCGGGGCGAAGAAGCGCGATACGAAATCGTATTGCATGTCACCGTTCGCGCGGCTCGTGACGATGACCCCGCGCGCGGCGACGCGGGTGAGTGCGCCGAAGTCGGGCTCGAGCCCCCGGACTGTCGGTTCGTCGGTTACTTCGACGAGAAAATCGAAGCGGCTGCGGCCGACGAAGCGCGGTTTGATTCCCAGGGCCTCGATCAAGCCCTCTGGTGGTGGGGCAGGCGATGCGGGAGTCGCTGGGAAGTCGAGCTCGATCCACGCGTCGCGGCGATCGGCCGTCAACAGGCCACTCTTCGTGTAGAAGCGGGCCTGGGTCGTTGACGGCAAGTGCCTTTCCTCCCACAGCACGTGCGCGCTGGCCAGCGTCGCGTGGCCACAGAGATCGACTTCGACAGCCGGGGTGAACCAACGCAAATCGTAGCCGTCCGGTCGACGGACCAGGAACGCGGTTTCGGCGAGGTTCATCTCGCGCGCGACGTTCTGCATCCAGGCGGGTTCAGCTGCCTTCGGAAGAATGCAGACGGCGGCGGGGTTGCCGGCAAAGGGGCGGTTCGTGAACGCGTCGACTTGGGTGATACGAAGCATGACCTCGCAATCTAAGCTATCCCGGCAATTGAAAAGTTGTCTTGCCGTGCCAAAAGCTGTTCTCATGACCGATTATGAATGGCGTTTCAGCATCCGCATTCCGTAAAACCAGCCGCAGCTCGGCCGCGTTGGATGGAACATCGAAGACGAGATCGGTGGTGTACGATTCGCCGGGAATAAGCTTCCGCCGCAATCCATCGGTTGCACCTGGATACCGGTTGCCCTTGGCATCCACCAACGCCACGTAGCGACTGTTCGGAGATAACGACGCGTCTTTCGGCCGCCACGGTGCGATCGTCTGCTCATCGAACCGCACTTTCACTGTGACGACGTGACGTACCTGGCCGCCCTGGAGCGTTTCAGATTTCGCCGCGGCGACGGAGTAGGCAAGGTGACAATCCACCTCGCAAATATGTTTCTCCTCGCCCGGAGCGAGGACGCGATTGTGGCTTGCCGCCGCCGCGACCAGCAAAGCCACGCAGTAGCACCCGACGCCGCCGAGCAGCAGGCGCAGGCTGATCCGAGCGATTCGTTCGCGCCTCGTGATGCGCGCTAATACGTAGGTCACTATGAGAGCAACGGCAGCAAGGACGAAGGCAAGGAACAGCAGTACCGTGAATGGATTCAGCCCATCAGTGATCATGGTGTATCTCCTTGATAGCGGCTGTGCACATCGGCCGAAGAACAGCCGCGTCGTGGCTCACCAGCCGCCGCGCCCGCGCTCGGCTCCAGTTCCAGGTGCGCCAATCGGCGTCTTGCTTAGACCAGCGACTCACAAGACCGCAGACGACAACGCCGCGGTCTGCGGTACTGAGTCGTGGCAGCGCATCGATCAGCGCGGGCACGGCATCGGCACTGAGCGTCAGGGCGTATTTGGCATCGAACGGCCGCTCGGCGACGGGGCGGTTGAGATTTGTCTTGGCGATGAATGCGTCGGGGTTCATGACGTGGAGCGCGGCCAGGATTCCCAATCCCTGCATCAATACGCCAAAGGCAAACCGCTGGTGCATGCCCCGAAGGACTGTCCACGCGAACCAGACAAACACGCCGAGCAGTAACAGCATGAATGCCGTCGCATACAGCCTGATCTCCGACAGGCCGAATGCGTCCACGTACAGTCGCATCCGCTGGAACGCGGAGGCCATGATGACGGCGAGCAGAATGAGAAGCAGACCCGCGAGCCGACGGAAGGTCTGGATTTCGACGGTCGTGCCCGCACGGACGAGGAAGTCGGCGCCGAGCAACACCGGCAACACGAGGGCGCTGGCGGTAACCAGCTGGAAGAAACCCTGGCGCGCGTATTCGGCATAGGTCAGACCGGTGGTGCCCTGGATGAGCGCGGCACCGCCGAAGAAGTAGCGAAGCTGAACGACGACGAAGAGCAGGAAGAGCGCGTTCAGGAGGCCGAGCGCGGTCGCCATGGGAACGAGCCCGAGTCGCGCCTGGATGACGCCGAGCGGCAGTGCGACGGGTTGGCCCAGCAGGCTCCATCGCAGGTAGCCGGCGGTGATCGCGGCCCAGAAACAGAAGAAGAGCGTGTGATTGACGAGACTGGTGATGTCGAACGCGAACACATTCGTGAGGACGTTGCCAAAGACCTGATCAGCCGACGAGAAGAGAGCTGCGAATATGACGAGCAAGGGGGCGGCGACGAGTAGGCCGACCAGAATGGCGCGGACGTGCCGGAGGCGACCTTCGCGCGGCAGCTCGTGCCATTGGACGTCCCGACCGAGGAGCAGCAGGCCGCCCGCTATGCTCCCGGCTGTCGCGGTCACGCCGGCGCGGAGGTAGTCGAGCAAACGCCAGCTGCCGAGCCGCTCACCCTGGAGACTCGACGCCGCCAGGCACAGGACGATGAAAAGCGCAAGCATGTCGAACCGGGTGAGGACGGCGGCGTCTCGTCTGAGGAACGCGGCGCCCAACAGCAGCGCGGTTATCGCAAGCCACGGAGCATCCGGTCCAGGTTTTAGATGATGGCGTCGCACCAGCCATACTCCGCAACCGACGAGGACGCCGGTGCAGAGCATGACGTTCAAGCCCCACGGCATCGCGCGGAGCAGAGTGTCACCGGCGAGGCCCGCCAGTGCGGCAACGCCGAGAATATCGAGACCTAAACGGGTCCGAGGGCTCAGTGCGTTCATACCGCTGCCTGTGTCGACAGACCTCCGAACCGACGGTCGCGCATGCGGAAGTCTTTCACGGCGGCCGCGAGATCGGTCGCCGTGAAATCGGGCCACATCGTGTCCGTGAACCACAGCTCGGCATACGCGGATTCCCACAAGAGAAAGTCGGACAGCCGCTGCTCGCCGCCGGTGCGGATCAGGAGATCTACGTCGGGAAGCAAGGCGCCGCTGCGAATCGCCGCGCGTGCCGAGTAGTCCACCGCGATCCGCAGCTCGATGCGCGTGCCACGGCTCGTGGCGCGCTCGGCGTCGGTGATGACCGTGACGAGCGAGCGCGGGAGTCGGTCACGCCGGCCAATGATCGACAGGCGCGCGGATTGGGCGAGCAACTCCGGCGTTTCGTTGTGCAGGTAGCGCGCGAACAGCCGCATCAGCGTGTTCACCTCGGCCGGCGGCCGGCTCCAGTTGTCCGATGAAAAGGCGTACAGCGTGAGCGCCGTGATGCCGAGATCGGGCGCGGCGCGGACCATGCGGCGCACGGCTTCGACACCCGCACGATGGCCGGCCGCGCGCGGCAAGCCACGCCGCGTCGCCCAGCGGCCGTTGCCGTCCATGATGATGGCCACGTGAAGAGAAGTACTTTGTTTCATAAAGCGATTCCGCAAAAAAAAGAGTGCACGTCAGCGCGCGCGCGTCGCGCGAATCAACGCTTCCATGTGATCGAGATAGCGCTCGAGCGCCCGCCGGCCGAGGGCGGTGAGTCGGTATTCGGTCTTGGGCACGCGGCCCGCGAACGATTTGACGCACGTGACGTAGTCCGCATCCTCCAGCTTGCGCGCGTGTACGCTGAGATTGCCGTCGCTGGTCTTGAGCAGCGCCTTGAGCTCGTTGAACGTGAGACTGTCACGCACCGCGAGCGCGCTCACGATCGCGAGCCGCACGCGCTCGTGAATCAGGCGGTCGAGCGCCGCGGCCGCCGGATGCGCGTTGGTTTTCATACCACGCTCCGCATCCAGGGGGGAGCGCGAGACCCGGGCTGCGTTGCTCTTAGCCACCATACCTCCGTGCAATGATGATACCGAACACGATGTTCAAGCCGCCGAATCCCACCGCGGTGAACCATGGCCACAGCGCCGCAGGGGCGAATAGCGCTGCAGCGCCCAGTACCATGAAACAGACACCCATCAGCGGCACGATCCGCACCGAGAACGCGCCGGCCGTCGCGACCGCCGTTCCATACAGCAGCAGCCAGGTCCCCGGCATCAAGGCAAACAGACCAGCCCGGTTCAACGCGATCGTCAACAGCGCGCCCACGACGATCGGCGGCAAAAAACTGAGACCAAAGCGCCGGCCGGGGCCGGAGAGCAGGGGATCGTTCGCGGCCCGGGCCTTCTGGATCATCGCGGCTCCGCCGACCACGACGCCCAGCACCGCGTCTCCCAACCACACGGCCAGCCAATCCGCGTCGCGCGACTGCCGCAGCGCGAGCCACGTCGCGGCGAGCGCGGTGCACCCCACCACCACCATGCCCCAGCCGGGAACGGCCGTGAACGAGCCGGCCCGCTCCATCGTGGAGCGGATGAACTGGAGATTGTCGAGCGCCCGGTCGTGCAACGGCCGCGGAGCGGTCATGGCTTGAAGTAAAGGACTTTGCGTTGCAAAGTCAAGCGCGCCGATTGTTGAGCCGGCGCACCAGCTTCAGTCCCGACCAGACGTCGTCGATCGCCGCGACCTTCACGTCCACGAGTCCCGTCGGAAGGGCGACGGCACGGACCACATCTTCGGTGATGTCGGTCTCGACCCCAGAGCTCTTCTTGGGCCACGAAATCCACAATGCTCCGGCCGGCGTGAGTGCCGACAGCAGTCGGGCGATCTGCTTTTCGAGGATCGCGCGACTCACGACGAAAAGATGGATGAATGAGAGAGTGCCTCGCGCGCTCGTGACCACGCGCACGCCTGGCGGCAGTTTTCCGAGCGTCGCGCGGTAACCCCGGGGCGCATCGAGGATGGCAATGCGTGTGCTTGGCTTGATTCCCAGCTTTTCCACCAGACTTCGGCCCGAGTAGCCCGCCATGCCTATGAAACCACTGGCGGACGTCTCCGAGGGCGCCACACCGAGCGCGCCAAAATTCCGATGCCCGCCGCCTGGCCCTGCCGGCGCGGCATCGCGCGATACAACAGAATCACCACCACCCACGTCAGCCAGCTCGCCCGTTCGCTCCAGCTCAACGAGCGGAACATGAACCACGGCTGCGTCAGCGGTGCGGTCCAGGGCAGCCAATCCCCCTGCATCAGCGCCAGCGAACGGGCGAACACGCGGTTGCTGTGGAATCCTTGCGTCCCGGGACGCGACAGATTCCACACGCAGGTCACCTGACCCCACCCATGGTTGTCGCTGGCGCCCACGACCAACAGATCGTGCCCCGCGGCGAGCGCAACGACTTCGCTGCGGGCCTCCGTCGGGAAACTCAGCGCCTTGGGAGCACAATTGACGATCTCGAAGCCGTCGACTCCCGCGACGACGAAGGCGCCGAGATCATCGCGATGATTGCGCCAATACTCCGGAAGCGACGCGATACTGATGCCGCCCTGCCGTTCGATCGCGCTGAAGATCCGGACCATCCGTTGGGTACTGCCGCCGAAGCTGTCGCGCGGCAACGCCTCGACGGCACCGATCGCCACGACATGCTGGCCGTATACGCTCCATTCCACTCCCGGCAACAGGTTGATCGCCGTTCCCGGAGGGGGCGGCAGCGATCCGTCGTAGACGACATTGTGATCGGTGACGTAGCTCGCCTCGAAACCCTGTCGCCCGTGCCAGGCGGCGAGCTTCGCCAGTGTCCAGCCGGGGCGTCCATCGTGCGAGGCCTGCGTGTGCGCATGGTAATCGATGATCGTCGCGTCCGAATCGGTGGTCGTCAGTCGCGGAACTGGACGGGGCAGCAATACCGCGGCGACGCCCAGCACCAGCAGCGTCACCGGGCCGGCCAGCGCATGCCCGATCCGTTGGCTCCGCGTTCCTGTTCGCAGTGCGCCCCACGTGGCGAGCACCAGAATCCAGACCACCACCGCCCAGATGGCGCGTGCCGCGCTGAAGAACGTGAGTGCGTCCAGCGTGTTGGAAAACGGCGCGAGCGCGACGTACATGGTCGGCCGGTCGAGATCGACGTCACCTGGAGCGGAGCCGGTGATGGCATCGACGAGCGGTGGCAGCGGATGGAACGCAGTGACGACGAGGAGGAGCACCAGCGCGATCGCGATCGGGTGGCGGCGCAGCAGGTTCACTCGCAGATTCCCCGCATGTCGGGTCGAATGGAAGGTAGTGGTCGGCTGGAAGGGCTGCCAACACTCGTGCTCGGTCCGCTGCGCGGCCGCGGCGATAGCGACTGGGAACGCGGATCCGAAGGGAAGTGGACGCCCGCACAGATCGTCGAGCATCTCGCGCTTGGCTTGACGTCAAGCGCGGCGAAGTTCGCAGAGCGCCGCAGTCACGCCCCGATGGTGCGGCGGCCGCGGACGCCGGCCGAGAAAATCGCCAAACTCCTCATCTTTGGATTGCGCTGGTTTCCATCCGGCCGCCGGGCGCCGGAGCGAACGGTCCCGGCTCCGCAGATGTCACGCGTGGTCGCCGAACCGCACTTCCTGGCGGGAGTTGCCGAGTGGAGCCGGCTCGAGCGCGAGCTGCTGCCGCGTCGCAGCACCGACTTATTCGTCAAACATCCGCGCCTGGGTGATCTCACGCTGGAAGAATGGATGCAGTTCCACCTCATCCACGCGCGTCACCATGCGCGTCAGATCCGCCGGCGAATTCTGTAGGTGATTGCCTGCCCCACCTGCATCACGGCATTTGACAGGGCGGACGCCACGCCCTAAATGTGGCGTCAAGAGCTGGTAACCAGATGTACTCGCGCAGGGTCTCTCCTACGAGGGGAGGTCACATGGTCGGGCGGTTTTTGAAGGCCGCTGCACCGTTGGCGATGCTGGTTTGCACAGCCATGGCACCAAACCCCGGCGGCGTAGCCGCCAGCTATCGGGCGGCCTATTCCCGATACGCTCTCGCAATCCCCGCATTCGCTCGCAAGTATGGCCTGCGATGTTCCGCCTGTCATACCGTCTGGCCGGAGCTGAGTGCATTCGGCCAACGATTCAAGGACAACGGGTATCAGCTCGGGAACGACCGCGATTCACCAATCTGGCAAAACAACGCCTATTGGCCCATCGCGATGCGCACGACGCCACAGTTCCGCCTCGAGAGTACCACGAACCAAATCACCGACTCGGCGCCCGGCGGGAAGACGCTAAGCCAGTACGGCTTCGATCTCTCCGGGATCGATTTCCTGCTGCTCGGGACGCTGTACAAGAACATCACCTTCGGTTTGGTGCCGACGTTGGACCCCGACGGCACCGCGGGGGTCGAGGCCGCGTTCGTGCGCCTCGACAACCTCGGCAACTCGCCCTGGGCCAACCTGAAGGTCGGGAAGTTCGAGCTGGACAATCTGCTATCGGAGAAACGCATCACCTGGTTGTCGAGCAACGGTGGCTTCTACTACGCCTACCACTATTTGCCCGTCGGCAGCGCCAACAATTTTGGCTTCGGCGACAACCAGATCGGTGCCGAGTTCTCCGGCCATTCGTTCAACAGCTACACGCGCTACAGCGTGGCGTTGCTGACGACGGATGACGGCACGCCGGGACTGCCGGGCGGCAAGAGCATGGACGCGATGGTCACGCTGAGTCACGCCGTCGCGCTCGGCAGCGGGTTGGGCCCGCAGCGGCTCGGTGTGTTCGGCTATCTCGGGCACCGGCCCACATCTTTTGAGACGACTGACACTGGCACGACGATCATCCCCGGCACGGGCTCCGCCAACAAATCTTTCGTCCGCGTTGGAGCGACGGCGCAGCTGTGGATGGGCAATCTGGAGCTCATTCCACTCGTGTCGCATTCGTCCGACGACGCTGCGCTCGGGCCTGGTGCGGACAAGCCGGCCTGGAATACTGCGCTGCTCGAGGCGCATTACGTGGCCACCCCGCGGCTGCTGTTCCAGGGCCGCTATGAGTTGCTGCGAATGTCGAAGCAGGGCGATGTGGCAATTCCCAAGACCCAGGGTAACGCTGACGCCATTGCGGTCGGCATCCGGGCATATCCGTTCATGTTCAGCCGTGATGGCATGGCCTTTCACGGCGAGTTTGCGATGACGAGGACGATCGGAACGGCGCCGCTCAGCGGCGACGGTTCCGGCGTCGATCCGTTGACGCCCACGACGGTTGTGTGGAGCCGCAGTCTGCTCTTGGCCTTCGACTTCGCTTTCTGAGAGGAGCCCACAAATGAAACCGCAAACGCGATGGATGTCGCTCGTGTCGGCCTGCGGTGCGGTGCTCCTGCTCGGTGGCGTGACGCCGGCTCGGGCACAGGAAGCACACGTTGGTGGTCTGACCGGGCACGCCGCGGCGGGAAAGCCGCTCTACACACGCTACTGCGCCGGTTGTCATGGCGACGACGGGGACGCCCTGGGTGAGAACGCCCAGTGGATCGATCCCAAGCCGCGCGATTTCACGCTGGCGACGTTCAAGTGTCGTTCGACGCCGTCCGGCTCGCTGCCGACAGATCAGGACGTCTACAACACGGTAGCGCGTGGATTCGTGACCACGAACATGCCACCATGGATCGCGCTCACGCCCCAGAACCGTATCGACATGGTCGCCTACATCAAGACTTTTTCACCCCGCTGGCGAACGGCGCGGGCCGGCACACCTATCGCCATTCCATCCGAACCGGCGCCGACCGCGCAAGGTATTCTGCATGGGCGGGAGCTGTTTCAGCGCCTGGAATGCTGGAAATGCCACGGTCCCGCGGGCCATGGCGACGGACCATCGGCGCCGACGCTCACCGACAACAAAGACCTGCCTATTCACCCGTACGACTTTTCGACGGGCACGCGGTTCATGTGTGGGAATACCAACGAAGATCTGTACCGCATTTTCATGACCGGACTCGATGGCTCACCAATGCCGTCGTTTGCCGATCAACTCCAGCCGGCGGAGGCATGGGACCTCGTGCACTTCCTGCGGACGTTGCAACCGCTCCAGACACGAGAGGCTGCGATCTGGCGTGAGTGGTTGCACACCCATGCGCGCGAGCTCAAGCCGATTGGTCCTGAGGGAGGACAATGATGGTTCGCTTTTTCGCGGTAACCACGATGCTGCTCCTCGTTGGCGGGAAACCTCCGGCCGGCACGGTCAGCGGCAAGGTCACATATACCGGCACGCTGCCGAAGCTGCGTCCCATCGATATGGCGAAGGAACCGAACTGTGTCACGCAACATCCGACGCCGGTGATGACGCAGGACGCAGTGACGGGGGCGGGCAACAGTGTTCGCTATGTGGTGGTCTACATTTCGGCGGGAGACCAGGGCGCGCCGCCGGCTACCGATACGGTGCGCTACGATCAAAAAGGGTGTCTCTACATCCCGCACGTCGCGGCCATGCAGGCGCATCAACCGCTCGCGATCTTCAACGACGACCCGCACTCACACAACATCCATCCACTCGCCCGCATCAATCCCGAGTGGAACAAGTCGCAACCGAAGGGAGCGCCGCCCATCCGGACCGCGTGGGACCAGCCGGAGTTCATTGCGGTCAAATGCAATGTGCACCCCTGGATGCACGGCTATTTCGCCGTGCTGGGGACACCACACTTCGCGGTCACCGACTCGAGCGGCACCTTCACATTGGCCGGCCTGCCGCCCGGCAAGTACACGGTGACGGCGTGGCACGAACGGTTCGGGACGAAAAGCCAGGAGGTTACGGTCGGTGGCGGCGAAACCAAGACAGCCAACTTCGTACTGACCGCGCGCCCGTACTGAATCGATGGGCAAGTTGTTTGGCGTCGTCGTCACGCTCATCGCGTTGGCGTCGGCCGCGATCTTTGCGTTGCACGTGTGGTGGCTACCTCCGGACATTTCCACTCACGGCGCGCGCATCGATCGTCAGCTGAACGAAACGATGGTCGTCGCCGGGGTCCTGTTCGTGCTCGCGCAGCTGTCGCTGGCCGCGTTCGTTTGGCGCGCGAGCGAGACGCGGCTGCCGCGGCCGATCAAGGTATTTCCCGGCGGCGCGACGCCGATGGTTGTGGTCGCGTCGGTGCTGGTCGGTTTCGAGATCCTGGTCCTCACATTTGTCGGCTCGAAGCTATGGGCGGATGTGTACCAGACGCTTCCCGCACCGGGCGCCCTGCAGATCGAGGTCCAGGCCGAGCAATTCGCGTACTATTTCCGCTATGCCGGCAAGGATGGGAAGTTCGGCGCCATGCATCCCGAGATGATGAGTGACGCCAATGAGAATTTCTTCGGGTTGGACCCGGCCAACGATACCACGGCACGTGACGACATCGTCGTCGCCAGCCTGGTGATCCCGGTCAATCAGCCGATCCTGCTCCAGATGCATGCCAAGGACGTCAATCACTCATTCTACGTGCCCGAGCTGCGGATCCAGCAGGACTTCGTGCCCGGGATGGTAATTCCGCTCCATTTCACCGCCACGACGCCGGGGAAATACGAGCTGGTGTGCACGCAGTTATGCGGGCTCGGGCATTACCAGATGCGCGCCTACGTGGAGGTAAAGACTCAAGCGGATTTCGCCGCGTGGCTGAAGCAGAAAGAGGCTGAGTCATGACGCACGTCGCTCATGTTCGGCCCCAAAGCTTCCTGCGTACGCATGTCTTCAGCGTTGACCACAAGGTCATCGGCCGGCAGTACCTGGATCTTGCGCTGGTGGCTGTCGTGACCGGCATGGTGCTCTCATGGATCATGCGCTTCCACCTCGGCTGGCCGGACACCGCGATCCCCGGCCTCGGGAAGATCGCGCCCAGCGGCGCCGCCGGTGGCGTCATCACGCCCGAGTACTATCTCGAGCTGATGACGATGCACGGCACGATCATGGTGTTCTTCGTGCTGACGACCGCCCCCTTTGCCGGGTTCGGGAATTTCTTCCTCCCGATTCACGTCGGTGCCGAGGACATGGCGTTCCCCCGCATCAACATGATGTCGTTCTGGGTGACGTTGCTGGCGTTTCTCGTTCTGCTGGCGGCGTTTTTCGCCGGCGATGGGCCGCCGCTGTCGGGGTGGACGGCATACGCTCCGCTCAGTGCGGTCGGCAAAGACGCCGGTCCAGGGCAGGGCATGGGTCAGACGCTGTGGGCCGTGTCGATCGCGATCTTCTGCGTGGCGCAGCTGCTCGGATCGCTCAACATGATCGCCACGACGCTCGATCTTCGGACCCGGGGGATGTCGCTGGCCCGTCTGCCGTACGCCACCTGGGCCTGGTTCATCACCGCCGTGATTGCCCTGATCGCGTTCGCCGTGTTGATGCCCGCGTGCATCCTGTTGATTCTCGACCGCGTCGCGGGGACCAGCTTCTTCATTCCCGCGGGACTGGTGATCAGCGATCGCCTGCAGCCGCACGCCGGTGGCTCACCCTTGCTGTGGCAGCACCTCTTCTGGTTCTTCGGCCATCCGGAGGTGTACATCGCCATCCTCCCGGGCTTTGGGATCGTATCCCAGATCCTGCCGGTGTTCGCTCGCAAACCGCTGCTCGGCCCTCGCGTATTCATCACCTGCCTGATTGCGATCGCGTTCCTCAGCTACACGGTCTGGGGCCATCACATGTTCCTGAGCGGGATGAACCCGTTCTCGGCGACGCTGTTTTCGGTGCCGACGCTCGTGATCACGATTCCTGCCACGATCGTCACCTTGTTGTGGATCGGCACGGTGTACGGGGGACGGCTGCGTTTCACGGGAGCGTCGCTGTTCGCGCTTGGCTTCGTGTCGGTGTTCGTGAGCGGCGGGATCAGCGGCTTCTTTCTAGCCCAGCCATCGACAGACATCTACCTCCACGGCACATACTTCGTCGTCGGGCATTTCCATTTCGTGATGGGCGTGGCGGCGATGTTCGGTATTTTCGCAGGCACCTATTTCTGGTTCCCGAAAATGTTCGGGCGGTTCATGAACGACACGCTCGGGAAATGGCACTTCTGGCTCACCTTCATCGGCGTGTACTGCATCTTCATGCCGATGCACTATCTCGGACTCGCCGGGAACGTGCGCCGGTATTCCGCATTCACCGACGATTATTTGCAGCCGCTCATTCC
>Ga0209234_1000369_pt1 | contig 15182 bp, 14 predicted proteins | sample GraSoi013_1_20cm_2_FD_185816 | JGI IMG/M metagenome (GOLD analysis project Ga0209234, IMG submission 185816) | Grasslands soil microbial communities from the Angelo Coastal Reserve, California, USA - Sample 08_20_2013_1_20cm (SPAdes) (version 2) | ecosystem: Environmental > Terrestrial > Soil >... | reverse complement strand
CAAGTCAACTTCGGGCAAAAAACCGAGCCGGCCCAAGTTGATGCCGAGCACGGGCACGCCATGTTGCGCGGCCATGTTGCCGCTCCGCAGCATCGTGCCATCGCCGCCGCTCACGATGATCAAGTCCTGTTCGGCGAGCCGCGCCTGCGCGAGTTCGTCGCCGAAGATCACGGCTTCTGCGTCTGCGCCCAGCTTGCGCAAGTGGCGCGTGATCTCTTCGGCGAGATGCTCCGATCTTTCGACGCGCGGATGATGATAGACCTGTATGCGCTTGGGCGGTTTAACCGTCGGGCGCGAGGCGGACGAAGCGCGAGGCGTCCGCGCCTCTGAGCGCGCCGTGCCAGAGCGCCTGTATGTAGCCGGAGCGGCCCGGCGGGTCGTAGAGGTAGACGGTGCTCCGGTTCGACGCGAGCGCCGGCGCGAGAATCTTGGAGGGGAAGCGCGCGTCGAAGACGTACCAGCGCTGCTGCGCGGTGCTGTGAAAGAGCCACTGGAAGTAAGCGCCTTGCACGAGCATGAGCACGACGACGGCGTACAGCACGCCGCGCCTGTTGACGCGGAATGGGCGCGCGCCTCTTCCGTCGTTGGCGACGCGGGGCGCAGCAGAGTCCGAATCAGAATCGGATGCGGAGTCGCGCGCGCGGCTTCGTCCGTCTCTGTCGAGCAGCCACGCGACGACTTCGGCGATGTCCTCCGGCCGGCCGACGCGCCCGGCCGGGTGCTGCGCATGATCCTTGCGCCGCAGCTTGTTGTAGTCGCGCGTCGCGATCCAGCCGGGGCTGATGCAGTTCACCCGCACCGGCGCAAGACTCATCGCGAGCGCGTGCGTCAGCGCCACCAGCCCGCCTTTGCTCGCCGAATAGGCTTCGGTGTCGGGTTCGGACATCTCCGCGCGCGTCGAGGCGATCGACACGAACGCGCCGTTCGTCTGCCGCAGTGCGCGCTCGCCGGCCTTCGCGAGCAGGAACGCGGCCGTAAGATTGACGTCGAGTACGCGCCGCCATTCGGCGAGCGTGAGCTGCCGCAGCGGCTTGCGGATCATGATGCCGGCGTTGGACACGACGCCGTCGAGCTGGCCGAAACGCTCGACCGTAGCAGTGACCGCGCGCTTGGCCGTCACCTCGTCGCCGACGTCGCCTGCGATCACCCGCATCTTGCTCTCGGGCACCTTGAAGACGTTCCGCGCGTAGCGCAGCGAGTCGGGCGGATGCGGCTGCGTCGGCGACGTCTTCTCGCCCGGCACGTCGGACTGCGGCACCGGCCGCTCCACGATCGGCCAGACCGAAGCCAGCCTGGGATTGATCCCCGGTGCGGGAGGCACGCAGCGGCTGCCCCGCCTCGTCGGACGCGCCCGGGCGACGGAGATGATCTTCGAGTCTGTACGGCTCAAGGCGCCGGAAGCAGCCGCCATCGGGCTCATCAATGCCGCGCTGCCCGCCGAGGGATTTCAGGCCGGCGTTCTCGAGCGCGCCCGCCGGCTTGCCGGGGCGGCGCCGATCGCCTTACGGCTGGCGAAAGAAGCGCTGCTCGCCGGGCTGGAACGGCCCCCGGGAAAGGGGTACGAGGTCGAAGCCGAGAATTTTGGCCGGGCGGCGATGACCGAGGACGCGATGGTGGGGATCATGTCCTTTGTGGGGAAGCAGCAACCGGAGTTCAAAGGAAAGTAAAGAAACTTCCTCGCCAGTAAGTGGGTCGAGACGCCGGCGTTTTAAGGGGCAGGAGTCTCGAACCGAGGAGGATTCTTCATGCTTCGATCGATCTGGATTGCCGTGGGAGCAGCCGTGCTGCTGGCCGTCGGCGCACTGACCGCCGCGGCGGCCAACTCGCACGGAAAAACCGTGAGCACGCTCGCCACCGGCACAACGCTAAAGGGCGAGGCGAAAGGCGACGCGATCAGCACGCTGGCCAGCACGAAATCCGATGTGGCGAATGCGGCCGCTAGGGCCGGCGCGGATGCCGATGAGGCGAATGACGAGGCCGAGGACGGCGACAACGACGCGCATGGCGACGCCGTGAGCGCCGTCGCCCGGAGCGACGCCACAGCCGCGCACGAAAACGGCAAGAAGAAAGTCAATCATGGCGGCGCGGTGTCGGTAGCGGCCCACAACCACGACTGAGGGTTTTTCAGAGATATCACGATCTCCCTCCCCCGCGTGCGGGGGAGGGTCCGGGCCCGCCGGCCCACGCGAGCCGCGCTTTAGTGCGATGCGAGCGTTTGAGGCGTCAGGTTGGGGGCTACGGGACAGGCTGGTACTGCGTGACCCGGTCGCGGAGGGCCGCGATGACGGCGTCGACCCGCTCGACGCTCGGGCCACTCGCCCGCAGGATCAGCTCGCGGGTTTCCGTCTGCGGATAGGATCCCAGCGACACGTCCGGGTACTCCTCTCCGAGTGCCTTCATCACGTCGTGAAACATGCTCTCCGGGGCGAGGCGGTAATGAAGCTCCCGCACGACGTCGGCGTGGCCGCCGGATAGATACCGGATCTCGATGTCCTCGTAGATCGACCGAAGCTCATGGGGCACGCCCGGTAGCGCCAAGAGATAGCGGCCTTGATCCAGCTCGAACGCGAGCCCGGGCGCCATGCCCGCACCGTTTCGGATCAGGTTCGCCCCCGCAGGCAGCGTCGCCATCTTTCGGTTCCCCGCGTTCAGCTCGGCGGTACCCCGACGGGCGGCCATGTTGAGGACAAACATCAGGTTCTGCATCTGCGCACCCACGTCCCGCCGGTAAACGAGCGGTTGATTCAGGGCGCGTGCGAGCGCGACGAAGGTACGGTCATCGGGTGTTGGGCCAAGCCCACCGCACACGAAGATGCGCGAGAGTTCTGGACGGGCCGCGTGGTCACGGATGGCAGCGACGATGTCAGCGTCGACATCTCCGACGGTGGTCATCATGCGTACCGGGTATCCGGCTCGAAACAGGCGGCCGGCCAGCCAGTTGGAGTTGGTGTCGACGGTAAAGCCCGCGAGGATCTCGTTCCCGACGACGATGATGCTCGACTGCGGCACGCGCCCCATAATGACAGGGGCATGCCCAGATCCGCTTATGAACGCAGCAAGGGCGTCGAGACCGTCACCTGGCGCGAGTTTCCTCTCGGCAAAGGCATCGCGCTTTCCATCCTCGATGAGTCCACGCCGGGGGGGCGTCAGCTAAAAGGCCAGCGATTGCTCGACGTGCTGGATGAGGCCGCCGGCCTTCCGCCGTGCAAATTGACGGTGGCGGATCGGCCCCAGCGACACCGGACCCGAGGCGGCCGGCTCGAGCTGAAAACCTACGGCTACTACCGGATCGCGTGGGAAGCGGCACCGCAGCGCGGCACGATCCGGATCTACAACCTGACGGCCATCCGCCAACAGGTGCTCGCGCCCAAGGTCTTTCTCGAGACGCTGCTCCACGAATGGGTGCACCACTACGATTTCACCGGTCTTCAGCTCGACCGCTCGCCACATACCTCCGGCTTCTTCGCGCGCATCCGCGATCTGGCGGAGACGCTGGGGGTTGGCTTCGTCGCCCCGCCCAAGCGGGACGTCTCGCCGGTCGCCACTGCGGCTGACGATGTCGAAATCGCGCGGCCGGACGCGCTTCGACCGGGCGGGGTGCCACCGCCACAGTGGATCCGCGACCAGGTGCTGGCGCTGTTCGGCCATCGGCGGAGCTGACCAGTTCCGAAACTCGACCAGTACAATACGGCGGGCGCGCACTCGCCACACTAAGGAAGGGAGAGAAGCCAACCCTGTTCGCCGCGGCCGCGCTTCGCATTGATGAGTCGTCGGCGACGGCTGTCCTGGCACTGGTCAGCGTCGCGGCCCTGATCGCATTGGCCTACGGCGGGCTGCTGACCCGCTGGGTGCTGGCCGCCAACCCGGGCAACGAAACGATGGCCCGGATCGCGAGGGCCATTCAGGAAGGAGCGGCCGCCTACCTCAATCGTCAGTACACGACGATTGCCGCGATCGGTGTCGTCCTGGCCCTGGTCATCACGTTTGCCATCAACTGGGAGACCGGCGTGCTCTATGTCGTCGGCGCTGCCTGTTCGGCGCTGGCCGGCTACGTCGGCATGAACGTCTCGGTTCGCGCCAACGTCAGGACGGCCCAGGCCGCCACCGGCGGTCTCGACCGGGCCCTCCGCCTCGCCTTTCGCGGCGGCGCGGTCACCGGCTTGTTTGTCGTCGGTCTCGGCCTGCTCGGCGTGGCCGTTTCCTACTGGATCTTTCGGAAACCGGAATCCCTCGTCGGGTTGGCGTTCGGCGCGAGCCTGATCAGCGTCTTCGCCCGACTGGGTGGCGGCATCTATACGAAGGCTGCGGACGTGGGCGCCGACCTCGTCGGGAAGGTCGAAGCCGGCATTCCCGAAGACGATCCACGCAACCCAGCAGTGATCGCGGACAACGTCGGCGACAACGTGGGTGACTGCGCCGGCATGGCCGCGGACCTGTTTGAGACCTACGCCGTGACCGCGATCGCCGCGATGCTGCTCGGCAGCCTGCTGTTCCCGGGCCAGCTCCGCTTCGTGCTCTTTCCGCTGATTCTCGGCGCGATCTCGATCATCGCGACGGTGATTGGCACCTTCTTCGTCCGGCTGGGCCGGAGCACCTGGATCATGGGCGCGCTGTATCGAGGCCTCGGCGTGAGTGCCGTGCTGGCATTGGCGGGTTTCCTGGCCGCGACGCTTCTGTTCGGCTTGAACATCAATCTCTTCTGGGCGGCCGTGACGGGCGTCGTCGTCACCGTCGCGCTGGTTGGCATCACCGAGTTCTTCACCAGCGCCGACTATCCGCCGGTCCGCCTGATCGCGCGCGCCTCGACCACGGGCGCCGCGACGAACATCATCGCCGGACAGGCCATCGGCATGATCAGCACGGCGCTTCCCGTCCTCGTCATCGGCGCGGGCATCCTGGTTTCGTATTTTCTTAACCAGCAGCCGTCGGCGACGGGCAACTTCGGTCTCTACGGCGTGGCCATCGCCGCCATGGCGATGCTGTCGATGACGGGCATCATCGTCGCCATCGACGCCTACGGACCGATCACGGACAATGCCGGGGGCATTGCGGAGATGGCCAACCTGCCGGAATCCGTGCGCAAGATCACCGATCCCCTTGACGCCGTGGGCAACACGACGAAGGCTGTGACCAAGGGCTACGCGATCGGCTCGGCTGGCCTGGCGGCGCTGGTCCTGTTCTCCTCGTACACGCAGGAAGTCAGCAAGGGATTCGCCGCACCGGTGGCCTTCAGCCTGACGGATCCACTGGTGATCGTCGGCCTGTTCTTCGGCGGCATCCTGCCGTTCCTGTTTGGCTCGCTCAGCATGCTGGCGGTCGGTCGCGCCGCCGGCCAGGTCGTCGTCGAGGTTCGCCGGCAGTTCCGCGAGATCGCGGGTCTGATGGAAGGGACCGCGCAGCCGGAGTACGGGCGGGCCGTCGACCTCGTGACCCGCTCCGCGCAGCGCGAGATGATCATCCCCGGTCTGATCCCGGTGGCAGCGCCGTTGCTGGTCGGCTTCATTCTTGGGCCGAGGGCGCTGGGCGGCATGCTGATCGGCAGCATCGTGACCGGCATCTTTCTTGCGATTCAGATGACCTCGGGCGGTGGCGCGTGGGACAACGCCAAGAAATACATCGAGGACGGACACTATGGCGGGAAGGGCACCGAGACCCACGCCGCGGCCGTCACCGGTGACACGGTGGGGGATCCGAACAAGGACACGGCCGGGCCGGCGATCAATCCCATGATCAAGGTGGTCAACATCATCGCCATCCTGATCGCCCCCATGATCGCCGTCCATTCGCTGATTCGCTAACCCGCTTGCGCGTGGCTAGACTTAATCCATGGACGAGTACATGCTCGAGATCAACGATCTGCGCCGACGGATCGCAACGCTGAAGTTCGAGCGGGCGTCGCTCATCATCATCGAGGAGCTGGAAGCGCAGCTCAGGATTCTCAAGGCGATCTACGACTCCGCTGGAGCGCTGTTTGCGGCCGGCGAGAACGACCGGCGGCTGCAGGCCAGTTTCAATGAGCGCGAGCTCGGGGACTGGAGCTTTGACAATGTCTACGCCTATGTCTACGACCAGGCGGTTGCTCTCGAGCCCGAAGGCCACGATCTGGCGGCGCTCATCTGGCAGCAGGACTACGCAGCGCCGCTGCTCGGCGCGGTTCCGGCGAAATAAAAAAGGGCTCCCAGACGGGGAGCCCTTGGTGCGTTCTTGGCGTTAGTCGGCGACGTGCTTGCTGTGGCCGTATGCGTGACCGTGCCCGTGCGATGTGCCGGACTGCGAATCCGTCGAAGCGCTATCCGACTCGGTCGCATCCGGGGTCTCGGTCTTGGCGCTGTCAGTCTTCGTTGTGGACGTCGGCTGGGCCTTGCACCAGGCATTCGCGCCACTCATCAGCTTGCCATGGTAGTTCTTCGAAAGCTTCAGCGAGCTACCCAGCGTTCCCTGGGGCGCCACCGCATAATTCCGATTCTTCGCGAGCCACGAGACGCATTCGCCCGTGTTCTTGAAGCCATTCGCCGGGAGCGTCAGCGCCGCCGCCCCGTTGAGCGGGACCAGCGTCAGCTGGTTGTCGCCAGTGCCCAGCGTGAACGAGGTCGGATTGTCAACGGTAATCGTGTTGTTCGCGTTCGCGGCGGCATACGCGCCGGCGCCGCCCAACGTGAGGGCGCCAGCCGCCAGGCCGGCCGCAATCTTCAACTTCGCCGTAATGCGAAACATTTCTTATCAGGTCCTCCTTGAATGAGATCAAGACCTGCTTAGTACAACGCCGGGTGTGTTCAGCCGCATATGGACAGCGGGCTCGTCGTTACAGCCGAACCAGCAGCGATCTTCAATCGGTAACAGGGCGGTCGCAGCGCCGCGCGTATTCTGAATCGGACCGTGCGCTCCGAGATCGAGGTAACTCCCACGCCGTCTGGGGCGGCCAACGCCTGGCGCCCCCGCCTGCTGCTACCGCTGGCCTTCACGGGTGGCCTCGCCAGCCTGGGCATCGAGTTCGCGGCAGCCCGCCTGCTCGCCCCCTTTTTCGGGCAGTCCCTCTTCATCTGGGGGACCTTGATCGGGCTGATCCTGATCTACCTGACGATCGGCTACTATGCCGGCGGCCGGCTGGCCGATCGGCGCCCCGACGCTCGCCTGCTGTATCAGATCGCCGCCGCCGCCGCGCTTTTGACCGCGGCGATCCCGATCGTCTCGCGGCCGATCCTCTCGCTGGCCCAGACCGGCTTCGCCCAACTCTCGGTGGGGCTCGTGCTGGGCTCGCTGATCTCGGTCATCATCCTGTTTGCGGCTCCGGTGATCCTCCTCGGGATGGTCTCGCCGTTCGTGATCCGGCTTCGCATCCGGCAGCTCGAGACCGCCGGCAATGCGGCCGGCGCGGTCTATGCGCTGTCGACGTTGGGAAGCATCCTGGGGACATTCATCCCGGTGTTCTGGCTGATTCCCACGTATGGCACCCGCCCGACCATCTTTATCCTGGCGTTTGCGCTCGGCACGATTTCGGCGGCGGGCCTTCTGGGCGGCGGCCGCCGCCGGCTCTACCTGCTGCTCCCGGTCCTGATCGCAGTGCTGGCGCTCTTTGGTGGCGGGTCGATCCGCGCGGCGGCGTACGGTGTCCGTCTGTACGAAACGGAGTCGGCTTACAACTACATCCAGGTCGTCAAAGTCGGGAACGAGACCCAGCTCGTGCTCAACGAGGGTCAGGCCGTGCATTCCGTCTACAACCCGACCTCCGAGTACACCCACGCCTACTGGGACGAGGTGCTGCTGGCTCGGTATTTTGGCTCGGGCCAGACGCCCAAGCGGGTGGCGGTGGTCGGCCTCGCCGGCGGGACGATCGCCCGCGAGCTGACGGCGATTGAGGGTCCGGTCAGCATCGATGGTGTCGAGCTGGATCCCAAAATCGTCGACGTCGGCCGCAAATACTTCGCGATGACGGAGCCGAACCTGCGGGTGACCGTGGCCGACGGGCGCTACTGGATGGCCACCCAGGCCGGCAAATATGATCTGATCCTGGTCGACGCCTACCGCCAGCCCTACATCCCCTTCTACTTGACGACCAAAGAATTTTTCCAAAATGCTCGCGAACACCTTGCCCCTGACGGCGTGCTGGCCGTGAACGTCGGGCGCACGCAGACCGACTACCGGCTGGTCGACGCCCTTTCCGGCACACTGAGCGCGGTCTTTTCGAAGACGTTCATCATCGACACAGCCGGGCGCTTCAACAACAGTGTGGTCTTCGCCACGGACGCGCCCGCCTCACTGGAATTGTTTCGTGCCCGCGCGGAGGCCGAGGCGAATCCCAAGCTGCAGCCAATCATCCGCGACGCCCTCGCGCTGGGGAACATCCGGCGGGGGCGTCCAAACGGGATTGTCTTTACCGATGACCTGGCGCCCGTAGAACGCCTGATCGACGACATCATCGTCAGTTACGTCCGGGCCACGAGGTAAGATCGATTCGATGGCCGTCACGCAGCTGACTGAAGAGATTGTGCTCGCGGCGCTCGGCACGGTGAAAGACCCGGAGCTCCACCGCGGGATGATCGAGCTCAAGATGATCCAGGACGTCGCGCTCGTCGATCCCCGGACCGTGGCGATGCGCGTGGTGCTGACCACGCCGGCCTGCCCCCTGAAGAACAAGATCCACGACGATATCGACGCCGCCCTCGCGACGCTGCCCGGGGCGCCCAAGGCCGAGATCAAGTGGGACGCTCAGGTCTCCCGCACCGGTTCGATCCCGCAGATGCAGCAAATCGAGGGTGTCAAGAACATCGTGTCGGTTGGCGCCGGCAAAGGTGGCGTCGGAAAGTCCACCTCCGCCGTGAATCTGGCCCTCGCGCTGGCCCAGCTGGGTGCCAGGACGGGCGTCCTCGACGCCGACGTCTACGGGCCGAACGTGCCGATCCTGCTCGGCGCCGAGCGCGAAAAGCCGTACGCGCAAAACGACAAGATCATTCCCATCCAGCGCTACGGCATCAAGCTGATATCCATCGCGTTCTTCATCGAGGCTGACAAGCCGGCCATCTGGCGCGGGCCCATGCTCTCCGGCGCCGTCAGACAATTCCTGTTCGACGTCAACTGGGGTGAGCTGGATTATCTGGTCGTCGATCTGCCACCCGGAACTGGCGACGTGCAGCTGACCATGTCGCAGAGCATCCCGATGACGGGCGCCGTTGTGGTCTCGACGCCGCAGGACGTGTCCACGGCCGACGTTGGCCGGGCCATCCAGATGTTCAACACGCTCAAGGTGCCAAACCTGGGGCTGATCGAGAACATGAGCTACTTTACGTGTCCTCACTGCGGCGAACGAGAAGATATTTTTGGCCACGGCGGCGCCAAAATGCTGGCCGAACGGATGAAGATCCCCTTCCTGGGCGAGATCCCCCTGGACCGGAAGATTCGTGAAGGCGGGGGCCCCGGTGTCCCGCTGATGGTGACCGAACCGGACTCGCCGCTGGCTTCGGTCTATCGCCAGGTCGCCTCGCAGCTCGCGGCCCAGGTCAGCATCCGGAACTTCAAGCAAGCGAGCGTCATCCCCTTACGGACAATCTAGATATAGTTCGTACTCGTTGAGTTCACGACGGCGTCTGGTCGCGGTCTGTGGTGAGTCAGACCCGCGGACGTCACTCGCCGGCCTGGCCTTCGAGCTGGGCCGCGGCATTGCGGAACGAGACGCCGTGCTGATCTGCGGCGGGCTTACCGGTGTGATGGAGCACGCCGCCCGCGGCGCCCGATCTGGAGGCGGCTTGACCATTGGCCTGCTGCCCGGCGACGACCCGAACGACGCGAACGAATACATCGACATCGCGATCGCCACCAGCCTCGGCCATGGGCGTAATGCGGTGCTGGCCAAAACGGCCGACGGCGTGGTCGCGCTTGGGGGTGGGCTGGGAACGCTGTCCGAGATCGCGCTGGCACTTAGAAATGGCCGGCCAACGATTGGCATCCGGACCTGGCGATTCGATCGCGACGCGCGCACCGAGCCGGAGCTTCCCCTTGCGGCCAGCCCGAACGAAGCGCTGGACTGGCTCTTCGCCAGGATGGCGCGCGCCCCGTGAGCGCATCCCATCAGCTCGACCAGCGTGCCCGAACGGCGTTCCGCGAGGCGTTCGGCTATCCGCCGGGGGCCGTGGCGGTCGCGCCGGGCCGCATCAACATCGTCGGCGAGCACACCGACTACAACCAGGGTCTCGTCTTGCCGGCGGCCATCGATCGGCACATCGCGGTCGGGCTCCGGCTCCGGCGTGATGCGCAGGTCGCCTTGCGCAGTGATCGCTACGGTGCCTCCGTCACGCTCCAACGATTGCCCTCTCGGCGACAGGGGAACTGGGCCGACTACGTGCTGGGGGTCGCGCGCGAGATCAACAGTCGTTTTGGCGTCGGTCCGGGCTTCGAGGCGGTCGTCGCGTCGGATGTGCCCGTTGGCGCCGGGCTGAGCTCATCCGGCGCGCTCGAGGTCGCCCTGGCGGTGGCATTGCTGGCGGCACGCGGGATTGAGATGGCGCCGCTTGCGATCGCGCAGCTCTGCCAGACGGCGGAGAACGACTTCGTTGGTGCGCGGACCGGCATGATGGACCAGTTCACGGCACTGAAGGCGCGCGGTGGCAACGCCATCCTGCTCGATTGCCGCAGCCTGGAGGACGAGTACATCCCGCTGCCCGATGGACGGCTGGCCTGGCTGCTGGCGGACACCCGGGTTCGTCACGAGCTGGCCTCCTCGGCCTATAACCGGCGTCGAACCGAGTGCGAGGCCGCCGCCCGTGTCCTCGGACTCAGCAGCCTGCGCGAGGCAACGGCGGCTGACCTGGAGCGGATCGCCGACCCCGTGGAACGGCGCCGCGCCCGCCACGTGATTACCGAGAATGCCAGGGTGGTGCTGGCGGCGGACGCCCTGCGGCGCCGGGCGCCCCGCGGCCTGGGCCCACTTCTCTACGCGTCGCATGAGAGTCTTCGCCTCGATTTCGCGGTAAGCTGCCGGGAGCTTGACTGCCTCGTGGAGCTCGCCGCCGGGATGCCGCAGGTGATCGGCGCACGGATGATGGGCGGCGGCTTTGGGGGATGCGTCCTGGTCCTTCTCGAGTCGGCCGGTACTGACGACGTTGAGCAGCATCTCAGTCAGGGGTACGCTGAGGAATTTCACCGATCCCCCGAGTTTTACCGGATCCGATCTGTCGACGGCGTCATGCCAGAACGGGCATCGTGAAGGACGTTCCATGCCTCTGAACGACTGCCTCTCGCTGTTTCCATCTCAGGCCCTGAATCGACAGGAGCTCAACGCCGGCTGGCGCATGGCGATCGCGACGCTCGGCGAGGGCGAGGATCGCGGGTTTCCGAGACTTGACTGCGACGACGATGCCTGGGCGCCGGTGGAGGTGCCGCGCCTGCACGGCGCCACCAGCGGCAACGAAGCGATCTGGTATCGAACGCGTTTTCCGCGACCCCGTCATCGGCAACGAACGTTACTCAGATTCGACGGCGCCTTCCTGGTGGCCAACGTCTGGCTCAACGGCCGGCTGCTCGGCAGCCACTACGGATATTTCGCGCCGTTCAGCTTCGATATCTCATCGTTCTTGCTGGAGGAGAACGTGCTCGCGGTCTGCGTCGAGGCCCCGGTCGAGCTGGATCTTTCGGCGAAGCGCCACCTGATGGGTCTCTTCAACGATTCGGAGACCAAGCCGTACCCCAGCCGGGAGCTCGGGAGGCTTGGGGAGCAGTACGTGTGGCACGTGCCGATGGGACTCTGGCGTCCCGTGTCACTGGAGCAGGTCGGCCATGTCGTCGCGGAGTGGCTGCACTGCGAGTCCCGGGTGGAGCAGGGCAACCTGGCGCGGCTGGCCTTACGCCTCCGGCTGCGCAACCTGGATGGGCGGATCATGACCGGAGAACTGGCGATTCGCGTCGCGCCCGAGAACTTCGAGGGCGGCACGCCGCTTGAGATGCGGCGCGCCTTCCGGTTGAGCGGCCACGACGTCCAGGATGTCCTCGTCGAAGTGGGACTTACCGACCCGCAACTCTGGTGCCCTTGGACGCACGGCGAGCCGGCCCTCTACCGGGCCGAGCTGGAGGTCACCGCCGACGAGCGGCGGAGCGCCAGCCTGCGCGAGACGTTCGGGATCCGCGACGTCAGCTTGCAGACGCGGGCCGAAGGCTGGACCTTCGCCGTCAACGGCCGGCCGATGTTCATGCGGGGCGCGAATTACGGCTCGCAGTTCTTCCTCGATGCCGCCGCAGACGACCTGATCAAGTCAGATCTCGATCTGGCGAAGCAGGCGAACATGGATCTGCTGCGGCTCAACGCCCACGTCGAGCCGCCAGCGCTGTACGACAACGCCGATCGATCAGGCATGTTGCTATGGCAGGACCTGCCCTTGATCGGGTCGTATGTCCATCGGGCGGAGGCTCGCTCACTGGCGTTCTTTCGGGAGGCCGTCCTGACCCAGGCCGAGGAACTGATGCACCTGGGGTACAACCACCCATCTATCGTCACGTATGCGATCCACGCCGACCCACCCTGGAGCCACTCGCTCAGATGGCTGGGCGAGCGTCATACGGAGCAACTCAATCGCGACGTCGACGAGGAAGCCGCCGCCCTGCTGCGTTCGCTGGATCCATCGCGCCCGGTGCTGCCGGGGTCCGGTGACCAGGACCTGCACTGTCAGCTCGGCTGGTCGCATGGACACTGGCGCGACCTGGCCGACCTCAGCCCGGCGTTCGTCAGCGAGGTGGGGGCGCAGGCCCTACCCAACGGCAATTCGCCGGTCTGGCGACACTTGAACCGGGGTTGGCCGGTCGCCGACGACGACGAAAGCTGGCGCTATGCCGGCTACCAGCCTGATGAGTGGTCGGCAAGTGGTATCGGCCGTCCGTCCGCGCATCCCAGCCGGGACGCCTGCATCCGGGCGAGCCAGGAATACCAGGCGCATCTTCTGCACTTTGCCGTCGACCGGTTTCGGCGGCAAAAGTTCGCGCACTGTGGCGGGGTGCTGGTGTCGCAGCTCGTCGATGGTTTCCCGGCGATCAGTGCCGCGCTCCTGGACCATGCGCGCCGGCCGAAACGCGCCTATCGGAGTGTGGCTGACGCCTTTGCGCCGCTATACCTGACGGTGGACCTGCCCGAGAACCAGGCGGCGGTCGATGGTCTGCTGCTCCGCCTCGCCCGCGGCGAGCTCCAGCACTTACGGATCGTCTGTATCAACGACGATCCGACGCTCGAGGGACGGGCCCGCCTTCGCTGGCGCATCGAGCGCGAACGCGCGCACGAGACGTCCGTCTGGCGGGAGCTTCGTGGCTGGTTCGCCCGCCGACGATTCTCCGGGAACGACTGGATCACGATCCCCGACCAGCGCGATCCCGCCATGGTCGTTGCCGAGCCGCTGGTGCGGCTACACGCCGACGGCCTGTATCGCCTCACAGCCGAGCTTGACGTTGCCGGCAAGCCGATTGCCCACATGGAGCATCGCTTTCTCGTTGGCGATCCGCCTCGACCGTCCGAGCGGGTCAGCGCAACTCGGCCGGGCCGGCTGGCTCCACGCGATCAAGAGGCGCTGGCGGAAGCTCGGCGCTGACCGGGAGCCGGTTGGTTTGACAAATCTGCGCATAGAGTCGCGCACTGGGCCGCAGCCGGCGTTCCTGCGTGACCGGATCGCATGCGATGAGACCGAACTTCGCGCTATAGCCCTCCGCCCACTCGAAATTGTCGAAGCCCGTCCAGTGAAAATAGCCGCGCACCGGGACGCCCTCATCGATGGCGCGAAGCATCGCCGTGAGGTGCGTTAGCACAAATTCTGGCCGTCGAGCGTCAGCCCGATCCGCGATGCCGTTCTCGGTTACGAAAATCGGCAGTCGCTCTTGCTGGAGCGAACGCAGCACCCGGTACAGACCTTCGGGATACAGCTCCCAGTTCAGGTCCGATCGCGGCGCTCCAACCGGGACAACTCGTTCTCCGAACAGCTCAGCGCCATAACGATGATTGAACCTGACGAGCTCTCTGGTGTAGTAGTTCAGCCCGAAGAAGTCCTGGCTCCGAATCGGTCCGCTGGCCTGGCCGGCGCGGGTCAGGGGGAATACCAGCCGGCCACGCCGCAGTGATTGCAGGATCGTGTGATTGAACACGCGATTGAATGCCGCCGCCACAACGCGATCCTGGGGCGCGAAAGGGCGGGCCGGGTCAAAGACCCGTAGGTGATGGGCGAACCCGAGCTGGAGGTCGGGGTGGCGCGTCTTGATGCGCTCGTATGCCAGCCAGTGGCCACGCAGCAAGGTCACCAGGGCGCGGGCGGCGGCGCCCAGGTTACGCTTTCCCGGCGGCCACTCGCCGCGAACGTAGCCCTGGTAGGCAATGACCGTCGGCTCGTTGATCGTCACCCAAAAGCGCGCCAGCTGCCCCAGTTCGTTCGTGACGCGTTCGGCGTAACTGGCGAAGCGCTCAGCGGTCTCGGGCGCCTCCCAACCGCCGGCGTCGGCAATCCAGGTCGGATTCGTGAAGTGGTGCAGCGTGACCATCGGCTCCATGCCGCGATCGCGGAGCGCCTGCAGCACGTCGGCGTAGTGCCTGAGAGCTGTCCTGGAAAACTGGCCGGGCGCCGGCTCGATCCGGCTCCACTCGAGGGACAATCGATGCGCGTTCTGGTGCAGGCTCTTGAACAAGTCAAAGTCTGACGCGAAGCGCTGATAGTGATCGCACGCCGGATCGGACCGATCGCCGTTCTTGATATGCCCGGGCGTCTGCTCCCAGGCCCACCAGTCGTTGCCATGATTGCCGCCTTCGACCTGGTGTGCTGCGGCGGCGGTGCCCCAGTAAAAGCCCTCGGGAAATCCTCCGGTGCTCATAGGGCTGGGGCCGAGCGGCTGATGATGGCGAAGACGACGGCCAGGATTACCAGGGCAAGGACCAGGACGACTACCACGCCGATGGGACCGACGACGGCGGCAACGGCACGCTCGGTCGACAAGCCGTAATGCTGTCGGGCGGCGAGCACCAGCAACGCATTTTGCCAGAGAAAGATCGCGAGCCCGAGCAGGCCCAGGAGCTGACCGACTTGCAACTCCGGGCGCGCATCGCCTCGGATCTTGAGCAGGGCATCGACGACTGCGAGAGGGAGGGTGATCACGCCGACAAACGCGGCGTAGCCAACGAGTTTGAGATACCCAGAAAAGTCGCCCCGGCCGCCCAGCGCACGCGCAATCAC
>Ga0209234_1000368_pt1 | contig 15207 bp, 14 predicted proteins | sample GraSoi013_1_20cm_2_FD_185816 | JGI IMG/M metagenome (GOLD analysis project Ga0209234, IMG submission 185816) | Grasslands soil microbial communities from the Angelo Coastal Reserve, California, USA - Sample 08_20_2013_1_20cm (SPAdes) (version 2) | ecosystem: Environmental > Terrestrial > Soil >... | reverse complement strand
TTGATGGACTTCATGCGCAGAAAAACCCGTCGCGTCAGCTAGCGCAGATCGCTGGACCCACGGTAGATCCCGTCGATCAGCTGGAACGTCTTGAAATCGTAATTCCGTAGCTCGTCGGCGCAGTTGATCCCGTGGTGCAGGGCGTTCGGCGTCTCGGGATTGGCGCAGAAGTAGGTCTGGCTCATCTCCGCAAAGAATTCCTCGGCATTTTCCATGGCGTAGTCGCCAGTCCACAAACCTTCGGTCCGCGCCGCATCGTACCGCTGCTGAATCTGCACCCGATCAGAAGCGGACAGCCCCACGTTCATGACTGTGTGCGACAGCTCGTGCACGCAGATGTTCTCACCGCCCGGGGTGCCTCGCTGATAGGGATCGTCGGCCTGCTTGAGCACATTCTTCTCACTGCAGGCCGTCGCAGGAAGCGCCGCCGTACCGCCGAGCCCCCCTGCGCCTCGCGCGCACAGATCGGTGCCCTGGTATGCGGAGAAGTACACCACATCACAGACGGTTTCCGTTCGCGCAAACACGCCGGTCACCGCGCCCCCGGTCTTCAGCGCGGAGCCCACATCAGGCCGGTGCAGCAACATTGCCTCCAGCATCGACCCCGCATCGCGCAGCGCGTTCAGCGGAACTGCACTGCTTCCCGACACATACAGGGGGCCGGTGCATGACACGAGTGCCATCAGCTCGCGATAGGGCCGGTAGGCGGGAGAAGTTTCCCCCGCCAGACAGGTGGACGCCGTGAGCGTATTCGAATACGGCGACGTGCTGTTATCGGCGAATGCCCGAACGCGGAAGCGATAGCTCTGCTCCACAGTCAGGCCTGCGTCCTCATAGCTCGTCGCGTTCGCATTCAGCGTTGCGACCTGGGTAAAGGCTCCCGAGCCACTCGCGCGCTCGACGTTGAAGCCGGTCTCATTCGTGCTGTTGTCGTGCCAGCTGAGCTGGATCGTGGTGGTCGAGGCTCCGACGGCTACGACAGACGAGGGAGCATTCACCGGGGATCCTGCGACGGCGCTGACAGTGAGTGCCAGCGGCGCCGACCGGTTTCCTGGCGAACCGGTGCCATTGACCGTGAGGGGATAGGGCCCGGCGTGCACAGAGGAGGCGACGGTGATAGTAAGCCTCGAGGTGTTCCCCGTGGGCGCCGGGGGATCGAACGAGCCGGTGACACCGCTCGGCGCGCCGTCGAGGCGCAGCGTCACCGCGCCCGTGAAGTTGTCGCGATTGACGGTGACGGTGACGGTATCCTGTGCGCCCTGCGCAATCGCAAGCGTGGAGCGCGCCAGGGCCAGTGAATAATCCTCACTTGGTCCAATACCTCCATCACCTGTGCCGCCACCGCACGCCGCCGCGACGACGACAGCACCGAGCACGCCCCACCGCTTCGTCATGCCGTGATATACACCACCGCCCGGACAGGGGTGCGATCGCGTTACCGCCGAGCGCCGAGTCGCCGGATCTACCGCTGCGTCGCGGGCGCTGGATGCACGCTATGGTGAGGCGCCAATGCCGCGTCGCTTAGCCACTACGTCGGTCAACCTCCTCATGCGTTGATACAATCACGCTCTGCGCGAGCGCGCTGCTGCCCAGCCCCGCCTCGCCGCCGAAGTATGCTTCCTCGCCATGCTCGCTCAAGTCGAGCCCGATCATTTCATCCGCGATCCGCGCCCGAGCGCCGAACACCGCGCGCACCACTGCGAGCAGCACGATCGTTCCCACCGCAGCGATGACCACAGCCGCGAGAACTGCGTAGAGCTGCACCAGCATCTGGCCCGGATTGCCGGCAAATAGTCCATCATTGCCCGCGGGATTCGCGAGCTTCGTCGCAAAGACGCCCGTGAGCAACGCGCCCGCCACGCCCGCGAGCCCGTGGCAGGAGAACACGTCCAGCGAATCGTCCAGGCGGCTGCGCGAGCGCTTCTGGATCGCGAAATAGCTCACGAACGCGCACAGCACGCCGATCGCGATCGAGGATGTCGGGGTCACGTAGCCCGCCGCTGGTGTGATGCCGACCAATCCAACCACCGCGCCGGTCGCGGCACCGACCGCCGTCATCTTGCCCGTGCGGAATGAGTCAAGCAGAGCCCACGTGACCAGTGCGGCCGCGGCGGCGGTGTTCGTGTTCACAAACGCGAGCGCCGCGAGGGCATTCGCCGCCAAGGCGGACCCCGCGTTGAATCCGAACCACCCGAACCAGAGCAGACCCGCGCCGATGAGGACCACGGGTACGTTGTGCGGGGAGATCGGGACGCGCTGGAAATCGCGCCGCGGGCCGAGAAACCGCGCGGCCACCAGCGCCGAGACACCCGCGCTGATATGGACGACCGTGCCGCCGGCGAAATCGAGCGCGCCCATCTTCTGCAACCACCCCCCCGCGCCCCACACCCAGTGCGCAAGCGGCGCGTACACAAACGTCGACCAGAGGACGAGGAACGCGAGGTAGGCGCGGAACCGCATGCGCTCGACGATCGCGCCGGAAATCAGCGCGGGCGTGATAATCGCGAACATCGCCTGATAGATCGCGTGTGCCTGTTGAGGGATCGTCGCGGCGTACGCCGGATTGGGGTCTCCCCCGACGTGGTGAAACAGCACCCAGTCGAGCCCGCCCAACCAGGCCGACCCCGGCGCGAACGACAGCGAATAGCCGACCAGCACCCATTGCACGCTGATCGCCCCCATCGCCACGATGCTCATCATCATCGTGTTGAGGGAGTTCTTGGAACGCACGAGCCCGCTGTAGAAGCATGCGAGACCTACCGTCATCAGCAGAACCAGGGCGCTCGAGACGAGCACCCACGCGGTATCGCCGGCGGAGATTCCCGGAGAGGGCGCCTGGATCATTCTGTGTCGGCGGCGCGCAACGCCGCCTGCTGCACCTCATCGGCGTTCACGGCCGTGAGCGCCTCATTGTTCTGTTCGCCCGTGCGAATGCGAATCACCCGTTCGATCGGCTGCACGAAGATCTTGCCGTCACCCACCTCGCCCGTGCGCGCCGACGAGAGAATCGCGTCGATACAGGGCTGCACGAACGGCTCCGAGCAGACCATTTCGATTTTGACCTTCTCGTGGAACTCCATGACGAGAGTGGTTCCGCGATACTGACTCACAATTTCGTGCTCGCCGCCGTGGCCGCTCACGCGACTTAACGTGATTCCCGTAACGCCGGCGCGAAACAGCGCCGCCTTCACCTCGGGCAGGCGCTCCGGCCGCACGACGGTGGTGATCAGCTTCATTGCTTTCCTCCTGTCCTTCCAGTCGATGATTCCCGCATCCGCGATTCGTAGACGATTCGTGACAGATCGCGCACCAGCGCGTAGGCATCGTCGCTCTTCTGAATGCCGCCGGTCAACACGACGACCACGTAGCGTCGCCCGTCGGCTGGCTGGACCAGAGCCGCGTCGTGATAGACGACCTGATCGATCCAGCCGGTCTTGTGGTACACACGCGTTCCGGCCGGCAATCCCGCCGGAATCCCCTCGTTGAATTGTTGGCGGCCGAGGATAGCGAGCATCTCGCGACACGATGTGGCAGACGCCGCCCGGTTCGCCGCAATCGCCGCCAGCAAGACACCCAAGTCGCGTGCCGTGGTCGTGTTGTTCAGACCGGCGCGATAGGCCTTTCCATCTTCCACGCCGCGCAGCACCACGATGGAATCGGCGCCCAGCGCATGCGCGGTGGCATTCGCGCGCTGCGCACCGACGCGGGTAATCAGCAAGTTCGTCGCGAGATTGCTCGAAACTGTTTCCATCAGCTCGATGAGCGCGCGAATGGAGATCCGCTGGCCAACGCGCTTATACAGCGATGAATCGGAATCATCCGATAAATCGAGTTGATACGGAGAGCTATCGACGATGGACTGGAAGGTGTTCGTGACGGTAAGCGAATCGTCGAGTGACAGGAGTCCCGCGTCGCGGTCGCGGAACAGCTGAATCATGACCGGCAGTTTCATCGTGCTGGCCGCGTGGAACCGCAATTCGGAACCGACCGTTAGCGAGTCGCGGCCAGCCAGGTCGCGATAGTAAACGCCGACCGCGCGCGCCGGCGCCCGGGCGATCCGCGCCTCCACGCGCGCCTGCAACGTGCTATTGGGTGCTTGAGCCGCAATCAGCAAGAGCGAGAGTGTGAGCAGCGGCATACTTGCGGAATAAGATACCCTATAGATTCTAGCCCGTGAGCGAATTCGTTTTCGGTACGCACAACGCCGCCTTCGTTCAGGCGATGTACGAGGACTATCTCCGCGATCCGTCCGCTGTCGGCCCGGAGTGGCGGGAGCTGTTCGAAAACGGGAAGCTGGCGGAGCTGCCAATCATTCAGGGAGCACGGAGCAGGGAGCAAGGAGCAGTAACCGCCCCCGCGCCTTCGGCTCCAGCGCCTTCTGCTCCCCGCTCCGTGCTCCCTGCTCCTGGCGCCGTGCTCATCACGGGTCCGGCTGCCCGGTTAGTAGCGAACATGACCGAGTCGCTCACCGTCCCGACGGCAACCTCCTTCCGCGACATCGCGGCGACCACGCTCGACGCGCGTCGCAAAGCGCTGAACAGCCAACTCGCGGCTAGTGGAAAGAAGGTCTCGTTCACGCATCTCATCGGGTACGCCATCGTGCAGGCGGCGAAGCGTTTTCCCGTGATGACCCACGCGTTCCAGGAAATCGACGGCAAGCCTCATCGCGTCGATCCCGGCGCCATCGGACTGGGCCTTGCGGTGGACGTCGAGAAGAAGGACGGCACCAGGGCGCTGGTCGTACCGGTGATCAAGCATGCCGAATCGATGGACTTTGCGGCATTTCACGCGGCGTACGAAACGCTGGTCGAGAAGGCGCGCAGCAATCGGCTCTTGCCCGACGATTTCGCCGGCGGGACGATCCAGCTGACGAACCCCGGCACGTTGGGCACCGTGGCGTCGGTGCCGCGCCTCATGAAAGGCCAGGGCTCGATCATCGCGACCGGCACGATCCGCGATATGGCCGGCTCAAAGATCGTCACGATCACGAGCACGTACGATCATCGGATCATTCAGGGCGCGGAATCGGGGATGTTTCTCCGAACCCTCGATTCGCTCTTGCAGGGAGAGGAGCGGTTCTACGAAGGAGTGACGGAGAGCCTGGAAGGAATGGGGAGAAGGGAGAAGGGAGAGGTCCGTTCCGGTGAGCCGTCAGTTCGCGCTGCACCGCAAAGTACCTCTCCCCTCTCCCCTCTCCCTTCTCCAGACGTGGATGATCTCAAATACGTCGCGGCATCCTATGCTTTGGTCAGAGCGTACAGAAATTTCGGCCACCTCGCCGCGCATCTCGATCCTCTCGGCAGCGAGCCTCCGGGCGATCCGTCGCTCGACATCGGCCGGTTGGGACTCACGCCCGACATCATGGCTCGGATTCCCGCCGAGGTGCTCCGCATTTATGTCCCCGGCAAAACGCTTGCGGAAGCACTGCCGCATCTCCAGGCGACCTACTGCGGTACGATCGCGTACGAGGTCGAGCACATCGGCAGTCACGAGGAGCGCGTGTGGTTGCGACAGGTGATCGAATCGGGTGAGCATCGCCGTCCTCTATCCGCCGAAGGCAAGAAGCAGTTGCTCGCTCGTCTTACGGCCGTCGACGCCCTCGAGCGCTTCCTGCACAAGGCGTACCTCGGTCAGAAACGTTTTTCGATCGAAGGCCTCGACATGACTGTGCCGATGCTCGATTTCACACTTGAGCTCGCGGCGGCGCATGGGACTGCAAAAGCGGTCATCGGCATGGCGCATCGCGGCCGACTCAACGTGTTGGCACACGTGGTCAACGTGCCGTATGAAACGATTCTGGCGGAGTTCGAGGGTGGTCGTCGCGAGGAAACGGCGGAATCGGAAGGTTGGAACGCCGGCACGGGCGACGTCAAATACCATCATGGCGCCGAAGGTGTCTACAGGACTACGACGGGAAAGGATGTAGCGGTCACCCTATCGTCGAATCCCAGCCACCTCGAGTCCGTCAATCCGGTCGTCGAGGGACGGGCGCGCGCCGATCAGACTGACCGGCACACTCCCGAGGCCAGGCACGACGGCAACGTCGCGCTGCCCGTCTTGCTGCACGGCGACGCCGCGTTCGCGGGCCAGGGCGTCGTCGCCGAGACGTTCAATCTGGCGCGGCTGAAGGGGTACACGACGGGCGGAACGATTCATCTGCTTCTCAACAACCAGATCGGATTCACGACCGACCCGGTGGAAGGCCGGTCGACCGATTACTCGAGCGATCTCGCCAAGGGCTTCGATGCGCCGATCATCCACGTGAACGCGGACGATGCGGAAGCGTGTCTCGGCGCGATCCGGCTCGCGCTGCTGTACCGCGAGAAATTCCATGGCGACGTGGTGATCGATCTCGTGGGATATCGCCGCTACGGCCACAACGAAGCCGACGAACCGGCGTACACGCAGCCGGTGATGTACGAGCGGATCAAGCAGACGCCGACGGTCCGTCAGAAATACGCGGCGCAACTCGCGCAGGAAGGCATCGTCGACCCCGCGCAAGCCGAGGCGGACGCTGAAACCGCTTACCAGAAGCTCGCCGGCGTACAACAGGCTGTGAAGTCCGGACAGCGTGCTGAGGAACCGGAGCGCATCAAGCGCCAGAGCGCGCCCGAGCCCGTGACCGCGGTCGACGCCGAGATGCTCAAACGGCTCAACGACCAGTTGCTCGCGGTGCCCGACGGTTTCGCGATGCATCCTAAACTTCAGAAGCAGCTCGAGCGCCGTCGTGACACGCTCACGTCCAAAGACGGCATCGAGTGGGCGCACGCCGAGTCGCTGGCCTTCGCATCGCTGCTGGTCGAGGGAACGCCGATCCGGCTGACCGGGCAGGACACCGAGCGAGGGACGTTCAGCCAGCGGCACCTCGTGCTGCATGACGTGCACACCGGCGCGCGGCATACACCAATGCAGAACCTTCCTGACGCGCGGGAGGGGGCTTCGTTCGAGCTGCACAACAGCCCGCTCTCCGAATACGCGTGTCTCGGCTTCGAGTACGGCTACGCCGTAGCAGCGCAGGATACGCTGGTGTTGTGGGAGGCGCAGTTCGGCGACTTCGCGAACGGCGCCGAGGTGGTGATCGATCAGTTCCTGATCGCCGGCCTCGCGAAGTGGGGCGAGACGTCGCGGCTGACGCTGTTGTTGCCGCATGGCTACGAGGGCCAGGGTCCCGAGCACTCGAGCGCGCGTCTCGAGCGGTTTCTCGCGCTGGGCGCCGAAGGCAATATCCGGGTGGCGAATTGCACGACACCCGCACAGTACTTCCATTTGCTCCGCCGCCAGGCGCGGCACCCGGAGATCCGTCCGCTCGTCGTGATGACGCCCAAGAGCCTGCTCCGTTTGCCCGCGGCGGCATCGCAGCTCGACGATCTGGTGCTCGGCAAGTTCAGAACTGTGCTGTGGGATCGCGACCGCACGTGGCCCGAGAAAGTCACGCGGTTGCTGCTCTGCAGCGGCAAGATTTATTACGACATCATCGCCTCGCCGCGCCGCAGTGAAACGCCGCACGTGAAAATCGGCCGGCTGGAGCTGCTCTATCCGTTCCCCGGCGCCGAGATCGGGGAATACGCGCGCCGCTACCCCAATCTCAAAGAGGTGGTCTGGGTGCAGGAGGAGCCGCGCAACATGGGTGCGCGCAAGTTCGTGCTGCCCAAGATCCGCGACGCGTTGCCACAGACAGTCACAGTGCTCGATGTCTCGCGTCCGGAACGTTCGAGTCCCGCCGAAGGCTATCCCGCTGCCCACAAGGCAGAGCAGGAGCGCATCGTCGCAGCCGCCTACGGCTCCTAGCAGTTGAACGCGTTTGCGGTCGTGCGCTACGTCGTATTTGGCGTTGTCCTGCTTGCCGCACTCGCCGCCTTCGGCTCGTGGCTCGTACGCACCCGCCGCATCTCGCCCTTCAGTGCGTTCGGCCGCGGGCTGCGGTCGGTGACTGATCCAGTCCTCGGCCCTCTAGAACGCCGCGTCGTGCGGATGGGCGGCAACCCGGCGCATGCTGGTGGGTGGCTCATCGTGCTGACCGCGATCGCCGGGATCGTGCTGCTCTCGTTGATCGGGTGGCTCTTCCAAACGTTTCACACCGTCAATGTCGCCGCGCATGCCGGTCCACGAGCTACGATCCGGTTGATCATCGAAATTCTCTACCGCATCCTCATGTATGCGTTGATCGTGCGCGTGATCGCGGCGTGGTTTGGGTTGTTTCGGTATTCGCGCTGGGTCCGGCCCGCCTATATCCTCACCGACTGGATCGTCGAGCCGATTCGACGCCTTGTCCCTTCCCTCGGCGCCTTCGATATCAGCCCCATCCTTGCATGGCTCGCGTTGATGTTACTACGCAACATCCTCCTCTCGATTGTGTGAGCACCTCGTGTTGCGCCTTCTGGAGGGCGAATGAAACTGCTCAAGGCACTCGTCAGCTTCGTAGTCGGGACCATCGTCGGAGCGCTGGGCGACAAGCTCTTGGGACCGTTCGGAGGAGTCCTCGGCTTTATCGCCGGTGGCGTGGCGGCGTGGTGGGTGGCGCAGCGGATGGGCCTTTGAATACGCGCAGCAAATAATAGAGTGAGGGAAACAAGAGAACTGCACCCACGGTCACGGCGGCGAGCGCCAGCTCGAGCGTGATCCGCGGCGCCGCGGCGGCGTCGATCGTGAGGTCGGGCGGGAGCACGTAGGGGTACTGTGCCAATCCCCAGCCCCAGACAATCAACGTGACCTGTGCGGCCACAGCGACACGCGCGATCCCGTAACGGCGCTTCCAAAGGGCCCAGAAGACCGTGAGCGCGGCGGCGCCCGTCAGCACATGCAAGCCCAACGCCCATCGGGTGGCCAGTAGTCCTCTCTGAACCAGCGGCGCCTGCGACGACAATACCAGCGCAAGCACCGCCATCAGAAATACCGCGACACCGGATACGATCGCGCGACTTCGAAAATCCTCCTGTAATGCGCGCTCCTTCGCTTCGATGGTGAGATAGACGGCCGCGAGAAATGCAAAGCAGACCAGCGCGAAGCCGCCGACCGCGAACGTGAACGGTGTCAGCCAGGGCAGTACGTAAGCAGCGATAAACGTTTCCCGTGTCGCGTGTCCCGTTTCCCGCAAGGCACCGGAGGCTACTGCCCCCACGGAAACACCCAACAAGACCGGCGTCATCAAGCTGGCAGTCGCGAAGACGCGAGCGCCCCCGCCGCCGTAACTCCGAAACATGAACGCCGAGCCCCGGAGCACGATGCCGATCAACATCAGCGTCAGCGGGATGTGCAACACGATCGCCATGCGCGCGAACGCGACGGGAAAGCACGTAAACAGCAGCACGATCGCGAGAATGAGCCAGACGTGATTCGCCTCCCACACCGGCGCGATGGCCTGGGAGATCAATCGTCGCTGTTCCGTGCGGCGCGGACCGGACGCGAGCAGGTCCCACACCCCGCCGCCGAAATCGGCGCCGCCAAACAGCACGTACGCGGTGAGCGAAACCAGAATGATTCCCGCGAGCCCGTCGGCGAGCGAGAGTGTCACGCGGGGCTTTTCACGATCTGACCGTAGAGCAGCCGTCCGACGATGACGGCGAGGGCGCAGTAGACGAGCGTGATTGTCAGGAAGGGCACGATCAGCCCGGGCATCGGGGTGACGGCATCCGCGGTCTTGAGGACGCCATAGATGATCCACGGCTGGCGTCCCAATTCCGTGACCATCCATCCCGCCTCGGTGCAGATGAAACCGCACGGACCGGCAATGACGACCGCCCAGAGAAATCGGCGCCGCGTCGTCAGGTCTCGGCGTCGCAGCGCCAGGAACCCGGCCCACAGGCCGACCAGGGCGATGTACGTACCGAACGCCACCATCACGTCGAACGACGTATGCACGAGGGCCACGTTCGGCCATTCGTCGCGCGACACGACGTCGAGGCCCTTCACCACCGCATTGGGGTCATGAAACGCCAGTAGCGACAGCGCGCGCGGAATCACGATCCCCGGTCCAAATCGCAGCGGCGCGCCCGCGCGCGTTTCGTACAGCGATTCCATGGCGGCGAGCTTCACCGGCTGGCGGCGGGCGACGTACCGCGCGGCGATGTCGCCCGCGAATGGCTGGAGTACGGCCGCCGGCGCGCCAACCAGCAAACCGAGCGACAGCGCGGCCTTGTGAAACGTGCTGGTTCGATTCCTGAGCAGGAGAAAGGCGTGAATGCCCGCGACCGCAAATCCCGTCGCGGCGTAGGCGGCCAAGATCATGTGCAGCGTCTGCGGAAAGGCGGCGGGGTTCCGCATTGCCGCGAGCGGATCGATGTGGGTGAATGAGCCGGCTTCGATCGTGAATCCGGTGGGCGTATTCATCCACGCGTTCGCGATCACGACGAAGACACCGGAGGCGGCGCCGCTCACAGCAACGAGCACACCGGCGAGCAGATGCATGCGCGGCGGCACTCGTTCCCAGCCGTAGAGGTAAATGCCCAAGAAAATCGCCTCCGTAAAGAAGGCGAATCCCTCGAGCGAGAACGGCATCCCGATGATTGCACCGGCGACCTGCATGAAACGCGGCCACAGGAGACCGAGCTCGAAGGAAAGAACGGTCCCGGAAACGGCGCCGACGGCAAAGAGAATTGCGGTGCCCTTGGCCCAGCGCTTGGCAAGATCGAGGTAGCCGGCGTCACCGGTCCCCTGCCAACGCCGCTCCGCGAGTACCATGAGGACAGGCATCGCGATCCCGATACAGGCGAAGATGATGTGGAACGCGAGCGACACCGCCATCTGCGATCGCGCAGCGAGCAGGTCGCTCATTTGATCTGGGCGATTCGATCCTTGATGCGTTGGACGTCGGGGAAATCGCGCGCGAGCTGCTCGAGCGTTGCGCGGGCGGAGTCGGGTTTGCCAGCCGCGAGATATGCGTCGGCCTTCAGGAACCCGTACCGGACCCGCAGCCGCCGATCGTTGGACGTGACCGTGAGCCGGTTCAGCGCCGCGAGGGCTGCGCGTCCATCCTTCTGGTCGTGGATCAGCGATTCGATCGCGAGCAACCGCACGGCGGTGTCGTTCGGAAACTGGCGCTGTAATTCGGCGAACAACTGCGCGGCGCGGGCGCTGTCATGCTGCGCGCGGGCCTGCTGCGCCGCCTGATAGACTCCCGCGAGATAGAGTCGCGTGACGTCGGCGGTGTCGCCCAACCGCGTGCCGACACCACCGGCGTACGCGTACACCAGATCGCCGCCCTTGTCCGCTGCCTTGAAGAGTGCCGCCAATCCGACGGCGCCGACGATCGCCGAGCCCCACACCAGAGCGCGCGCGCCGCGCAGATTGCGGCGCGACAGTACGAGGGCTGCGATCTCGAGCAGCGCCACGATGATAAAAACGTTGCGGGCCCACTCTCCGGCTTGTTCGTGGTCGACCACCGCTTGACGGGCTCCGGGGATACGTTCGACTACGTCGTGCGCGTCGAGTCCTGAATGGACGGCCGCGGCCGCAGCGATCGTGCCGACGACGATCAGCGTGGCGGCCGCCGGGCCAGCGAACGCGGCGCGACCCGTGAGAAAGAGCCACCGGAAGACCACACCGACAATGAGCAGTGCAATCGCGAAGTGAACGATGATCGGATGATACGAACCGATATCTGGCATATCGGAATGTCCAATGATCAATGAAAAATGTCCAATGATCATTGATCACTGGACATTGATCATTGAGAATCCGCGGCAACACGCCGCTACTGCGGGCGCAGCGCATCGCGCACGATGTCCTCGACGGCAAACTTGATGAACTCCGCGCGCTTGTCGCGCCGCCGCTGATTCTCAGCGCGCACGTCCGCGAGTCTTCGTTCGATATCGGCGATCTCCAACCCGCGCAGTCTGTCCTCCAGATCGAAGTGCTGCGTGATGAGCGCCTCGATCTGCTTTCGGATTGGCGCGCGATTGGCCTCCGACGCATTCCGATAGGAGCGTTGCTGCGCACGCGCGTTGGCCTCCAGCCCAAACATCTTTCCCACAAGCTGCGCGCGGACGCTGTCGCGTCGATTCAGATTCTGTACCATCCCGAATTGAACCGTGAGCTGAGCCACCTCGGCCCAGTACTGATCACCGAGCAGTCGGCTGCCAGACAAATCCGGTTGCGGCACTCCGTCGATGACGATGAGCGGCTGATTCTCGCCGCGGATCAAACCCGCTCCTGCCTTCAGCGAATCGAGTGTGGGTACGAGATTCGGTGCCACCAACATCAGGAATGCTCGGGCGGCCGCTTCGGATTCTCTTGGACGTTCTTGAACAATCAGCTGGATCTGGGTCCGCATTGCCTGCGGATCCGGCATGTCTTGCGCGCGTACAACGCCCGCGCCAAGCAACAAGGTCGCCGCACCGAGCACCAATCGGCTATTTCGACAAACCATGGTACTTCTCCTGTTCCAGTCGAGTGAGTTGCGCGTCGATCTCCAGCATCGCGCCGCTGGTGACGTAGCCAGCGGTCGCCGACCATGTCGCCGTCGGCCGCCATCCCGGATTGACCGGCCGAGGCGGTGCGGAGCTCGCGAGAAACACAGTGGCCAGGACAGCCGCGGCCGCCAGCGCTCCCACCATCCATCGCGAGGCGACCCGACGGCGTGGCGCGCGTACGATATCGAGCGCGACATGCGCGGCATCGAGCTGCGTGAACTGCAGCCGGCAAGCTGTGCACTCCCCCAGATGAGTTTCCACGCGCGCGACGTCCGCGGCGGGCAGTTCGCCGTAAGCGAGCAACAGTAGTTCGTCACCTGTGGGATGATTCATCGGTACTCCTCCAGTTCTGCGCTAATCCGGATCAGTGCCGACCGCATCTGCGTAAGCACCGTGCCAAGCGGCCGGTGCAGACGATCGGCGATCTGCTGGAACGTGAGGCCGCGCCGTTGGCGGAGCTCGACCACTTCACGCTGTGCAACGGGAAGAGATCGGATCGCATTGCGGATGGCGGCTCGCAGCTCTCCCTCCAGGAGCCGTGCGTCGGCCGCATCGGCCAACGCGGGCTCCGCGGATTCCAGCGCGACTGCCGTCCGGCGGCGTACCAGCTCGCGCCGCAGGTAGTCGTGCCACACGTTCGCGGCGATCCGAAACAGATAGCCACGGGCGTTGCCGTTCAGCGTCAGTCGCGGCGCTGCGGCTACGAGTCGTACCGCGACTTCTTGCAGCAATTCCGCGGTCATTTCGGCATCGCGGCAGCGGGCGCCGAGGAAGTTGCGCAGCGCCGGCTCGTACTCGGCGAGAAGTTGGTCGGCCGCGAGGTTTCGCATCGTCCCCTAAGAGTACGCGCGAACAGGGTTATTATTTTCCCTTGTGACAGTCACCTTCCGATCCCTCCTTGCCGATGGCCGTGTCCACGTCTTCGACGGCGCCATGGGCACCATGCTGTACGGCAAAGGCTTCTTCCTGAACGTCTGCTACGACGAGCTGAACCTCAAGCAGCCGCGGCTGGTGCAGGAAGTGCACGCGGAATACGTGCGCGCGGGCGCCGAGATTCTCGAGACCAACACCTTCGGCGCCAATCCACTGAAGCTCAACAGCTACGGCCTCGCGGACGACACGGAGAAGATCAACCACGCGGCGGCCGATCTCGCGCGCGCCGCCGCGGGCGGACGCGCGAGCGTGGTCGGCGCGATCGGGCCACTTGGCATCCGCATCGAGCCCTTCGGCCCAACATCGCAAGCCGACGCGCAGGCGCTATTCGCTCGCCAGGTAGCGGGGTTGCTCGCGGGCGGCGTGGACGGGTTCGTGCTCGAAACGTTCAGCGACATGGACGAAATGCACGCGGCATTGAATGCGGTCCGCGCTGCAACCGATCTCCCGGTCGTCTGCCAGATGACGATCGGCACGGATGGACTGACGTACTACGGCACCGATCCGGAGACATTCACCAAGCAACTCACCGCCTGGGGCGCGGATGTGATCGGCGTGAATTGCTCTGTCGGGCCGGCGGGCCTCCTCGAGGCCGTCGAAAAGATGGTCAAGGCGACCGACAAACCGATCTCGGCGCAGCCGAACGCCGGTCTGCCCAAGGATGTCGGCGACCGCAAGATCTACCTCGCATCTCCCGAGTACATGGCGAGCTATGCGCGGCGCATGATCGAAGCGGGCGCGCGCTTCGTGGGCGGCTGTTGCGGCTCGACGCCTGAACACATCAAGAAGATCCGCGACTACGTCGCCAGCGTGGTGCCGCGGCAGCCGAGCGTCGTCGTCTCGCGCGCGCAAGTACAAGCGCCCGCCGGGGTGACGCCGACGCCGCTCGCCTCGAAATCGGCCTGGGGCGCCAAGCTCGCGCGCGGCGAGCTCGTCACGAGCGTCGAGATCGTCCCACCCAAGGGCGTGGATCCGAATCCCATGCTGGCGCAGTGTCGCGCGTTGAAAGCCGCCGGTGTGGATGCGGTGAACGTACCCGACGGTCCGCGCGCGCAGAGCCGCATGGGCGTGTTGCCATCGGCGCTACTGATCGAGCGCGAGGTCGGCATCGAGACGGTCATTCACTACTGCTGCCGCGACCGCAACCTGCTCGGCATGCTGTCGGACATCATCGGCGCCCACGCCGCGGGCCTGCGCAACATTCTGATCATCACGGGCGACCCGCCGAAGATGGGGCCGTATCCGGAAGCGACGGCGGTGTTCGACATCGATTCGATCGGCCTGACGAACCTCGTCTATCGGCTGAACCAGGGCCTCGATCCGGGCAACAATCCGCTTGGCGGCGTCACCAAGTGGGCGATCGGCGTAGGCGTAAATCCCAGCGCGGGCGATCAGGATCGCGAGCTGTCGCGGTTCGCGTGGAAGGTGGACGCGGGAGCCGAGTTCGCCGTGACGCAGCCGGTGTTCGATGTGCGCCAACTCGAGGCGTTTCTCAAGCGCGTCGAGCAATTCAAGATTCCCATCGTCGCCGGCATTTGGCCGCTCATCAGCTTACGCAATGCCGAGTTCCTGGCCAACGAGGTGCCGGGCGTGTCGGTGCCCGAGGAAGTCTTGCAGCGGATGCGAAAGGCGCAGGATAAAGGAAAAGAGCCGGCCCTGGCCGAAGGTGTGGCGATCGCGCGCGAGATGTTCGGGCGCGTGAAGGGATTGGTGCAGGGTGTGCAAGTGAGCGCGCCGTTCGGCCGCGTCGAGGTAGCGCTGCAGGTCTTTCAATAGATAGCATCCCGCAATGCCGGAGCTTCCCGACATCACGATTTACCTCGAGGCGCTGGCGCCACGCATCGTCGGCCAACCACTCGAGCGCGCG
>Ga0209234_1000366_pt1 | contig 15226 bp, 11 predicted proteins | sample GraSoi013_1_20cm_2_FD_185816 | JGI IMG/M metagenome (GOLD analysis project Ga0209234, IMG submission 185816) | Grasslands soil microbial communities from the Angelo Coastal Reserve, California, USA - Sample 08_20_2013_1_20cm (SPAdes) (version 2) | ecosystem: Environmental > Terrestrial > Soil >... | reverse complement strand
CATTGGTGAAATCTGGCTCGGTCTTGACCAGCTTCTTGTTGATCAAATCTTGCCAGTAGGAGGCGACCTGTTGGGCCGCGGGGTCATTGATGGAGACTTTCCAGGATTGGCCATGGATGTTGAACGGGCGCGAGCCTGCCTGCCATGTCAGTCCGGTGAACCATCCTGGCTGCTTGGGTGGGAAGTCGGTCATGTACACACTGGGATTGGCGGCATGCAGCTTCGCTGCCGCATCAGCGTACTGGGCCCAGGTGGTGGGCACTGGGATATTATACTTCTTAAAGATGTCCTCACGGTAGAACATGGCCATGGGGCCGGTATCCTGCGGGATGGCATAGATGGAGCTCCCGAGGAGCACCTGGCTCCAGGTATACGGCACAAACTGATCCTTCACCGAAGCAGCGCCGTATGGGGCCAGGTCGACGAGTGAACCGGTCGTCTCAAAGGTCGGCAAGTACTGGAACTCGACCTCGGCGAGGTCTGGCTCATTATTGGCCTTGATCGCCGTAAACAACTTGTCGTATTCAGCCGGGCCTGAACCCACATTGATCCAGTTGACGTGGATGTTGGGATGGGTCTGGTTGAAGAGAGCGACCTGCTTACCCAGACTTGAGATCCAGGCCCAGTAGGTCAGGGTCACGGGACCACTGGAGGTTCCGCTCGTCGACGTACTTGAGCTTCCACCGCAGGCGGCGAGGGGAGCCATGAGCATCAATGCCAGGATGACTATCGAGAATCGAGCCGCAGAGCGGCTCATCCAAGAAGGAGAGAAAAAATGCTGCATAATCTGAGTACTCCTTTGGACGTGTAAATAAGAGAAGTGTAGTGACACACATCTGTCTGATCCAGGAAAGCCTATCTACGTTGATGTAGAACGAAAGTATGATTGGTAGGACGCACTACGAGTCAACTGTACAGTTACCGCGACTAAATGCTCTCTGCACGAGAGTCTGCTGCATATCTTACGGGTCCACAGTTCATGTTATCTCCTTTCTCAGCTACTCCAGGGTGGACTGCTGGCTATCTTCACGTGGTTTCAAAGTAGGGGACGGCGGAGGCGTACAAGACTCGCGAGTAATCAGTGTTGTCGCCAGTTCTACCCGCAAACTATCAAGGGGCTCGCCGGCGATCAGACGAATGAGCATGCTGGTGGCTACTCGTCCCATGTCGAAAAGGGGCTGGCGCACGGAGGTGAGACTCGGGCTGACGATAGTAGTCAAGGGTATATCGTCAAAACCGATCACGCTCATACGTTCAGGCACATGAATGTTGCGCAGGTAGAGCGCCTTATATACACCCATTGCTTGCAAGTCGTTTCCTGTAAAGATCGCTGTGGGCGGCTGAGGCAAAGCGAGCAGAGCACTGGTTTGAGTGTAGCCAGACTGGAGGCGAAAATCGCCGGGGCGAATGAGCTCGGGATCGATGGGTATACCAGCTGCCTCCAAAGCAGCACGATACCCCGCGATTCTATCCAAACTACACCGCAAAGAGGCTGGACCAGCAATGATAGCAATGCGCCTGTGCCCAAGCGACAATAAATACTCCACGGCCATACGTCCACCAGCCCAGTTCGTTGTTCCTACTGATGGAACATCTGGGCCGAGTTCGCCGTGGTAATCAACAAAGATAAAAGGAATCCCGCGCCGTCGTAATTCATCTAAGCGGGAGGATTGACCACGGGCTAATACAAGAATTGCTCCATCGGTTGCACGATCAGCGATTTTGTCGAGCCATTGCCTCTCACCAAGGGGCAAGTCTTGAGTGAAAGAGAGTGCCAGGCGCAAGCCTGTGCGCCTCAGAGCCTCCTCAACGCCACGAATAATCTCGGTAACATACGGGTTATCAAGGCCGGGAACCAGAAGGTCAATGATCCCACTACTGCCTTTCCTGAGTCCTCTGGCCGCTTTACTATGAACGTACCCGCTCTCTTTGAGGATCTGCTCGATGCGCGCCCTGGTAGCAGGAGCAACATCAGGTCGCCCGTTGAGTACGCGTGAAACGGTCGGAATAGAGACACCAGCTCGAGCGGCGATCTCTGAAATTGTACCTCGATTAGATGAAGTTTGTTTCATTTTGTGAAAAAAGGTCTTCTGTTCTAACGGAAATATATGTATATTATTTCCGAAAAATTTCCATTTGTCAAGGGGTGGTGTATTGCCGCAAAGCGGGCTTGCAGGTCCATTTATAGGGGCCGTTCCAAACCAGGCGTTTTGTTAGCCCTGGTTTGGAACGGCCCCTATAAATGGACCTGCTCTTAAAAAATCGAGTGATCCGTGCCTGGTACCACAAATTACGATTAGCGAACGATATATATACCGCGCGTGGAAGTAGCGGTACTGAGAACGCGATCGGCGCCGGCTTTGAGTGTACCCTGGGCGATTGTCAGACCGCTGACAACGGTAAACATCGCCTCATTGAAGGTGCTGCCGGAAGGTGCGGTCGCAACAGCGAAAACCGGGAAGGCGTGGCCGTTGGAAAAAGAGGTCGAGATGTAGTCACCGACCATGCGCCCCAGGCTGGTGTTGGCGAGCCAGGCGAGAGGCATAGGTGTGCTTGTCAGCGTATTTTTGGCTGTCCAGGTTGCCCCGCCATTCGTGGACGAGACAAAGCCTACCTGCAACTGACAAGTGCTCGAGCAGAAATAGAAGGCCAGGCCAAGGTGGGCGGAACTGCCAGAGAAGGCTTTGTCGACCGCCAGGCCGGGGATCACATGATTGATACCACTACCTACAGGGTCGATGGGGATGCGCGTTACACCCGACCAGCCTGTCCCGTTGGTGGAGGTGCTCATCACCAGGTCGTTGGATGCACAGCCGGGTTCGAAGCGGCAGTCCTGCCAGACGACGTAGACTTTGCCAGAGCCATCGATCTCTGCGGAAGGAAGAGGTTCCGTACGCAGGCCGGAGATGCCGTGATCGTTGAAGGAGGAGATGACTACGGCGCCATTCCAGCTGGCCCCTCCATTGGTAGAGGTGAACGCACGAATGGTATTGCTCGCAGTACTCTGATAGGGCACAATCACGGTCCCACCGGGCTGAACGAGGGGCTGACCGCCGAGGCCATGATTACCGAGCGCGGTAGCTTTAGGCGCGCTCCAGGTTAGGCCACCGTTGATCGAAGTACTCATCTGGAGCAGATCGCTGGAACCGGGGTTATCCCATTCCGCGTAGCAATGTCCAAAGAAGGGGCTGGTGGAGGTGTTATCACAGACGATCCAGGTCTTATCCAGGGAACCACTGGCAACGGTAATGGGGTTGGACCAGGTATGGCCTTGGCCGCTATCCGTCGAGCGGCTGACGACGACCGTCTGGTTGCTCGTGATACCCAGGCTGAGAATGAGCCAGGTATTGTGTGCGGCATCGAAGGCAACGCTGGGATCGCTGATCGCTGAGAATGAACCGGGTGGCGTAGCAAAGGTGGTGGTGCCTGGGAGGAAGCCCTTCGTCCAGGTCGTGCCATTATTGTTGGAGGTGGCCCAACCGATATCCGAACTCCCGCCATTAAAGATGCGCCCGGTCTGGAAGGCGGTCACCAGCGTCGAGCCGAAGGAGAACGTATCCGGTTCGACCTCCGTTCTGTGCTGGCTGCTGGAATTGGTAAAGGGATCGCTGCTGAGTTGTATGAGGGAGGCAGCGCTGGCCGTACGGATCTGCACGACGAGCGCAAATACAAGGGCAAACAGTAGAGGGAAAACGATGAGCAGGGTTCGGCGCGTAAGGCGTCTGATGTGCATGAGCATCCTCCTTAGATCGTTAAAAATAAGTGTTTGAGTTGTGCGCACCATGAACGTAACTGGAATGACACGAAAGAAGTAGAAATTCTCACAGTAAACTCTAGCATAGAACTTTTTACCTGTCAATTGCGTGGTATAAGAAAGGTTTTTTCTCGAAGTAGGCGATGGACAATAACCATGAAAGATCGAACTTCTGACCATTTACCTGTTCCAACTGTGGAACAAGAGGAACATGCTCCCGGCGGTTCGCTTGAGCAGCTTCAGAAAGTTTCCGCTGATAAAGAAAAGCTTGCGGCAAACATTATCAGCTGGGTACTCCGGGGAGGAGTCATTCTTAGCGCGAGTATCATTTTGATCGGTTTCCTCATGTTGCCACTGCGCCCAGGAGGTCTTTCTGTACAGAGGTTTCTCAGCTTTCCACAAACATTGGGCCAGGTTTGGGCGGGTTTGCTTACTTTGCACCCGCAAGCGATTATCACGCTGGGCCTCCTGCTGCTGATTGCTACTCCTATCATGCGTGTTGCGGTATCCATTGTGGTTTTTGCATTGGAGGGAGATCGCCGCTTTGTGGTGATTACTGTTTTGGTGCTGGCAATTCTCCTGCTCAGTAATTTTCTACCTGGAACCATAGGAGCGAATGCAAGCCATAGCAGCATACAACACCTCCACTTTTCGCTGCTTACCGTCTTGCTTATTTTCGCGGGATCGATTGTGGCAGGGATGCTGGGCTCGCTGGTAGGACTCGGTGGAGGAGTACTAATTGTGCCTTTGCTGACCCTGGCTTTCGGCTTGCCCATTTATTTTGCGATTGGGGCAAGTATCATCTCGGTCATCGCTACTTCGAGTGGCGCTGCAGCGGCCTACGTGCGCGATCGCTTGACCAATCTGCGTGTCGGCATGTTTCTCGAGATCGCGACCACGACAGGAGCCATTACAGGGGCGTTCCTGGCAGGATTGCTGGCTCCTAAGCTGCTCTTTGTGCTCTTTGGTGTGATTTTGTTAATATCTGTGCTTCCCCTGATGCGTAAGATCGGCGAAGAGTTGCCCCAGGGAGTTAAGAATGATCGACTGGCCAACTGGCTGCAGCTCTCTGGCTCGTATCCCGATCAACACCTGGGGCGTGAAGTAAGCTACCAGGTGACACGGACACCACTTGGCCTGGCGATGATGTATGTGGCGGGCATCATTTCGGGGCTGCTCGGCATCGGTAGCGGTACCTTCAAGGTACTGGCGATGGACACTGTGATGAGGCTGCCGATGAAGGTTTCCACCACGACCAGCAATTTTATGATTGGGGTGACGGCGGCGGCCAGCGCCGGCATTTACTTTTCGCGTGGCGATGTGCCTCCGCTTGTGGCCGCTCCCGTGGCGCTGGGTGTACTGCTGGGTGCATTGCTAGGGACTCGTCTGCTGACTCACCTGAGCAACAAAGTGCTGCGCCTGATTTTCATCCCGGTGATGATACTTATCGCCCTTGAAATGGTGCTGCGCGGGTTGGGTATTGCACCTATTTAGATTTGTGCTGCTACTCTGTTCTCAAGGCGACGATCGGGTCTAGCCTGGCGGCACGTTGGGCCGGGTAGAAGCCGAAGATGATACCCACCATGGCGGCAACGCCGAAGGCTAACAGGATCGACAGCGGGTCAAGTACGAAGGGGAAGCCATTGGTGCCTGACATCAGAACTGCCCCGAATGGGCCGAGCAGGGCGCCGATAGCACCTCCCAGTATGCTCAGAACAAGAGCCTCGATGAGGAATTGCGTCATGACATCGCGGGGACGGGCTCCAACAGCAATGCGAATGCCGATCTCGCGCGTGCGCTCGGTGACCGAGACCAGCATAATGTTCATGATGCCTATGCCGCCCACGACGAGCGAGATTGCCGCTACGCTAACCAGCAAAATTGTCAGTGACTGGTTGGCAGACTGTACGGTTGAGAGCACCTGTGACAAGTTCTGGATGGTAAAATCATCCAGCAGCGAGTTCGTGATATTGTGGCGCTGCTCCAGCAACTGCTGCACCTCGTTCTGGACATTGTTTACGTTTGCCGGGTTATTCGCCGTCAAGACAATGCTATTCACATACTGGCTGTGGTTCAGGCGCTGCATAGCCGTGCTCAGAGGAATGAAAACGATGTCGTCGGCGTTCGCGCCAAAGCCTGTTGATCCCTTTGACGCAAGCGTGCCTACAACGGTAAAGGGCACATTACTGATGCGGACCTGCTGGCCGACAGGATCAATGCCCGCCGAAAAGAGGTTGTCTACCACGGTCTGCCCCAGGACAGCAACATTTTTGCCGCTTTGCTCGTCCGAGTCCGAGATGAAGCTGCCTTCTTGCATTGTCCAGCTGCCGATTTGCTGGTAATCAGGGTAAACGCCCTGGATGGAGGTCTGCCAGTTCTGGTTACTGAAGATGATCTGCCCGTTTGCATTTATTACGGGACTGGCAGCGGTCACGCCCGGCTGCTGTGCGATAGCATCAGCATCTGCTTGCGTCAGCGACTGCAGCGTTCCCCCGCCTTGTCTCACATTGCCAGCGCTCCTGGCACTGCCTGGGCGGATAGTCAATTGTAGTGGGTTCAGTGTAGAGAGGCGCTGACTTATGCTCGCGCTATTGCCTTCGCTGATCGAGATCATCATGATGACGGCGCCTACTCCAATAATGATGCCAAGAGAGGTAAGCAGCGAACGCAGGATATTAGCGCGCAGCGCTCGCACTGCACTCTTTAAGCTCATAAAGATCGCGGGTATTCCGCGCACGCGCCTGTATTGCTGTTTCCCTCTAGCTAAGGGAAGCTGTAATAAAGACGGTGATGGGTTGGCAGAATCCGACGAAGAATTGTCAGGTCTATCGATTTCAGGCTTCAAAAAACTCATGATATCACCTTCGTTTCATCCAATCCCGGCTGTTGCTGCAAACGTTCCTGCACCTTTACAGGCGCAGGATTAGGGGCATCGTCGACCACTTTGCCATCGCGGAACTTGACCTGTCGATGGCTGTACTGCGCTATATCAGCCTCGTGCGTGACGAGCAGGATGGTGATGCCGCGCGCATTCAATTCTTGCAGGATTGCCATGACCTGTATGCTCGTATGGCTGTCCAGGTTGCCTGTTGGCTCGTCGGCCAGCAGCAATGATGGACCTGTAACCAGCGCGCGAGCGATGGCTACGCGCTGTTGTTGCCCACCAGAAAGTTCCATAGGCCGGTGCTGCGCTCGCGAACGCAATCCCACCATGGTCAGTGCCCACCAGGCTAGCTGGTGCCGCTCTTCTGCTGGTAAATCCGAGTAAGCCAATGGCAACTGCACATTCTCCAGGGCGGTCATCCATGGCAGCAGGTTGAAGCCTTGAAAGACGAAACCTATCTTATGGTTACGTATATCTGCCAGTTGATTGGTAGTCATCTGACTCACTGGCATCCCGTCAAACAGGTAGCTCCCACTGGTGGGACGATCCAGGCAGCCGAGCAGATTCATGAATGTCGATTTACCAGAGCCTGAGGGTCCCATCAGGGCGACAAACTCTCCATGCTTCACTTCCAGGTCGATACCGCGCAGTGCCGGTACAACGGTGCGTCCCAGGTAATAGTATTTCGCCAGTTGCTGCACGCTTATCAAGAATGGTGCGTTTTTCGAAGCTCCTGGCTGGCTTTCATGTTCCATTAGCCCCCACCTCCAAACGAGCGAATTCCAGGCCTGGTAAAGTTGCCTCCGGGGCTGGTCTGGTTCCCCGAGAGGTTGGAGAAACTGCCGCCCGTGGCTCTTACGACTACCTGGTCACCAGGCTGCAAGCCAGAGAGTACCTCGGTATTTGTGCCGTTCGTCAGTCCTGTAGTAATAACCACCGGTACCAGCTTCCCGTTTTTTAGTTCCAGTACGATCCGCTGATTGCTATTGCTCTGGGTTCCCCTCGCCGTTGACGAGCCGCTAAAGGCTGAAAACAATGTACTGCGGCTTATTGCCCCGGCTTGTACAGCCGTGTTAGGGAAGCTGAGGGCCGCGTTGCTGACCAATAGCGCTCCTATGCGTTCGGCTGTGGTGATGGTTGTCGTTGCAGTCATGCCAGGGTAGAGATAGGTACCATTCAGGCTGTGTTGATCTACCCTCAGGTGTACAGGATAGACCACCACGTTCCCACTTGTCTGCCCAATTAAGTCGACAGATGTCACGCTGGCGCGAAACGTCTGGGAAGGGTATGCTTCGACTGTGAACTGCGCCGGCTGGCCCACATGTACGTTGCCGATGTCGGCTTCGTTCACCAGAGCATTTATGTCCGAGGCGCTTGTGTCGATCAGTACTATAAATGGCGTCGTCGAGGAAGACGTGCTGCCGCCAGAGGCGCCCGCAGACTGGCCAACTTTACCATTGATGGATGCAACGGTCGCGTTGGCAGGCGCCGTCAATATTGTGGCTGCCAGGTTGTCCTGGGCGGTTTTCAACTGGCCCTGAGCGGTGAGCACATTATTGTTGTCAGTATCCAGCACAGTCTGCGATGCGCCGTTGTTGACGGCATCATTGTAGGTTGTCTGGGCATTGGCGACGCTCTGCTGTGCCTGTGTCACCGCGTCCTGCAGGCTGGTTGACTTCAACGTTGCCAGTGTCTGACCAGCCTTCACCTGCTGGCCTACCTGCACGTTGATTGCACTGACCTGGCCAGCGACATTGAAGTTCATATCATACTCGGCATTGGCACTGATTGGTCCGCTGGCAGAGACCGTTAGCGAGATATTGCCGACGGTCGCAGCCTGCTGGGTATACTGCACAGGCGGCGTACTGGTTTTCTGCATGTAAAAAAACATACCGCCTCCACCCAGCAGCGCCAGGATTACTATAACTACCAGTGCAATTAACCAGCGACGACGGTGTGGCCTGGGTGGTACGGGTGGTAGCGATTCTACCTGTATATCTTCATCGTCATTGATCAGCGGCTGCAGGTTCATAGGGGTAGAGTTTGCTTTTATTGTTTCCGACATTCCTCATTTCTCCTGATAACAGCTTAGAATGACAGGGGATCACGTTGGAAGGCGCCCCCTGTGTTTCCCCTTTTTCGTCACTACTGTCCGGTTGTGGTATTTGGTCTATTTGGCAGACGTAACAGAATGAGCACCTGGCGGGCTGTGATGCCCCCGTGGTTGTCGGATGTTCCAACAACAGTAACTGCCTTGCCAGTCTGTAGATTTGCCGCAGTAGCGGTACTATCCGTCCTGATCTGTGTAGAGGAGGTCAGTTGCACTGTGTAATCCGCTCCGTTTGTATCGTTTACCGTCAGCGTGTTTCCGTTAAGTTGCCCAACAGTGCCAACAAGATTCTGGCCGCTCGTTGTACCACCCTGTCCACCTGTAAAGTTGCCCTGCCCGTTTCCCCCATTTGGTCTTTGACGGGGGGTACATGATCGAATGCTTCCCGCCGACGACCTTGGAGTAAACGTTGAAGTCGACGAATTCCTGACGGTAACCTGTACTGCCGAGTAGGTGTTATCGGAGTTCTTAACGGCTCTTACCGCTACATTCATTCCTTCTTGCAGCCCGGCAGGCGTCAAGGTAGTCTCGCGCAGGAAGATAGTATTGTTTGTATACGTTGCATGGATTTGCGCACCCCGCGGGCTAGCAATTAGCAGGGTCGTGCCGTTGATATTCTGGATAGTACCAGTAGCCTGGGTAAAGCAACTGGTCGCAGTTGTAGTGGCTGTAGACGTGGTTACAGCAGCAGCGCTGGAACTCCCGCAGGCAGCGACGAATGTGGAAAATAGTAAGAGTATTGTCCCGGCCAGAAGCTGGCTGAGTATTTGCTTGACGCGCATAACGCTAGTGCTCCTCTTCATGTTGCATGCTTGAAGTCGCTTGATGAGACATCATTGTGTGACATAAACAATGGGGATAAATGAATTAGAGATTCATCCAGGCGATACCTCTGCTCATAGCATTTTCACCGGTATGATACCGATTGGCGATAGTGTAGCACGGGGGATATAAAGCCTGTGTTAAATTTCAGGGGGGAATGGCAAGAATTTGCAAAAAAATTGTAAGGAAAGCCTCAAGTTATAGAGGCAACACAACGATGAAGGTGCTGCCCCTGCCTGGTACGCTCTCAACCTGCACGTGGCCATCGTGCTGCTGCACAATGGCGGCGACAATGGAGAGCCCAAGTCCCGCACCTCCCTTGTGACGAGCGCGTGAGCAATCGACGCGGTAGAAACGCTCAAATATATGGGCCTGCTTATCTGCATCAATGCCAATGCCTGTGTCTGCGACGGTCACAACCGCTTGCTCTTCTTTCTGGTCGAGGGTCACCACGACTTCCCCGCCGGGATGGTTGTAATACAATCCATTTTCGACCAGGTTGCTAAATGCACGGGCGAGCAGTTGTCCATTCCCATGCACCATCACTTCTGCCCTGTCGATGAGCCGCAGCGTCACTTGCCGCGTATCAGCCTGCTGCTTAAGATCACAGAGAACTTCCTCCAGTACAGGAGCTAAGGCCACTTCACTGCGCACCGGCGGCTGTTCGCTTGTAGCCAGGATGAGCAGGTCAGCTATCAATCGCTCAAGTCGGGTGAGCGCGCGTTCCTGGGTAGCAACCATTGCGCGATGGTCATCCAGCGTGGCGTCTTTGTCTGCCGTTACTACTTCCAGGTTGGTGCGTAATGAAGCCAGGGGAGTACGCAGTTCGTGAGCAACATCGGCAACAAAACGGTTCTGTTGCTCGAAGGTCCGTCCCAGGCGTTCAAGCATGGCATCAAAGGTATCTGCCAGCTCCTTGATCTCATCTTTGGGACCTTCCAGTGCCAGGCGTGTATCGAGGGTGTTTGCGCTGATTTGCCTGGCTGCTGTGCTGACTCGTCGTACTGGACGCAGCGCTATACCCGCGAACCAGTATGCTCCTGCCCCTCCCAGTACCGCGACCAGTCCCAGGCCAACCAACGAGATGTTTCTCAGTTCGAAAATGAGGGCAAGCTCGAGTGGATTCGACGGCCTTGCAGAGAGACAGACAAATGGTATGACGGAAAAACAAGCGGGCTGGGTGCGATGCTGGATGGCCACGGGGGGAGGGATTTTATCCCTGATGATCCTATGAAAGGAACTGAAGGCTACTGAATTAATGAAAAGCAACAGGCCAAAGCTTAAAACCAGCACCAGTGCACCGGCCCAGAGCGCCAGCCGCAGCCGCAGTGGCAGACGCCGCTTCTTCCATGACCGGATATGTTGCAATTGGGGCATTTTCATCGGGTTTCCTCCAGGTTTTTAGCTGTGCCCAAACGATATCCATGACCAATGCATGTTTCTATGTAGCGCGGTGTTTCCGCCATATCTTCCAATTTTCGCCGCAACGAATTGATATGCACGCGCACGGTATTCGTGAGTGGATTTGCCTGCATATCCCACACGTGCTCCAGCAACGCTTCCTGGCTCACGACTTCTCCCTGGTGGCGCATCAGATATTCCAGGATGCTAAACTCTTTCCCTGTCAATTCCAGGCGACGATTGCCCAACCAGGCAACTCGCCCCAGTGGGTCCAGTTTCAAATCCTTGACCTGTAGCATAGGTGTTCGCGCTCGCATATCTCGCCGTAGAAGCGCCCGGATGCGAGCGAGTAGTTCGGCAAAGTGGAAGGGCTTGACCAGGTAGTCGTCGGCGCCGAGATCAAGGCCGACAACACGTTCATCGGGTCCGCTGCGAGCGGTGAGCATGAGGATAAGTAACGCAGGATGAGTGGCGCGAACGCGGTGGCAGACCTCTAACCCGTCCATTTCTGGAAGGTTGAGGTCAAGGATCAGGAGGTCATATTCATTGGCGTTGGCTAGCTCCCATCCCTGCAGCCCATCGTAGGCAACATCTACGGCATAGCCCTGGTGGCGCAGGCCTCTGGCCAGTCCATCTGCCAGGTCAGGCTCATCTTCGATAACTATTAGTCTCATGAATCCTTTCGCCTCTGCTCATTTTGTTTTTTCTCAGTCTATCATTGTGTCCTTATTTTTGCCAGGTATCATAGACTTCTCTAATTTTGTATGGCATACTTATGTTGTCATACTCTGGTATAGTCATGTGCTGGCATACCTGAAGAGGTGAGAAAGTAGCCCAAATTTAGAACATAAATAGAGGGAAAAACGTGATATAATTGGGGTCATGTTAATGACCGGTGGAGAGAGGACATAACGCTATTATGGCAATGTTTGAAAGCTTATCAAAACGTCTTGAAGGGGTATTTACCAATCTAAGTGGCAAAGGCAAACTGACTGAAGCTGATGTCAATGAGGCAATGCGCGAGGTTCGCCTTGCGCTCCTCGAAGCAGACGTTAATCTTAAAGTAGTACGCCAATTTGTTGAGCGGGTCAGGGCGAAGGCTGTTGGGGCCGATGTACTTGGGAGTCTCTCTCCCGCACAGCAGGTGCTGGCAATCGTCAATGAAGAACTGGTAGAGATGCTGGGAGGCGAAGATGGACAGAACAAACTCGACCTGGGTGGGACACCGCCAAATGTGATTATGCTGGTTGGCTTGCAAGGTTCGGGTAAAACGACCACTGCCGCGAAGCTTGCTAACTACCTGCGAAAGCAGGGGCAGCGACCGCTTATGGTGGCCGCCGACATGTACCGTCCCGCGGCAGTGCACCAGCTTCAGACGCTGGGTAAGCAGCTCTCTATTCCAGTGTACGCGGAGCCGATGGGAGCAAATCCCGTTGATATCACTGAGCATTCTCTCAATTATGCTCGCGAGCAGGCTGCCTCCGTGGTCATCCTTGACACGGCGGGCCGTTTGAATATCGACGAACGTATGATGCAAGAAGTCACCGCTATACGCGCGAGGGTGCACCCTCGTGAAGTTTTACTGGTGGCGGACGCTATGACTGGTCAGGAAGCGGTCCACGTGGCCGACGACTTCAATAAAGCTGTCTCGCTGACAGGAATGATCTTGACCAAGATGGAAGGTGATGCAAGAGGTGGGGCGGCACTCTCGATCCGCTCGGTAACGGGAGTACCGATCAAATTCATGGGCGTTGGCGAAAAAACCGATGCGCTGGAGCCATTCTACCCGGATCGCCTGGCCTCGCGTATACTTGGTATGGGCGATGTTCTCTCACTGATCGAACGGGCACAGGAAACCATCGACGAGGAAGAGGCCTTAAAGGCCCAGGCCAAATTGCAACAGGGTAAGTTTGACCTGGAAGATTTTCTGAGCGCGATGCGCCAACTCAAGCGAATGGGCCCTTTGCGGCAAGTGATGGAAATGATGCCAGGCTTCAACAAAATGGCATCGATGCCAGAGATGGAAGAAGCGCTGGAAGGCGACCAGATGAAACATATCGAAGCGATGGTGCTCTCCATGACCAAGGAGGAGAGGCGCAATCCTGAGATTCTCAATGGGAGCAGGCGCAAACGTATCGCCCGTGGAAGTGGTACGACAGTCCAGGATATCAATCAGTTGATCGAACAATTCGGCGAAATGCGCACCATGATTCGCCAGATGAGCACTGGCAAAGGCAAGTGGGCGCAACTCGCACGTCAAGCTGGTATGGGGGGTGTACCAGGAATGCAGGGAATGCCAGCTATGCCGAAACCACCTGGCGGGGGTGGTAAGAAAACCGGCAAGGCCGCACGTAAAGAAAAACGAAAGCAAAAAGCCAAAAGTGGAAGGAGATAATCCTCTTTATGCGCGACACACGTTCTGTCCATATACCACGATGGGTGACACAGGCAATGCTGGTGTTGCTCGTACTTGGCCTGATCGTTCTGACGAGCGCCTGCGGCGGCAATGCCCAGGTACGGCAACAGGCAAACCAGGATAAGACGCAACTTGATCAGCTGACGCAGCATGCGCTGGCGATCGGTGTTCCGGCAACACTACTCAGTCCTATTCTTAAGCAAGAACAACACTTGAGTAGCGCTGGCGCTCCCTTTTCTCCTTTTAATGACCAGCCACTGAATGACTACTATTCAAACCAGGCTAACCAGTATGCGAAGCTTGTGGGTCAAACACAGCAACTGATTACGACGACAACCGATCAGTACCAGCTGCAGGCCCAGAATGATATGCAGGTCTTTCAACAGGCGCTTTCGCGCAGAAGTTCGCAACATATAGGTAATATTCAGCCCTTCTCTAATAGCTATAATAATTATCAATTGATGTTATCGTCGGCAAAGTACCCTAAAGATTTTGCCGTCGTCAGCCGGTATGCTCAAACAGAAATCAATACATTAGGCTTGATGGGATCAACCTATAGCAAGCTCACGACGTTTCAGAAAACGATCAACCAGATGAAGCAGGCGCGTATTGATGTCACTGCCATGCAGGCTCAATACCAGAACGACATGCAAGAATTCAACAGTGCGACGAAGTCAAGTGAATTTAACAAACTTGGCACGCTGATAGACGCACAATACCAGCAAGCAGTGGTGACCTCGATTGAAGCACTACCCTATGTCAGCGCTGCCAAACTGGGTGAGTTTAAATCGCAGATCAGCCTGCTCAAGAAATATGGTATGGACAGCAGCAACTATCAAAAGCTGTATAATGCTGACCAGGCGCAGATGAATAAGGCGAGGACCATTCAAGACTTTTTGGCCTTCTCTGCGCGCATCGATGCAGACATGGCTTCCATGCATGATGACCTGGTGCAAGGCGCATCTACCTACCTGATTGGAGAACTAGATCGTGAAGCCAAGGCGTGGGGGCAGGCGCACCTCTATCATGATAAGTTCGATGGCAATAACTACATTCTTGATGCAGGATATACGACCGATGGCATTGGTTACTGGTTGAACAGGGAGCTTGGTTGGGCCTATACCCCCCAGGATTTCCAGTCTGTGGTGGATGATGAGAATAATGAGTTCTTCAACCTGAAAATGATGGAGGCAGATTATCACGATAAGACCCCGTATAACCAGCCTCATGCCACTGACAAGCAGTTGATCAATCATTACCATGTTTCCGGGACGGTCATAGTGGTTTCGATGGTTGAGCAGGCCATGCGCTTCTATCAGAACGGCAAACTGGTGAATTCCTTCTATGTCACGTTGGGACGCGTGGAGCGCCCAGTTTTGCCTGGTCACTGGACGGTGCAGGATCGCAAATCGCCAGACTTGTTCAAATCGTCTGACCCGCCGGGCTCTCCATACTGGTATCCGGATACGCCTATTCACTATGCGATTCTCTACCACTGGGGCGGCTTCTTCATACACGACGCCTGGTGGCGCGCGACCTTTGGTCCGGGTACGCAGTTCCCGCATGAGGACGCCGCCGGTACAGATTCATTTAACGGCAGCGGCAGCCATGGCTGTATCAATATGCAGGAAGACCAGGCTGGCTGGGTTTGGGACCATACCGACTGGAATACGCAAATTCTGGTCTATTAGGAATCAGGATCTTAATGGTCTAAAAAAAGGGATTGCCCTGAGCGCGATACCGTGTTCAGGGCAATCCCTTTTTCAGGTTATAAATTCAATCTATTACTCCTGTGGTAGTGTAGGCAGCAGGCCTGGTCGCACTACTGGCAACTGGCGA
>Ga0209234_1000365_pt1 | contig 15230 bp, 12 predicted proteins | sample GraSoi013_1_20cm_2_FD_185816 | JGI IMG/M metagenome (GOLD analysis project Ga0209234, IMG submission 185816) | Grasslands soil microbial communities from the Angelo Coastal Reserve, California, USA - Sample 08_20_2013_1_20cm (SPAdes) (version 2) | ecosystem: Environmental > Terrestrial > Soil >... | reverse complement strand
GCACTCCTTCGCCACGAGGATCGCCTTGCCCCGCGGTTTCCCGACGAGCATCTTGTTGAGAGGGAGGAACGTCGCGCGGCCGACCTTGCGCTTCTTCAGATAATCGATGCACTGGGCCGCGACCGTGTCGTCGTCGACGATGATCGCCTGCATCCGCGCGCCCGCGGCCGTGACGATCGCCGTCTCGTATTGGGTTTCGACATGAGCGAGCTGGGCCACGGTCCCATGGATTCCCTTGATGGAACCGGTCTCGCGGCACTCGAGGATCGCGGAGACGGCGGACGTGTAGCCGCGCTTCATGTTCTCCGCGACGTCGGCCTCCGCCTTCAGTTGCGCATATTGCCGGGTCAGGCTCAAGATCGCGGTCTGCAGCTCGGCCTGCTCCTTCGCCAGGCGGGTCTCCTCGGACCGCCGGCTGTGGAAGTCCTCTTGGAGCTTCTCGAGGCTCTTGCCCGATTCCTTCGTGGACGATTTCAGTTCCTTGAGCTGCCAGTCCGCGTCCTCATGCTCGACCTGGTATTGTTTCCGGGATTCCTCGAGCAGGGCGATCTCGGACTCGAGGCGGGTCATCGCCTCCTTGGTCCGGTCTCCCTCCAGGACGAGGCCCTTCACCTTCTCCTCGACCTGGTCGATCTCGTTGTTCAGCGCGATGATCTGCTTCTGGATGTTCAGCACCTTCGCGTCGCTCTTCGACGCGAGCTCGTCGACCTCGTGGAGGTCCTTGTCCGCGGCCTTGATCTGGCCGTCCAGCTCGCCGACGCGCTTGTCGACGTTCTCCCGCTCCCGCGCGAGGGCGTCCGTCTCCTTCTGGACCTTCCCCTTCTCCTTCGTCGCGTCCGCGTTCTCCGTCCGGAGCTGCTTCAGCGTCTCCTTCGAAGTCTCGATCCCGTCCGTGGCCCGGGCCCGCTCGATCCGGAGGCCGTCCAGCTTCTCCTTGAGCTGCTTCGCCTCTTCCCCGCCGCGGTCCGCCATTTCTTGCTCGAGCTCGCTCAACCGGGCGACCGCGGCGTCGAGGCGACCGCGGAGCTCCTCCTTTTGGGCCGCGAGCTTGGCCTTGTCACCTTCGTGTTTTGCGATCTGCTCTCGGGTCCCGACGATCTGCCGCTCGATCAGTTCTCGGTTCTTGTACGCGAGTTGGGCCTTCGCCGTCGTCAGGCGCTCGTTCAAGTCCCGATATTTCAGGGCGCCATCCCGGTCCGACTCGAGTTGTTTGATCTGCTTGTCGATCTCGTCGAGGATGATCCGGATCCGATCGAGGTTCTCTTCGGTCTCCTTCCGCTTGCCCTCCGCCTGGTTGATGTCGTCATCGAACTTCGTGATCCCCGCGATGTTGTCGAGGATCCGGCGACGTTCCACAGAGGACATGGATACGATCCGCTGGATGTCCCCCTGCTGGACGAGGTTGTACCCTTCCGCCGAGATCCGGGCGTGGGCGAGGAGGGAATCGAACTCGGAGAGTGAGGACTTACGATCGTTGATGTAGAAATACGAATTGTAACCGCCTTCCACGGAGGGGCTTAGGCCCACGTAGCGGGTGAGCTTGACCTCGTCCGCCTCGACGGGGATCTGCCGGTCCGAGTTGTCGAAGATCAGGCTCACCTGGCAGGAGTCGGCGGCGTTCTTGTCCTTCCCGCCGTTCCAGATCAGGTCCGTCAGCTTGCCCGCGCGGATCGCCTTGGCGCTCTTCGGGCCCAGGACGAACAGGATGGCGTCCGCGATGTTGCTCTTCCCCGAGCCGTTGGGACCCGTGATCGACGTGTACCCCTGCAGAAAGGGGACCGAGATCTTTCGCCCAAACGACTTGAAATTCTCCATCTGGATCTCTTTCAGGAACAAGGCCTCACCTGACCGGTGGAAAGTCAGCGCTGGGAAGCACTGCTACTACCCATCCCATCCTATATCCTTCTGATGTCCGACGAGAGTCGGACGGAATTGCGGAAGAGTCCGATGGATATAAAAGAATAGCGGGACGGGCATCCCGAATTGACAAAGGCTCGAGCGCCGGGCAAGAGAGCCGCCCTCATTCTGTCGTTGGTGGGTGACTGAGCGGCGCCCCGCCTCCTGCCGCGTCGCCGACGGCGCGATGGATCATTCCTTGGGCGAGTTCCGCGGGGAGATATTCCGTTTTCCTCGGGCCAACGGGTCGTTCAAGGCGCCGGCGAGTCGTTCGGCGGCTCTCCCGTCCATCCCGTTTAGGAACTGCGGAAGTACACGACGACGTGCGGAATCCAGCGAGGCCAGCACGACGGGATCCTCCAGGCACGACTGGACCGCGGAGGTGAGGTCGCTCGGAGTCGTTGCAACGAGCGCGGCCCCTTCGCGGCTGAGTTCGGTTGGATCCCCCCGACCGGAGAACGCCGCGAGGACGATGGGACGACGATGGATCATCGCTTCCAAGGCCGCTGTAGAGCTCTTGCACACAATGACGGCAGGGCGTCGCAATGTTGCGGGGAGAGTCTCATCCCATTGCGTCTTGGAGAAACCGACGGAATCCACCAGTCGTTTCAGCCGCGACCGGTCCTCGGAGGGATGCGGACGGATGGCAATCGGTACCCCTCGTTCGTCGAATGGCAAAAGCGCTTTCAACGCTTCCAAGCGGTCGAAGTCGCTCTCGGAAGGAGCGAGGGGGACGAAGGGCTGGCTGACGAAAGCGACTTCCCGTGCCTTTTCAGGAGGCCCCGACAACGATTTTCCACCCTGGAAGTACCGATCAAACATCGGGTTGCCGACCACAATCTGGGAGTCCCGCGGAGCCCCGTGGTCCAAGTTCCACTGGCGAGAAATGTCTCCCCAGCAGGCATGGCAGTTCGCGACCGCGGGCATTACGTGGATTCCGTACAGACTCTCTCCGATGAGGCCGTGCTGAACCACAACCGTCCACGCCCCGGCGGCCCGTCCGATGGAGGCCAAGGCTCGCCCCGATGGCGATATGTCTTCCATCTGCACCACCACGTGCGGCTTGAATCGCCTAACAGCGCTGGAGGCCGCTCTAGCCCAGGCGAATGCGAGCGGCAGTTCTTGAGCGACGGCTGCGCGCAGCCGGCTGACCGCCAGAGTTCGCACCGCCCCGGGGACCTCATCGAGGTATTCGAGGCGGTCCGACCAAGCTTTCGCAAGAGCGCCCGCCGCCGCCAAATCGTTCCCGGATGCATGATCCGGCAGAATCAGTGGGAGGACGGCCGCGCCGCGCAGGAGTCGAGACAACCGCTGTCGCAGGTCTCCGTACAACCGGACCGCCAGGACGCGTCTCGATCGGAGACGCAATAGGCGCTCGGCGACCGCGGCGACCATGGGGCCGAGGTCGGAGGCCCAGCGATCGGTGTCGACGGGCTCGCCTGTCGGTGCGATGCGATCACACGGTATCCCTTCGGATCGGGTCCATGCGGCGAGGATATCAAACAGGTCTTGACATTCGGAAGGATAGGCCTCGCTGGCCACCGGCCGGCTGTCGCCAACCAGCACAAATTGGTCCGTCGAGGCGACGAGCTTCTCCGCCACGGCTATTGCTTTCTCAAAACCGACGATCTGGAAGGCGATGGTTCGGGCGGCAAGAAATGCGACATTGTGTCCCGTCATGGCATCGAGAGTGTCGGCGCGGCGACATGCGTCGAGTTGTTTGGCAACCCGCTGGTCGATTTCCGCCATGTCTTCGGGTTTGATCAGGGCGCTTGTTGCGACGACGTTTTCGCGGATCCGTCGCGCCCGTTGCAAGGCAATGGGATCGCACGCGATCACACGGGCCCTTGGATTTCGGATCGCGACCGCTGCAGCTTCCCAGTTCACCGTTCGGCCCGCGGCTTCGGCGACAAGGACCGTCCCCATTCGACGCGGCAATACTGCCCCGGCTTAGAGGCTTTCCCGTCAAGACGTTAGACCGAGTTTCGCACGGACCGCTGGCACATGGGCCGAGATCAATTCGATGCGATCCGTGATCCGGTCGATGTCCGACTCGCGCATGACGTTGTGAATGGGGAGGGATAGCACTCGTCGCGAGGCCTGTTCCGTCACCGGAAGGGAGGTTTTTCGCTTCGGTCGGAACGCATCGAGCTCATGCATCGGCGGGAAAAAATACTTCTTCGTCGAAATTCGTTCCGCTTCGAGAGCTTTCGCCAGGGCATCGCGGTCCATGCCGAAAGCGTCTGGGTTCACGAAGACACTGAAGTCTTTATGACCAGAACGGGCACCGGTTCGGATGCGTTGGAATTCCATTCCTGGAATCGCTCCGAGTTTGCGTTTGTATCGCTCCACGTACCGGTTCCGGGACTCCACGTACCGGTCGAGATGTACCACGAGTTCGAGTCCCACGACCGCATTGATTTCGGACATTCGGGCATTCAGGCCGGGAACGTCGCAGGTGTAGTCAGGATGGTTCCCGTAGTTCCGGAGGAGGCGAATTCGGTCGGCGAGTTTGGCGTCATTCGTAGCCACCAGGCCTCCCTCGCCCGTCGTAATCAGCTTCGTCGGACTGAGGCTGAACACCTCGGCGGTCCCGAAACCGCCGATGGGCCTGTCCCGGAATACGGATCCGAGTGCGTGAGCCGCATCGTAGACGATGGGTGCGTGCCCCCGAGCCGCCCACTCTTGGAGGCCGTCGACATCGCACGGATTCCCGTACAAATGGACAGGCAAGAGGAAGTCGACCTTTCCCCGGAGGGCGGAGAGGAGCGTCGTGTCGACGGTCAGCGTGTCGTCCACGTCGACGTAGTTGATTTCGTTCGAGGTCCAATAGCATGCTAGGCCGGTCGCGTTGAACGTGAAGGAAGGGACCGCGGCACGCTTCCCTCGCAGGCCAAGCGCCTGGAGGACCAAAATCAAGCCGAGGGTGCAGGAAGAGGTCGCAACCACATGGTCGACGCGGAGGCGCCGTTCCAATTCCTCCTCCAGTTTCTTGACGTAGATTCCGACGTTCGACAACATGTTCGACTGAAGCACCGCGTGCATCCGATCGGACAAGCCGGGCGTGGCTGCCTCGTCCGCCGAGGGGCGGATGATCGGAAACGTCTTTTCGAAGGCCGGGGGTCCCCCGAGGATCGCAGGTCTATCCGCCATGCGCCACCAGATCCTTGATGAGTTTCGCGACCACATCGCGCGCCGACGTCGGCCGGAATGCGAGGAGCTTGCGGGCGAGGGTGATATCGGCCACCGCGTGATAGGGTATGAAATCGGGCTTCTCCTCGAATTCGATCGCCGTTCCGGGGACCGCTCTTCCGACCATCGCCGCGAGCTCCGATATCCGGATTCCTTCACCGGAACCGATGTTAATTATCTTGTCCACCACATCGGATTGGGTTGCGGCGAGTCGGAAGGCCTCGGCGACGTCGCCGGCATCGACGAAGTCGCGGAGCTGGTCGCGTCCGAACCCTCGGATGGCCTTGCCGGCAAGCGCCCCTTGCACGTAGCTGTGAATGACCCCTCGGTTCCCGGTCCCCACCACGTTGAAGAGGCGGAGGATGACATAGCCGATGCCATAGTTCTGGCGATAGGCCCGGAGCGCCATTTCGCCCATCATCTTGTGCCACCCGTACACGGTCGACGGATTCGGCGTGGCGCTCTCGTCAATCGGCACGGTCTCGACTTTTCCGTATACCGCGGCGGATGAGGGAAATACGACCCGACGGATGCCCTCCTTTCGAGCGGCCTCCAGAATCCGGATCAGCGAGTCGACGTTCAGTCGGAAGGAACGGTCGGGATGTTTCTGGCATTCGCCGATATCTGCGAGCCCGACAAGGTCGATGACCGTCTCGCTCCCTCGAATCCCGGCTTCGATCTCCTCGGCCTTGAATACGTCGCCTCGGACCGCCTGAGCGTGGGAACCCTTGCGGGGCTCGACGAGGTCGAACACGGTCACCTTGAGACCCGCCGCCGTCAGGCGCTGAGCCACATGGGTTCCAATGAAGCCCGATCCACCGACGATGACAACGGATTTCAAGGTCGACCGCCTCGCGTAGGTTTGCCTGACTTGATTCGTCGTGCGGGGACTCCTACCGCGGTGACCCCGTCTTCCAAGTCTTCGAGGACGACTGCCCCTGCCCCGACCACGACTCGTTTTCCGATTCGGAGATTTTGGAGGACCGAGGCTCCCATCCCGACATAGGAGAACTCACCGATTTCGACGGTTCCCGCAATGTGCGCCCCCGGCCAAATGTGGACGTACCGATGAATCACGCAATCGTGATCCACCGTGGCGGATGTGTTGATGCATGCCCCTTCGTCGATGTGGGCGAACGGGTTCACCACAGCACCCGCCATGATGACCACGCCCGATCCGAGCTCGGCCGTGCGGGCGATGGTGGCCCGCGGGTGGATAGCTTGGACGATGGCGACTCCTCCGGCGCGGCATCGTTCGACGATGGAGGCCCGTGCCTGGTTGTCTCCGATTCCCAACGCCACGGCTTCGAACTTCAGTTCTCTTGCGCGCTCGCGGAGGTTGGATTGAAGGAGGTGCACCGGAAGGCCGCCAACCGTGCCCTCGGCCTTCTTCGGGTCGTCATCCAGGAAGCCGATCACTTCGTGCTCCGACGCGGCGGCCAAGATGTCCGCGACGACTTTCCCATGGCCTCCGGACCCGTACACAGCGATGCGCATGAACGTTCCTCACGAAGTCAGGTGCTTTTCCAAGAGGTGCTCATCGAAGGGGACCGATTCGAGGATCCGTACGATCCGGCGAGTGGCCCGTCCGTCGCCCCAGGGCGACCGGCTCCTCGCCACCTTCCGCCGGAACTTTTCATCGAAGATCGCCTTTCGCACCGACTTGCGAATGATGGTCGAATCATGGGGCACGTCGATCACATTCCCCGCCCGTTCCCGGTCCTTCTGTCGGTCCCCGATATTGATTGCAGGCACTTTCAGGGAAGGCGCCTCGATGATGCCACTGCTCGAGTTTCCGACAAGGACGTTCGCGGACGAGAGGAGGTCGAGGAACTCGTCTTCTGGCAGACTGGGATAGACCGTGATGGGATGTCGTCGTGCAAATGCCTTGAGGACGCGGATGATATCTCGGCTTCCGGGATCCCCGTTGGGATACATTGCCACGATGTTCGCGTCCGTTGGCAACAGGGCACTCAAGGTTCGGCGGTACAATATGCCCGCACGGATTCGATCTTTTGCCGTCGGATGCTGGACCAGCAAGATCAAGGGTTTCCTCGGATTCAGTCCATGTGCCCTCAGCACCTTGTCGCGTGGCGGCCTTTTGCGGTGGAGGATCAGATCCACGCGAGGCGATCCGACCATATGGATTCTCCACGGTTGTTCTCCCCCCCGCTTGAGGCGGGTGGCGCTCTCTCTCGTGGCGGGAAGGTGGATGTGGGCGAGCCGACTGATCGCGTGGCGGACGGGCTCATCGACGTCGCCGGTACGCTCCCCGCCATGGAGATGTGCGATCGGGATGCGCAAGTACGTCGCGGCGATGGCTCCAGCCAACATCTCCCCCCGATCGCCGAGCAGCAGCAGGACGTCCACAGCCTCGGTGCGCAAAGGCTTGGCCAGGTTTTCGACGAGACGTCCGATCCCATGGACCGTCCCTTCCGGGGTCGAGTCGAACGCCCGTTTCGCGAGAACCGCCGCGGGCTTGATGCCATCTCTCCGTATGAAATCCGCGGTCCGGCCGAACTCCTCCGAGAGGTGCATGCCTGTGACAAATAGTCGGAGGTTCAGCACCCGGCTCGAGCGAATACCCTGAAGGACAGGGACGAGGTGGCCATAATCGGCGCGGTTGCCGGTGATGACCCCGACGCGTCTCATGGCTGCACCTGTCGCCACGAGATCAGGCTGTCGGCCGGGATGTTGACGCGGGCGATCTTGCCGATGACCTCGCGCACGTCACGCGGCGGAATTCCGGATCCCGGTCGCTTGATCGCGAGCATCGAACTTCGAATCCGAGTGCCGGCAGGGATGGCGATCGTCGCCACGACACTCTTTCTCGCGGGCACGATGTTGGGTCTCTCGATGGGCAGGACGCGCTTCCTCCCGTCGCCGAGGACTGCCTCCGCCTCGCGGATGTGAGCGACGAATCGGCGAAGTTCGGCCGGTTCCAGAGAGGCCCGATGATCCGGACCCGGGAGCCGACGGCTCAGAGTGAAGTGCTTCTCGACGACACAAGCGCCGAGGGCCACGGCAGCGACGGCCGCCGTGAAGCCGATTGTGTGGTCCGAAAAGCCCACGAGGGTCCGAAGCTTGCGTCGGTACTCAGGGATGACGCGGACATTCGCGTCCATCGCTCGCTCTGGGTACGCCGTGGTACATTGAAGAACGACGAGCTTGCTGTGGCCTCCCCGTTTCACCGTCCGGACGGCCTCTTCGACCTCTTCCATCGTCCCCATCCCGGTCGATATGAACATGGGTCTGTCGAATCCCGCGACGAGACGAAGGAGGGGTAAGTTCGTGAGGTCTCCCGAGCCGATCTTGAACGCAGGAACGCCCAAGTCGGCAAGGAATCGCGCACTCGCATCGTCGAAGGGAGTCGAAAGAAACGTGATGCCGGCGCTCCGGCAAGCGCGTTCGATCTCCCGTTGTTCATCCTCATCAAGAGCCAGGCCCCGGAGCATCTCAACCTGGCTTCGTTGTCGGCCGTCGGATCGGCGTTGATAGGCGGCAAGGGGAGCCGTGGCCGTCGCGAGGGCTTCCGGATTGAAGGATTGAAACTTGATCGCGTCGGCACCGGATTGCTTCGCGACGCGGACCATTTTGAACGCCCGATCTACATCGCCGTTGTGATTGACGCCCGCTTCTGCAACGATGAAACATGGGGCACCGTCACCGATTATCCGCCGACCCAGCCGCAACCTCAACGAATCAAGGCCTCCGCGATTCGCCAATCCAGCTCGTCGTCGATGTCGATGGACCGTTCACGCGGCATGATGTAAGCTCGCGGGTCTGGGCCCACGAGGTCGCCTGCCTCGAGGATTTTCCGAGGGGTCACGAAAATCGCTCCGTTCAATGCGTACACTTCCCGGGCCGGTCGATCCCCGGCTTTGGGCCACGACCCCGAGACGGGTAGGAGGTTCTCCTTTTCAATGAACATCCACAAGCCGGGCGATGGATGGACGGGAGCGACGCTCACGACGCTTCGAGTGGGATCTTGAAGATGAAGGTTGATCGAGGCATCGATGTCGGCGGTCGATCGAAGAGGCGACGTGGGCTGGAGCGTGACGACCGAGGACACGCGCGTCCCCTTGGTCTCGACGAAGTCTACGGAGTGTCTCACGACGTCCACCGTCTTTGCGGAATCGGTCGCAAGCGTACTCGGGCGAAGGAACGGGACGTCAATCCCTGCGCTGCGAGCCAGGTCCGCGATCAGGGGGGCGTCGGTCGAGACGAGGATTTTTGTGATTCGGGCACTGCGGGTCGCAGCTTCGATGGTCCAGAGAATTAGCGGTTTTCCCCCGAGCGGTCGCCAGTTCTTCCCAGGCAGCCGCTTGGAGCCCTTACGGGCAGGGATGACGGCGAGTACGTTGATCGGGGATGACGCCGCGGGGGGAGCGGGTGACATGTGGCTTACGCGCCGCGCGGCCGTTGCTATGGTCCGCCGATATTTTAAGATGACCACGGAGTCACTTCGGTGGCCAACCCCAACGTGGCTCACCGGTCCGTTCGCCTCCGACTCCTCGTCGGCCGGTTCGACTACGAAGACAGCGGGATCCTCGACCGCGCCCACCTGCGGTTCTACCTGCGCGAGACGGCGCGCGATGCTCGAGGAGCCCGGACTGGAAATCCAGGAAACGGATCCAGTTCCGGACGTCCCGCTCCTCCGGTTCAAGCGCGCCCTGGTCGAAGCGAACTACCGCGTTGCTTCATTGTTTCCGGAACTGTTCTCCACTGAGTTCTTCTTCGTCGGCTCGCCTAGGCGAAATGCTTGATGCCGCTGACGCCGTGGCGGAAATCGCGCAGCCCCTCGAGGATATAGGGAGCTCGCGGACGTAGGAGGACCGTACCTGCGATGCCCTCCGCGTACAAACGCACCCGAAGGCGGGCGAGAGCCGTCCGGTTGCAGAAACGGGACGTGAGGATGCACGCATTTCGCGTCTGGTAGTAAGCCCCGGTGAGGCGTCGTGTGGTCCCTGGCGGTTCATGAAGGATCTCCGCGTCCGTGGCGATCGCGCTCCGGAAGCCCTGTCGCCGGGCGCGGAGCTGAAAGTCGATGTCCTCGAGATTTAGGGCGTATGCTTCGTCCAGGAACCCCACCTGGTCGAACACCTCTCGACGGATCAGGACGAAAGCGCCCTCGACGGCATCGACATGTTCACCGACGACGGACACGTGCTTCGGGAGGCGGCCGCAACGCCAGCGAATGCCTGCGGAACGGATCGCATGGGTATCTGTCCTTCGCTGAATCGGCCCGACGAAACCGATGGTCGGATCGGACTCCGCCAGGGCGACCATGCGACCAATGGTGTCGGTAGGGACGACGATGTCGGCATTGGACAATAGTGCGAAACTCGCGTCCCCCCGATATTCTCGGATCGCGCGGTTGTACGCCGCACAGTAGTGCAGATTTTCTCCGAAGCGATGAATCGGGATTCCTAGGCGTTCCGGGATGCGATCGGACCCATCCTGGGACCCATTGTCAAGCACCAGGATGCGCGCCTCTGGGTATGTGGTCGCTTGGAGGGAACGCAGGCAGGTCTCGAACGCAGGACCCGCGTTGTAGTTGAGCACCAGGACCAACACCGCAGGAGGTGCCACGCCGTCCGCACGACCACCCTTCACTTCAGGTTTCCGCTGAAGAACCGTTTTAAGACGGCCTCGCGAATGAGGGGCTCGTGCGCCGGGCCTTGATCGCCACTGTCCGGAACGAGGAGGCGCGTCTCCCCGAATTCTTGGCCTCTATTGACCGCCAGACCGTTCGCCCCGACGTGATCGTCGTCACGGACGGGGGATCGACGGATCGTACGCCGGAGCTCTTGCAGACCTTCGCCTCTCGGTCCTCCCTTCCCTTTCGATGGGCGTCCGCTCCGGGAAATCGATCCCGAGGGCGGAACGAGGCCATTCGACTCGCCGATGCGGACATCATCGCAGTCACGGATGTGAGCGTCCTCGATCCGACCTGGTTCGAACGGATCGTCGCTCCGCTGGAACGCGGACAGGCTGATGTCGTCGCAGGCTGGTACGAGCTCCTCGTCGACAGCCCCCGGGAGCGAGTCGTAGGGTTGCTCACCCAGTATTCGATTGACCAGGTTCGTCCCGATGCCTTCCTCCCCAGCTCCCGCAGCGTAGCCTTCACTCGAGCCGCCTGGGAGCGAGTCGGCGGCTATCCGGAGGATCTTACGACCACGGAGGACACGGTCTTCGACCTCCGTCTCCGAGAGGCGGGTTTCCGGTTCGTCTTCGAGGCAACCGCCGTCGTCCGGTGGAGACCCGCGACGTCGGCCCGAGCGGCGTACTGGATGTATCGTCAATTCGCCGAAACGGATGGGCAGAGCCGAATATTCCTGACAACCAATTCGCGTTACGCCTTGGTATACGGTGCGTACGCGGTCGGCGTTGGCCTCCTAGTCCTTGGAGCGTTCTGGTGGCCGCTGTGGGTTCTCCTGCTCCTCGGAGCCGGAACTTATGTCCTCTTCCGAATCCGGAAAGTTCTCCGTGCGCGTTTGTGGAAACAAGCGCCATTTGCCGTGGTCGTTGGGTTCGCACTCGACGCCGCGATGCTCTCCGGATACCTCCGCGGCTGGCTCCGTAGCCCGAGAAAGCACGCCGCGCAGAAGCCACAAGTCAGAGGCGATCGGTAGGCTCCGAGGAGTTGGCTCCCCTCGACGGGCTGAATCTAGGCAGGCTTCTAGTACGGCTCTTTCCGGTTCCATAGGAGAAGGCCAATCGCCTCCTGATCTGATGCCCGCCGGCGGGAAGGCAAATCGAGGACGCCAAGGATGTCATCGAGCAACGCTTCGGCGAAGAGGTTCCGCGTCGCGAGCTCACTCACTCGTCGGAGCATCGCATCACGAGCGGAGAGGCTAGGATAGTCAAGCATCGCCCAGCTCGCGTGCCCGCGGGCATAGCCCCAACGACTCACCAGGCGTTCTTTCCGTATCGTACGGAAGCCGCGGCTTGCGAATCGCCGATCGACCTCGGATGCCGGGACCAATCCGATATGTCCGGTGCGGCGAATCATTTCTTTGACGAACCGGGGGTACCAATCCGGGAAGAGGCGCAGATTCTCGTCGTACCTGGAGCTCCACGTTTCGACAAACGCGAGCAAATGGCCCCCGGGACGCAGTACTCGGGAGACCTCGTCGAGAATCCTGTCTTGGTCCCCCGGCACAAAGTGTCCAAGGACATCGCTGCAGTTGACGACGTCGAAGGACATATCTGAGAACGGAAGGCCTTTCCGGAGATCGTGACGGACGCAGAGATCGTACATCGTCCGCGCGTTCGTCAGCGCGCGCAAGGAAATGTCGACGCCGGCGACCGGACCCAGTCGCGTGAGGACCTGCTTTCCGCCACCGCTTCCCACGTCGAGCACAGTGAGTGGGCTTGCCTGGTGAAGCGACTGCACGACTTCGTAGAGAAAACGAAGCCTCGTCTGCTTTCCGCTCACCCGGAAATCGAACGCCGCCGCGGCACGCAACGGCCCTCGATATCTCTCGAACCCGGGGGCGAGTAACGGCTCCGTCATCTGATCCTCGTAGAGATCGTCTTGGGCGGAGAGCACGATTACGCCCCGCTCTACCGGGAACGCGGAACCGCATCCCCTACAGAGGGCGTCCACTGCGCCAACCTCGAACGGACCGCGACAGCGAGGGCAAAGGACCGGAGGCAGCCCCCGTCCGACCGCTGAGTGGGCGAACCCAACCACCATCTGCGCCTGCGACAAGACGCGGTGGGGGTAAAGGATTCCCACGCTCCTATCTGGTCCCTGGGGCCGACAAAGAGTGGAGGATCACTCATCTCGGAATGAGTTGCCATGGACGTTGTATTTCGCCGCGAGGTCTCGATACGTTTTCAGGAGACGCGGCTCCATCGCGTTCCAGTTGTACCGGCGCTCGAACGCAGCCAGCGGGTACAAGCCTTTGCGACAACACGCGACATCGAGCGGGCGCGGCTCCGAGAAGAGTTTATCCATAGGCCAAGACTTCGCGCGGCGCATGAAGGCCGTGATCCCGGCCGCCGGATTGGGCTCTCGCTTCCTGCCGTACACGAAGGCCATGCCGAAGGAGATGATCCCCATCGTCGACAAGCCCGCCATCCAGTTCGTCGTCGAGGAGGCCGTCGCGAGCGGGATGCGGGAGATCCTCATTGTCACAGGTCGCAGCAAGCGGGCGATCGAAGACCACTTCGATGCCAACTTGGAGCTCGACGAGTATCTCGCGAAGTCGAGTCGTCCCGGAGCCCTCGAGGACCTCGAGTCGTTGATGAGGGCCGCGCGAATCATGTACGTGAGGCAGTCGAGCCCGCGGGGCCTCGGGGATGCGGTCTTGCGCGCCGCCGACTTCGTGGCCGACGAACCGTTTGGTCTGCTCCTGGGAGACGACATCACGGTGAATCCTCCCTGCGCCGGGGTCCTGCGCGCGATCCACGAAAAGCTCGGTCGTTCCGTGATCGCGGTTCAAGAGGTCCCGCAGGACCAGATCGGGCGGTATGGAATGGCCGTCGGCAAGGAAGTCGAACCCGGCGTGATTCGACTTGACGATCTCGTCGAAAAGCCCTCCCGCGAGGAGGCCCGCTCCAATCTCGCGACGATCGGCCGGTACATTCTGACGCCGGAGATCTTTTCCAGCCTTCGGAAGACGGGAGAGGGGAGGGGCGGCGAGATCCAGCTCACCGATGGAATTCGCTCGCTCATGGAGAAGGAAGCCGTCTATGGCGTCCTGTACCGCGGGCGTCGATACGACGTCGGCGACAAGGTCGGCTGGCTCACGGCCAACCTAGAGTTCGCGATGGAGCGGGACGACCTTCGGCCTGGGCTCAAGGAGTTCCTCGACAGGTTTCGGAAACGGTCTTAGCCGATCCGGTGGAACCGGACCCCGCGCATCTTCTTCGGGTCCAGAATTCGACGACCGTCGACGACGACTGGCGTCGCCATCGAGGTGACGAAGTCCTTCGCCGTCAGGCGGGAGAAGGCCGGCCAGTCCGCCTGGAGGATCGCCCCGTCGGCTCTCGCGAGGGCCTCCTTCGCGCTCCCGACGATCTTCACCTCGGGCACGAGACGCGCGAACGCCGGACCCGCGAGCGGATCATAGCCGACGACGAGGGCCCCTTTCGACACGAGGGTCCGTGCGATCGGGACCGCACGGGTCTCCCTCACGTCGTCCGTGTCGCCCTTGAATGCGAGACCCAGGAGGGCGATGCGTTTCCCGCGGAGGTCTCCGAGTTCCTCTTCGAGCTTCGCGATGGAACGAAGATACTGCACATCGTTCTGCGCGAGGACTCCCTCCAGCAGGAGAGGCTCGACCCCTCGACGCCGGCCGGCCGCGACGAGGGCGCGGACATCCTTGGGAAAACAGGAGCCACCGAAGCCCACGCCGGGGACGAGGAAGCGGGGATTGATCCTTGGGTCGAGCCCGAGCCCTTTGTGCACCTCGTCGTAGGAGATGCCGAAGGCATCGCACAGATTCGCGAGCTCGTCCGCAAACGCCACCTTGGTGGCTAAGAAGGCGTTCGTGGCGTACTTGACCGCCTCCGCCGTCTTGACGTCCGTCGAGAAAATGGGGCATTTCGCCGACCGGTAGAGGCCTTTCAGGATCCGGGCGGTCTCCGGTCCGTCGGCCCCGAGGACGATCCGATCCGGTCGCAGGGCGTCCTCGAGGGCCCGTCCTTCGCGAAGGAATTCGGGGTTCATCCCGAGTCGGAAGGGAACGTTCGCGGCTTCGAGGATCGGACGGACGAGGCCGTCCACGGTCCCCGGCAAGACGGTGCTCTTGACGACCACGGTACGTCGCTTGCCATCGTGCCAAGCCTCGGCGAGGGATTTCACGGCCTCGCGGAGGGCGCTGTCGTCCATGCTGCCGTCCGGTCGGGACGGCGTCCCGACGCAGAGGAATACGACGGCCGACGGACCAATCGCCTCCTCCATCGTCTCCACGACCGAGAATCGCTTCTCACGCAGGACCTTCTGCAACGCGGCCTCGATTCCTTTTTCGTAGAAGGGCGGCTTGCCGCGGGCAATCTGTTCGCGCCGCTTCGGGTCGATGTCCACCGCAAGGACTCGGTGGCCCTGGGTCGCGAAAGCGACGCCGGAGCAGAGGCCCACCGGCCCCAGGCCGACGATGGAGATGGTCGTCACGTCGCGTCGAAGCCTC
>Ga0209234_1000364_pt1 | contig 15240 bp, 8 predicted proteins | sample GraSoi013_1_20cm_2_FD_185816 | JGI IMG/M metagenome (GOLD analysis project Ga0209234, IMG submission 185816) | Grasslands soil microbial communities from the Angelo Coastal Reserve, California, USA - Sample 08_20_2013_1_20cm (SPAdes) (version 2) | ecosystem: Environmental > Terrestrial > Soil >... | reverse complement strand
GCTACCCCAGACGATCATCTCGCTTCCGGTCCAGACTGCCGTATGAGATTCGCGCGCTGACGGAGCATTGTTAGTGCTCGTAGCTACCCAGCTGTTAGTGCCGGGATCGTATCTACCCCCCGTGTTCAATAGCTCGAAGTTTTCGTCTTCTCCGCCCCAGACGATCATTTCGCTGCCAGCCCACACTGCAGTGTGAACCTCTCGCCCAACCGGCGCGTTGGTTGTGCTTGTCGCCGTCCAGCTATTGGTGCCGGGATTGTACCTTCCGCCCGTGTTCAACGGGAAGCCATTTTCATCACTTCCACCCCAGACGATCATTTCTGCGCCACTATAAACCGCCGTATGAACTGATCGTCCGATCGGCGCGTTAGTTGTGCTGGTGCCCACCCAATTATCCGCGCTCGCATCATACCTCCCACCGGTGTTGAGAAAGTTCAGGTTGTCATCTACTCCACCCCAGACAATCATCTGATTACCAGTCCAAATCGCAGTGTGCCCCCATCGGGCAATCGGTACGTTAGTAGTACTGGTTGACGTCCAACTATCTGTGCTCGGATTGTATCTTGCACCGCTGTTTAACGCGAAGACATCCTCCAACCCACCCCATACAACCATTTCGCTCCCGCTCCAGACGGCTGTGTGATAGACTCTCGCGGAAGGTACATTGCCGAGGTCGCTGGCTACCCAACTATCGGCAGTTGGATCGTATCTTCCGCCGGTATTGAAGTCGGCAGACCCAAAGTCGCCGGAGCCGCCCCAGATGATCATTTCATTGCCCGTCCATACCGCCGTATGGGATTCTCGCGGCGACGGTGCATTCGTCGTGGTAGTCGCGACCCAGGTGTCCGTGTTGGGATCATATATCCCGCCCGTGTTGAAATCGCCGCTGGCGAAGTCAAATCCTCCCCACACAACCATCTTACTTCCGGTCCATACCGCAGTATGGTATGCTCGGCCATTGGGAACGTTTGTAGTGCTCGTTGCTGTCCAACTATCTGTGCTTGGATTGTACCTACCGCCGGTATTGAAATTAGCGAACGGCTGGCCCGCGCCACCCCAAACGATCATTTCACCGCCTGTCGAGACTGCGGTGTGAGAGAAACGCGCATCAGGCGCATTGGTGGTGCTTGTCGTCGTCCAGCTGTTTGTAACTGGATCGTATCTTCCGCCAGTGTTCAAAGCATTGAATTCCCCAGTGCCCGCCCATATAATCATTTCATTATCAGTCAACACCGCGGTGTGGTTAGTTCGACCTTCCGGAGCATTGCTCGTACTCGTAGCTGTCCAACTGTCGGTGGTGGGATCATATCTGCCCCCGGTGTTAAAAAAAGTGCCGCCATCCCATCCACCCCAGATGATCATCTCGCTGCCGGTCCAGACGGCGGTGTGTGCATTTCGGCCGTTAGGCGCATCTGTTGTACTGGTAGCCACCCAGCTATCAGTGCCGGGATTGTATCGTCCGCCGGTGTTCAGTTCGACGAAGTTCTCGTCTAGTCCACCCCAGACTATCATTTCATTCCCGGTCCAAACTGCGGTATGCGATGTTCTCGCATCAGGGGCATTGGCAACGTTTGTAGCTGTCCAGCTATCCGTACTGGGATTGTATCTCCCGCCCGTGTTAAAGTCGATGAAACTGCCGGTTTGCCCACCCCAGACGATCATTTCGCTTCCGGTCCACACGGCCGTATGGAATTCCCGCCCCTCCGGTGGGCCCGCAGTGGCTGTCCAAGTATCTTCGATGCAGCCGCTCCCTTGGATCTTTGGAAGTGTATAGTTGCCGCTGAGAGCTGCTGTTGCAGTAGAAAATGGCGTTTCCGCTCTTGTTAGCCAGGATTGCACCGGCTCTTTCTGCCATGAAACTGTGGCGACCTTTAAGCGGTCGTTAGTCTTTTTGATTACGGCTATGATGTAATAACGGCTTTCATCTTCCTGTAACGGACTTACAACTCGAGTTTTGATCTGTGTGTCCTTTGCAGGCGACACGCCTGCCGCTACAGCTCGAGCGCTAAATCTTTGAGCGAGCTTTTGCACGGTTTCGTCCCATTCGCGGACGTTCAGCTTGATGCTCCGGCCAGAATCACGGTTTTGTTTCGCCTGAGCGCTGTCGTTTCTGGCCAACTCGATTTCGTTATACTTGCCGCTGAGCTGTTTCATCTGCCCGATGGACGGGTGAGCCTGCAGCTCAGTCTCTGCGCGCTGCCTTAGCTCGCCGTGAATTCTTTGGTCACTGGCATACCAGTTTGTTATCAGGTGTTCCGCCAGCGCCGGCCGCGCCAGACACTCCGCGATAACAAATGGATTGTTCCCCAGCGCTTCACATAGTTCCTGCAACACTTCAGGCTGCTTCGTGTGCTGTGCCATGCGATCCATCTCGGCTTGCAGCTGGTCAGTCGTAATCGGGCGTTGCCAGTAATCTTCCAGTGCCTGAGACTTGCGCAGGTAATCTTTGACTTTCTTTTCCAGTTGCGCCTGAGACATTACTGCGTCGAGCGAAGGCTTGGGATCGGGCCGCTCCTTTGGCCATATACGGTGGCGCCAGTACACGTCTTCGATAGCTCGTTGATATGAGACACGTTCTTCAAACGTGAGCATTCCCTGCGGGGCGTTCGAAGGCGCTTGCGGATGGAGGAAGGCTAGTCCCGATCTTATCGGGATCAGAATGAAACAAGCGGTTGCTGCGCAAAGGAGGAGACCAATTAAAACGCGCGAATGAACCAAGCCGGATGAGGAGATGGATTTCTTTTGCATTGCAAGTAGGTGATTTGGGGTGCTCCTCGTAGCTGGATGCCGGATAGCTGTCAATGTTTTTTCATTTGTTTCCGTATTTTTTGCGCAGTGATAAAAGTGATACGAGGACGCCTCGCACTCCGAGAGCACTTTCGTGCGAAACCCACAGCGACAGTCCATTTTCACGCAAGCTTTGGAGTGCGCACGCTTCTTTGCGTCGCTATGCAGTTGACAGGCTGGGAAGCCGGTCTGCCCGGACCCAGGATGGCTATCTTCCGTTTTAAACCTTGTAACTCTTTTAACTTTTAGCTTTGTAACTCACCCAACTCCCCTAACATTGAAGCCGCCATGTCATTTAATCGCTTTGGGCTTTCGCCAGAAGTAGTGCGCGGGACACAGGCGATGGGCTTTGTCGAGCCAACGCCCATTCAGCTTCGCGCCTTTCCGATTGTCCTTGCCGGTAAAGATTTGATCGGGACCGCGCAGACCGGCACCGGTAAGACCGCGGCGTTTGCTCTTCCCATTCTGACGTTGCTCGCAAAGCACGGCGCGTTCCGATGTCTGGTGCTCGAGCCAACGCGGGAATTGGCCGCGCAAGTTGAAACGGCGTTTCGCGATTATGGGCGATTCACGGATTTGCGAGTCGCGCTCGTGCATGGTGGCGTCGGTTACGGGAAACAACGCGAGGAACTCAAGCATGGCGTGGATGTTCTTGCTGCCACGCCTGGACGCCTGCTCGATCTCCTGGAACAACGCGCGACCACGCTGAAGTCCGTAAATATTCTCGTACTCGACGAAGTTGACCGGATGCTGGACATGGGTTTTCTCCCGGACGTGCGCCGGATCGTTGAGAAAATCTCGACGGACCGACAGACGCTTCTTTTCTCAGCCACGTTGCCGCCGGAGATCGAACGTCTGGCCGCGTGGGTGTTGCGTGATCCCACTCTGGTGGAAATCGGAGTGCGCCGGTCGCCGGCGGAAACCGTCACCCATGCCGTATATCCGGTAGCCGCCGAGCAAAAGTTCGACCTGCTCATGGCTTTGCTCGAGCGGACGAATTTCGACAGCGCGCTGATTTTCTGCCGGACCAAGTACGGCGCCGATCGCATCGCGCACCAATTGAAGCAAGGGAAGCACGCTGTTGCGGTATTGCATTCGAACCGGACGCAGCGGGAACGGATCGAAGCGCTCGAAGGCTTTAAGAGCGGCAAGTACGAAGTGATGGTGGCGACCGATATCGCGTCGCGTGGACTCGACATCGCTGGCGTGAGTCATGTCATCAACTACGATGTGCCCGAGCACCCGGAAGATTACGTGCACCGTATCGGGCGCACGGGGCGCGCTCAAAAGGTCGGCGACGCCTTCACGCTCATGAGTGGCCCGGAGCTGCCGGCGTTGCAGGCAATCGAACGTTTCATCGGCCAAAAAATCCCGCGACTAAAGCTGGAGAATTTCGCCTACTTGTACACCGCGCTCTTTGAGCCGGAATCAGGCACCAGTGGTCGGCGCGCAATCGGCGGTGGCAGAACTCATCGCGGATATTCCTTTGGAAGAAGACGATAACGTTGTAGCCGGGATCGGTGATCCCGGCCGGGAGTAGCGTGGATTATTAAGTTCGGCTCGTCGGGATCGTCGATGCGGGCTACAGATTCGTGAATGCATAAGCATTTGCGCCGGCTCCAACGTGTCTGGATCGACTGGCCGATCTATTTCATCACCACCTGCATTTTCAAGCGACGAGCGATTTTGGCCTCAAAAGAAGTCGCAGCAATACTGGTTGACGAGTGGCGAAATGCCCATGATCGCCATGGCTGGGCGATCGGACGCTATGTCATCATGCCCGACCATGTGCATTTCTTTTGTTCAGCAGAGCTGGATGCGAAAACGCTGCCAACATTTCTGCAGGCATGGAAGCAGTGGACGAGCAAGCGAATGACACGCGAGCTTGGCTTGCCCGGAACCGTCTGGCAGGAAGAGTTCTTCGACCATGTCTTGCGCTCAAGGGAGAGTTACGGCCAGAAGTGGGATTACGTGAAGAAGAATCCAGTGCGCGCCGACTTGGTTAAAACGTCTGATGAATGGCCGTGGCAGGGCGAGGTCGAATTGCTAATGCTGTAACTGGCATCGGTGATCGCAGCTAATTCAAATTTTGCAATCGACCCTGTTGCCGCCGGGATCACCGATCCCGGCTACAGCAACCGATCGCTGAGCGCGCCGATCGCGCCCTAGCAAATCGGCTCGATTTGTGCAGTGGATGAGCTTTAGTAGTTGGTTATGTCTGAACGAGAACCTGCCACCGACTCACAGGCCGAATTCGACCAGCTCCAGAAAAAACTGGTGCCACTGTGGAAATCGATTGAGCGCCTCAATCAGGACCCGCAAACCATCGTAGTCGTGCCATCGATGTCCATCGACGCGATCAGCTCGGGCGCAGTGATGCAAGCGTACGAGGAACGCTTTTTGTTTTTGTTGTTGCTGCTGCGTCAGCCTCGTGCCCGGCTGATCTATGTGACTTCACAAACGATTCTGCCGAGCGTGATCGATTACTACCTTGGTCTTCTGCCCGGTGTTATCCCTAGTCATGCGCGCCAGCGCCTTTTTCTGATCTCGCCTCTCGATCTCTCGGTGCGTCCACTAAGCGACAAGCTGCTGGAGCGGCCAAGGCTGATGGAGCGCATTCGTTCGTTGATCATGGATCCTGATCGCGCACACCTTGTTCCGTTTAACACAACAAATCGCGAGAAGGAACTAGCGTTGCGACTCGGAGTTCCCATGTACGGCGCGGACCCGAAATTTTTCCCGCTCGGCACAAAGAGCGGCTGCCGGACAATTTTTATGGAAGAAAACGTCTTGCATCCTCTTGGCGTTGAGAATCTGGGCAGCAAGGAGGAATTGATCGAGGCCATCGCGCAGATGCGGGCGGGAAAGCCTTCGATCAAACAAGTCCTGGTAAAGCTTAACGAAGGTGTCTCAGGTGAAGGTAACGCTGTTATTGATCTAACTGGACTTCCAGCGCCCGGTGATTCGAAAGAGAAACCTATACTGGAGGAGCGTCTTCGAGCTATGCAGTTCGAGCTGGCTCGTGTTACCTACGATAGCTACATGAAGAAGCTTCAGGAGCGAAAAGGAGTCGTTGAAGAACGAATCTTAGGAAACGACATCAGAAGCCCCAGTGTTCAGCTTCGTGTTACTCCGCTGGGCGCGGTAGAATTGTTATCCACCCACGACCAGCTCCTTGGCGGCCCCTCCGGGCAAAGTTACCTCGGCTGCGTATTTCCTGCCGACCCAGGGTACGCCACACTCATCACCCGCGAAGCGGCCAAGGTTGGCAGGCGTCTTGCGAAAGAAGGAGTCATTGGGCGTTTCGCCTTGGATTTTGTGGTCGTACGTTCCAATGGAAAATGGGAGCCGTATGCCATCGAGATTAACTTACGAAAGGGGGGCACCACACATCCGTTCTTAACTTTGCAATTTCTTACAGACGGCACCTATGACCCGGAGACGGCCATCTTCAGTGCGCCCAATGGACAGCAAAAGTTCTTTGTCGCAAGCGATCATGTCGAGTCTCCCTCGTATCGCACGCTGACTCCGGACGATCTTTTCGATATCGTGGTGCGGCATGATCTGCATTTCGATCAAACGCGCCAGACGGGCGTGGTTTTTCACATGATGAGTGCCCTGGGGGAGTTGGGAAGGACAGGGCTGACCGCGGTGGGCAACTCACATGAGGATGCGAAGGCCATGTACGAGCGCACGGTCGCTGTGCTCGATCAGGAAACGAGGCAAGAGTAGGCCTGCGAGGCTGTAGCCACGCGATTGCGGGACGAAAGCTGGTTGGTTAAGGCGGATCCGTCAAACTTCGCTGCGCATTCATAAAGATACCGCAGGGAAGTCGGTGGTTCACGCGCTTCGTCATTCTTCCCCTGATCCTCTCTCGTCACAAAATTGTCACAAAAACCGCCCGCTTCAAAGCTTTCAGAACGAACCTATCGAGTTTTGACGCGCGAAAAGCGAAAGCTTTCTGGATTTTTTTGAAAAAAGTATTGACAGTTTGCCGGCGCTTTAGGTAAAAGCGACACTTCCAACTTCAAACTTAACTCATCTAATCCATAACCACACATGAAAAAGAAATCCACTTCACGATCAGCGTTTTTTAATCTGCGTGTTTTAATCGGACTGTTTGTCGGGATGACTGGCATCTCGCTCGCGCTCCTGGCTGCCAATCCATTCGGGCAGAAGAATAGTCTGTCCGCTGCGCAGCTCGCGCTGATACAACAGAAATACGGCGTGGCCTCCAGCTCCATTGATCCGCTCGTCCCTGCGGCGATAGACTGTTCTCGCATTAAGCAACTGGGCATCGACAGACAAGAAAATTTGCGGGCGGGCGCCATTATGATTTTCTGCGGCCTGTCAGAGGGAGGTAAAGCTTCGCATGGCAAAGCGTTCTCCAAGCTTGCCCAAAAGCTGTTGTCACCCCTGGCGTTTGGCAGCACGGACGTGGATCTGATCACAGGTGCGGAGAGCTTTCCCAATGTTACCCAGTCTGAGACGTTTACTACGGCCAACCCTGATAACCCCAACCAGATTGTCGTTGCCTACAATGACTCACGGGGCCGCAACTTTAATCCGATCAACATTTCGGGCGCATCGGTCTCCACCGATGGCGGCACCACTTTTACCCGGCTCACCAAGGCCACTGGTCAAAGCCCCTTCGACAATACCTTTGGCGATCCCGTTGTTCTGTACCACAAGCCATCCGGCAATTGGGTTACGGTTTGGCTCGATGCGGCCTGCGGCGGTCAGGGTCTTGGCGGCTACAAGTCCACCACTCCCGACGACCCGAATAGCTGGACTCATTTCTGCGCTTTCAACGAAGGTTCTGCCGACCGCGAATCTGGCTGGGCTGACAATAACCCCAGTTCTCCTTTCTTCGGAAGCTTGTATATTTCTTGGAACGACTTTAACGTTGGCAACGCGAACATCTTCGTTATCCGCTCCACTGATGGCGGTACCACTTGGAGCAGCCCAGTGATGGTGAGCACGCAGCCAACCTTTGTCCGCAATACTCAGATCACAGGCGATTTGGGAGGCAACGGGACCATCTACATCGCCGGTATGGACGAAGGTGGCGGAGGTTTCCCTCACAATGACACGAACCTCATCTTCAAATCAACCGACGGTGGGGCGACTTGGAGCAATACCTACACCGGCACGCCGTTCCCGGGACCTGGCGTTGGCGCTGTCGGTTACTTCGCCGTCATGTTTACCGATTTCGGTGGCTACTGGCGGCACGAGGGCTGGGGTGAGCCTGCAGCATTCAACAATGTGGTTCACCTGGTCTATGCCCAGCACGGAACCGGCAGTGATGCTGGCGACGTCTATTACATTCGCTCCACCGACGGTGGTGTGACCTTTGGCGCGCCGCTGAAGTTGAACACTGATGCCACCACCCGTCCACAGTGGCAGCCTAACCTGTCGGTCAGCCCGGCTGGCACCCTCTTTGCGACCTGGTATGATGCGCGCGAGAGCGCAAGCTGCGTTGCTGGCGACCCAGGCACTCCGTGTTACCGGATGTGGTCGCGCAAGTCCAACGACAACGGTTTGTCATGGTTGCCTGACGACGCGCTCTCAGACGTAGTCACTCCGCTGCCGTCGCAACCTGACCCGGGGATCCAGCCGACGTACGCGGGCGACTACGACTATGGCTCCGCGTTGCTGACCAAGCACCTCACTTCATGGACGGACGGGCGCGTGGCGATCAGCGGCACTTCTCAGCAGGATGCCTTCACCGACAGGGAACTGGTCGGTTTCGCTGTGACCAGCACTGACCCGGCCTGCGGCAGCGTGGTAACGACTCAACCGACTGACTTCATTGTCAACCTGTCTGATGCGGTCAACGAAGGCACCGTCGATCCTAGCGATTTCACGGTTAATGGAATCCCGGCTGACTCGGACTCGTTCAGCAATGGTGACCTAACCATAACCTTCCACTTCAACAGCACGCCGGTGGTAAACCAAGGCGAGCAGACGATGCATATTCCGCAGGACGCATTTACCCGTCAGTCGGATAACCAGGGAGTGTTCGAGTTTAACTGCACGTTCCGTTACGACCAGACGCTGCTCGCGGTGACTGACACTGTCCCACCGGTTGGCGGCACGTTCACACCGCCTGCGCCAGGCGACTATCAGTACGACGTCGACTGGAACGAGCCTGTCGATCCGTCCTCAGTCCAGACGAGCGATCTGACGCTGACCGGCAACGTTGGCGGCAGCGTGACAAGTGTCCAGGTGATCAACGGAAACATGACTACCCGGTTCATGCTGCATTTCAATTTCGGGGGGAGCGTGACTGCCAGCATTGCCGCCGGAGCGATCACCGACGCGTTCGGCAATCCTAACGCGGCCTTCACGGGCGGTTACACAGTGGAAGGTTGCCCTCCTCAAGACCATTACAACATAGAACAGATACAGGCCAGTATCGTCCCGGGCGACACGGACACCGGCAACCATTGCGACGACTGCACCACCACCGTGGCACTGCCCTTCCCCTACAGCCTGTATGACCAGACGTTTAACTCGGTGAATCTGTCGTCCAACGGTAATGCTCAGTTCACCACCACGGATGGCGCCTTTACCAACGTTTGCCTGCCGTGGACAGCCCACAACTACACCATCTATCCATACTGGGACGACCAGTACACGATACTCGCTGGCTTCGGGATCTTCACCTCGGTTAGTGGCTCTGCGCCCGATCGCATCTTCAACATCGAATTCCGTAACCAGTATTTCCCGGGCACCGGGAACGCTCATTACGAGCTACGTCTGTACGAGAACCAGACGCGCTTCGATGTGATCTACGACATAGTGGACAACGGCAACACGTCGGCAACCGCCGGTGTGCAGAAAGACGACGTCGCCTTTGACCAGTACTTCTGCAACGGCTCCGGTGCTCCGGCTACTGGCGCGCAAAGCTACACGCTGCAAACCTGCGGAACTCCGACGCCTACGCCAACAGCCACGGCGACAGTGACACCAAGCGTCACGCCTACGGCCACGGCAACAGTGACACCTACGGCCACGGCAACAGTGACACCCACGGTCACGCCAACAGTGACACCCACGGTTACGCCAACAGTGACACCAACCGTGACTCCTACGGTAACGCCGAGTCCTACAGTGACTCCTACGCCGGCCGGGTGTGTGTTCGGACAAGGCTATTGGAAGAACCATCCCGAAGCGTGGCCGGTGACCGAGTTGCAGCTTGGAAACACCACTTATACCCAGGATCAATTGCTGGCGATTCTGCACGAGCCAGTGCGCGGGAATGGACTACTGATCCTTGCCTATCAGGAAATCGCTGCAAAACTGAACATTGCCAACGGTGCGGATGGAAGCTGCATCCAGCAAACCTTAGCTGACGCCGATGCGTTGATCGGAGACCTGGTTATCCCGCCAATTGGCGACGGACACCTGCGACCGCGAGACGTATCAGCTATCGCGGGGATTCTTGGCGAGTACAACGAAGGCAACTTGTGCGCTTCGAGCTGCGATCATTCGTCTCCAAGTCCGTCTCCGAGGCCACGCCCGCCGGTGCATTCGCGCCCGCATCCATAATGCGTAGTTAAACGAATTGTGAATGCGTAGCCGGGATCGGTGATCCCGGCTACGCGCACATCGTGCCTGCGTCGAACAAGAACCCGTCTCATAGATAGGGATGGGTGCGTTGCTGGAGATTTGGCGCTACAGCGACGCGGTTGCAGCAGCAAAGAACCGCAACCTGCGGGCTAAGTTCTGGAGGGCGTTGCTCCTCAGTTACAGAGCGCCTTGGCTATGCGCCTTCGTCGCGCCTGTGCCCGTCGCAGATTGCTCGGACTGAATATAGCTGAAGGCAATCGCAACCGCCGAAGGCTCAAGGACAAAGCCGCAGGCGACGACAGGACGATCGTTGAAGCATCGCTTTCGGAAGACCCGAGATCCGCTGACATTTTCGAGAACTTCGCTTCCCCGTTTCCGGAGAATAGAGAGAACTCTCCTTAAACGTCCAAGTCCTCCCTAAAAAAAGAAAATGAAAAAGAAACGGGATAACTCTGTACACGCCTCGGCCCTGCAAATCGCGATCGCTCTCGCTCTGGTATCGCTTTCGGTGGTTTTAATCGCCTCCAGTTTCGCGCAGCGATCGGCCGCACCGGCTCAAAATGTCTCGGCATACGCGTTCCAGGGCAGTAATGCGTATGCGGGCGTACCGGATGGATCCCTGCCGGTAGTAGTCACCGCGACTGGTGGCAACACAGGGCCGACTAGCTATCTAACTCTTCAGGCTGCCTTTGCCGCGATTAACACGGGGGTGCACCAGGGTGCGATCAACGTGGCTATCGTCGGCGATACTATCGAGACTACTTCGGCGGTGTTGAACGCCAGCGGCGGCACGGCTAATTATACGTCGATTTTCGTGCAGCCTTCAGGTGGTGCAGCGCGCACGGTTTCCGGTGCGATTTCGGCGGGTAGCCCGCTGATCGATTTCAACGGCGCCACCAACGTCACTATCGATGGGCTCGGCACAGTCGGTAATGCACTGACTCTTTCCAATACCACCGCATCAGCGACTGCGAGCACCAGCACCATTCGCTTTATCAACGGGGCACAGAACAACATTGTTACCAGATGCACGATCCTGGGCTCATCGACCTCAGCCCCCGGAACCGCTGGCGGAAATATTCTGTTCAGCACTACCACTGGCGACGGCAATAATAATAACACCGTTTCATTCTGTAATCTTGGCCCTGCCGGTACTAATCTGCCCACTAAGGCGATCATGGGTTTGGGCACGGCTGCCAATCCGAACACCGGCAACCTGATCAACAACAATAACATCTTTGACTTCTTCAATGCCACAACGTCGGTATCAGGTATCAGCGTCCAAGCCAATAATGACAACTGGACAATCTCCAATAATCGGATCTTCCAGACCGCGCCTCGCACCTTCACGGGCGCAACTTTGCGTTATGTCGGCATCACTCTGAACGATTCAACTGGTGCCTTCATTGTCACGGGTAACGTCATCGGTTTTAGCGCGGCTGACGGCACGGGAACGACCACCATTAGCGGCTTGGACAATGAATTTAGAGGAATTGATACCAACGTCAGCACCACAGCGCCGACTAGCATTCAGGGCAATATCATCTCGGGCATTAATCAAACGTCTGCCCGCAATTCATTGAACACGACCAATTCGGCGTTCAACGCGATTGGGCTGGGTACCATTGGCAGCCTTGACGGCCGATTCAATGTTGGCGACGTAATCGGCAATGCTATTGGCAGCCTCGATGGTTCGTCCACGATCGTGATTACGGCGACCTCGAGCACGGCAAACACCACGCCGGTAATCGGCATCCTGGACTTCAGCTCGAGTTCAAACACGCTTTCCAACAATGTTATCGGAAACATCACAATCAACCCCGGAGCCACAGGCGCGACCGTTGGGTTCCGCGGGATCTATTCGATTACAGCGGAGTCTCAGCTGGCAACAATCAACGATAACACGATTGCCAACATTATAGATAACATTGTTGGTAACTATGCGGTGTACGGAATTTACAGCTCATTGAACGCGCTGAATGCCACAGGCAATGTCGTGCGGAACATGAACGGCAAAGCCAACAGCCCTGGCGTCACGATGACGGGTATCCTTGTGAGCGCGCCGCTGGCAACGCAGCCGACGACGTTCTCGCAAAACACCGTACACTCACTGAGTAACACGGTGACGGGCGGCAGCGCCGGGTCTGTTTACGGAATGGACTTCTTGCTTCCCTCGCAGGCTAACGTGATTGAGCAAAACCTGGTCCACTCGCTCAATGTTACATCAACCTTCACTGCGTACAAGATCTCGGGCTTGGTGATGGAAGGGCAGGGGACAGCCACGTTCCAAAATAACATGGTGCGACTGGGTCTGGACGCAGCCGGCAACTCCATTACAACAGGGTTCTCAATTATTGGCATTCAGGATACCGCAGGCGCTACAGCGAATTACTACTTCAACAGTGTCTATATCGGTGGCACAGGCGTTGCATCAGCCTCCAACACATTTGGCTTTTTTAGTGACGTGGTGAACAACACGCGCAAGTTCGAGGATAACATTTTTTATAACGCGCGCAGCAACGCCTCGGGAGGCATCGCGAACGTCGCGATCCAGGTCGGCGGTTCGGCTCCCAATCCGCCCGGTCTGACTACTAATTATAACGATCTCTATGCCACCGGGAACGATGGAGTAATCGGGATCTTTAATTCAACCATTCAACCTACACTTGCCAATTGGCAGACGGCCACCGGCCAGGATGCCAACAGCATTTCTGCTGACCCTCAGTATCTTAATCCCAATGGAAACGCGACTACGGGCGACCTACACATCGCCAGCGCGAGTCCATGTGTAGGAGCTGGCCTAACGATTGCCGGAATCACGGATGATTTCGACGGTGATCTTCGTCTAGATCCGCCTGCAATCAGTGCCGATCAACCACCGGGTGTCCCCACTCCGACACCGACAGCTACACCAACGCCGACGGCTACTCCAACTCCAACTGCAACGCCTACACCAACGCCAACAGCGACGGCGACGCCAACACCAACGGCTACTCCTACACCAACAGCGACGGCCACGCCAACGCCGACCGCCACTCCAACAGCAACGCCAACCCCAACGGCAACAGTGACGCCAACTCCAACCCCTACGGCTACTCCGACTGCGACACCAACTGCCACAGCTACGCCAACACCTACACCGACGGCGACCGCAACCCCCACAGCGACGCCGACGGCTACCCCGACGGTGACGCCGACAGCCACTCCAACAGCGACTCCAACGCCGACCCCCACGCCGACAGCGACGCCCAGGCATACGCCCACACCACGACCACGCCCGACACCGGCGCCGCGGCCGACTACATCGGCTGGCCCTATCACGAGGCCTCAGGCGTCGCCAGCGGGAGTACGGAAAAAGTAGCGAATGGTGATTATCGATTGGTGACCGGTGGGGAGCGCGGGCGCCTCGCCCGCTCTTTTCGGCGCCCCGCCGAAAAGCTTGCCGTGTGTGTCCCGCGAGGCGCGTGACACGGCGGGCGAGGCGGCCGCGCTTCCCAGAGAGCCGCGAAACGATGTCGCCGCAGGACAACGCGCCTTGCTCGCTTAGCGAAACGCCGAGACGTCCAACGCTCAACGCCTAAAAATCTCAGCACTAATTTCTTTTTTGAGAACTTCGCCGCGCGATTTCCGGAGAAAGAATAAGAGGAAGGAAGCTGGCGATATAGAATAAGAGTTGTCGTCGATTTTGGCGCTGGTCCTCGCGTGAGAGTGCATGGCCGATATCCAAGTTGATCTTGGCCATGGGAGGAACGCTGGGGCCAGCACCAAAAGCGATGCAACTCTCGCGTCCTTCCTTGTTATCGTACCTGCAGCGTTTTAACCACAAGCGCCGAGTTCACTACAAAATCCACGTTCAACCGAGATTGCGGAGTGACGCCCCCGGCCCCAGGATCAGGGAGCCTGTTAAGGTACCAGCCGCGCCGCGCTAGAGCGGTTTGCGGCCGCTGGCAAGGCGAGCGACGAGCATGTCCGTCCCGCAATAGCGGGAAGAGGACTGAGCAACATAGGCAGACAGCCGAGCGTGCTCTAGGCCTTCGGATTGCGCCGCATTCGCATTACTACGGTGCGCGAAGGGACAATGCGTTCCAGCTTTTGCGCGAAGCGCTCTAGGAATGCGATGCGTCCTCGCATCGCTTTCAATCGGGAAGCATTTCCCAAAGCGGCGCGAAGACGCGCACGCACTCCCAAAGCTTCGCGAAATTTACTTCGTTTCCTTCCTTTCCTTCTGTTAATCCGCAATCAGGAGACATCAGCGAAGGTTTTTACAGAAGCTAACGAACAAAATAAAGACTTGGTGATTTTACAGAGAGTTGCGAAGAAATTAGGCCTCAAATTTCGACCTCCCTTGTCTCCCTCGACGGACTTCGATCGCCGCTCTGAGGCACCAGCCGAGAATCCATCTGTGTTACCCGTGTGGCTTGTCGCGTTGTCGCCTGGTGTAAGCGGATCCGCGATAAAAAATGAGCAAGAGCAAAGACCAAGAGTAAGAGCAAGCATAAGAATAGGAATACGCGGTTTGCTCGCACCGCCCGATTGCAAAGGCTTTCGGAGTCGGAGCCTTAGCCCCCATTCGTGTCTATTCGTGGTTAAGAAAACGCCATCCGTGTAATCCGTGGTTAAGAGAATCCTTAAAAATTTGTTAAGAAAAATGTCTTGACACCTTTGGATGCTTTCCGCTACAAACGGCGCTCCACACTCACATCACAAATGCTCTTCTATGAAAAAACAAATAAACCCCAGCATTAAGGCGCACCTTATTCGGAGCGCCTTTTACGTCACTCTACTGCTCGCTGTCTGCGTGATTCCCTTCGCGCTGGCGCAGCGAAACACAACCAAGCGCAGCCCAGTCAGGCCGAAGCCGACTGCGAACCTGGCTGC
>Ga0209234_1000362_pt1 | contig 15327 bp, 10 predicted proteins | sample GraSoi013_1_20cm_2_FD_185816 | JGI IMG/M metagenome (GOLD analysis project Ga0209234, IMG submission 185816) | Grasslands soil microbial communities from the Angelo Coastal Reserve, California, USA - Sample 08_20_2013_1_20cm (SPAdes) (version 2) | ecosystem: Environmental > Terrestrial > Soil >... | reverse complement strand
GTCCAACGGAGAAAGGCATAAGAGCCACTAAGAATAGGCATTACACGGTGCAGCGCCCGACGTAAGTAATTCCGACGTTTTGCTCTCGGCCACCAAGACCTGAAACGGCCCAAGCTGAAAATGCGCGTCCAGCAGGACGAGAAGGCTCGCCGCCAATGAAAAATTGAGCAGGGTTTTGTCCTGCCAGGCATAAAATGATGGCTTGCCGTATCGAAGGTGGCGAGGGCCACGCCAGGGGCACATTTCTGTCATGCCGCCGTCACGAACGACCGCGCTACTTCGCCGAACAAGATCTATTCTGATGAGAGCACACGTCGCAACAGGACGGGAATGGCTACCCACTCAGCTAACCGAGATGCAGACTTTGGAGCCTTGATTCAGGCCATCGTACGTCGACGAACAGGAGGATAGGAGCCAAGGAAAAAGAGAGCACAACCGCGCACCGATTTCGCCTCTACCCAGTGACGTCCTGTGGCATTCGCAAATCTGACAAATTCAAACATTCAGTGGCACGACCGGGGTGTTTTGCCGGGGGTCGGGAGGAAAATTCGACCGGTGTTGAACTCTGATCAACCTTCGCTGAGAGCCAAGGGGCACTTCGAGCCATCACTCTGGGCAGGCGGAACGAAGGTACCCTCTGCGTATCACATGCAGCCCTGGCTTGAATAACAAAGAGTAAGGCTGGTCGAGCGCAGAGGAAAACTTGGGAAAGCGACCCGCCGGACACGAGAGTGCTCGAGGACAGCGGAGATAACCTTGTCATAGGGTTCGGGTACAAGCAAAAGTGGCCGCCCCAAAAGGGAACGGCCACTCTTGTGTCGGGAAACTGATTTAACTAATTACCTCTTCAGGAAGCGCCGTGCCATGCCGAGCGAGCCGAGGGCCGCACCGAGCAACATTGCTGTGGTGCCGCCGTCCGGCACAGTGCCCGGGGTGCCAAAGAGCGTCCACCCCGAAAGGCCATAACCACCAGCCGTAGCCGGAATCGTAATAATGCCGCTTAGATCTCCAACGTACCAAACTTCAGATCCATAATTTGGGCCGTCATACTTCGCAAACAGATATACAAATGTGCCGCCGGTGCCCAGATTTATAGATGTGCCGGTGCCGTTTACACCTGTAAACGCGGCAGGCGCCAAGGGACCAAAATCGTTGTTTGAGCGAGTGTAGGTCTGTCCGTTGGCTTGGTCAGTGGTGCCAAGGGCCATGCCGACCAAATGATTGACATAAGTTAGTCGATCACCGTCGCCGGATGGTATTCCAAATTGCACGAAGCCCAATTCATGGGCGTCGCCGATTGTAAGGGCACGGGCATTGGGACTGAATGCTAACATTGTCGCGCATACCGCCGTGCAGAGTAGCGCCAGTTTAGTTGTGGGAATTATATTTATTTTCATAGGATTTTCGGGTTTTCTAAAGAAGGAAGCAGGCTTTGTGCCAAGACTTCAGTTCGCGTGTCAGAAAAGCTGTAATATTCTTGTTACTAAAGACTTATCAAGATGCCACGATTCCAGCAAATTCCGTATGAGTCCGCGTTGAGTCGTAAATTACCTCGACGAGCCACAGTAGTACGGGTGGATTCGAGATATGTAATAGCTTGGCAATTACAGTTTTACGGCGGAACCTAGGAATTGTACGGATTCCCGACGGTCTTCGTTGCCTGCAGCTCTGCGGCTAACTGTTGCAGCACAGTTTCACCTCGCCGGATCCTACGGACACTGAACCGCGGTCGGGAGAAGGGCTATTGGTTTTTACGCTGACCAGCACCGAAGACCGCCTTTTACTTTGGCTGCAGATCTGCGAGGGCATGCCTTGCTTCGGATGCCAGAGGCTCCTGAAGACCGCCAACCAAGGCTTGATTAAGGACGTCGCGTGCTTCGGCTTTTTGTCTGGTCTGAAGTTGAGACATTCCCAGATAGAAAAGAGAATTGGCGTTGAGCGATGTTTTCCGAGCGCTTTCCTCCAATAATTGGATTGCGCGCTGGTATTCCTTTTTCTCATAGCTCAATCGTCCAAGAAGTTCCGCCAATTCGCCGTCATCTGGTAATGCCTTACGCGCTTTTGTGGCAAGGTCGTACGCCGCAGCAGTTGTGGATGGCTCTTGCGCATACAGTTTGGCCAGGCGTTTTTGCGCAGGCGCGAAATCCGGTGATCGACGAAGGATGCTCGTGTATATCTCAGATGCCGGCTTTATCTGACCGCGCTGTTCATCGAGGGCGGCCTGGGCCATGAGGGCGGGCAGATACTCAGGACTTGCTTGCAATTCCTTTTGGATCTCGTTCTCCGCCGCCACGAGTTCCTTTAAGTTTTCATCCAATGCAGTTAACGAAAGAAATGTTCTAGCGTCAGCAGCTTCCGGGAAGTCGGAACCGGTCGCCAGAGCTTTTTGCATGGTTTCACGAGCCTCATTCACTTTTCCCAATCTATAAGCAGCCCAAGCCAAATCGTGGAGGATCGACGGATCGTTTTCGCGCTGTCGTGCTGCCTCCTGCAGAAGGCTGTACGACCAAGCGAGATTGCCACTTTGGTAGGCAACCTTTCCGAGAATGCTGGTGACCTGGGGATCATTCGGCGTCAGTTCGCGCGCTTTTTTTGCGTAGGCGAGAGCTTTCTCCTTATTCTGAAGGGGCCCGGCATAGAGTTGCGCGAGTTTGGTTGTCGCCGAAGCCAACCGAGGATTTAGTTTTAGTACCTGCTCGAAAGCCGCGGCCGCTTTATCCGCTGCGCCTTGTTTCTCATAAGCCTCACCCAAACGCGTCTGAGCGATGACGTCGTTAGGTTGCTTTTTCGCCATTGCTTCCAGCTGTGAAACCGACAATTCTGGCGCAGCGGCGGCATCGTTTTTTAGCAAAGCGAGATGACGTTTGCTTTCCTCCTTGCCGGGAAAATCGTTGGTCGCGCTCGCGGCTTTTTGGAGAGCCACCCTGGCTAAGTCTGGCTGACCCATCATATAAGCCGTCATGCCAAGGTGGAATTGGACTTCCGGACTATCGGGTAACTTTGCTGCGCTCCCTTGCAGAATCGCCAGGGCTTGTTGATACTCGCCGCGCTTGGACAAAATCCAGCCAAACGTGTCAGCTATTGCGGGATCGTTTCCCTGGAGGTCGCGGGCTTTGCGCGCCAGATCGTAAGCCTTGCCTAGATCATTCAGTCGATCGGCATAGAGGCAAGCAAGATTATTCAGAGCTGAAACTAAGTCAGGTTTCAACGAGAGAAGGTGCTCGTAAGCATCGCGTGCTTTAGCGAACTCGTTTGTCCGCTCGTGCAGGAGCGCGAGTGTCATAAGCGCTGATGCATCATTAGGATTTTTCGAAAGCTGGGTCTGCAATTGACTGAGCGCTTGGGGAAGCTTGTTGGTCACAAGATAAGTTTGGACCAGCAAATCGTATGCGCCGCCAAAATTTGGGTCGAGTTGGAGTGTCTTTTGGAGCTCTGTCTCGGCTGGACCCCATTTTTCTTCCGCTACCAGGATCTTCCCCTTGAAAAAATGGGCTGCTGGCGAATCAGGTGTCTTTTGGAAGTGACGATCTATCCTCTGCTGCGCAGCATCAAAATGCTTTTCCAGCAAGTCCAGTTCCACGAGCTGATCGACTGGCCACAAGTTATCTGGCGCGAGCTCGGCGGCTTTTTCAAATGCCTGGCGTGCTTCGTCATTTCTCTTGGCTTGACGTAAGGTCAGGCCTAATGCCATCTGCGCTTGTGGATCGCGCGGTGCAAGCTTTGCTTCCTCGCCGGTGACTACAGCGGCATCGTCAAAGCGATCAAGCGAGCCATATGCAGCGGCCAAGAGCAATGCCGCAGACCTTAACTCGGGAGACCTCTTCAGCAAACGCGTCATCGGTTCAATAACAGCTTCGCCATGGCCAGAACGAAGATTGATGTCGGCAAGAAGCAGTATGGCTTCGGCGTAGTTCGGGTTAATTGAGATGGCCTGATCCAACACTACCTTTGCCTGGTTCATGTTATTCTTTTTGAGATAAGCACGTGCCAGTTCGTACTTGATAAGAGGAGTGTCCGGATAGGTTTGGTCGAGCCTTTCTAAAACCTCGGTAGCTTTTTTCGTGTCGCCCTTTGCTAGCAGTACCTCGCTTTCCAGTCTGTGGCCATCTATGTATTGCGGCTCGCGGCTAAAAACATTTTCAAGAAGCGAGAGAGCCTCGTCATATTTACCTTCCTTAAAGGCAAGCTCGGCTAGCAAAGTCCAGCCTGGCAGATAGTCGGGTGCCTGTGTGGTCATCTCAGTCGAAATTCTTCTTGTTTCTGCGGTATCACCTGCCGCGGACATGAACGCTGCATATTTCAAGCGCTCCATGGAACGAACAGGCGCAAGCTCCGCTGCTTTTTTGAATTCTTCGCCGGCTTGTTTCTGGTCTTTCTTGAGCAGATAGAGATCTCCCAGCGCCATGTGCGCGGCGGAAGAATTAGGATTGACGGTAAGCGCTGGCCGCAGGGCTTTTTCTGCCGCAGCTAAGTCGCCACTGCTGAGAAACAGATTCGCCGAAGCGAGGTGAAAAGAAATGTCGTCCTTTTTAGGGTATTTCTCGAGATGTTGCTCCGCGGCCTGAATGTCTTCCTTGCTTCGCGCCGCTTCGGTCAAAGCGATAATCGCGTCTCCATTGTCTGGGGTCTGCTCCAGCACCTTAAGGGCTTGTTTGCTTGCATCGGCGAAGCGCCCTATGGCCAGATAACATCGGGTGAGCCGTATTCGATTTTGATCGTTCTTGGGAGCCAGCTCGTTCGCCTTCACAAGGAACGCAGCGGCACGCAGCGGTGATCCATCCTCCAGCCACATGGTTCCAATTCTTTCGAAGGCGAGCGCGTTTTGCGGGTCTAGCCGCACCACGTTGAGGTAGCTTACCTTTGCCTTGTCGTAATTGCCGGCTTTAAAATAAGAGTCCGCCTCCGCGAGAAACCGTGTCTTCTTGGCTTCCTTAGAGCAGGAGGCGATGAGTGCAGCCGCTAGAGTAAGCGTTACGATTCTAAATAACATTTTCGACGTTTGCATATGGAGGATGGCTTTAATGTAAGTTGATATTTGTAGCTGCGCGTTCCTTAGAAATACCCAGTTTTTCCATGAGTTCGTAAAGAGTCGGTCGACTGATGCCGAGCTCGGCAGCTGCGGAAGTGATTTTGCCAGAGTTCTTCTTAAGGGCCTGCTCAACCATTTCTCGTTCGACGTGCTCGCGTGCTTGTCGCAGAGTCGTTGCAGCCGAACACACCACTCCCCGATCCCGTTCTAACTCGAGGTCCTTTGCGGTCACTCGCGACCCACTGGTCATAATCACGCCCCTTTTCACCCGGTTTTGGAGTTCGCGGACATTTCCAGGCCACGAATAACAGCTCATCGCGCGCAACGCGTCCGGCGCGAAAACCATCCTGGTCCGGCCGTTTTGGCTGCCATACCTTTGCAGAAACTCGCGGGCCAGGAACACAATATCTTCCCCGCGTTCACGAAGCGGCAGAAGGCGAATCGTGACAACAGCAAGACGAAAATAGAGATCTTCGCGAAATTTCCCGTTATTGATCAGCCCTTTTAGATCGGCGTTGGTCGCGGCCACCAGCCTGGTATCGACTTGAAGCTCTTGTCTCCCGCCGACTCGTTGCAAGCGCTGTTCTTGAAGGAACCGGAGGAGTTTCACCTGAATAGCTGGCGGAAGCTCTCCAATCTCATCTAGAAAGAGGGTGCCGCCACTGGCTGTTTCCAATAGCCCTTTGCGTTGAATGTGAGCGCCGGTAAAAGAGCCTTTTTCGTGGCCGAACAACTCACTCTCTAAAAGGTTTTCAGGAATAGCATTACAGTTGATTGCGACAAAAGGACCGTCCTTGCGCGTGCTGCGGTGATGAATGGCTGCTGCGGCCATTTCTTTACCGGTGCCGCTTTCTCCCAGCAAGAGCACTGGAGCATTAGTCCCGGCCACCTTGCGAATGAAAGCAAAGACTGCTTGCATTTGTGGACTGGTGCCGAGCATGTTCTCAAAGACATCAGAGCGCTGGCTTTGTTGTAACTTGTGGTATTCCTTCTCGAGTTCCATCACGTGGATGCAGCGACGAATGAGCAGCCTCAGTTCTTCCATTTCCACAGGCTTGCACAAGAAGTCATAGGCGCCCGCGCCAACCGCCTGGATGGCGTTGTGTTTTTCCCCCTGCCCGGAAATAATGATGACCTTGGCCGTGTTATCGATTGCAAGTATGTCGGATAGCACGGCCAAGCCTTCGTCGCATTCATTGGGGCAAGGTGGTAGACCCAGATCAAGTAACGTTACCGCTGGAGAGTGAGCCTCAAAGCTTTCAACCGCTGCCTTGCGATCTTCGGCGAAGTGGACTTCGTAATCCTCGCCCAGGGCCCATTTCATCTGGGTCCGGATGGCTTCGTCGTCATCCACAATGAGCAATTTCGGTTTCATGCTGTTTGGCATTTGAGAGGCAGCATGACTCGGAACGTTGTGCCTACGCCGAGTTCGCTTTCTACGTGGATCTTCCCATAATGGGCTTCGACAATTGTCTTGGATTGAAACATACCAATGCCCAATCCTTTTTTCTTTGTGGAGCGGAACGGCCGGAAAAGAGAATTCTTGATAAACTGCTCACTCATTCCGCATCCGTTATCACTCACGGATAAGGCTACCCACTCTCCCTGGCGTGTCGTCTCCACCGTAATCCGGCCGTTCGTGCCGACCGCATCGCACGCGTTGAGAAGGAGGTTCGTACATACGCTTTGAAGTTGTTGTCCATCGGCCAATATCTTTGGGATCTGATCAAATTTGGTTACCAAATTGTTTTCCAGTGTCCCATTCAAGGTTGCGAGAGCTTCCGTGACAACGACATTGAGATCCAATTCTGCGGTCTTGAGACGCAATTCATGCCGCAGGGCGTTCATGCGGTTGATAAGATCATTGATCCGGCTGGCCGCGCTCCCGATTCCGCGGAATGCATCCTGCCGGAAAGCGGGATTGTCGAAGTGGGCCGGCAGATTCTGCAACATGAGGCCCAAGGTTGAGGCTGCATTCTTTAGGTCATGAATCAAGAATGCGGACATGGTTTGAAACGCCTCGAGCTCTTTCTTTTCCATGATCTCTTCTGTAAGTCTCAGCTTCAGGAGACTCGCCGCCACTTGCTCGCCGATGCATTTTAGCAAGTCCATCTCTTCCGCCGAGTAGCCGAGCCCCCTAACGCGGTCTGCGAGGACTATTACTCCGACCCAGCTCTCTCCACCGACCAGCGGAACACAAATGGGGCTGCCCCCAGTGCGGAATTGCCCACTGCTTCTCTCCATGAGCTCTCGTGCCCATTTTTCTTTTGCTCTACCGAGATCAAAGGGTCGTGACACTTTGATTAACTCACTTGAATTGAGCTCCTTCCCCGCGATCGAGCCGATCGAATCGTCGCTCGGCGCCTGCTCTGCATTAGAGGTTGAGCTCACTCGCATCAGGCGCTCTCCGTGCTCATCGAAGAGCCAGGTCGAGACAGAAAGCGCACCAAATGTCTCTGAAATCAACCGCGACGCGATCGTGGCAAGCGCAGTCTCATCGAGGGCAATCGAGAGACTTTGAGTGAATCGCGCCCAAATCTGACGGAAATCATGCTGCGGCCTTTTAAAGTGGCGACTGACGAAGAGCTGCAGACTTTGCCGAGCTCGGTCAGAAAGAAGCAGAACGGCTAGGATAGCCACCCCAAGGAGGACGACAAACGCTGCGATTGGAAAACTGGCAGCACCGCCAAAGCGGGCGACGATTTGAGCCAATACGCCAACAACAAAAAGATATGCCCCGGTCAGCAACACCGTGATCGAGGTATGTAAAACGGCGCGTGATGGATAGACATCAATTTCGCCAAATCCGCTTCGAACATAAGCAGCGGTGATCAGCGCGCATCCGATTAGAAGAGCAGTCGCTTCGACGCTGAGTTGACTCGGGCTGTAATCCGAGAAAAGCAGCGCCTGACTTCGGGTGTAAATGCAGGCGCCAAAGATCACCGCAAGCCCCAGAACCAGGAACTTGATTCGCCAGCGCATCGTTCCAACGGCGGCGCGGAAGGTCCGCTCGATATTCGTCAGAATTAACACCGTCGAAATGAGGATCAGAACGTTTAGAATCTTTGCGGGTTCATCAAGCTTGAGTCCCCATCCGTGAACGGGTTGCTCGTACGTGACGACGTAGAAAAAAGGACTGTAGAGGGCCGCCAACGACAACATTGGAACCAAAAAAGCGCCAAGAAGAAGCCACCGCGATTGGACGAGAAAATCGCGGTAGTTTGCCCTGGAATATGTCAGGCTAAACGTTAGCCAAATGCCAGGGAGAAATGATCTTGCCACCAGAGAAAGCGTTTGCCAAAAGGCCGCCCTCTCAGGAAGGAGCGTATCGTTTGCTATTGCCCCAAACAGGCTTTCCAAGGCAAAAGCCAGCATTCCAGCCGAGAAACACCAGGTCGCAAGCGAACGCTGCTTTCTACGGGCCGCAGTCGCCGCCAAAGCGGCGCTGAACATGGCGGCGGCCAACGCTAAAACGGCATTCGGATTCACAATTGGCTCCGAGCTGACATGATGAATCGCATTGCAGTTTCAGTTATGGCACGAGTTTCCGGCCGATCACTAAATCGAGGTCTCATTCGTTCAGCGAAACGCTCTCTGGGCGCGAGCCGTAGCGTCGGGTCTCTGAAGCGTTCTCCGGAAACCGGAGGACAAAGTTCTCGAAAACTTGCGTAAAAAATGAAACGGGGGCGAACCAGGCGCCCACCGGAAGAAAGGCAGAACCTTCGAGCCCGGTGCGATGCCTCAGCTTTATTCTACTGAGCGAGCCCGGATCTCGCCCTTGCGGAGCCACCACAACAGCAGCAAAAGCGGAATCAGCGAGAGGACGAAGAAGACAGGCCCGCCACGGGTGTGTATGGGACTGTGAATCATCTGCGGGCCTACATTCACGCAGAGGAGACCGATCACGAGTATGCGGAAGCCATTTCGTAAAATCCCGAGCGGGATGATGAATGCGAGAAGCACAATACGCCGCCACGAGGTCTTCAGGAATAAATTGGCGGCCAGGACACTGGTCATCAAAAGCACCCAGCTCGACCGAATGCCGCTGCATTCTTGTGCAACTTCGATGGTAATGTTCGGCAGTTGGAAAACGCGACCTGCCCGGAGAATAGGCGTGCCGCTGAGGTGAAAAAGGATATTTGCCACCTCCGCCGAGGCATATTTCGAAGCACTCTCCAGCGCATCTGCCATTGCATCAGGCATTGGAATCATGAAAATTAGGTAGGCTAGTGGAAAAGCTGCTGCTCGCATCCAGTCGCGCCCGAAAAAGAAAAAACCTCCCGCAGCAAGACAGCAAAGGAACGAGATGGTCAGAAGAACGAAGTAGTAATTGTCTGTAGGCGCCCGTCCAGCGAAGGCCAACCAGTGAGCGAACAGGAGAACGCCGAGACCGCCGGCCAGTGCCAAGATGCCGAGGGGAAGATCAGCGACGCGTTCTTTCGGCAGTTGATCCCGTCGAAGATAAAGGAGGTAGCCTGAAACAAAGGGAATTAGTAGGATGTGCGAGTGCAGCGAACTGTGGGCCGCATAATTTGCCAATCCGAGAAGGGGCCTGCCAAACGCAGCCAGCAGCAAAATGACAAAACAAGCGCCGCTCCCAAACCGCCACATGTTTCTGTGGTTCGATGCGCTGGATTCGGAGACGTTACGTCCCTGCGCGCGAACGATCGGGTCTCGAGCAGCAGCTCCATTTGGTGGATGCAGCATTGCCAATTGTGTTTCTGAGGTTCCGGGGGATCGGGGCGGCTTCGATCTTTGTTCGTAGAGCTACCTGTGGCTAAACTGTCTCGTCTGAAAGATTCTCAATAAGTGTAAGTCAAGCCAGCGGAATAGCTGTTTCGCGTGTAACCTGGTGTCCCTCCTAACGAGCTCTGAGAGGTATAGCTGTAGTTAGCATGCAGGGCAAGGCGCGTATTGATCGTGTAGCCCAAGCCAAGCGAAAGATCGAGAGTATCCTGCGACCCAGCGGAGCCGGTTCCGGATGAAGCCGAGCTTTGATTTTCATCGTGGTGAAAATAGACGGCGGTCGTAGAGCTGAGTCTGGAAGTCAGATTGTACGTCAGGACCAGGCCGGTTCGCAACGTCTTACGGACCGACGCGTTTGCCTCAGTCGGCGCTTCGAAGCCGTAGCTTGTCGTCCAGTTCAGCGAGTGGTTGCTCATAATGTACTCAAGCGAACCTTCGAAGTATGGGCTGGTCGAATCGCCGTCGTTCTTGAGAGAGCGCAATGAGGGCCCGCCACGCGCGTGAATGATTAAGTGCTCGGTCAAATGATGATCGATACCACCGAGAAGATAATGAGTATTGGAATCGTTCGGAGCGATATCGTAATCCGATATTAGGTATCGGTAGTCGCCGACAAGATTCGTACGGCTTGTCAGGCGAAATTGAACCGTCTCGCCGAACGTATTATCGACCCGGTCTGAAGTCATTCCAATCGATGCATCGGCGTACTTAACGCGCTCGAATGTGTAACTTGTTACCGTACTAACTCGCGGGAGCCATTGATAAGTGACCGAAAAAATATCGATTGTGTCGAAATGATCGGCGCGGACGTTCTCCGGGCCGACATCGGATTTGAAATCCGGCTCGGTTTCATAAGCGGCGTAAACGCTGGCGTAGAAGGATAGCCGTGTCGAGTGGTTATGCGTAATCGACAACGTTACGTTCCCGTTTTTATCGTCCGTTCCCAGATCCAAAAACTGTTCAAAGCGCCCGACACCAATCAAACTGACTATTGTTCGCTCGCCGGGGCGGGCATAAGTGAGGACCAAGTTTTCTCTCGTGAATAACGAGCTTCGACCGCTTGAGCTCGCGCTACCGGTGCCCCCGTTAACGTGGTCGTCGTACCCCATGTCCACGCCTGCGGTGAATCGAATTGGAACAGCTGGCAGCCAGCCGAGCCCGGCAGCTTCCGACGCGGCAGCAACGGCATCTTGACTCATCGCTTCGCGGACAGGAGCAAATAAGCAAGTGACGAGGACGAGCGCGAGCGCCAGCGAATTAGCGCGGTTACGGGCCCGGTGAATTCGACATGGCAAAATCATGTTTGCAAGTCGCGCCCTGCCCCGGCACGTCAAATCAAAACAAGCTGCGCGAGATGTAGATCACGTCTCCATCCTGGACATATTTTGGTAGTGTAGGCTGGCCGCGAATATTCGGTCGAAGATTAATTGTCTCCGTGCGCTGCACTCCGTTGATTATGCGAGTGAGATGAATATTGCTGAGGCTTCCATAATCACTCACTCCGCCCGATTGCATAATCGCCTGATACACAGTCGTCGGGCGATCAAACGTAACTTTGCCCGGATAAGTGACGAATCCCGATATGATCACGGTTGCCGAACTGTTCTCCAACGTGACCAGCACCTCGGGGTTATCGAGCTGATCTTCGTAGCGGCGGACAAGCTCTCTTTGGAGGTCGATGACCCGCTTACCGGCAGCGGTCACTTCCCCAAGAAACGGCAAACTTATCTTCCCGTCTCGGCGAATTTTTTGCGTTTGATCCAGATCGCTTTCTTCAGCAAACGAAAGCTTGAGCACATCTCCGGGAGAGAGCCTCACGGCTGTATAAGGACCTGGCGGATTCGGCAAGGGCGGTAGCGGGCTCTGGCAGCCATCCAATGTGAGCACGGCACAAACCAGAAAACCGAAAAGGAGAGAAGGAGAACGCCACACACGTTTGCGGTCAGCCGTATCAGTGCCAGGCAATCCTCGATCGTCGCACATCTGTTTCCTCTTTGGCGTCATGCAGCATTGTTTACTCTATGAAATTGCTGGTACGCAAGATAAAAGCGATGGGGGCGACGCTAAGACGTCACAGGGACTTGTGCTGGGTATTAGCCGGTCTTTTGAGGATCCTGCCGGAAATGCGACGAGCATCGGGAATTCCTTTGATCTGCGGCTTCTTTCGCTACGCTTTCCAAACTTTCTCCTGGCCAATTTCCACACCAGCCATCGCATTTCGAGTATCCACTATGCACCGCGCCCAATCACCAAGTTCGTGATAGTTCACTGACGAATGGTTCGTCGCGATAAGCACAAGATCGAACGCCGCTATCGTTGCACGGTTCCACTCGACGGATTTTTTTCCCGCAAATTGCGGGTGTTCTCGAGTTGGTTTAATCACCGGAACATATGGATCGTAATAGGCCACCTCTGCGCCTCGTTCTGCCAACAACTTCATCAACGCATAACTGGGCGACTCGCGCTCATCATCGACGTTCGGCTTATAGGCCAGACCCAGAATCAGAATCTTGGAGCCGTTGATGGCCTTGCATCGCGTGTTGAGCGCATCTGCGACCGCGCGCACAACATGCTCGGGCATGCGCGTATTGATCTCGCCGGCCAGCTCAATGAAACGCGTATGTTGACCATATTCGCGAGCCTTCCATGTGAGATAAAATGGATCGATGGGGATGCAATGCCCGCCAAGCCCAGGGCCGGGATAAAACGGCATGAAACCAAATGGCTTCGTCTTGGCGGCTTCGATGACCTCCCAGATGTCAATTCCCATGGCGCCGTACACGATTTTCAGCTCATTGACCAGCGCGATATTTACGCTGCGGAAAATGTTCTCCAGAAGCTTGCTCGCCTCAGCCACGCGACACGAAGAGACGGGCACCACTTTGTCGATCGTTTTACCATAAAGCATCATGGCCCGTTGAAGGCACGCAGGAGTATAACCGCCCACCACCTTCGGAATTAGTTTCACCTTACTCTGTTCGTTGGCCGGATCCTCGCGTTCCGGTGAAAAAGCCAGGTGAAAATCTACGCCGGCTTGCATATTCGAGCCTTGTTCTAAGACAGCCCGCAAATCCTCATCTGTTGTGCCGGGATAGGTTGTCGATTCGAGTACTACCAAAGCCCCGTTGGAGAGATGCGGCGCTATGGTCCGGCCCGTTTCGAGAATAAACGAGATATCGGGCTCCCGGTTTTTACTAAGAGGGGTCGGCACGCAAATAATCACCGCTTCAACTTCCCTCACTCGGTTGAAGTCGGTGGATGCGCTGAGCTTACATTGTTTTACGACTTCCTCGATTGCCTCTGACCCAATATGCTTGATGTAACTGCGCCCCTGATTGATGGAATCGACCTTCGCAGCGTCGATGTCGAGCCCAAGAACCGTGACATTCGCACGCGCAAACTGGATTGCCAGGGGCAATCCTACATAACCCAGGCCGACTACAGCGATTTTCATCTTGGGTGGTGAGAAATTGACGGTAAGAGAGACTGAGTCAGAACTTGACTAGGGTGGCGCTCAAGACGCTGCAGCGATGAGTGGGCAATCGCAATGAGATCGAGTTGTGTAGGACGTAGCGAGGCCGGGCGCATTGGATTTGCCATGATTGACGGTGAGAGATCATTGCCGAGCCAGCGTCACCTCCGGAACTTGATTCGCAACGAAGCGGCCGATTTCAAGTGAGGCCGTCGCTGCCGGCGAGGGGGCATTGCACACGTGAATGGAATTTTTTCCCTTCACGATCAGGAAATCGTCCACCAATTTTCCATCAGGCATCAACGCTTGCGCCCGCACTCCGGAATGCGTCGGAACCAAGTCATCTTCAGTTATTTCGGGGATGAGTTGTTGAAGGCTCTTGACGAACGCACGTTTGCTCACAGAACGCAACATCTCCATGATCCCATCTCGGTAATACCTCCGCGCCAGATTCCAAAAACCCGAGAACGTAAGGGTTTCAAACAAGTCGGCACAGTTGATGTCCGTCCTGCTATAGCCCTCGCGCTTGAAGGCGAGCACGGCATTGGGCCCGGCGTGCACGGAGTCATCAATCATGCGCGTAAAATGAACACCTAGAAACGGAAATTCGGGATTGGGCACTGGATAAACTAAACTCTTTACGAGATGCCGCCTTTCAGGGACCAATTGGTAGTACTCGCCCCGGAACGGGACAATTTTCGCGGCCGGATCGAGGCCACTGTAGCGAGCCACGCGATCGCTAAACAGACCTGCACAGTTAATGATGAATCCGGCCTCAAAGTCTCCGTGAGGCGTTTCGATGATTTGAATCCCATTCAGCCTGCGCAAGCGCTCGACCCGAATGCCGGTTCGCACAGTTCCGCCGTTTGATTTAACCAGTTCAACATATTTCGCAGAAACCTCGCGGTAGTTGACGATTGCCGTAGAGCGAACGTTGACGCCGGCGAGGCAGCGCACATGCGGCTCAGTTTCCTGGACTTGTTCAGGCGAGAGCCGTGTAACAGCAAGCCGGTGATCGAGGCCGCGTTGAAACAGGCTCTCCAGGAGCGGAAGTTCCGACGGTTTGCTGGCAACGATCACTTTTCCGCAGACTGCATGTTTGATGCCGTGCTCGCTGCAAAATTCAACCATTGAGCGGTTACCTTCCCGCGCGAACCTGGCTTTCAGACTTCCTGGCTTGTAATAGATGCCGGAATGGATCACGCCGCTATTTCGGCCAGTTTGGTGCTGCGCAAGATCCTGCTCCTTTTCCAAGACGAGAATCCTCGCCTTGGGATACTTGTTACCCACAGCCATCGCCGTTGCCAGTCCTACGATGCCTCCGCCGATGACTGCATACTCATGCATGGATAGAAGTCGGCGCGGCGAATTTACCGAGGCCCGCCACTCGGTTCAGTTCAAGGTTCCGAGCAGCATTTTCCGGCAGCAAAAAGCCTCCGCGTAACGAGCCGGTGAGGCAGCCTCGGTGGCTCGCAGCCGCATCAGACCGTAAAACAATTCCTCGGAGAACCACTGCTTATTCTGTTGCGTGTTAAAGTACCGAATCAGGCTCTTCACTTTCTTGCGCGCCTGGGCGTCGCTCAAAGGCACGAAAAAATTAGGTGAGCGCAGATCGGCGTCGTATTTGGGGATCTCGTATTCGAGGATGAAGTGATTGCGAAAAGTGTTCCACGTTAACTCGCACACCAAACGGTGGTCTTGGTGAAGATCGTGCCGGCAATGCGTAAGGATTACGTCGGGCGTGAAGCCTTGCTTGAGTTCCTCGAAGCATTCTTTGACCGGCGGACCGAGGTAGGGAAGGAATCCATCTCGAAAGGATTTCACGACAATCGTTTTGTGCCGTGCACCCCGCAAGAAGACGTTCGCGCTGCGCCTGGCTTCTTTGGCTCGCGTCGGATTGGAACACAGCACGAGCCAGTAGAATTCGATGCTCTTCGACTGCTCAATCATCCGCAGCACTGTGCCACCGCAGCCGATCTCAATGTCGTCGCTGTGCGCCCCCAGGCATAGCACCCGCTTAAAGCGATTCAGATTGCACGAGATCATTTGTTGATTTCGTGCTGACGATTCCACACTGCCC
>Ga0209234_1000361_pt1 | contig 15348 bp, 13 predicted proteins | sample GraSoi013_1_20cm_2_FD_185816 | JGI IMG/M metagenome (GOLD analysis project Ga0209234, IMG submission 185816) | Grasslands soil microbial communities from the Angelo Coastal Reserve, California, USA - Sample 08_20_2013_1_20cm (SPAdes) (version 2) | ecosystem: Environmental > Terrestrial > Soil >... | reverse complement strand
CCTACGGCCTGTGGCAGTTCTTCCAGCGACTGGGTACGGCCGAGCTCGCCACTGACGCGCACGGCACGTGTCCTGATTGCGGCGCCGGGCAGGCGCTCGAGCTCGCGCCGCGCTGGCGCGCGCCGCAGCCCGTGACGTGCCGGCAGTGTCATCGGGGGTTGAGGCTCTCGCTTCCCGCCTAGAGCCCTCACAACGCCGACGGGCCGCCCAGCGGGGCGGCCCGTGAACAACAAACCCGACGCTCACGCGGTCGGGTTATTTCTTGTTCACCACCTGCTTCAACTGCTTGCCGGCACGGAACGCTGGGGCGATCGACGCCTTGATCTGAATTACCCCGCCCGTCTTGGGATTGCGGCCCATGCGCGCCGCGCGCTTGCGGGCTTCGAAGTTTCCGAAGCCGGTGATCTGGACCTTTGCGCCCTTCTTCAGCTCTCCGGCGATGATCCCTTTATCGTCGAACAGGGCCTCGATCGCCCGGCCGGCGTCGGCCTTGGACATCTTGGTTCGCATGGCCAGTGCCGCGGTCAGCTCGGCTTTGTTCACGGCGTCTCCTTGTGAGGGTCTAGGGCAGTGAAAACCCTTGGAATTCCGCCTGTTTCGCGGGGTAGCACGAGAAAACCCGCATAAAACCGCCACAATATGGGGGTATCCCCCGGAAATCCGCAAGATTGCGGCACTTCCTTGACCGATCCCCACCCCCAAACTACCCTTTCACCCCCATGTTCCACGGCACCCGCCCCGGCTGGATCGAGGTCATCGCCGGCGTGATGTTCTCCGGCAAGAGCGAAGAGTTGGTCCGTCGGGTTCGACGAGCGGTCATTGCCAAAAAGCGCGTCCAGGTCTTCAAGTCGCACCTGGACGCCCGCTACGCCGGGTTGTACTCGGTGAGCACTCACGACGGCGGCACGGTCGAGGCCGAGCCGGTGGATTGCTCCGAGGGCGTGATCCGCGCGGTGCGATCCGACACCGAGGTGGTCGCCGTGGACGAAGTGCAGTTCCTGGACGACGGGATCGTCGTCGCCGCCAACGATCTCGCCGACCGCGGCGTGCGGCTCATGCTGGCGGGGATCGACATGGATTTCCGCGGGTTGCCGTTCGGTCCGATGCCCACCTTGCTCGCGGTCGCCGAAATCGTCGACAAGCTCCAAGCTATCTGCGTGGTGTGCGGCGGCCCGGCGAGCCGCAACCAGCGTCTCGTGAACGGACGGCCTGCCCTCTGGGAAAGCCCGACGATCATGGTGGGGGGCCGGGAGTCGTACGAGGCGAGGTGCCGGCATTGTCATAAAGTCCCGAAAGCCGATGAAGAGCAGACTGCGCTGCTGTAACTGCCGAGATGCGGGATGCGGGATGCGGGATGGGTGGTTCCGGCGCCGCCTCGCATCCCGCATCCCGCATCCCGCATCCCGCTGATGTTGAACGTCGCCCTGACCGGCAACATCGCCGCCGGCAAGTCCACCGTCGTCGATCTGTTCCGCCGCTGGGGGGCGACGATCATCGACGCGGACGTGCTCGTGCGCGAGGCCCAGGCGCCCGGCGGCGAAGTCCTGGCCGCGATCGCCGGCCGCTTCGGCGCGGACGTCCTGGCGTCCGACGGGACGCTCGACCGGGCGGCGCTGCGGGGCAAAGTGATGGGCGACCAGGCGGCGCTGGACGCGCTCAATCAGATCGTCCACCCTGCCGTGCGTCGTCGCCGCGAAGAGCTCCTGCGCGCGGCCCGGGAGGGCGGCGACCTGCTCGTCGTGAACGACATCCCGCTGCTCTTCGAGGCGCTCGACCCGGCTCAGTTCGATGCCGTGGTCCTGGTGGATGCGGGCGTGGCGCTGCGGCGCACCCGTCTGCGCGCCATGCGCGGGCTCTCGAACGACGAGGCCGACCGGATGATCGCGGCGCAGATGCCCGCCGAGCGCAAGCGGGCGAAGAGCGACTTGGTGATCGAGAACGAGGGCTCGCTGGAGCAGCTCGAGCGACAAGCCCGCGCGGCGTTCGACGAGCTGCGCCACCGCGCGGCGGTGGCGGCCTTGGGAGGGCGACCCGCGCGCGTGCTGCTGCTCGCCGCGGCGGGGGCGCGCGAACAGCCGACACTCAACCCGATCGCCGCCCGCTACGCGGACGCGGGACTCGCGGTCCGCCGCGTGACGGGTGACGCGGCCGCGATCGAGCGGGCGCTGGGCCAGCCCGCGACGCCCGACGCCATCGTCGCGACCGCGGCGGCCGCAGCGGCGGCCGAGCAGGCGTGGGCGGACGCGGGCCGTCCGGGCGTGCTGACGTCCCTCTCGGCGGACCCCGACCCCATCGCGGTGCGGCTCGATCTCCGGCCCTGGGGCGCCGGGCGGGTGCTCCTGGTCGAGCCCGGTGCGGCAGGCCTGGCGCCCCGGTCCGATCTGTTTCCATCTGCCAACCCGTTGCCTTGACAGAGGTTCGGTGCCCCGGTAACCTTCGCCGCGACCTCTCACGCCCGCGGAGCCCGACCCTGCATGGCGAACATTCCGGCCGATCTGCGCTACACCAAAGAGCATGAATACGTGAAGCAGACCGGCGCCGACGCCATCGTGCAGATCGGCATCACCGACTACGCGCAGGGCGAGCTCGGTGACGTGGTGTTCGTGGACCTGCCCAAGGTCGGCGCCGTCTTTGCGCGCGGCGACGTGTTCGGCACGATCGAGGCCGTGAAGGCCGTGTCGGAGCTGTACGCGCCCCTCGCGGGGACGGTGACCGAGGTGAACAAGGCGCTCGAGGGCGACCCGGCGCTGGTGAATCGCGATCCCTATGGCGCGGGCTGGATGATCAAGCTGCGGGCCAAGAATAGCGCGGAGCTCGACCAGCTATTGACCAGTGAGGCGTACAAGAAGCAGATCGGGCAATAGCGTCGTCAGGCATGCTCACACTCACGTTCCACGGCCACGCCTGCTTCACGCTCGAAGCCGACGGTCGCCGAGTGATCATCGACCCGTTTCTCACGGGCAATCCCGCGACCGACATCCCGCTCGCGCGGCTCCCGAAGATCGACGCGGTGCTGTTGTCGCACGGTCACGGAGACCACCTGGGAGACGCGATCCCGATCGCCCGGCGCGACGGCGCGACGATCATCGCCACAGCGGAGCTGGCCCGGTTTTGCGGAGAGCGCGGGGCCACCGTGCATGCCATGCACATCGGCGGCGCCCGGGAGTTCTCCTTCGGTCGGGTCAAGCTCGTTCCCGCGTTCCACGGAGGGGCCGTGGAGGGCGACGCGACGGGCCAGTTCACGACCAACCCCTGCGGGGTGGTCGTCACGATGGGTGGGCGCAACGTGTATCACTGCGGGGACACGGGCCTCACCATGGAGATGCAGCTGCTCGCCGGGCGCGTGGACGCGATGCTCGTCCCGATCGGCGACAACTACACGATGGGCGTCGAAGACGCGGTACGCGCCGTGGAGTTCGTGCAGCCCCGCGCGGTGATTCCGATGCATTACAATACATGGGACGTGATCAAGGCCGATCCGGAGCAGTTCAAGCGCCAGGTGGGCGGCCGCGCCCGCGTCGTGGTGCTGGCGCCGGGTGAGGCTCACACCCTTTCCTGACGAGGTCAGGCGACTCCGCTTATGGTGACGGTCCGCGCTTCCCTCGCCCCAGCCGATCGCTTCGTGACCCGCCACATCGGGCCGAGTCCCGACGAGACGCGGGGCATGCTGGCGACGTTGGGATACGACTCGCTCGACGCCTTCATCGACGCCGTAATCCCGGAAGACATCCGGTTGCGCCGCCCGCTGGCGCTGCCGCCGGGGCGGACCGAGCGCGAAGTGCTGCAGGCGCTGCGCGGTCTCGCCGCTCAGAATCAGCTGTATCGCTCCTACATCGGGATGGGCTATCACCACTCCTTCACGCCCCAGGTCATCCAGCGCAACATCGTCGAGAACCCGGGCTGGTACACGGCGTACACGCCGTACCAGCCGGAGATCGCGCAGGGTCGGCTCGAGGCCCTGCTCAACTTCCAGACGATGGTCGCCGACCTCACCGCCCTGCCGATCGCCAACGCCTCCCTGCTCGATGAAGCCACCGCGGCCGCCGAGGCGATGAACCTGACCGAAGCGGTCGCGAAGGTGCCCCCCGGCACCACGCCGATGTTCATGATTGCGGAGGGATGCCACCCGCAGACGATCGCGGTCGTGCGCACCCGGGCGGAGGCGCGCGGCGTGCAGACCGTCATCGCGGATCCCGCGGGTTTCGAGTTCCGCCCCGGCGTAATCGGCGCGCTGCTGCAGTATCCCACGACCGAGGGGAAGATCGAGGATTACCGCGCGTTCTGCGACAAGGCGCATGCCGCGGGGGCGCTCGTGACGGTCGCGACCGACCTGCTGGCCCTCACCGTGCTGGTGCCGCCGGGGGAGTGGGGCGCGGACATCGCCGTGGGGAACTCGCAACGGTTCGGCGTACCGATGGGCTACGGCGGCCCGCACGCGGCGTTCTTCGCGACGCGGGAGGCCCATCGGCGCCACGTGCCCGGCCGCATCATCGGCGTATCGCGCGATGCCGCCGGCCGTCCCGCGCTCCGCATGGCGCTGCAGACGCGCGAGCAGCACATCCGGCGCGAGAAGGCCACGAGCAACATCTGCACCGCGCAGGTGCTCCTCGCCGTGATGGCGAGCATGTACGCCGTGTATCACGGGCCCGAAGGGCTGCGCCGCATCGCCGAGCGCGTGCACACCCTCGCCGTCCTGCTCGCGCAGGCGGTGACCCGGCTCGGCTACCGCGTCGTGCATGCGTCGTTCTTCGACACGCTGTGCGTGGAAGTGGAGTCCTGGGTCCTGCCGCGCCTGCTCGACGCCGCCCGGGCGCGCCGCATCAACCTGCGGGTCATCTCCCCCACCCGGATCGGCATCTCGCTCGACGAGGCCACGGCGCTGGGCGACCTCGCCGACCTCGTCACGGCGTTCTCGCTCAACGAGGTGCTGCCCTTCATGGTGGAAGACCTCGGCGCGAAAGCCGACCCCTCAATCCCCGAGTCGCTGCACCGCACGTCGTCCTACCTGACGCACCCGGTGTTCCACCGCTACCGCTCCGAGACGGAGATGCTGCGCTACATCAAGCGGCTCGAAGCGCGCGACCTGTCGCTCACGTCGGCCATGATCCCGCTCGGCTCGTGCACGATGAAGCTCAACGGCACCACCGAGATGGTCCCGCTGTCGTGGCGCGAGTTCAATCGGCTGCACCCGTTCGCGCCGCGGGAACAGGCCACCGGCTACCGCACGCTGTTCCGCCAGCTCGAGGATATGCTGGCGGAGATCACGGGCTTCCCGAAAGTCTCGCTGCAGCCGAACTCGGGGGCGCAGGGCGAGTTCACCGGACTGCTCGTGATCAGGGCCTATCACCGCTCTCGGGGTGAAGGGCACCGGACGACCTGTTTGATTCCGACATCGGCGCATGGGACGAACCCCGCGAGCGCCGTCATGGCCGGGCTGCGCGTCGTGCCGGTGCAGGCGGACGCCAGCGGCAACATCGACCTCGGGGACCTGCGTGCCAAGGCGGCCGAGCACAAGGACACGCTCGCGGCGCTCATGATCACGTACCCGTCCACCCACGGCGTCTTCGAGGCCTCCATCCGGCAGGCGTGCGACATCATTCACGCGCACGGCGGGCAGGTGTACATGGACGGCGCGAACATGAACGCGCAGGTGGGCCTGGTCCGCCCCGCCGACATAGGCGCCGACGTGTGCCACCTGAACCTGCATAAGACGTTCTGCATCCCGCATGGCGGCGGTGGGCCGGGGATGGGGCCCATCTGTGTGGCGGCGCACCTCGGGCCCTTCCTGCCGGACCACCCGGTGGTGCCGCTGCGCCAGCAGCAGCCGTGCGGGACGGTGTCGGCGGCGCCGTGGGGGAGCGCGTGGATCCTGCCGATCTCCTGGGCCTACGTTGCGTTGATGGGGCGCGAAGGGCTCGTGGAGGCAACGAAGATGGCGATCCTCAACGCCAACTACGTGGCGCGCCGGCTCGCCGCGCACTACCCGCTCCTCTTTACGGGGCAAAACGGCCTGATCGCGCACGAGTGCATCATCGATTGCCGGCCCTTCAAGGCCTCCGCCGGCATCGAGGTGGAGGACATCGCGAAGCGCATCATCGATTACGGCTTCCATCCACCGACGGTCTCGTTCCCGGTCGCCGGCACCTTGATGATCGAGCCCACCGAGAGCGAGTCGAAGGAAGAGCTGGATCGTTTCTGCGACGCGCTGATCTCGATCCGCCAGGAGATCCGCGAGGTGGAGGACGGGACGCAGCCCCGCGGCAACAACCTGCTCGCGAATGCGCCGCACACCCTGGAAGACGTCATCGCCGACACGTGGGATCGGCCGTATGCGCGCGAGCGCGCCGCCTTCCCCGCGGTGTGGACGCGGTCGCACAAGGTGTGGCCGTCGGTGAGCCGCGTGGACGGCGCGTACGGCGATCGGAACCTGGTGTGCGTGTGCCCGCCGATGGAGGCCTATGCGCTCGCCGCTGATTGAGGCGGCATGCGCCTGCCAACTCTCCCTCGACGCTGCGGGCCGCTCCGGCGCCGAAAACATGGCGATCGACGCGGCGCTGCTCGACCGCGCCAACGGCGAAGGCCTGAGCTTCTTGCGGCTCTACCGCTTCGACCCGCCGTGTCTGTCGCTGGGCCGCAACGAGCCCGCGGCCCGCTACGATCACACGGAGATCGCGCGGCGTGGGCTCGACGTGGTGCGGCGACCGACAGGTGGTCGCGCCGTGTGGCACGAGCACGAGGTGACCTACGCGGTAGCCGCGCCCGTGGCGGCGTTCGGCTCGTTACGTCACGCGTACCACACCATCCACGAACGCATCGCTGCAGCCCTCCGGTCCCTCGGTGCCGATGCCACGCTGGCCCCCCACCAACCTCCACCAGCCTCGCGAGTCGACCAGCCTACGTCTTGCTTCGCGACCCCGGTAGGCGGCGAGGTACTCGTCGCCGGTCGCAAGCTGGTGGGCTCGGCGCAGGTCCGGAAAGGAAACGCATTCTTGCAGCATGGGTCCATTCTGCTCGACGGCTCGCAGGAGATCGTCGCAGCCGTAAGCCGCAAGCCACAAGTCGCAAGGACGGTAACCACGCTTTCCGCGGAATTGGGACGACGCGTGACGTGGGACGAGGTAGTCGAGGCGGTCGTGCAGGCGTGGCGTGACGAAGGCACCTCCCCCAACCTTCACCAACCACCCCCAACCTCCACAACCTTGCATTTCGACCTGGCGCCGCTAGGCATCGCGGTGAAATCTTAGGCGCCATGCCAACCACCCGCCCACGTGCCGGCCTGACCTTCGCCGCGCTCGCCGGCCTCACCCTGGTCGCCGGGTGTGAGCGCCCGGTCGGTTGCACCGGCGAATACTGCGGCACCATGGTCATCGCGTCCGGCGGGGAGCCGGATATCCTGCTCCCGCCCGTCAGCGAGTTCTCGATCACGCGGGATGTGACCGATCAGCTGTTTCTCAAGCTCGCCGACCTGGGGGCGTCGGGAAACACGATCGGCGACGAGGACTTCCAGCCACAGCTGGCTCAGCGGTGGGAGTGGGACACCCCGACGACGCTGGTGTTTCATCTCGACCCGCGAGCCCGCTGGCAGGACGGCCCGGCGGTGACGGCGGCGGACGTGGCATTCACGTACGACGCGTACACGGACACGCTCGTCAACTCGTCGTTCCGCTCCTCGCTGCGCCATATCGCCGCGGTCACCACGCGCGACTCGCTGACCGTGGTGTTTCGGTTCCGGCAGCGCTACCCCGAGATGTTCTACGATGCCGTGTACCACCTGCGCATCCTGCCCGCGCACCTCCTGCGGGAGGTCCCGCGCGATCAGTGGCGCAGCGTCGCGTTCGGGCGGGCGCCGGTGGGCGACGGGCCGTACCGCTTCGTCGCCTGGAAGGCCGGTGAAAGCATCGAGCTCGCCGCAGACTCGACCTTCTTCCTCGGCCGTCCCCACCTCCGGCGCGTGATCTGGCGCTTCACACCGGACCAGCAGGGGGCGGTGACCCAGCTCATCACGGGCGACGCGGATGCCGTCGAGGTGCTGGTCACGCCCGACAACGTGCAGCGCGCACGCGCCGACACCGCGCTCGCGACCTATCCCTACAAAGGGTCGGCATACGGCTATGTGGGATTCAACCTGGCCGCGCCCGGCGACTCCACCAAACCGCATCCGCTGTTCGGCGACCGCGACCTGCGGCGAGCGCTCGTCATGGCCACGGACCGCGAGCGGGTGCTGCGCAATGTGTTCGGCGACCTCGCCAAGGTTCCACCGGGCCCGTTGTCGCAGGTATGGTGGATCTGGGACCCGGAGATTCGTGAGTTGCCCTACGACAGCGGCCAGGCGGCCCGGCTCCTCACCAGGACCGGTTGGACAGACTCGGACGGCGACGGCATCCGCGACAAGGGCGGTCGACCGCTCGCCTTCCGGCTGCTGCTCCCGACGACGAGCGCCGTCCGCCGCCAGTACGCGCGGCTGTTGCAGGAGCAGTTCCGGATCGCCGGGGTGGACGTCCAGCTCGACGAGGTCGACTTCAGCCTGTACAACGAGCGCGCCCGCGCCGGCCGATTCGACGCCCTGCTCAACGTGTGGAACACGGACCCGACGCCCTCGTCGGGCTTTCCCCAGACGTGGACGCCGGCGGGGTTCGGACGCTCCAACTACGGCCGGTACGACAACCCGGAGGTGGACCGGCTGGTGGACCAGGCGGTGGCGTCGGCCGCGAACCGCGACCAGGCCCGCCGCGCCTGGCGGGCGGCCGTCGAGACCCTGAACCGGGACGCGCCCGGGATTTTCCTCTTCGCCACCTCGAACGTCGCGGCCGTCCACAAGCGAATCGCGGACGTGACCATCCGCCCCGATTCCTGGCTCGCCCTGCTCCGCACGTGGCGCATTCCCGCTGACCGACTGACGGATCGAGACCGCGTGGAGCGCTAGGTGGCGGCGTGGCTGGTGCGGCGGCTGGTCGCGTCGATGGCCATCGTGTTCGCGGTCGTCACCATCACGTTCTTCGTCGTTCACCTCGCTCAAGGCACCCCGTGCGGCGGGGAACGACCGCTGCCACCCGATGTGTGCGAGCGGGAACGCGCAGTGTTCGGGTACGACAAGCCACTGCAAGTGCAGTACGTGAAATACCTGGCCGCCCTGCTCCACGGGAAGATGGGCTACTCTTTCGGGCTGCACCGGCCGGTTGCCGATGCGCTGGCCGACGCGATCCCCAACACCTTCACGCTCGCGCTCGCCGCCCTGCTCATCGACTTCGCGCTCGGCCTCGCGCTCGGGATCTATCAGGCCGTGCGGGCGGGCCGGTTCGGCGACGTGGCGGTCGGCAACGTCGCGCTGCTCGTCAACTCCATGCCGGTGTTCTGGCTGGGGCTGGTCCTGCTGCTCGTCTTCGCGCAGTGGCTCCGCTGGTTCCCCGCGGGCGGGATCACCAATCCCATCCTGTGTCCCCGGCTCGATTCGCCGTACTGCCTGCTCGATTTCCTCTGGCACCTCACACTCCCCGCCCTCACGCTCGGGCTGGTGGGCGCGGCGAGCACGGCGCGCTACCAGCGCGCGGCGATGCTCGAGGTCGTCCGCCAGGACTACGTGCGGACGGCGCGCGCCAAAGGCCTGCGGGAACGGCGGGTGCTGCTCGTGCACGCACTCCGGAATGCGCTGCTCCCGATCATCACGCTGTTCGGGTTGGCCTTTCCGTTTCTGTTCACGGGGGCGGTCCTGATCGAGACGGTGTTCGCGTGGCCCGGGATGGGCCGGCTGGCCGTGAATGCGATCTTCCAGCGCGACTACCCCGTGGTGACCGGCGCGGCCCTGCTCACGAGCGCGATGGTGGTGCTGGGCAACCTGATCGCCGATGCGCTGTATGCCGTGGCCGACCCACGGATCCGGGTGCGGCGAGGAGAAGGAGGCCCCTGAATATCTGGAACTGGCTCGCGGTGGGCGGGGCCGCGGTGCTGGCGCTCGCCGTCGTCGCGGCGCTGCGACGACGCGTGCGAGCGACCGCGCCGGGGCGGCGGTTCTTCCGCCACCCGACGGCGGGGCCCGGCGTGTTCGTGCTCACCTTCTTTGTGACCATCGCCATCGCCGCACCTGTCATGGCACCGTACCCACCGTACTACCAGATCGATATCGAACACCCCAACCACCCGCCCTCCGCGCAGTTTCTCCTCGGCACCGACCCGCTCAGTCGCGACGTGTGGAGCCGGGTCGTGTACGGCGCACGCGTGTCGCTCGGCATCGGGGCCGTGGCGATGCTCGTGGCCGCCACCGTCGGCACCGCGGTAGGTGCCGTCGCGGGCTATTTCCGGCGCTGGGTGGACACCACACTCATGCGGCTCGTCGACGTGGGCCTCGCCATGCCGCGCATTTTCGTCTTGCTGATGGCCGTGGCGCTGTGGGAGCACATCGCACTCTGGGTCCTGGTGCTCCTGATCGGACTCACCGGTTGGTTCGGGACCAGCCGGCTGGTGCGCGCGGAAGTGCTCAGTCTGCGCGAGCGCGAGTTCGTGGCCGCGGCGCGGGCGCTGGGCGCGGGTGCCGGGCGCGTTATCTTTCGTCACGTCCTTCCCAACGCGGCGGCCCCGATCATCGTCTCCGCGGCCCTCGGCATCGGCCACATGATGCTGCTCGAGGCCGGGCTTTCGTTCCTCGGGATGGGCGTCCCCTCCCCGACGCCCAGCTGGGGCAACATGATCGCCGACGGCTGGCACAAGATGGCCGTCGCCTGGTGGTCGGCGACGTTTCCCGGACTGGCGATCTCGCTCGTGGTGATGGCGCTGAACGCGGTGGGCGACGCGCTGCGCGACGCGCTCGATCCCCGCAGGGAGGCGGTGTGACCGAGCCCCTGCTCCGCGTGCGTGACCTCAAGACCTACTTCGTCACCGAGCAGGGCAGCGGCACGGCGCGCGCGGTGGACGGCGTCTCCTTCGAGGTGCAACCGGGTGAGACGCTCGGCATCGTGGGCGAGTCGGGGTGCGGCAAGACCGTCACGTCGCTCTCCATTCTCCGCCTCATCCCCGAGCCTCCCGGTCACATCCGCCCCGGCAGCTTCATCGAGTTCGAAGGGCGCAACCTGCTCACCCTCGAGCCCCGTGACCTGCGCGCCATCCGTGGCAACCAGATCGCGATGATCTTCCAGGAGCCGATGACGTCGCTCAATCCGGTGTTCACGGTGGGCGATCAGATCGCCGAGGCGGCTATCGTGCACCAGCGCCTGTCGCGCCGGGCCGCGCGGACCCGCGCCATCGAGATGCTCAGGCTCGTCGGGATCCCCGACCCCGAGGAACGGGTGGATCACTACCCCCATCAGATGAGCGGGGGCATGCGCCAGCGCGTCATGATCGCGATGGCTCTCGTGTGCCACCCCAAGCTGCTCATCGCCGACGAGCCCACCACCGCGCTCGACGTCACGATCCAGGCGCAAATCCTCGAGCTGCTCGACCGGCTGCAGGCGGAGCTCGGCATGGCGGTCATGCTGATCACCCACGATCTCGGAGTGGTGGCGGGAAGCGCCGACCGCGTCGTGGTGATGTACGCCGGTCAGGTAGTGGAGCAAGCGCCGACCGCGGCGCTGTTCGCGCGCCCGCTGCACCCGTACACGGAAGGGCTCCTCGCCTCCGTGCCGCGGCTCGACGCCCCGCCCGCCCGCGAGCACGGCCGGCTGCACGGCATTCCGGGCCAGGTGCCCGCCGCGACGGCTTGGCCCGAGGGGTGCCGGTTCCACCCCCGTTGCCCGTACGCCTGGGACCGTTGTCGCGCGGAAGCACCGCCCCTGCTCGACGCGGGCGGCGGGGCAGAGCCCGGGACCCACACCGTGCGCTGCTGGCTGCTCACCGACCCGCGGCGTCGGACGCCGCACCCGTGACGCCGGCGCTCGTGGACGTGCGGGGACTCGTCAAGCACTTCCCGGGCGAGCGCAGGCTGCTCGGGCTCGGCCCCCCGCGTGCCGTCGTGCGCGCGGTGGACGACGTGTCGTTCGCGATCGCACCCGGACAAACGCTGGGGCTCGTGGGCGAATCGGGCTGCGGCAAGTCCACCGTGGGGCGGGCGATCCTCCGATTGATCGAGCCCGACGCCGGGCGCGTCACGATCGACGGTCAAGACGTGGTCACGCTCGGGGCACGCGCGCTGCGCGCGCTGCGGCGCCGCATGCAGATCGTGTTTCAGGACCCGTACGGCTCGCTCAACCCGCGCATGACGGTGCACCAGATGCTCGCCGAGCCGCTGGCGATCCATCGGATCGCGAGCGGGGCCGATGCCGAGCGGCGCATCGCGGCCTTGCTCGAGGAAGTGGGCCTCGATCCCAGCTTCGCGCAGAGCTATCCGCACGAGCTCTCGGGCGGCCAGCGGCAGCGCGTGGGGATCGCCCGCGCCCTCTCGGTCGAGCCAAACTTCCTCGTGCTCGACGAGCCGGTGAGCGCGCTCGACGTGTCGGTCCAGGCACAGGTGCTGAACCTGCTCGCCGACCTGCAGCAGCGCCGCCGGCTCACCTACCTGTTCATCGCACACGATCTCGCGGTCGTGAAGCACATCGCGGATCAGGTGGCGGTCATGTACCTCGGCAAAATCGTGGAGCGCGCGCCCGCACCCACCCTATACGGCGGCCCCCGCCATCCCTACACCACGTCGCTGCTCTCCGCCGTGCCGGTGCCGGACCCCAAGGCGCAGCGCCAGCGCATCGTGCTGGCGGGCGAGGTTCCGTCCCCTGCGCACCCGCCGCCCGGTTGCCCTTTCCACCCACGCTGCCCGCACCCCAAGAAGGACGCGCGCTGCCGCACGGAGCCGCCGGCATTGCGCGAGGTCGCACCGGGGCAGCTCGCGGCCTGCCACTTCGCTGAGGAGCCGCTGTGACCACACGATTTGTTGCCATGCTGCGTGACCCCCAGCTCTGGGTGCCCGTCGCGGTGCTCATCGCCGGCCTCCTGGTCCTGTGGTGGATCCGCTAGCCCCCGCCCCCGCCCCCGCCCCCGCCCCCGGACTCGACCCCGGCCGGCTGCGCCGCCTTCAGCTCGCCGGCATTGCCAGCGGCTTCACCGCAGGCGCGTGGCTGGGCGCGGCAGAAGCGCCGACCAAGATGGTGACCCTCGGCCTCTCACCGGTCGTGATTTCGCTGGCCATGGTGCTGGGGGTGTTCCTGGCGCGGTGGAGCCTGCCCGCCCTGCTCCGCGGGACGGCGGCGATCGGGGCGGACGTGCGGCAGGCGCCTCACCTCATCGTGTGGGCGGTGCTCGCCGGGTGCCTCTGGGCCGTCGCCAACACGCTCACCATCTTCGCGATCCGCGACATCGGATTGAGCATTGCGTTTCCCCTGTGGAACGCGAACAGCCTGCTGGGAATCCTGTGGGGTGCCGTGTTCTTCAACGAGCTTCACGGGGCCGGATGGGGGCGCCGGGTCGGCGTGCTCGGCGGCGCCGTTCTCATGTTCGGGGGCGCAACGCTGCTCGCGGTCGCGTCGTCTGCCGGCGCGCCTGGTGGCCAGGCGGCCCGCGGCGTCGCCGCAGCGCTCGCGGCGGGAGCCCTGTGGGGCACGATGTACATCCCCTACCGCAAGGCCTACCTCACCGGGATGAACCCGCTCGCCTTCATCACGTTCTTCACAGTGGGCGAGGTTGTGATGATGCTGACGCTCGCGCTGGCCGACCGCGGTGGCGTGGCCGCACTCGCCGCGGACTTGGTCGGGGCGCGCGACGTGCTGTTCTGGCTCCTGCTCGGCGGCTTCGTGTGGGTGGTGGGCGACCTGTTTCAGCAGTATGCCGCGAAGTACGTCGGGATCAGCCGCGGGATACCGCTGTCCAACACCAACCAACTGTGGGGGCTCGTGTGGGGGCTGCTGGTGTTCGGCGAGCTACGGGGCGGTGCGGCGACGACCTACGGACAGGTGATCGGCGGGTCGCTGCTGATGGCGCTGGGCGCGGTGGCGATCGCGCTGGCCTCCGCCACGGGTGCCGAGCACCGCCGCTGGCAGGAGGCGGCGACGCGTGAAGGCGACCGCTACGGCATCGACCCGGCGTACGTCCGCGCCGCGCTCGCCGGCGAAAGCGCGAGCGTGTCTCCCAGCCGACGCTCCTGGGTCGACTGGGCCCTGGTCGGGGGTGCCACCGCGACCATCGTGGGGTTCGGGATGGTAGCTCGTGTGCCCCAGCTGACGCTCGGCTGGGGATGGGTCGTGGGTCTCACGGCGGCGATGCTGGCGCTCCTCGCCGGAACCGGCTGGCTGCTCTGGCGCACGACGCGGTTCAACTGAGGGGCGCGTCACGGATTGCCCTAACTTCTTCTTCCACCGAAGCCGCGCGGCGCTGTCATCCTGAGCGAGCGCGCGGCACACGCGCGAGCGAAGGATCTGTTTGAGGCTAGCGCACCCCGCCCATCAACCGCTGCACCGGCTTGATGAGCAGGAACATGACTGCGGCGGCGCCCAGCGTCACGGCGGCGGTCACGCCGAACAAGGTCGGGAGCGGAGTCGTGCTGATGAACCCCGCCGACCAGCCGGCCAGCTTGTTTCCCAGTGCGTTAGAAAGGAAGAACACCCCCATCATGAGCCCGACCACCTGCCTCGGCGCAAGTTTGGTCACGACCGACAGGCCGACGGGGCTAAGGCATAGCTCGCCCAGCTCTTCGATGAAATACACGGCGACAAGCCACAGCGGGTTGATCTTGACCCCGCCCTGCGCGATCGCCCCCGCCGGCATGAGCAGCACGAACGCCAGCCCCACGAACAGCAGCGCAAGGGCGAACTTTGCGGGAGAGGACGGCTGCCGCGGCCCGAGCTTCACCCACAGCCACGCGAAGATGGGCGACAACAGGATCACGAACGCGGCCTGAATGGACACGAACCACGACGCGTACAGCTTGATGCCGAGCAGCTCGAGGTGGACGTAGCGGTCGGCAAACAGGTTGAGCGTGGACCCGGCCTGCTCGTACGCGCCCCAGAAGAACGAGGCGAACAGGAAGAAGACCAAGACGGCCACAATGCGCCGCAAATCCTGCGCGGTGAGTGGTTCGCCCGGGGCCCGCGTCCCGGTCGCAGCCGGCGCGGGTCGTGCGGTGAGCCGGTCGATCGCCGGCTGAAGGCGCCGGCGCCCGAGGACATATTGCACCAGTCCCAAGGTCATGCCGACTCCGGCGCACGCGAATCCCAGATGCCAGTCCACCCCCTCGGCCAGTTTGCCGGCGACGATCGGCCCAAGGAATGCGCCGAGGTTGATCCCCATGTAGAAGATCGAGAATCCGGCATCGCGTCGTTCGTCCCCCTGTTCGTACAGCGATCCGACGAGGGTCGAGACGTTTGGCTTGAGTAGCCCGGTACCGATGACGATCAACGAGAGGCCGGCGTAGAAGAACGACAGGGCATGAAACGCGAG
>Ga0209234_1000360_pt1 | contig 15349 bp, 12 predicted proteins | sample GraSoi013_1_20cm_2_FD_185816 | JGI IMG/M metagenome (GOLD analysis project Ga0209234, IMG submission 185816) | Grasslands soil microbial communities from the Angelo Coastal Reserve, California, USA - Sample 08_20_2013_1_20cm (SPAdes) (version 2) | ecosystem: Environmental > Terrestrial > Soil >... | reverse complement strand
GAGGAACGGTCATTTCCGGGAGTGGACGGAACATTTATTCATCCATTCGATGATCACGATTTCATTGCCGGCCATGGCACGATGGGATTGGAAATTCTCGAAGACGCGCCAGACGTGGCTGCTGTCATCGCCAGCATTGGCGGCGGCCTCTCGCACGCGACAGTAACGTACGTCACGTCAGGCAACGGCACCAACATCGAACCGCATTGGTCCGCCGATGACAAATACCTCGTCTACCAACACACGGATACGCGCAACAGTGCGGACTTGTTCGCGATCGAAGCAAAACCAAACTCGAAGCCGGTTCGTCTCTCCGACTCCATGCCGGCCGGTATCGACAAATCGCGTTTCGTCGAGCCTCAGTTTGTGCATTTCCCGGGAGCGGATGGCAAGCTGGTGCCGGGATGGCTGTTTGTTCCAAAGAATCTGGATCCTGTCAAAAAACATCCGGCCATCATCTGGATTCACGGCGACGGCGTGAATCAGAACTACGACGGCTGGCACGTACAGCGAAATTACGCCGTCTACTACAGCTTTCACCAGTATCTGCTGCAGCAGGGTTATGTCGTTTTCGCTCCCGACTATCGCGGCAGCATCGGCTACGGACGCGATTGGCGCAATGGCGTGTTCATGGACGTCGGCGGCAAAGATGCCAAAGACGCTTGGATGTCGGCGAATTATCTGAAGACCCTCGCTTACGTCGATGCCGACCGGATCGGGGTCTGGGGATTGAGCTACGGCGGATTCTTCACTCTGATTGCGATGACCGATCAACCAAAGTTGTTCCGCGCTGGTGTCGACGTAGCCGGTGTCGTCGACTATGTGATGTACTACTCCGACCCTTATCATGGCGATTGGACAGCAAGTCGCATCGGAACGCCGGAGCAGAATCCGAAAGTCTATGCCAATGCCTCACCGATTTCGCATATCGATCGGCTGGAGCGCCCCTTGCTCGTGCTTCACGGCACGTCCGACGTCAATGTTCCGTACCTCGAGTCCGTTTGGCTCATCGACGAAGCACTCAAAAAGGGCAAAGGTGATCTCCTTTCGTACATGATGTATCCAGGCGAATTCCACTATTTCACCAGAGCGCATGTCTTGCTGGACGCGTGGCACCGCGTGGACAACTTCTTTGCGTTTCACCTGCAGGGCAAGAGCAAGGTTCCGCGCTGACAAGTGGTTATCTCTATACCAGGGCACAGCGGGACATTCTATGTGGTGCAAGAAAACGACTTAGGCGTTGTTTTCTGTTCTAGGGCCGTCACCCGGACGCAATCGCCTAGCAACACCCGGCTAACTGTTTTCTACTCAGCGAATCTAAGCCCAACAGCGGGGATGCAGTCCCATCGAGGTTGGTACCTTGGACGGGTACGAGCTTCCTGCCAGGCTCTCCGAACCGCTTCGGGGAAAGGAGCGGGTATGATCGACAGAGTCAATCGAGCTGTGCGCGGGGTCGCCCTAACCCCGGTCTCATTGGTTACGCCATCCACGTTCCTCTATGCCCAATCGCCACCGTCAGCGCCGACGGAGGCTGTGATGGTCGGAGATCCGCGAGTTGATGGATCGTTTCTGAAACCTTACAAGAATGGTTGGAAGGTGGTCTACGCGTTTCCGGGGAAAGAGCCGTTCTTAGTTGGCACCTGGACCGATGAACTCGCGGCCGTGGAGATCAACGGGCGGCATTTGCTCAAGCGCACCCAAATGGCCGATTACGCCAAATACAACGCGTGATGACCTATGTAAACGTATTTGACCCCCAAACAATGTCCCCTGTCTACATGGAGTTCAAGCGAAGCGACACGGGAGAATGGGCACGTCGTGACTTCGAGAAGGCCCAGGTGAAGTATCAACGAAGAACCTCCGCTGATGAGACGAATCCGGAGACTGGTGAATTTGAGATGAAGGAACCTATATTCGACTACAACGGGGGAATGTACGGAATTCTCTTGGCGGCACTGCCCCTCAAAGAGGGATTCAGGGACTTTCCGCAGCATTGCCCTCGACAATCAGATGGTCGTGGGTACCGAACTGAGCAAGACCACGGTCGCCAGCGTGAACAGATAATTAAATCCCGCGACTCTTGCAGCAGTCTGTTGTGCCGGCCCTATGGTGTGGCGTGTCATTGCCGACCTGTCCACCTGACGATACTGCTTCATGGCTCCTTGCTCTCGCTGGTCGAAGGGCCGAAGCCGAAACGCTCGCGCATGCGTTGCCGGAATCGTTCCCGCTCTTCAGGTGTCATGTGCTCGCAGCGCTCCTCCATCCGACGGCGGAAAGTGGAGCGACCCGAACCGTGAAATCCAAATCCGCCGAAGAGGATCCGGCACAACGCCAGAAGTCCCAGCGCCTGCCAGAAGGTGATCTCGCGCCAGCCGAAGAGCGGCGGCAGCAACCAATTCCACAGGTGCAGCACTACTTCCCCGCCAATAACGACAAATAGCAACATCCCCAGAATCGCCAGCGGAGCAATGAAAATCATTCTCTTCAATCTCGTACTCATGTTCAATCCATCACCCTTTCCTAAATTCGTCGTAAATGCTTTGCAACCGCTCTCGCAGATGCAGCACCGCGTAGCGTTTGCGTGAAAGCAGGGTATTCACGCCCACGCCGGTCTGCGCGGCGATCTCCTTGAAGCTGCGCCCTTCCAACTCGTGCGCAACAAACACCTTGCGCTGCTCCTCCGGCAACTCGTCGACTGCCGACTCGAGTTCATCGAGAAGTACGTTGCGGGCATAAAGCGCCTCTGGCCCGGCATCGGGCGATGGCAAAAAATCTTCGATCTGCAGCACTTGGCCGTCTTCGTCCTCGACCGCTGCGTCGCTGAAGGGCTCTGGCTTCTTCTTGCGGAAAAGGTCCGTGATGCGATTGCGCGCCACGCGAAAGAGCCAGCCGGTCACGTGCTCAATTGGCATCAGTAGGCGGTTGGCTTCTACCAGTTCGTAGAAGACCTCCTGCACGATGTCCTCGGCGTCGGCGGGATCGGGCACACGCCGGCGGATGAAATTGCGCAGCCGGGATCGTTCTTCCGCGATGATTTCGGAGATTTGACGGTCTCGCTCGGTCATCGAGGTGATGCTCGACGGCTCATCCATCCATTCCTGTAGACGAACGGCGGCCGAAAATATTGTAGAGATTTGAATCGGCCAAACAGGGGTGGGTGCAGTGCCTGGGCAACGAACATGGGCCGAGCATGCTTACTCTTGACTCCCTCCTTGAGAGATTTTACATCGTCCTCCTCATGGTTGGGTTCAATCCGGAATTTCCAATTTGACTCCGTCGGGAACCGTTTGTTCCAATCGGATACTCCCTCTCGCTCACGGTAAAATAAACCTTGATAGGGTCGAGGGTGGACACGGACGGTCCGTTGTTCGGATTGACCAAGGCACCCACCTGAAGCTGTGGCCTGCCCGGCGATGCCGTCGATGGGCGCAATGAGGCCGGTAGAATCGAGGTTGATCTTGGCCCTTTCAACGGCAGCCTCGGCCTTCTTAATTTGAGCTTGGACCGTGAGGAAAGATTGGCCAGTCAATAGGCACGGAAAGACAGCTGCCGCGGGCAGCCGGGACCTTGTGCAGCCTCCTCAAATCGTCACCAGAAGTGTGCTTTTCTGGACAGATCGGCTTTCGTGCGCGTGTTCTACTTCTGGACTCGCCGTGCGGGCCTGTCATTGGCGAGGGAGGAGCTAGCATGACGGTAAAAATGAAGAACAGCGAAGTAGATGGCGTGACCGTGGTGGGACTGGACGGTCGTATTGTGCTGGGCGAGGAGAGCAATTCTCTCCGTGAGAAACTGAAGAGCCTGATCGCCGAAGGAAAGAAAAAGATCGTTCTGAACATGGCTGAGATCAAATACATCGACAGCGCGGGGCTAGGCACTTTGGTCGCTGCGCATCTCAGCGCCAAAAATCAGGGTGCATCTGTGCGCCTCTGCCATCTGGGCAAAAAATTCCACGAGGTCATGCAAGTGACCAAGCTGCTGACCGTTTTCGATGTTTACGATACAGAAGCAGCCGCAGTCAGCAGCTTCCAAAGCTTCTTGGCCACGAGCAATTAGCTGCGCATGTCATCAAAACCCTTTTAGCGGCTCGCGCAATCGTCATAGGGTCAAGTGTCGGGGCAGCGGGTTTTCCGATAAATGACTAGTGTTTATCCGCTCTTGGGAACCTTAGGTCGGGAGCGTAACCGCGTTTGCAATGTGGGTCTGGCATCTCGGCGACGGGCGATTTAATGTGTAATTACTTTGCTTCGCATAGACTACCGCGTACCGTTGCTCCTGCAAACTGGCAGAGCGACTAGGTAAGGAGCTGTTGCTCCTCTCACCCGGGTCCTCTCCACATACGTACAGCGCCCTCGTTTACTTTGCCCTCATTTGCCAGGCTCAGGCCAAATCCTTTCGAAAATGTCAACAATAAAGAGGATCGCTATGAACAAAACATGGATGTCGTGCTTGATTGGTGTGCTCCTACTGGGAAGCGCCGCACGGTCGCAAGCGCAGATGGGAAAGTAACTGGCAGGGTCGAGACGCTGGCCGAATTGAAGACAATGAAATGGACCGGCTACGCCGAATTGAAAGTCACCGTTTTTGGCGATACGGCCATAGCGACGGGAGACTTCAGTAAAGGGACCGATGCAGCAGGTAAGCCTTTTGACGTCGATATTCGCTGGACCGATACCTGGATGAAGATGCCGAGCGGACAGTGCCAAGGTATTGCAAGCCAAGGGACGCCCGTAAAGGCGTAAGCAACCGCACAACGCTGAACCGAAGTGCCCGCCTTCTCTATGGCGGCCATTTTTTTGTCCCCCCGTTCGATGCCGAAACCATTCCAAACTTATCCTCCTCACCACCCGAGTCCGCTGCCGCGGCTACGACATCTGGTCTCAGTCTTTGATAGATGGGGAACTGGCGACCGAGCAGTACTGCCATCGCGGACTGGCGGACAAAGCTCACGACCCACCTCTCCGGTACTACCCTTCGTTGTCCCGTCATCGTGTACTATTTCGTATGGACAAGCGGCACAACGAACCGACTGGAGGCTCGAGGACTTTGGTCACAGCGAGGCTAGAAGAGCTTTCCGGGCGTCGGGGTGAAGAAGTAGCTTCGCGTCCCGCTCTGAAAAAAGATTGTTTGACTTGTCGATTTCGAACAGCGTCGTTCGACGTACTTGTAGGGACCGGGCTTTTCGGGTCCGGCGTTTGACAGACTTCAGGAGATCGTGACCGGTTCGCAGTGCGACTCCAAACTCAAAACAAGGAGAGGACACCATGAAATTCCTGAGCATTTATAAGACGGTCGAGAGAAACGCTCCCCCCTCGCAAGAGGAAATGGCCAAAATGGGCAAACTAGTGGAGGAGGGCATGAAGGCCGGCTGGCTGCTCGCTACCGAAGGCTGCCTGCCCACCGCTTTGGGGGCGCGCGTCCGCAACTCGAACGGGAAGGTAACGGTGACCGACGGGCCTTTTACAGAGGCCAAGGAAGTTGTCGGCGGGTTCGCCATCCTTCGGGCAAACTCCAAGCAAGAGGTCATCCAATTAGCGAGGGACTTCCTCGAAGTCGCTGGCGAGGGTGAGTGCGAGCTTCGGCAGATCTTTGAGGCGGACACGTGCGCGCAGAAGGCCGCGACCTCGTAGTGCTGGCGCATTGCCTCCTAAAAACGTGGGCGTTCGGTGTGTCGATGCGCGCTTCCCAATTTGTCAACTTGGATCCCGCAAGCCAGCGAGGAGCCGCGCGGTGCTGTTGAATTGGGACGCAGGAACGGAAGAAGGAATGTGCCTGGCGGCCGGTATCAAACTCGGGCCCTCCGAGATCGATTTCACTCCTTCCCCGAGGGGCTGAACTGCTTACGTTCGGCCCCCATCACGCCTTCCGACTTTTTCTTTTGTCTTTCGCTTGCCCTTTGTTTGGCCTACGCCCCTCGGTTCGCAATCATCGTTTCTGCTTCTCTGTTTGCAGCTCGGATTGGACCGTGCATTTTGTCTCGAACAGATACAGGCGCTTCAGCCTGGCCTTGTGACGAAGCAGGGCGACCCCCGTGTCGTCCACACCCGTAGCAGTCAGATTGAGCGTCTCGAGTTTGTCGAGCCGGCTGAGAAGACGCACGCCAACCGAGGTAATCGCCGTGTGCGAAAGATCGAGAGACCGCAAGTTTGAAAACGTGGAAAGTGTCTTAAGCCCTCCATCCGTGACCTTAGTGCGGGCAAGTTCGGCATCAACGATCAAACTGGCGATCGGCGCTAACTTCACGAGGGCCGCATCATCACATCGTTCGCGGACACTGACAGTGCGCAGAATCAAGCCGTCCGTCGGATTTTGTGATCGCGGCACCAGCAGGACGCCGAGCTCGCTTTGCAGCGCTTGAATCTTGTCTGAGCGCGGTCGGTAGTCGGCGGTTAGAGGCGGCGAAGCCGTCATTGGCGGCGCAAGCGGCGGCGCTCCGCGGACTTCCTCTGCAGCCAAACTTTGCGACGCACCCAAAGCAATCCACATCTCGATTACCTTGATTTCCGCTTCAGTCGGACCCGGCTTCCCCTCAGCTGGCATGGCGTCCTTATTGTCGCGGGGCAGAGTGATTCTACGAAAAACCTCGCTGCCGCTTGGATCGCCGGGCTTAACGATCACGCCATCTTTGCCACCGCGCATGACGTTTTCGAACGTATCCAGCCGAAGCTTCCCTTTCTTCTTTTGCGCTCCGTGGCACTGAACGCATTTGTCCTGGAAGATAGGCGCAACGCGCGAAGCGAAAAAAGTGACCGAAACGTTTCCGGGCGTCGAGGCGCTAACTAGTGATATACCTACTTGGTTGGTTGTAGGTGTGTGTCTTTTTTCCGGCGGAGGCACACCAAGCACCGCACGCAGTTTCGCAGGCATGAACTCGGTCAGAAAGCCCTCACCGTGAGTCAGCTTTCCACCTTGGTCGCTAGTCCATGCCATGAGACAGACCGTGGCGAAGAGCGCTGTACCGTACAATTTCACGTTCGATTCACGCACAGCGCAGCAGAGGATGAGCGCGGCCGCGAGCGAAACACCTCCCCACATGTGGCGCGTGACAAGGCGGCCTTCGTAACCACCGCTCCTGGCGAGCAGCCAGCCGAGAAAGACTGCTATCAGCGCGGTGAAAGCAGCCAACGTCAGAACGAAGCTAGCGGAAGCTTGCAGGTGTTTTCTGTTGCGAAAGAAGCCAGCGCATTCGAGCGCCGCGACCAGCAAGACGAGCCCGATCGGAAGATGCACAACTAGCGGATGAAAGCGTCCCAGGAATTGACTTAGTTGGCCACGCTCAAGCCCATCGGGCGGGGCCTTTAGCACGGCGAGTGCCAGCGCGATTACAAGAAATAGGCCGATACCACACAGCGGTAAGCTCGTGCGCGAGGTCATCCGGGCAGACTCAGACGCGGCGCAACAGCGTGATGCGCCCGATTGGCAGCCACTCGGCCACTAGGATGTCGCCGCCGTGAAGGAAAATTGCCGCGTGGGGCGTGATGAACTGCCCAGCAGTGAATTCGTCACGCGACTGCCTGCGGCGTGAGCCAACTTCCCCGTTCGAAGCGCGGCCATCTCCCAGTTGCACAACGACCTTGTACTCGCGATCGAGAATGCAAACCTGGCTGTCGAGGTCCGGACAGACCATCCAGTCCCCTTGCGAATGGAAGTGACAAGGCATGCGGAGCCGCGACTCGTCTTTAATGGTGCGAAGATGCGAGCCGTCCAAGGAAAACGTTTGCACGCGACGGTTCCCACGATCCGCAACCACCAGGATGGGATCCGTGGCACGGGTATCCACGAAGAGGCCGTGTGGCGTGTCGAATTCGCCGTCACCGTGGCCCGGCCGCCCGACTTCTCCAAGAAATTTCCCGTCCGAAGAAAATCGCAGCAAATGGTGCGAGCCGTAGCCATCACCTACATAAAAGTCGCCGTTTAAAGCGAAGGCGACGTTGGTGGGAACAAAATCAATGGGTCGTCCTGCATAGGCAGGGTCTTCACGCGGGTAGCCGTGTGCCCAAAGCGATTCGCCGTTCAGCGTGGTCTTCACGATCTTGCACTGATTGATATCGCAGTGATAGAGAACTTCCGTGCCTTTCTCGCGGCGGACACCAAGCCCATGCGCGCCCCCACGAAATTCCTCCCCAAAGGCACGAACGAAGCGCCCGGACGAGTCGTAAACAACCACGGCCTCTCCGCGCATGCTGGATTTGTTCACCGTGTGCGCCACATAGATGTGGCCTTGCTCATCCTGTGCCAAACCGTGGGTGTCCCCCCAAACCAGGCCGTCGGGCGGCACCAGCCAGTCGTGAACACACTCGTAGGTGTGCGCTCCAGAGCCGACAACCGGCAAGCGGCTGCCGGACCTGTTTGATGTCTGCAGAAAGAAAGGCGGCAGCATCGCCGCGGCGGCTGTTGCCGTCGAGCCGTCTCTAAGAAACCTGCGTCGAGTAAGTGAGTTCATGCGATCAGGTCCGGCACGATCTTTGCCGGAACAACTCCGGTCAATTTCTGCGCGAGTCCCTGGAACTTGAACGTGAGTTTCTCATGATTCACACCGAGAAGGTGAAGAACGGTAGCGTTGAAGTCACGCACGTGCACCGGATCCTTTACCACGTTGTAGCAGAAATCGTCGGTTTGCCCATGCACGTGACCTTTCTTCGTTCCACCGCCGGCCATCCATGTGGTGAAGCAACGCGGATGATGGTCGCGCCCGTAGTTGTCCTTTGAAAGGCCGCCCTGGCTGTAAACGGTTCGGCCAAATTCGCCCCCCCAAATGACCAGCGTGTCGTCCAACAAGCCGCGACGTTGCAGGTCAGCGACAAGCGCATAAGATCCTCGATCCGTCGCAGCGCAAAGCTTTGGCAGGTTACCCACAACGTTCGAATGTACGTCCCACCCTCTCTGATAAACCTGAGTGAAACGCACGCCGCGCTCGACCATTCGCCGGGCCAGTAGACAGTTGTACGCAAAACTTCCAACCTGCTTCGCGTCTTCGCCATATAAAGTCCATGTGCTTGCAGGCTCGTCGCTAAGATCAGTGAGCTCGGGCAACGAAGCCTGCATGCGAAACGCCATTTCATACTGATGAATGCGCGCGTGTGTTTCCGGATCCCCTACCTCTTCAAACGTCATCTGGTTGATCGTGTTCACCGCCTCGATTAGCTCGCGACGAACATCGCGGCTCATTCCGGCTGGATCGTCGAGATAAAGTACAGGAGCGCCTTGCGACCGAAAAGCCACTCCGGCGTATTCATTGGAAAGAAATCCGCTGCTCCACAACTTCGGCGAAATTGGCTGAAGGTCTGTGCCCGGAATCGTAAGTGAATTGAGAACAACAAAGGTCGGAAGATTTTCGTTCATGCTTCCGAGGCCATACGATAGCCAGGAGCCAAGCGAAGGCTTACCGGGCACCATGTTGCCTGTGTTGATCAAAAGAATTGCTGGCTCATGATTGATCGCATCAGTTTGCATCGTGTGGATCAACGTGATGTCGTCCACCAACTTGCCCGTCCACGGCAGTAAATCGCTGACGTAACGGCCAGACTTTCCCTGTCTCGAAAAGCCCCAATGCGGCGGCGCAATCGGAAAACGCGCTTGTCCGGAGGTCATGCCGGTCAGTGCCTGGTTCCCTCTAACCGAATCGGGAAGGTCCTTGTCGAAAAGAGATGTCAGTCCAGGCTTGTAGTCCCACAAGTCCATCTGTGATGGGGCGCCGGACATAAACAAATAGATGGCTCGCTTCGCTTTTGGCGCGAAATCCGGCAGGCGATGAGCCCCCCCGCCAGTCAATTCAGCCGCCGCCGCGCGCCCGACGAACCGACTGCCAAGTAAACTCGTCAGACCTGCCCAGCCAAGCGTCTTTCCCATTCGACCCAGGAAGTGTCTGCGCGTGGCGAGGCGCTTCCATTCCTGGCGGAGAGAAAGCGGTACAGGCAAATCGTAAACGGTTGGACCTTCGCCGCCATGGTCGCAACATTCGCCTTGAATCCAAGGACTCTCTGGCTTCATTAGTTTCTCAACTTTCTCATTTGTTCAAGACCGCGTCCAGGTTCATGGCCGCGCTCGCAATCAGCATCCAGGAAGCCACCTCGTCGGCATGCAAGCCTATGTCGGGCCTACTTTCACCTACGGCCACGAGTTTTTCCGCAGAGGGCTCATCTTGCGCATACGTTGACTGGAATTTCGCCAAAGCACGTTCGAGTGCGGCTTTTTCTCTGGGCTCCCATCGACGAGCCAGCAAAATCTCGCCGAGCGCATTGAGACGTCCTTCCGCGTTCGACGATTCATGAATCAAGCGTTCCGCCAAGCGCCGCGCCGCCTCCAGCCACTGCGGATCGTTCATTAGCACAAGCGCCTGCAGCGGAGTATCGGTTCGCTGACGCCGCGTGCACGCTGCGTCCCGCACCGGCTCGTCCAGAGCGTCCATGTTGGGCATGGTCGCCATGCGTTTCCAAAATGTATACAGACTGCGACGATACAACGCGTCACCATGATCCTGAACATACGCTTTTGTATCACTGTTCTGGTGACTGCCCGCTTCCCACACGCCCGCCGGCTGGTAGGGCTTCACGCTCGGGCCGCCAATTTTTTCGACAAGCAAACCGCTGGTCGCCAGGGCGGTATCGCGGAGCATCTCCACATCCATGCGGAATCGCGGTCCGCGCGCCAGCAGTCGGTTCTTTGGATCTTTTTCGACTAGCTCGGGAGTCGCGCGCGCCGACTGCCGATAAGCGGCCGAAAGCACTAGCTGTTTGTAAAAGCGCTTCACTTCCCAGCCGTGCTCGCGAAAATCCAGCGCAAGCCAGTCGAGCAGTTCAGGATGACTCGGCCGCGCGCCCATCACACCGAAATCTTCGGTCGTTTCCACCAGGCCCGTGCCAAAAATTTCCGACCACATGCGATTTACGGTGACGCGCGCCGTAAGGGGATTCGATGGACCGACCGTCCACTCCGCGAGCGTTAAGCGGTCCAGCGGCACTCCTGCTTTGAGGGGCGGAAGAAAATGCGGCACGCCGGGGCGCACGCGCTCTGTGCGCGCGTTAAACGCACCGCGAGTGAGAACGTCAGCATACGCCAAAGTAGGCGCCTCTTGACTAATGATCACGATATCTCCGTCCTTGGAGAGACGGTCCAGTTCCTGGTTGAGCAGAGAAATTTGAGCCCTAAACGTACGCGTCGGCTCATCCAGTTCCGCGAAGTAGTATTCACTTACCGCGTGCAGTTCGTCCTCAGTCCACTCGGCCAGAGACTTGCGCACAACTTCCGACACATAATCCTCAAACGGCAATCGCGCCGCCTCTTCGTTCGAAAGTGCGCGCTGATAGAAACGAAAATCCTGAAAACCAGATTGGCGCAAGGGGTTGGCGTCAGGATGCATGCGGCCGAATTCCAGGGGTGCGGTCGTGCTGGAGCTGTCGTTGAGCGCATCCTTAATCACCGTTACTTCTTGCAGCTTCCCGTCAACGTAGAGTTTCACTCCTGTCGCTTTGCCAGAACCATCATAAGTAGCCGCCAGATGATTCCACCGGCCCACCGCTAGGACTTTTCCCTTCGTCTCTATTTGAATCGCGTCATCCGGCAACTTGTGCGCGAGCACAAACGCCAGCTTTCCTTTGCTGGAAATGAGCTGCCACCCGCGACCGTCCTGAGTCGCTTCTGCGCGAGAAAGGATCACGCCGTCCGGCTTGCCTTCGTCCTTGGGTTCGAGCGGACGGAGATGCGGATGCAGCCAGGTGGCAACGCTAAAGGGCTTTGCCGCCTCTTCATCACCAACGTCGGGGAGTTCTAGCCGCGTGCTGATTTCCATCCGCATGTACGGCCAAAACCAGGTGCCTTCGCCCCACACGACGGGAGCCCCCGTTGCCGTCGCAAACTTGCGTTTCACGCCAGACGCCGAGTCCGCGAATACGTCTCCGCTTTGCTCGTCAAATCGGAGGCGCACGACCAAGCCATCCGAACTAACGGGACGCGGAGCACGCTCCTGACGGGCGAGCCATGCTGAGATCAATTCCCGTGCCTGAGTTCGGCGATCGTGAATTTGGCGCTTCAAAATCGTGCGCTTTGCGAGCGTTTCTTCATAAGCAGCCCTATTTTCCGATTTTGGAACGAGCAGAAACGGCGGCCAGTCCTTTCGCTCGTCGTTGAAGGGATTCTCAGTGAGGTTGTTGAAGAATGCAGTGAGCCGGTAGAAATCCTTCTGGGTAATCGGATCGAACTTGTGATCGTGGCAGTTGGCGCACCCGGCTGTCAGACCCAGAAAAGCCGCGCTGTACGCTTCCGTCCGTTCGCGTTTGTTGTTTACGCGAAGCTCTTCGCTGAGTGTGCCTCCCTCGGCAGTGCTGATTCCCGCACGCACATATGCCGAGGCGACGATCGAGTCCAGAGTTTCGTCCGGCATCATATCTCCGGCAAGCTGCTCCTTGATGAACTGATCGAAGTGCTTGTCCTCGTTATAGGCTTTGATCACATAGTCGCGGTAGGGCCAGATACTGCGGAAGTGATCGGTGTGAAGGCCGTGCGTGTCTCCATAGCGGGCCACGTCCATCCAATAGTGCGCACGATGCTCACCGTAGCGAGGACTTGCCAGCAACCGGTTCACAACATTTTCGTACGCATCGGGCGCATTATCTTCGAGGAACGCTTTGACTTCTTCTGGAGTCGGCGGGAGACCTGTGAGGTCATACGTCACGCGCCGAATGAGCGACCGCCGATCCGCTTCCGGTGACGGAGTCAGCCCCTCCTTTTCTAGGCGCGCCAAAATGAAGTTGTCTATGGAATTGCGCACCCACGCGCCTTGCTTCACAGCGGGAACGGCTTGCGCCTTTGGCGCGAGGAACGACCAATGCTCCTCGTACTCCGCCCCCTCCTTCACCCACTCGCGCAAGAGCGCGATTTGCTCGGGCTTCAGAGTCTTGTGCGCTTCCGGAGGCGGCATGCGATCCTTGGGATTCTTCGCCTCGATTTTCCGCACCAGCGGACTTTTGTCGGGCTGCCCTGCGATGATGGCGGGGCCGAACTTATCGTGCGGCACCAAGGCGAACTCAGCCCGGTCGAGCCTTAGTTTGGCCTTTCGCGCGCCCGGATCAGGCCCGTGGCACGCGTAGCAGTTCTCAGACAGAATTGGCTGAATCGTTTCGTTAAACGACAGTTTTGTCTGCTCTTTGCTGGCACGAACGGCGGGCTTCCTCGGCTCAGTCCTGGTTTGCGCAAAGGACCGAAGTGATCCAGTACCCACAATAACGAGGAGACAACTTCCAAACAACAGCGGAAACCGCGACTTGTCGAAGGACACCATAAGCATAACATTCGAATAGCACCTCGCCCTACGTCAAGGTAATTTAATAACGCTTTGTGTCCGTTAGGCTTTGCCACCGCGCTTGGCAGACCGGCGAACTGCGTGAAACGGTGATTTACATCTCCCGCGAATTGCGTTTAATCACCAAGTGGTGCAAGTGGTAGAGGGCGTCGTAAAAAAGACGCGAATCGTCTAGTATCTAGTCTGTTGCTCCAAATGGTTTTGCAATATATCTCAGTCCTCTTTTTACTTGGCTGTTCCCGTATTCTGGGATCGTTTCGGCTTGTTTGTGATCGTGGCCGCGGGTGCCGTGATAGCCGTCCTTCTCCGCGAGGGTCTGAAGAAGTCCGCTGCCGACGATCCGCCCGTGAAGCTGTTTCGCCCTCGCTTTACCCAGCGATCAGGAACACCGGAGGCCAAATTGAGACCCAACCCGGTGCGGCGCTACGCGTCGTGCCATTGCCTCGATGCGCAATACGAACGCGATGAAGTGGAAGATGAGGGCGGCGGGGAACACGGCCTTCGCCCCGGGTGGCAGGAGCTTTTGTTTCATACAGAAGTTCAGGAGACAGATTCTCACGCATGGAAATAGCTGGAAGCGTACATCGCGAAGGTTCGCGATGAAGGGTCCGATGAGCTAAATCCGATGGTGGGAATCGGTTCCGAAAAGTGGGAGCAGATCGTCACGCTGGCTAAATCGATTGGGACACTGAAGTCAGTCAAAGTTTTGAGCCTGTAGGGGAGCCACCTTGTGCGAATCCCTCGCGAGATAGGCGACATGACGAATTTAGAAGAGTTCGATCCGTATACTTCGCGTTGTCTGCATTGGTTTCCATACGAGATCATGAGGTGCGAGCGTCTGACTCGAAGTCGCGTCAGTACGCGGTGTCTTTACGGCAACTACAAGTACAGACCTCCGTTTCCGAGATTGCCGCAGATTTCGACCGCGCGCGCACCGGCGACCTGCAGTGCGTGCGGCGGACTGTTCTCGCAAGCGAAAATACATCAGGCGTGGATTTCAGTGAGAGGTGCGACAGACGTGCTTCCGCTATTGGTGCACGCGTGCGCCGAAAAGTGCATCGAAAGCCTGCCAAAGCCCGCCTTCGGTTACGTGCAGCGGCCGCATTTCGGCGGATTGCATCTCGAACAGCCGCCGGCTGATCTCCGACATCTTTCAAAGACTTTTTGATAAGCCTGTTTAGAACTCCCAGAGCGGCGTACCGCGGGTTTACCGCCGTCGACTCCCTGCCGAACATGAGTGGATGTACAATGCCGATCGGAGGAACCCATGTTCACTGCCACCGCCAACCTGATTCTTCCAAGCACTGTCACTGGCTCGTTTCCGCGACCACGCTGGTTCGACGTGAGTATGTGGGGCCGCCCGCTGGACACCTGCATGCTCGATATCCGCTTTCGCGAGAAGTTTCAAGACGCGCTGGCGGTGGTGATCAGTGATCAGGAGCGAGCGGGGCTCGACATCCTCACGCACGGCGACTTTCACCTCGATGAGGACATGGCAGGCCGCGCGTGGCACCACTACCCGCTCCAGCGCTGGGCCGGCTTTGAAGGGGACTATCTGCAGCCGGAGCAGACGACCGCGCCTTGGCTCCACTATCCTTGCGGCACGCTACTGAATGAGATCTACACTGGCTGGCGATGGCCGCACGTTGTCGACAAGATCGAGCACAAGCCGCTCGGCTATCCAAAATTGTGGCGGATGGCGCAGGGGAAGACTCGCAAGCCGGTAAAGTTCGGCACGTGCTGCTCGCAGGTGATGGCGCTCTTCCTGGACATCCACACGCCCAAGTACAAGGACAAGCGCCAAGTGATTTGGGATATGGCAGAAGCGATGAATAAGGAATTGCTCGCGCTGCGTGATGCAGGTTGCCGGTGCATCCAAGTCGAGGAGCCGACATTCCACTTCATGGCGAACACCTACGGCAAAGACCATGAAGAGGTTAAGTTTATGGTCGAAGCGTTCAACCGCGAGGTCCAAGGGCTGGATGACGTCGAGTTGTGGATCCACACATGTTGGGGCAATCCGAACATGCAGCGCGTGATGGAAGATACGAGTTA
>Ga0209234_1000357_pt1 | contig 15403 bp, 14 predicted proteins | sample GraSoi013_1_20cm_2_FD_185816 | JGI IMG/M metagenome (GOLD analysis project Ga0209234, IMG submission 185816) | Grasslands soil microbial communities from the Angelo Coastal Reserve, California, USA - Sample 08_20_2013_1_20cm (SPAdes) (version 2) | ecosystem: Environmental > Terrestrial > Soil >... | reverse complement strand
GTCACTATTTACAACTTCCACTAGGGTTTGGTTGAAACGAGAGGACTTGTCTGCTCAAAAAGCGAAAAATTGACTTTCGGCCGCGGAAGTCAGGCTAGCTGTGGTCGGCTAGTGCCTGTTCTTCATTCCCACGCGCACAACGGGCTTGACGACGGAGGCTGCTCCTCATCAAGGTGCCCCCGATTATCGGGTCATCTCCTCTTGTGGTGTGCGCGAGCGTTGACCGAACGCCCTGGTCATTCACTGAAATGGGAGAACAGTATGTCCGCCCTACGTTCCGGATACCCCGACCGTGCAATGGACCGTGCTCACTCGCCGTTCCTTGGGGCTGGTTCCTGCTGTGGTGGGTTGATATCTTACCCAAACATGTGCATACTCGGGTTAGATGTCGACCCAAGAAACTAGAAGACGGCTCGAACTGCTCCAAGGCACGCTGGACCTGTTGATCCTGCGCACGCTGATCTTTGGATCCCAGCATGGTCAGGGGATCGCACGCGCCATTCAGCAGACTTCGGAAGAAGAATTGCTAGTGGAACACGGCGCGCTCTATCCCGCGCTCCAGCGGCTGGAGGAACGCGGCTGGATCTCTGCCAAGTGGGGAACCTCATCAAATAACCGCAAAGCCCGTTTTTACTCGCTGACCGCGGCCGGCCGCAAACAACTAGTAAAGGAGATCGCCAAGTGGAAGCGTCTGGCAGCAGCCATCGGGCGGATCCTAGACCCCGCAAAGGAGGGCTAGTACGGCCATAGGGAATGCGTGGGCGCAATCTATGCCCGGACTTTCAGGATCTGAACCCTACGATGTGCGAAGAATAGAGACGGTGGCCGTAGATCCGTCGACGCGACAATCACCCTTGAACCATCTCTTGATTCACGCGGCGCGAAGACCGGTATACCATGCCGAGGAGAAATGCAATCGCTTACCCCGGCCTGAACGCCGGGGCTTGCGCTCACCATGGGGTCATTCGTACCTCAGTGCGACCATCGGATCGACACCGAGCGCGCGACACGCGGGCACGACACTGGCCAACAACGCCACGATCATAAAAAGCAGGGCGATGGTGACAAATGTCGCCGGGTCATTAGCGCTGACGTGGAAGAGCAGATTATTCATTAACCTCGTGAGAGCGCATGCTGCGCCGACGCCGATCCCGATGCCAGCCAGTGCCAGCCCGAGCCCCTGGCCCAGCAGAAGCAGCAGGATATCGCCCTGCTGAGCTCCCAATGCTCGCCGGATGCCGACTTCTTGCGTCCGTTGCGCTACCGAATGGGCGACGACTCCATACAGTCCAACGACAGCAAGCAGCAGGGCCACGGCCGCGAACGACCCCAAAAGTAGCGTCGTCAGGCGTCGCTGTCCCAAGGTTGCCTCAAGCACCTCGTCCATCGTTCTGACATCCGAGACGGGCTGATCCTGGTCAATCGCCAGCACCTGACTGCGGACGGCGTTGACGAAGGGCTGCGGGTCACCCTGAGTGCGCACGACCAGGTAGGCCGTTTGCGGGGGATGCACCACAGTAGGAACATAGAACTCCGGCACGGGATTGGCGGTGAGACCTTCTTCGTGCACATCTGCCACGATGCCGACGATCTCGACCCAGCTAGTTTTGTCTATGCCCTCGCGTAGGTGCTGTCCGACGGGGTCCTGACCGCGCGGATAGGCCGGCCAGAATCGTTGGGCGAAGCTCTCGTTGATAATGACTACTGGCAGGGCAGCTGGGCTGTTATCACGCGCTGTAAACTCACGACCTCGCCGCAAGGGAATCCCCAGGGTGCGAAAAGTACCGGGCGTAATGCTCTGCAATCGAGCCGCGCCATCCATGACGGGCTGGCCTTCAACCAAGACATTCGTTCCCAGCCAACCTTTGGTGGTCGGCAGAGACAATGTCACCGCGGCGTTCTGCACGCCGGGCACGGACGCCAAGCGCTGTAGGAGATCGCCAAAGAATGTGTTTTTCTTTTGACCTGTGTCATAGCGCGTCGGCGGCAAAGTGATTTTCATCGTCAATAAATTTGCAGGGTGAAATCCCGGGTCGACGCTGCGCAGGCGAGCAAAGCTCTTGATCAGCAACATGGCCCCGATTAGCAGAACGACAGACAACGAAATCTGTCCAACCACCAATATTCCACGCGCATGGATGCCCACTATTCTTGGCCGCGCCGACGATCCGCCCCCGGCGCCCGCACCGCTTTCTCGCAATTCTGCTGTGAGATCTCGGCGCAACACCTGAAGTGATGGGAACAGTCCAAACAAGATTCCGGTTGCGATGGAAAGAACCACGGCGAACCCCAGAACCATGCTGTCCGGGCGGATCTCTCCAACACGCGGCAGTTGGACCGCGGTAAGATGCCTCACCGCATATAGAGAATACTTCGCCAGCAACCACCCAGTAGAACCGCCGGCAACCGCCAGCATCAAGCTTTCGACCAATAGTTGACGGACCAGCCGGCCACGGGCAGCTCCCAATGCCGCGCGCACGGCAAACTCACGGAGACGGGAGTTGGCCTGCGCCAGCAGCAGACCCGCGACATTGGCGCAGGCGATTAACAAAACGAAGCCTACCGCGCCAAACAGCATCCAAAGCGTTGGGCCTACATTGGCTACAAACTGATCTTTCAGTGACGCGACTTGCAGCGACACTCCTGGTCCGGCATCCAACCTGTCGGGGTTGGCGAGCACATATTGCCGGTTCAGCACGTCTAGCTCAGCCTGCGCCTGCTGGAGACTGACTTGTGGCTGCAATCTTGCAAATCCATTCAGAATCGTGACATAGGGCCGCGCACCGGGTGGGATAACGGACCACTCCGCGGGCCTGGCAATCCATATGTCGGTACCGACAAACGGAAACGCAAAGTTATCAGGCAGGACGCCAATGATTATATGCGGTATGGCATTGAGTGTGGCCGTCTTGCCGACCACTTGTGGATCGCCTTGAAAGCGGCGCCTCCACAAACTGCCACTAATCATGGCCACCGGAGGCGCACCGGGCGCGTCCTCTTCCTCAAGAAAGCTGCGGCCTAACCGTGGCTTCACGCTCAAGATGTCCAGAAAGTTTGCCGATACGCGCGCCCCCACGAGCGCTTCCGGTTCGCGCCGGCCGGAGAGCGATATGTTTTCGGGGAGTTTCAGAAACGCTCCGATCGCGCTGAACGCTTTCGACGACGCCCTCATTTCGTCCAATCGCTTCAGCGTGAATGAACCATCGCGCTTGTTCTGATGGAAGTCCTTTAGCGATAAGCTCACCAAGCGGTCCGGATCGCGGTATTCGAGCGGCTTCAGCAACACAGCGCGGATCAAAGTGAACATCGCAGTCGTGCCCCCGATACCGATGGCCAATGTCAGCACAACCGTCAGGGTAAACGTTGGCCTCTTCGGCAGGATGCGCAGACCGTAACGGACGTCCGTTGCCAAGTCCTCGATGGAAGGCCAGCGCCAGACCTCGCGGCTGTCCTCCTCAATCTTCGCTACATTTCCAAACACGCGGCGCGCAGCGGCGGCAGCTTCTTTCCTGGACATGCCCGTGGCAACGAGTTCCTCGATCTTTTCTTCCAGGTGTTCCCGAATCTCTGCGGACAGCTCGGCGTGAACCCTTCGGCGCTTAAACAATCGTTCAAACCACTTCACGATTCACCTGGCGCCAGTACCCGTGTAATTCCTTCCTTTTCAAAACGCGACACCTCATGCTCCAAATGTTCTGCTCCCTTGGCCGTCAGCTGGTAAGTACGAACGCGACGATTGGTGGACGAACTGCTCCACTCGGCTTTCACCAACTCTTCCCTTAGAAGCCGCTGGAGAGCCGGATAGAACGAACCTTCTACCATCTGGAGTAAATCGTTGGACGTTCGCTTCCTGTGCTCGGCGAGTGGATAGCCACCCGAGAGGATGCCGCTTGCGCGTTCGGAGAATCATCATCTCCCACACGCCGGGAAAAAGGTCTCGTTGCTCACGGTTTTTCATGGATGGGAAGTGCCGCAACTCAGCTTATATCCGTCTAGGCCTAGAGCAAAACAGTATCAAGGCGCCCGATCGAAGTCAAGAGACAAAAAGGAGGGGGCCCGCAGGGATGATTCAACTGGTGATGTTGCCACTCTGCCTTGTCTGACGTTGAGCGATGTTCATGAGGTTTGGCGGGCCGTAAGCCCTAACTGAAAGACATGTGTATAAAATGCAAAGGCACGGCGAAACCGGTTGAAGTCACGACTGGGAGAGGTCTCGGAACTACCTTTAGGCTCCGACCAGCTAGGGAAGTTTGCGGTTATCTAAGAACAAGCCGCTCTCGCTTAGCACCCACAACCGCTTGGTCCGGTACGAAGTAAGAGGTGTGCACGGCATGAGGACAGGCCGGGAGAAACATGAGTTGGTCTGGCTGATCTCTATCCGCCGTTTTGAGGTACCTGTGCGCGTGAACATCCATCGCGACGGTTACGTCATATCGCTGACCTCTCGGTCCCTCCATGTAAAACGCGCAGATCCCATCCTCGATCCGTGAAACTGCCTCCTCATGTGTTAGCGTCCAATGACTTCCATCTAGGTTGACGCCACAAATCGCATTGATGCGCTCATGGGGGTTCTGTCGGTCAGTCTTAACGATGCGCCGGATGCGGAAGTATTGAGCCATCTGTGATCTCTAGCCTCCTGATTGTTCAACGATGTATAGGGGATTGTTTTCCAGGCAGAGACTCTATCAGCCGCGAACGAAAGGCAATCCGGTAAACACTGTATTTTCGGCTAGGGGCTCGTACTATGTCCCGGCCAGGTGAGATGCTTTTTTATCGACGCCATGGTGAGCCGAAGCCCCGGCGTTCAGGGCAGGCTGGATAAGCCATTACCTTTCTTTTCGGTATGGTATATATTCTTCGCGTTCCAAGAGACCTACGGGCGGATAGCCCGAAAGTTAAGCCTCGAGCGTACTCCTCCGCTGAAGTAATCGGCGTGAACAAGTCAGAAGCGGAGGCCACCTTCTAACGGTGAGGACTTCAGGTCCTCATTGTTGGAAAGCTGCAAAACATTTTCGTCCCAATCCGAAATGCAGTATCCGCGACCCCACGAATCCTTCATCCGTGGCAAGGCCACTTCATACATTGTGGCACCATTCCTCTCGTACACTCGCCTGATCAGGCCGTCTTCTCTCGTGTCGCGATTGTACACCAAGTCTCCGAGTTGGAATTTCGTTGTCAACAAACCTCTCAATCCGCCTTTGAGTGGGCGTGTGTAAGTAGGCGCGTTTGGACCTTATCGTTGCTTCGCGCTTCCTCAACCCGAACGGACTTCGATTTGACAGGTTGTTTCAATCTCCGTCATTACGCCCGCTTAATGAATAACTACTACGATCGATTGAGTCGTCCAAGCAGCAGAAGACAGTAATTGCGACTCAAGCGATTCCCTGATTTACTTCTACGACAATTTCGAACACGGTGCTCCAAATTGAACAGCTTCATCGATACGTCTTAGCCGACCCTACCTTGTGAGAATGAGGGACCTGAAACTTAGCCAGCCCAGAGGATGTTCGGTGAGTAAACTATGAACGGTGCTGCCACGCGGCGCAGACTCGAACAGAAGCTTTTCCATGGCAGAATTGAGAAGCGTCTCCCTGCGTCAGTTCCCGTCTACCTCACAAGCTTGAGAGAACCCCGCTCCGGTGAACAAACGACCACGGAAAACGTCAGTCCCCACGGTGCTCGCACGATCAGCAAGCGGCTGTGGCAGGCTGGTGAAGAGGCGCTCATTGCCCCCTTGACGGGTGAGTTTCCGCAAGTAGGAAGAGTGGTTTATTGTGAACAAAAAACGGAGGGTCGCTTTTGTCTAGGTTTAGAATTCCGAGCTCGCTCGGTCAACTGGGGAAATTGTTCCCAGACTTAACGCAGCATGACGTTGTTCTTTTGCGTGCTTTGAGGCGGGTCGTGGGCGCTTAAGGCCACTCACTGGGTACGCCGAACAGGCTTCACAGGTTAGCTGACCACGACGCGCTGCGCGCATTGCGGGGAAGTGAGAGTCATTCATAACGCAGCGCCACGACGGGGTCTACCCGCATGGCGCGGCGCGCGGGCAGGTAGCACGCGGCCAGAGCGATGAGCGTCAACAGAAACGCCACACCAATGAACGTCACCGGATCGAAAGGTTGGACGCCAAATAGCAAGCTCCTCAGCAAGCGTGTGAATATGAAGGCTAAGGCAATTCCCACTGCCACGCCCGCCGAGCGACGGCAGCAGCTTCTTTCCTGGACATGCCCTCGAATTCCTGGATCTTTTTCTTTCAGGTGCTCCCGAATCTCAAGAGAGAGATCGCCGTAGATCCGCGGGCGCAAGAACAATTGCTTCAGCCACTTCATGATTCACCCGTCGCTAAGACACGTGTAATCCCTTGGAGCCCTCGTTCAAAACAGTTATTCCTCAGAAATAGCCGTAACCCCTTTCCTTTGGTTTGCCGGTGACGCCCATGGCGGCATGATTTATTCGTATCGTAAAGCAACCATCGGATCCACCCGCATGGCTCGCCGCGCCGGAAGGTAACCAGCCAAAAACGCCACCAGCGCCAGGCCTAGAGAAACACCGAGCAGTGTTAGCGGGTCGTTCGGACGTATCCCATAGAGAAGTGAGGAAAGGAAGCGGGTCAGTCCGAATGCGGCGGCGAGTCCAACGGCCAAACCAATTGACGTCACGGCAAAGCCGTGCCCAAACACCAGTTTTAAGACGTCCGCCCGCCGCGCGCCCAGTGCCATGCGCACACCGATTTCGTGCGTGCGTTGCGAAACAATGTAGGAGACGACACCGAAAAGACCGATACAAGTCAGCAGGAGCGCCAGAATTCCGGACGCCCCGAGCAGTAGGCCGGTCGTTCGCGCAGGAAAGAGAGGAAGAGTCATGTATTGCTGCATGGTCTCCAGATCGGTAGCCGCGATGTTCGGATCCACGGTCTGAATTTCGCGACGAATAGTGTCGAGCAGAGCCGTCGGATCGCCGGAAGTATGCACCACCAGCGTCCGCCGGCTCGGGAGTCGAGGTAGGTAAACCAGAGCAATGGGCTCTTCACCGAGAGTGCGATACTTACCCGTCTTCACTGCGCCGATGATCTCGAGACCGGTATCCTCACCTAAGCGGATCCGTCGGCCCACCGGATCCTGGTTCGGCCACAGTTTCTGTGCCATGGCGTCATTAATGATCGCCGCGCCTATCGACGCCTGGTTTGACGACTCGCTCTCGTCGGGAATGAAATCGCGACCTCGCAATAATGGGATGCCCATGGTCTTGAAATAGCCGGGCGCGACCCGCAACACGTCGACCGGGACACCGTTCTGACCGGCGGCCGAACGATTCCCTTGGGTGGCGGAGCTCTGTTCTCTTGCACTTCCGAGTGGCAAGTGGTTGACGAAGCTGGTTGAAGACACTCCGGGCAGGGCGCCGATATGCTGGGATAGTTGCTCATAAAAACCGCGCACCTGCGCTTCGGAGTATCCGAGGCTCCCAGGGTCGAGCGTCGCAACGGCGACCTGCTGGGTGTCGAATCCCGGATCAATTGAGCTGGCGTTGACGAGGCTCCTCACACACAATGTGGCACCAACTAGCAGTACGACACATGTGGCGATCTCACCGATCATAAGAAAACTCCGCAGCCGTGACTTCCGATAGCTTGCTGATTGCGCATCATCCTTCAGAATCGGAGCCACTTGAGCTTTCGCGCTGCGCAGCGCGGGAGTCAGCCCAAAAGCCACACCGGTAAACAGTGAAACCGACGCGGTGAAGGCGAGCACTCGCCAGTCGAGCGGAATCCTTAGGGTGATCGGTAAGCTCGCGGGTTTCAGGGCCAGCAGGAGCGGGGCGGTCCAGTAAGCCAAAACCAATCCCGCCGAACCTGCAAGACCGGACAGGAGCGTGCTTTCGACAAGCATCTGCTGGATCAATCGGCCCCGCCCTGCGCCGAGCGCCGACCGTATCGCCATCTCGCGCGCCCGCCCAGTAGCACGCGCCAGCAATAGACTAGCAGCGTTCACGCAGGCAATGAGTAGCACCAGAGCGAACACCGCCATGAGCAATCCCGTAAAGGCGCTGACGTAACCGCGATAGGGTCCTGGAACGAGTGCCGCGGGGAATACCGTCGCGCCCAAGTTCTTGTTGGTGTCGGGGTGATCCTGCTCAATCAAGCTCGAGAGCCGATTCATCTCCGCCCGCGCACGAGTCGCGTCCAGTCCGGGTTTCAAGCGCCCCACGGCAAGAAGCCAGTAGGCGTGGCGGTTGGTGAGCCTGCCGGAGTCGCGGGTGATCCGCTCGACCATGGTTGCGGGCGCCCAGAAGTCGGGCTCGATGGCCACTAGCAGACCGGCAAAACCACTCGGCGCTACTCCGATGACGTTAAAGTTCGTGCCATTCAGCAGCAGACTCTTTCCGACTATCTGGGGATCAGAACCGAGGCGTTGCTGCCAGAAGGAGTGGCCCAGAACCACTCGGTTTCCTCTCTGGTCATCTTCGGGCAGAAGGGTACGGCCCAGGAGAGCATTAACTCCTAGAAGTGAAAAGAAGTTGCCGGACACCAGCTGGCCCTGGACGACTTGCCCCTCGCCAAACCTGTTCCAGATGACGGATTGCGGGTCGCCGTCAAATGCCAACATCCCGGTGAAGGACTGATTGTGGTCGCGATAGTAGACATAATCGGGATAGGTCAGCGGCAGGTAGCCTTGGATACCGGAAGCCACTCGATTGTGCAGCCAAAGCTCCACCAATTTGTTAGGGGCTTCGACACGTCGAGGAGGGCGCAGCAATAAAGCGTTGACAAAGCTGAACACCGTCGTGTTCATCCCAATGCCCAGGGCCAGCGCCATGACCACCGCAGCCGTGGAACCGGGACTCTTGCGCAGCATGCGCAAGCCGTAGCCAACATCGGTGAGAAGGTTCTCGATGGACGGCCAGCGCCAGACCTCGCGGCTGTCCTCCTTCGTCAGCGTCACATTCCCAAACTCACGCCGAGCAGCGGCGGCAGCTTCTGTTCTAGGCATGCCCCGTGCAACCAGCTCTGCTATTTTTTCTTCGAGGTGTGCCTGAATCTCGTCCGAGAGATCGCCGTAGATCCGTCGACGCAAGAACAGTTGTTTCATCCACTTCATGATTCACCCGGCGCCAAGACACGGGTAATCCCTTCGAGCATCCTTTCAAAACGCGACACCTCATGCTCTAGATGCTTCGCTCCTGCGGGTGTCAACTTGTAAATCCGCACGCGGCGGTTGGTGGAGGAGATGCGCCAGTCGGCTTTGACCAACTCTTCCTTGAGCAGGCGCTGAAGAGCCGGATAGAGTGAGCCCTCTTCAATCTGAAGTAAATCGTTGGAGGTGCGCTTAATATCCTGGGCCAGGGCATAGCCATGCAGGGGTTGGCGCTTCAGCGTTCGGAGAATCATCATCTCCAGCGCGCCGGGAAAGAGGTCTCGTTGCTCACGGTTTTTCAAAGCACTCTCCAGAGTTCACTCAGCTAATGTTAGTCTAGGCCTAGAGTAAAATCATATAGAGGCAATGAACGGAAGTCAAGAGACAAAAAAGGAAGGGGCCGAAGCTGGAAAGCAGTAGGATGGCGCCAAACGAGAAGCAAACAATCGAAATCGAAAAACTTGAGAGAGACCCCTTACTTTCGTTCAATCAAGCAGTTACCGGGGACTGCTCAGACTTTCTTGGGACGGCACTGATTTCTCGGTATTATCAAATCGCCTTTGTTTTATTTGTTAGAACTGGTGCGCCCGGAGAGACTCGAATTCCCGGCCTTCTGGTTCGTAGCAAGGTAGTACAAAATTCTAAGTTCTGCTGCTGGTGATCGCTTACAGCGGAACGCGCCATTTATCTCGCTCTTGAGTTGGACCGAAGTTGGACTGAACGCTTGGGGTAGTGCTGCCGCCGATTCGGATGGATCAACCAATCTCCCGGACCCGCTGGACACCGGAGATTGCGCGCCTTCTCGGAGTTATGTGGCAGACGCTGTCCGGCTTGGCATATACTTATGTATATGCCATAAGGAAAGCGCCGGACTCGGAAAGGAGGACCATGCAGCGCAAAGCGAAAGTCTTCATGAATAATCGCAGTCAAGCTGTCCGCTTGCCCAAGGAGTTTCAGTTCAACACCCAAGAAGTATTCATACGGAAAGAGGGGAGTGACGTAGTCCTGTCACCTCGACCATTTGATTGGTCGTCCTACATCGCTGGGAGTCCTGTTGCATCGGCTACTTTCATGGAAGGTGTCGAAGATCTCCCTGTGCAGGAGCGTGAGCCGTAATGCCGCGCTACATGTTGGACACGGATACTTGCTCCTACATCATGAAGCGCTCGAATGATGCGGTTCTGAAACAGCTGCAAAAAGTTTCAGTTAGTGATGTGTGCATTTCCGTAATCACAAAGTCGGAACTCTTGTTCGGGGTCGAAGTGTCTCCGCGACGGCGGCAGGATGAAGCCGCGCTCAGCGCCTTTCTGCGCTACGTCGAGGTTCTGGATTTTCCTGACGAAGCATCTCTGCACTACGCAAAGATTCGCGCCGACTTAAAGCAGGTTGGCACGATGATCGGTGCGAACGATCTGTTCATTGCCGCTCATGTCCGCAGCTTGGGCTTGACGCTGGTTACGAACAACACGCGAGAGTTCGGCCGAGTTCGTGACTTGGCCACAGAAAACTGGACGATCGGGGCTTAATGCCTCCCAAAATCCCGGCAAGAAGCAACCACGTTCCAATTGACCCTTCCAGTGGCGCGGCCGAAGATCTTGTCATCATTTGTCACATTGCCAGAATCGCGCCAACCCTCCCAACCCTCTCGGGCTGGTAGCAGTAGTGTATAGCCGCGCAGAACTTCCGATTGGCTGCGATGATCCGCCCCAGAACAGCTTTTCGCTTTCCACTACGCCGTTTCCGGCTAGTTCCGCATAGCCGACAAACGCCGGAATGTACGGAGCAAGAAGGATGCCTTTGCAAGGAATCGGGGAACTCGACTATTCTCCTCGGTGTCTAACAAGACCATGTCGTAGTCTGCCGAGTTCGTTCGGAAGCGTTGAATCACAAATGGAAGCTCCAATTCGAGTCGAAGATGTTTGGAAAAGTTATGGAGCCATCACAGCAGTGCGCGGGCTGAGCCTGGGCGTTCCGCCGCAAAGCGTATATGGATTCCTGGGACCGAATGGAGCGGGCAAGTCTACAACAATTCGGATGGTTCTCGGTCTCCAGCGCCCCAACCGAGGGACAATATCTCTGTTTGGGCGTCCTTTGGCGGCAGAAAGAATTGCCTTGCTTAGGCGAATCGGTTCTCTGGTTGAGTCTCCCTCTTTGTACCCGCACTTGACCGGCCGTGAAAACCTGGAAGTTCATCGGCGACTCCTTGGACTGTCGAAACGCTGTATAGACGAGGTATTAGAGACGGTCGACCTTATCCCTGTGGCTGATCGTCTTGTGCGGAAATATTCTTCCGGCATGAAGCAACGGCTCGGGCTGGCCCAGGCGCTGCTCGGCAATCCCGAATTACTGTTGCTCGACGAACCAACGAACGGACTCGACCCTGCCGGGATTCATGAAGTGCGCGCCCTGGTTCGAGACTTGCCCAAGCGCCGTAATGTGACGGTTTTTCTTTCTACCCATCTGCTTTCCGAAAGTCGAACAGGTCGCAACGCACCTGGCCATCATTTGCCAAGGTCAGCTGATGTTTGAAGGAACGCGCGAAGACCTTCAAAAGCGGAGCAAACAAATAATCGTTGTACAAGTGGATAAGCCAGAACGGGCCCAGGTCCTCCTGGATGGCGTCTCCCGCACGATGACTTGTGAAGGCAATTGTATTCGGATTGAATCAGACGGTGACTGCGACCCAGCCCAGATCAACGCGATACTTGTGAAGGCGGGAGTTGCAGTTTCACAACTCACAACGCAGCACCCGACACTTGAAGATTTTTTTCTGGAGCTGACCCACACCCCAGCAGTCGAGAAGGAGTATGCGGTCCGATGACACTCTTGCGTGCACTACATGCCGAAGTGCTCAAGTTAAAAAGGACGACTGCGTTGAAAATGGTTGTGATCTCGCCCGCGGTTGTCCTGCTACTTATTTTGTTTATGACGTCCCAGGCGCCATTTTCGATGGTGCATCCCAACACTGTAAGGAACGAATGGATGCGCTTAGCCCACGTAAATCTGAGGTTCTGGGGGCTCCTGGTGATGCCCCTGCTCATCACCTTGGAAACTGCCCTCGTCGCCGAACTGGATCATTCGGAGAATCACTGGAAGAGCTTGCTGGCGCGGCCTGTACCGCGGTGGACCTTGTATGTTGCGAAGCTGCTGGTCGTCGTGGCCATGACGGCTGCGGCTACGTTCCTGCTTCTTTGCGGCGTCCTGTTGGACGGAACGATCTTGCCAAAGCTTCAATCGGAAATAGCCTTTGGGTTCCCCATTCCCTTGGGAGCAATCTTTCGTGAAGGCGCGCAGGTCATGGCGTTGGTGTTTCTGGCTCTAACCATTCAGCACTGGGTGAGCTTGCGATGGAAATCATTTTCGGTTGCCGTAGGCACTGGTATTGTTGCGCTGGCAGTGAGTTTCTTTGGCACTCGCTGCGGCGCGACAGGTCGGGAGCTGGCCGCAATACTTTCCTTGGGTGCTTCCAATGATGGTACTTGCTGAACAACCTCAGAACATCGAGACCGGGCTGGCTATAAGCGGTGCATTGGGCCTGGTTGTCGCGGCCGCAGGGTGTTGCGATTTCTGCAGGCGCGAGGTGCAGTGATTTGCATGCATCTCTCTAAACTTGATTGTCGAACCCGGATTGTACATGCTTTTGGGGTTTCGGAAACCAGCTGTGGGAGAAAATTGCGAGACCGGAAACCAAGCCTTTTCAATGTGTTTGAGACTTTTGACCATACAGGATGAAAACTTCCGCTTTGATGCAGCGAACGGTGTCGGCTTGGTCCGGTAAAGCCGGCCACGCTGCAATGCGATGAAGCGCTCAATATATTGAAATGAGTTAGAAGTGAAGTCGCGGGCGAGCGTTTCCGCTAAACGTCACAGTTTTTTGCCTTGACAAAATTCGGGCGCCTAGTATTTAAATACTGTCCATCGGGGCTTCCTCGTCGAGAATAACGTTATTGGGTAAGAGGGGTGGTTCGATGGTAAAGCGCTTAATTTCCAGTTTCGCCGTTTTGTGCTATCTGATTTTGGTCGCAAGCGGGCTCTCTCTGAGGGCTCAAGGCATTTTCGCGACTTTGACGGGAACTGTGACAGATCCCTCGGGGTCGGTGGTAGCCTCCGCCAAGGTTGTGTTGAAGGACGCCGTGTCTGGCTCGGCCCGCGATACGGTGACAAATTCCGAGGGCTACTACACATTTTCTTCGGTTCCGGTCGGAACCTATGTGCTCACTGTGGAAGCTACTGGGTTCAAAACATACAAAGCGGATGACATCCGCCTGGGAGGCGGCGAGCGGCGCAACGGTAACGTGATGCTTGCGGTTGGAAGCGCGACTGCAACCGTCGAGGTCACGGCGGAACAGGACCCTGCCATCGCGACCCTGGACTCCGGTGAAAAGTCGTTTACGCTGGAAACCAAGGAACTGCAGAACTTCGTTCAGGTAGGGAGTAACGCCGCCGAGTACATCAAAATTGTGCCCGGCTTCGGCATCGAAAACGGAACGTCGAACAAGGCGAACTACAACGGCGCAACGATTGGCATCAATGCCAACGGGGATTCCGGCAGTCAGAGCCCGCTCAACGCCGCTTTTTCTTACAACGGTCTGCCCACGAACAGCTTGGACATCACCTCGGACGGCGCGCACGTTTCCGATCCCGGATGTAACTGCGACACGCCGGTCAATCCCAACTCAGATTTCGTCCAGGAGTTCAAGGTCCTGACATCGAACTTCAGCGCTGAAAACCAGAAGGGGCCCATCCTCATTACCTCGGTAACCAAGGCCGGGGGCACGCAGTTCCATGGCAGCGGGTTTTTCTCCGCACGGAACCACGTTCTCAATGCAAATGACTGGTTGAATAACGCGAGCGGAGTAAAGCAACCTGCGAACTCCTACTATTACCCCGGTGGCACGATCGGCGGCCCCGTGCTGATCCCCGGAACAAACTTCAACAAGAGCCGCCAGAAGTTGTTCTTCTGGACCGGATTTGAATACTACAAACAAACTCTTGACACCGGGTTGCTTAGGGCGACGGTGCCAACAGCTGGCGAGATTACGGGCAACTTCTCACCCACCGAAGTGGCGAAGGAAGGGACTATTACGGCATCCGGCAAAGCTCCAGGTTGTTCGTCTATAGACATTACCAAGAATAAATGCCTGCAGAATTTCGCCGGAGGACAGATCCCTGCCTGCACCAGCACTGGTCAAACCGGATGCATTGACCCGAATATGCAAGCCTTGATGAAATTGTTGCCCGCGGCTAATGCTGATCCGAACGCGACCGGGGGCTTCAACTACGTCCAGTCCGAAATCTTCAGCCAAAACAACAGGCAGTGGGTGATACGAGGGGATTACGACATCAGCGACAATACCAAGGTCTTTGTTCGCTACAACTATCAGCGCGAAGTCCAGCAGTTCCCTGTCGGTCTCTGGTGGCGCAATACCGACCAGGTTCCCTACCCAACACCGATTGAGGGCAGGAATAAGTCCAACTCATGGGCTGGAACGATTACGCATGTCTTCAGTCCGACGATGACAAACGAAACCGTCATCGCCTATACCTTTGTCGGCTTTCCCAACGTGCTTGCGAATCCCAGCGTGGCAGACCGCTCCACTGTAGGCTATGGCTACGCGGGTCTGTTCAAGAATGGCGTCAAGCAGATTCCATCGTTCGGCCAATTTGGACCCAGTGAAGCCGCACTGGTGTTCAATCCCGGCGGATTCGAAGCCGGCGGACCTTCGCAGGGTCTTTACGCCAATAAGTACATGCCCAGCGTGAGCGATACGCTCACGAAAGTGCTCAGGAATCACACTTTGAAGGCGGGCTTTTTCTACGAGTGGATTCGGAACGCGCAGCCAGCCAGCAACGACACCAACGGCCTTTTGCAGGTCTCCGTGGGCAATAGTTTCAGCTACGGCAATGAGTATGCCGACCTGCTGACCGGCAACCTGAGCAATTATACCGAAACCAACTTCAACCGCATCAATGATATCAACTACACGACGGTTGAGTTCTTTCTGCAAGATTCGTGGAAGGTCACCAGAAGGTTGACGGTCGATGTGGGGATGCGGTTTACCCATTTCTCGCCATGGATTGACGGTAAGGGCTTCGGCTACTCCATCTTCGACCCGGCCGCCTATACGGCCGGAGGTGGTGCAGCCTGCACGGGTGCACCGACGTTCTGCGGATTCAAATGGCACGCCAAAGACAGCGCCGTTCCGGTAGGTGGATTCCCGACGAGGGCGGAGTTTTACCAGCCTCGTTTCGGTGCCGCCTATGACCTTTTC
>Ga0209234_1000356_pt1 | contig 15436 bp, 19 predicted proteins | sample GraSoi013_1_20cm_2_FD_185816 | JGI IMG/M metagenome (GOLD analysis project Ga0209234, IMG submission 185816) | Grasslands soil microbial communities from the Angelo Coastal Reserve, California, USA - Sample 08_20_2013_1_20cm (SPAdes) (version 2) | ecosystem: Environmental > Terrestrial > Soil >... | reverse complement strand
CAAGGCCCCGCCCACCATGAAGAAGAGCAGCATGCCGATGCTGCCCACGAACATGATCCGGAGGAACGGCAAGGCTTCGACGCGCACGGCGGGGGCGGCGTTCACCACGCCGAGCAGCGAGGGCGCCAGGATCCATCCCAGCGGGGCGAGCAGCAGTCCCCAGAGCGCCACTGCCGCCAGAAACGCCTGGTAGACGGTTCGATTCACCTTCTCCGGGTCGTTGGCGCCGGCGAAGCGGGCCACGAGCACCCCCATCCCGCTGAACACCGACATCACGAACACGATGACGACGATGAAGATCTGGATCGCCACGCCGATCGCGGCGTTGCCGGCGTATCCCACGAAATGGCCCACCAGGGCGTGATCGACCACGCCCTGGAGCCCGCCGATGAGATTCTGCAGCATGGTGGGCCAGGCGAGCATCCAGACGGCGCGAGCGAGTGGGCCCTCGACGATGGAGCGGTCGAGCGGCTTACGTCCCGCGCCTGGCATCCAGGCTCCAGGGCCCCGGTCCGGCGGCGGAGAGATAGAGCCAGATGAAGCAGAACAGGATGGCGGGGTGTCCCTGATTGAGCACCGGCCAGAAGCCGTGTGGCGCGTGGCCCAAGAAATACGCAACCGCCATTTCGCCGGCGAGAATGAAGGCCACCGGCCGAGTGAACAGCCCGACGAGGAGGAGCAGGCCGCCGAACACCTCGAGGGTTCCGGCGATCCCGGGTAGCGACAGGATCGGCGCGGTGCCCCCGCCCGGCATGATGGCCGCCGGAAACGCGAACAGTTTGGCCGTCCCGAACTGCATGAAGAGAAAGGCGGCGATGATGCGGAGCACGCTGAGCAGGTACGGCGCTCGGGTCGGCCATTTCGCGGTGATGCTCGGTGCAGTCATGATGTGCGCCTCAGTGAATGTGGTGTGGAGACTGCCTTGAGGCCGCGCTCCAGCAGTCGAGCGTCTCCCAGGCGATCGGCATACGCGGCGAATGCGCTGGTGGGTCCGCGCCACCTGAGCTCGTCCACGTCCCGGAACAGCGGCGCGTCGGTCCTGAGTGTCGCGAGGTCCTTGAATAGGAGCGCCAGGTCGCGGCTGTCCCCGAGTACGGTGGGTGGAAAGTCTTCGATCCGGCCGTGCTGGTTCAGGAGCCGAGCCGCGGTGACCGCTCCGATGCCCGGAATGCCGGGATAGCCGTCCGCCGTGTCGCCGACGAGGGCGAGGAAGTCGGGGATCAGGACGGGTGTCACGCCGAACTTCGCACGCACTCCGTCGGCATCGCGGATCTTCCGGCTCTTGCGGTCTACCTGCACCACACGATCGCCGCTGACGCATTGCGCCAGATCCTTGTCGGGCGTCCAGATGCAGACTTGCTGCACCCGCTTGTCTTCGGAGGCGATGCGCGCAGCGGAGGCCAGGGCATCGTCCGCCTCCAGCTCCGTCATTGGCCAGACGGCCACTCCCATGGCCGCGAGTGCCTCTTCCAACGGATGGAATTGCGCCAGTAGTGCGGGCTCGACGCCTGCTCCCGTCTTGTAATCAGGCCAGAGGCGGTTGCGGAAAGACTCGATGACGTGGTCGGTCGCCACGCCCACGTGCGTGACGTCGTGCTCGACCATCTCCAATACGGAATGCAGCACACCGCTCACGGCGCCGAAGGGCGTATCCGCGCCCTTGCCGGCGCGGCGGCGGCCGTAGAACTGGCGGAACAGCTCGTACGTGCCGTCGACGAGATGAACGATCATCGCGCCGCCGGTTTAACGGGCGGGTTCCTGGTACAGGCCGATGACGTTTCCCGCGGGATCGCGGACCCGTGCGGTGATCTCGGGCGCGTCTTTCCCGATCGGCTGCACCAGCGCGCCTCCGTGCGCCGCGACCGCGTCGATTGTGGCCGCGACGCTGTCCACCATGATGTAAATGAGCAGGCCCGGCTGCGGCGACGCCGGCCGGCCGACCACCCACGCGCCGCTCACCGCGCCCGTGGCGTCGTCGAAGGCGGTCGCTCCGTCGCCGCGCCGCCGGACGCCCCAGCCGAACACCTTGGCGTAGAACTCGGCGGAACGAGGGATGTCGAGCGCGGGAATCTCGACGTAGCAGATCTTGCCATTGGTCGGGGTAGGGAGCATCAGGGCTCTCCCCGCGCGCACCCGGCCGCGCGGGCGCGGAGCAGGTCGCGCTCGCGTGCGTTGCGCGTGAGCGCTGCGGCGCGCTCGAACTCGGCCCGTGCTTCGTCGAAGCGGCCGAGCTTGGCCAGGAAATCGCCGCGCACCGTCGGCAGCAGATGGTAATTGGTGAGTGCGGGCTCGGACCGGAGTGCGTCGGCGATCTCGAGACCCGCCGCCGGGCCGAATGCCATGGTGTAGGCCACCGCCCGATTCACCTCCACGACGGGGGATTGCGTGAGTTGGGCCAGCGCATCGTACAGCGCGGTGATGCGGGTCCAGTCCGTCTCCTCTGGCGTGCGCGCGCGCGCGTGACAGGCGGCGATCGCGGCCTGGAGCGCGTAGGGACCGAGTGCGCCGGCGAGCTCTTCGGCGCGCTCCAGCGCCGCGAGCCCGCGACGGATGAGCAGCTGGTCCCAGTGGGTGCGATCCTGATCGGCCAACAGGACGGGCTGCCCCCCCGGGCCGACGCGCGCGTGCAGGCGCGACGCCTGGATCTCCAGCAGCGCCACGAGGCCGTGGACCTCGGGCTCCTCGGGAACCAGCTCGGCCAGAATGCGGCCGAGCCGGAGCGCGTCGTCGCACAGCGCCGGCCGCACCCATTCTTCCCCGGCGGTCGCCGAGTAGCCCTCGTTGAAGACGAGATAGATGACTTCCAGCACGGACGAGAGCCGCGCCGTGAGCTCGGCACCGCGGGGGACTTCGAAGGGGACACGGGCCTCGCGCAGCGTCCGCTTGGCGCGAACGATGCGCTGTGCGACCGTCGACTCCGGCACGAGGAACGCCCGCGCGATCTCGTCGGTCGTGAGCCCCCCGAGCAGCCGCAGCGTGAGCGCCACGCGCGCCTCGGTCGAGAGCACGGGATGGCAGGCGATGAACATGAGGCGGAGCAGGTCGTCGCCGATGTGATCGTCGATGGCGGCGTCGAGATCCCCCAGCCCCGCGTCCCGTTGGGCCTCGAGCTCGTGACCGAGCTGCTCGTGCTTACGGTCGAGCATCTTGCCCCGGCGCAGCTGGTCGATGGCCCGATGCTTCGCGGTGGCCATGAGCCAGGCGGCCGGATTGTCCGGGACGCCCGACTCGGGCCAGCGCTCCAGCGCGGCGACGAGCGCGTCCTGCGCCAGATCCTCGGCCAAACCGACGTCGCCGGTGATGCGCGTCAGCCCGGCGATGAGTCTGGGGGACTCGATGCGCCAGACCGCGTCGATCGAGCCATGCGCGTCGGGGGCCGTCGCCGGCATGAGCGTGTCCCGCCCTCAGTCCGGCAGATCCGCCAGGGGGACGACCGGCCGGACCTCGATCGTGCCGCGACGGGCCATGGGAATCCGCTCGGCGATCGCGATCGCCTCGTCGAGATCCCTCGCATCGATCAGGAAGTAGCCGCCCAGCTGCTCCTTGGTCTCCGCGAACGGACCGTCGGTTACGACGCGTTTGCCCGCGCGGACCCGGACGCTGGTCGCCGTGGCGGTGGGCTGGAGCGGGGCCGCGGCGACATACTGGCCCGCGACGTCGAGCTGGTGCGCCAGCTGCGTAGAGTCGCGATAACATTGCTCGCGCTCGGCGTCGTCGAGAGCCTGCTCGTCCAGGTAGATCAACAGCATGTATCTCATGTCCTCACCCCCTGCCCCCCTCTCCCTTCGGGAGAGGGGGGACTCATGACTAGCCCCCGGCGATCGCCCCGATCACGAGAAATGGCTCCGCTCCCGATACGACCGCGTCGGGCAGCGGAGCGTCCGGCGGCTCGTGGGTCAGGTCTCGCTCGCACGCGAAGAACCGCAGGAACGGCCGTCGCCGCTCGGTCACGTGGTCGCGGATCGTGCCGCGCAGCATGGGATAACGAGCCTCGAGCGCGTCGAGCACCGCGCCCCGAGTGATCCGGCCCGGTACGTCGAGCTGCACCTCGCCTTTGACCTGTGCCAGCGTCCGCAGGTGCGGCGGGAGCACCACGCGGATCATCGTAGCGTCTGGACCTCGACCGACAGGACCGCGGGCAGGTCGCGGACGATGGGCGCCCAGCTGTCGCCGGCGTCGGCCGACCCGTACACCTGCCCGCCGGTCGTGCCGAAATACACGCCGCACGGCTCGAGCGAGTCGATGGCCATCGCATCTCGCAGCACGTTCACGTAGCAGTCCTGCTGCGGCAGGCCCTTGGTCAGCGCCTCCCACTCGTTGCCCCCCTTACGGCTGCGGTACACGCGCAGCTTCCCGTCGGGCGGGTAGTGCTCGGAGTCGCTCTTGATGGGGACGACGTAGATCGTCTCCGGCTCGTGGGCGTGCACGTCGATCACGAACCCGAAGTCGGTGGGGAGGTTCCCGCTCACCTCGCGCCACGAGTCTCCGGCGTCGTCCGAGCGCATCACGTCCCAATGTTTCTGCATGAACAGCACGTTGGGGCGCGACCGGTGCAGCGCGATGCGGTGCACGCAATGCCCGACTTCTGCCTTCGGGTCGGGGATGTACTGCGAGTGCAGGCCCTGGTTGATCGGCTTCCAGGTCTTTCCCGCGTCGTCGGAGCGGAAGGCGCCCGCCGCGGAGATGGCCACGTAGATGCGCCGGGGGTTGGCCGGGTCGAGCAGGACGGTGTGGAGGCACATCCCGCCGGCCCCAGGCTGCCACTTGGGCCCCGTGCCGTGGCCACGCAGCCCGGGGAGCTCCTGCCAGGTCTTGCCGCCGTCGCTCGTGCGGAACAACCCCGCGTCCTCCACGCCCGCGTACACGGTGTCCGGATCCGTAAGCGAGGGCTCGAGGTGCCAGACGCGCTTGAACTCCCAGGGGTGCTGCGTGCCGTCGTACCACTGGTGCGTGGTGAGGGGCTTGCCCGTCTCGGGCGTTGCGTCGTAGACGAACTTGTTGCTCTCGCCGGCCGGCATGCCGTCCGGCGTCTTGGTCATGCCGCCGCCCGGCGTCTCCCACGTCTTGCCGCCGTCACAGGAGCGTTGGATGATCTGCCCGAACCATCCGCTCGTTTGCGACGCGTACAGGCGGTTCGCATCGGCGGGCGATCCCTTCATGTGATAGATCTCCCAGCCGGCGAAGTGAGGGCCGCTCACCTTCCACTGTTTACGTTTGCCGTCTCCCGTCAGGACGAAGGCGCCTTTCCGCGTACCCACCAGTACCCGTACCCCGCTCATGATCCACTCCTTTCGTGACTCGCCCGGCGAATGACCGCAGACAATCTACACGCCTCGCGGCGCACCGGCTCCCGACGTCGCCTACCTCCCCGCGGCCTTCTGGACGTCGGGCGGGAAGTCCGAGATTTCCTGCACCTGGCGCACTTCGATGATGTCGCCGTCCAGCATGGGCGCCCGCTTGGCCCATTCGATGGCTTCGGCCCTCGATTTCACCTGGATCATCCAGTAGCCGCCCAGCACCTCCTTGGCCTCGGTGAACGGCCCGTCGGTGACCGTGGCCTTGCCCCCCGCGAAGCGGACGCGGGCGCCCTTGGCGGGCGGCTGCAGCCCGTCGAGGCCGAGCAGGACGCCGGCCTTGGTGAGGGAGTCGTTGTATTTGGTCATCTTGGCGATGAGGTCCGCCGGGGGAACGAAGTCCGCCCCGGCCTTCTCGTATCCCTTGGGGATCACCAGCATCATGAATCGCATGGTCCTCGGTTCCTTTTGGCTTCGGGTTCGTGCCGGGTCCATCCCGTTGCTTATGGAAGCGTCGAACGAGGGGCCCCGGAATCGACACGCCGGATTCACCCCCTCGTCAGGTCCTCGCCGCTCGCGTGCCCCTGCGACCCGCGCAGCGCGCGAATCGCCGCCACGCCGGAAGACGTGGAGACGCAATACGGCACGAGGACCGTGAGGGCGATTCGCAGCAGGCGGCCGCGGCCGACGTCGCCATGCAGAATCGCGTCCCCGTGATTGATGCCGACCAGGGCGGAGCCCACGACGACGGCGTACAGGACCCCTCGGCGCACCACCGAGCCTTCGAATGCCATGCGAAGCCAGTCTCTCATACGGATCGAGTGGCGCAGCGCGCTACGCGACATCCGCGGCAGACAAGCCGAGCTCGGTCAAGATTCTTTCCTTGAGACCGACCAGCTCGGGGCTGGACACGCGTCGCGGCCGCGGCGCCGTCACATCGACAACCAGCGCCACTCTGGCCGGCCGCGGGGTCATGACGAACACGCGGTCCGCGACGTGCAGGGCTTCCTCCACGTCGTGGGTGACCAAGAGGCAGGTGGGGCGATCGCGCGCGAGGATACGCAGCAGCTCGTTCCGCACGCTGAGGCGCGTCAACGCGTCGAGGGCCCCGAAGGGCTCGTCCATGTAGAGCAGGTCGGGCTTTGCCACGAGGGCGCGGGCGACCTCGACCCGTTGGAGCATCCCTCCCGACAGCTCGTGCGGGTAACGATCCTCGAAGCCAGCCAGCCCGACCAGGTCAACGTGCCGCGCGATGATGTGGTGGCGGTCCGGGTCCGGCGTCCCGTCCAACGCGACATCGAGATTCTGCCGGACCGTCATCCAAGGAAACACCGAGCCGCGCTGGGCGATCATGATCCCCCGGCGGCTCGGCGCGAGGACCGGGCGTCCGTCGATCAACACTGCTCCACGGTCAGGCCGTTCAAACCCGGCGAGCACCTTGAGCAGAGTCGACTTTCCGCAACCTGACGGCCCGACAATCGCGACAAACTCACCGGCGCCGACTGTGAAGGACATGTCTTCCAGGGCCGACACCTCACCGTCGCCGGTTCCGAATGTCTTCCACACCCCTTGGACCGAGACATCAGCGCCCACGGGCGTACCTCCAGCGGACCTCCTTCAGGTTCTCCAGGCGTCGCATGACGAGGTCCAGGAGCAGTCCGATGACGCCGATCATGACCATTCCCGCGACGACGAGGTCATACCGCATGCCGGCATTGCGGGAATCGATGATGAGGAAGCCGAGTCCCGAGTTGATCGCGACCATCTCCGCGGCCACCACGACGAGCCAGGCGACGCCCAACCCCACGCGCATGCCGGTGATGATCGTAGGCAGTGCGCCGGGGATGACGACATGCGTGAACAGCCTGGACCCGGTGATGCCGAAGTTCTGCGCGGCCCATAGGTACTCGCGCTCGACCAGCTGCACCCCCGACGTCGTGGCAAGGACCATGGGGAAGAACGACGCCAGAAAGACGAGGAACATCGGCGAGAGGTCGCTCACACCGAACCACAGAATGGCCAGCGGGATCCAGGCGATCGGGGAGATCGGTCGCAGCATCTGGACCGTCGGGTTGAACGCGGTGAAGGCCGTGCGGGACCAGCCCATCAGGATTCCCAACGGGAGTGCCAAGAGCATCGCGATCCCGTATCCGAAGGTGACGCGGTAGAGCGACGCCGCCACATGCCGCAGCAGGGTGCCGTCGGTCGCGAGGCCCGCGATGCCCCGGAGCACCTCGGGCGGGGTGGGAAAGATGGTGCTGCCGCTCGCGGCCAACCACCACACGGCCGTCAGGCCAAGGAGCACGCCAATGGGGAGCAGTTTGGTCATTGTGCCGAGGGGCTGATCGCGACCGGGCGGGCGTGCCGCATGAACGATTCATCGACATACGTCTGATACGCGATCGGCCGATCGATGATCTTCGCGTCGAGTGAGAGTCGCATCAATTCATCGAACTCGGAACGCATCAGCCGAAGGTCACCGTACGTGACGCGGTCCAGCGGGCGCTCCATGACCCACTTGATGAGCTCGAACGCCTGGTTGAACATGGATCGGTCCGATGCGATTCTGGCGGCCCTCGTGCGGTGCTCCGGGCTCGTTTCCAGCCATCGCCCCGCGGCCAACACGTGGTCCACCAGGAGCTGCACGGTCTCAGGCTGCTGGTCGATCAGCTCCTGCCGCACCGCGAGCACGCAACAGATGTAGGTCGGCCACACATCACGGGTCATGTACAACACCCGCGCGTACCCGTCCATTTCCGCCTTGGCCCCGAACGGCTCGCCGGTGGCATAGGCGTCTACCGCGTGCGCCAGCAACGCCGCCGGCATGTCCGGTGGAGCCAGCTCGACCATCGTGAGATCACCATCCTTGAGCCCATTGGCGGCCATGAGTTTGCGCACGAAGATGTGGTCCACCGCGAAGCGGCTGGGGATCGCGATCCGCTTCCCCTTGAGATCCGCGAAGCTCTTGTAGGGCGATTCCTTTTTGACCATGATCACCGCGCCGGAGCGGTGCCCCAGAGCCACCACCTTGACCGGCACGCCTTTGTCGGCGAGGTCCATGACCATCGGCGCGAGCATCATGGCGGCCTTGACCCTGCCGGCAACCAGCGCCTCCTTCAGCTCGGGCCAGCCGCTGTACCGCACGTACTTGGCGATCTGGGGCACCCGCGCGGCGGTCGATTCGGGATCGACGGTCGGCGCGGTCATCCCCGGCATCCCCGCCATGGGCAGACCCGACATGTCCATTCCCTGGGCCATGTCGATCCGTTTCCCCTCGGTGGTCATCGCCCTACAGGCGACCGGGATCGTGAGGTTTCAGGTGACGGGCAGGGCGCCGATGTCCAGCAGCTCTCGAGCCCCCTTGCCGCCTCGGGGACCGCTCTCGACCCGCAGATGGACGTCGCGGATCAGCAGTGCCCAGCCGCAGCACGCCACGACGAACAGCGCGCCACGATGTCGCTGCCCGAAGCGAGACAGCGTTGCCGCGAGCGAGCCGCTCATGCCGCGTCCACGCCGAGTGGCAGGTCGCGACCGTCCCGGCGTCGCGGGCGTCGCTTGACGTCCCAGATGATCCCGACCTTTTCCAGCGCGAGCAGGATGACGTAGACGACGTCCACCTCGTACCACTTGTGGAATCCGTGGTGCGCGTACGTCGGATGGGCGTGATGGTTGTTGTGCCAGCCTTCGCCCAGGTTGACCAGGGCAACGAGGGCGTTGTTGCGCGCGGCGCACGAGCCCTTGGGCGGGCATGCGGCCCGGTGCGAGCCGAAGGCGTGGCAGAAGGAGTTCGTGGCGAGCGACGTGTGCCAGCACAACACCACCGGCACGATCCAGTAGGTGAGGATGGCGGACCATCCGAACAACAGCGCGAGCGTTGCCGCATAGGCGAGCTTGATGGCCGTGTCATGGCGCTCGACCCAAAGGAGATGCGGACGGCGCAGGTCGGGAATCAGGTCCCATTTGATGCGATCGTCGATGTCGTCCCGGAGCAGCCATCCCATGTGCGAGTGCCAGAAGCCGTCACGCGGCGAATGGAAATCCGCATCGGTATCGGCCGTGCGGTGGTGATGCCGGTGTTCCGACACCCACCAGAGGAGCCCGCCCTGGTTGGCCAGGCACCCCAGCACCGCCAGGACGGACTCGAACCACGGATGCGTCTTGTACGATCGATGGGCGAAGTAGCGATGGAATCCCGCGAACACGCCGACCTGCAGGATGAACCAGGCCAGCAGCGCTCCGGGCACGTTCGGCGTGCCCACGAACCAGTACGCCGCGAACAGTAGATGCGCGATGAGAAACGAAACTCTGGTGCTGGCCACACTGCGCCCCTTGAGCTGCGCGAGGTCTGGTCCGCGCGACCAGGCACTCGAGATGCGGCCGACGGCCTCTCGCACGGTCATCGGTAAGGTCATTGGTAGGCTCCTCAACTTCCGGTTTGTGTAACCAGAGACGTCGCTTTACGCCTCACCGCCCGGCGCGTCCCGGGCGTGAGGGGAAGGTGCTCCCTGAGGAAGACGTTCAGGTGCCGTCGCAGCGCGAGCAGTGGGAGAACCGGCGCGAGCAGCAGCCAGATGTAGGCTTGCGCCACGCGGTCGTCGCTATACCGCCGCAACGTCGCGAATATCCGATCGCGATGTTCGACGTCGTTCAGCCAGAACTGACACCCGTTCCACGGGGCGGTGATCACCTGCCACCAGCGCCGCGGACTCGAGACGAACAGGGCCCAAAAGTTCGGGCGGCAGCCGATCAACCCGGCGAGCTGGTCGGAATAGATGAAGTGATCCACCAGCCCCGCGATCCGCAGGGAGGTGTGACGGAAATGACGATTCCAGAACCTGGCGTCCCGGTCGATGGTGGCGCGGCGCTCGGCCGGCCCTGGGAGTCGACACGCGCCCGAGAACACCTTCGCCGCATAGCGGGCCTGGAGCTCCGCTAGGCCGGGAATCGAGCCGAAGATCGGACGGGCGAATCCCACGAAGGCGAGTGACGGATCGTCGTTATGGAAGATGTACTTGAACCACTTGCGTGGATCCGTGCCCGCCGCGACGGACTCATCGAGAAATGGAAACGAGGTACTGTACCCGTTGCACGTGACGATGGCGTCGACGTCCGCGGACGTCCCGTCGCTGAAGCGCACGGTCCTGCCGTGGCAGGACGCGATATCGCGCTTGGGAACGACGTGACCGGACCGGACGCGGGACAGGACCTCCGCACTCTTGTTGAAGAACGACCGATTGTAGGGTGCGTCGGTTCTCCAGGCCTCCTGGCCGTGTCCGTTGAATCCAAACGCCCATTCCAGGTATTCGGCCACGAAGGGCGAATAGCGGTGCGTTGGAGACAACCACAGGCGGACGCGCGACGAGATGTGATCCAGCACCTTCCGCCCGGAGCCTGGAAAGCCGGGCAAATGATCGACCACCTTCGGCACGTACCACACGCCATTCGGGATGCAGAAATAGACTCGCGCCGCGACTTGGCTCGCCGCACACGCGATGTCGCTCGCGCTCTCACCGCCTCCCCACACGACCACCGTCTTGCCGGACCATTGACGCGGGACATCCTTGACGGCAGCGCTGTGCAGCAAGGTGCCCGCATAGCCGCGAAACCGGTCGTCACCGCTGGCGTCATTGGGCAGCTGATGCACACCGGACGACACGATCACGCGGGGCGCGAACCACTGGCCGCCGTCCGCGGTCGTGATCTGCCAGAGGTCGCCGCGTTTCGAAACCCTCGTCACGCGCCGATTGAAGCGAATACGCTCGGTCAGCGAAAACCGGGCGCAATACGCCTCGAGGTAGGCCCGGATCTCCTCGTGAGAGGGGAAGTTCGGGTAGTCGTCGGGCATCGGAAAGTCGGACATCTCCGTGACGCAGCGCGAGGAAGTCGTGTGCGTGGACTTCATGACTCCGCCATACCGCTGGTCATCGGTGTACGCCCACACGCCGCCGATGCGGTCGCGGCTTTCGAGCACGACGGTCCTGAGGCCTTCGGCGACGCAGTATTTGCACGCCATGAGGCCGGACCATCCGGCCCCGATGACGATCACGTCGTACGTCTTGTTTGCCGTATCCATGAGAGCAGCCCAGTCGTTTTACCTGAGCAGCAACTTGCTCGTGTGGAATGGGCCCCGGCTATCGGCGGGCGTCTGATTGTTGCGGCGGTGTATCGCCTACGCGCGTTGTCGGGCGCGGTCCGACAGGGCCGTCGCCCGGCGTCTCACAGCGACGCGATCACGCCTGGTGCGTCAGTCCACCAGGCCGTGACTCATCGCATAGCGCATGATCTCGGCGGTCGTCCGGAGGTTGAGCTTCTGGAGAACGCGGGCTCGGTACGTGCTCACCGTCTTCACGCTCAGGTTGAGCTCTCGACCGATCTCGGACGCGCGCTTGCCGGACGCGAGCAGGCGCATGATCTCGAACTCGCGGTCCGACAAACCGTGGTGCGGCAGGTCCTCGGCCGGGCGGCCGAGGTCGGCCACGAGGGTCTCGCCGACCGACGGGCTGACGTAGCGCCCGCCCCGGACGATGCGCCGGACGGCGGTGAGGAGCTCCTCCGGCGCGCTCTCTTTGGTGAGGTATCCCGATGCCCCGGCGCGCAGCACCCGAATGGCGTATTGCTCCGCCGGATGCACGCTCAGCACCAGGACCGGAACGTTGGGGCGCTCCCGCTTGAGATCTTTCAAGAGCTCGAGGCCGCTCCGGCCAGGCATCGTGATGTCGAGCACGACCGTATCCCACGCCTTTTTGCGCGCGAGCTCGAGCGCCTCCTGGGCGCTGGCTGCCTCCGCGACCGTGACGGGGGCGTCCTCCTGCTCCAGGATTTCCCTCAACCCCTTTCGCACGATCGGGTGATCGTCGCAGACGAGAATGCGCATCGGCCTGTCTCCCGGTCAGTCGCGGCGTGGGATGTTGACCCTGACCACGGTACCCTGCTCGGGGGCGCTCTGGATCACGACCTCGCCGCCGAACGCCCGGGCCCGCTCGCGCATGCCCAGGAGCCCCAGCGACTTCACGTCGCTGAGCGCCACCGGCGGAATGCCCGTCCCGTTGTCCCGGACCTCGAGGACCACGTGGCCGCGGGTTCTGGCGAGCACGATCCGCGCCGCCTTGGCGCGCGCGTGGCGCGCGACGTTGGTCAACGCCTCCTGACAGATGCGGAACAACGCGATCCCCAGGTCCGGCCCCACCTTGAGGCGTTGACGCGGCGCCTTGATGGTGCACGTGACGCCCGTGCGTTTGGCGAACTCCTCCGCATGCCACTCCAGGGCGGCGACGAGACCCAGGTCGTCCAGGATCGCGGGCCGGAGCTCGCTCGAGATGCGGCGCACGTTGTGGATCGTCTCGTCCACCACCGTGCCGAGTGCGGTGGCCTTCTCCGACACGCCGCCCGGGAGGCCGCGGAGCCGCTGGGCGAGGCGCGAGAGCTCGAACTTGAGGCCGGTCAGCGCCTGGCCGAGCTCGTCGTGGATCTCCCGGGCGATGCGGGCCTGCTCCTGCTCCCGCACCGACTGCAGGTGCGCCGAGAGGGCCTGGAGGTGGTGGTACGCGGCCTCGAGCTGGGCGGTCCTTTCGGCCACCCGCCGCTCGAGATCTTCGTTCATGCGCCGGACCTCGTCTTCCGCGCCCTTGCGTGCGGTGATGTCGAGGGCCATCACCATCCCCATGGAGATGCCGCCGTTCTCGCCCGGGATCGGCAGGGTGTAGACGAAATACGTCCGGCCGCGGGACGGCACCTCGGCGCTCGCCGGCCGGCCATTGAGCGCCGCCCGACACAGCGGCTCGAGCAGCAGCCACGTCTCGGTGGGGAGACCCTCCCGGATCGTCTTCCCCGCCGCGGTTTCCTTGGGGACGCCGGCGGCGTCCAGCACGCCGGCCCCGTCGGCCACGATGTAGCGCAGGTCGCGATCGAACAGGGCGACGGCGCCGCTGGGGATGTTGCTGGCGACCGTGCGGTAGAGGTACTCGCTGCGGCGGAGCGCCTCTTCGGCACGCCGCCGCTCCGTCACATCGATCGCCAGCACGAGCCGCGCCCGTGTGCCGTCGACCAGGATCTCTTGAGAGAAGATCTCCACGTCGATGATCGCGCCGTCTTTGTGCCGGTGCCGCCACACGCCGGCATTGACGAGCTCAGAGTGAGGCGACGACGCGTGCCGCAGCAGATCCGGCACGTCTTCGGCGACATGGAGGTCCGCGAACGTCAAGCCCGGGAGCTCCTGCGGGGCGTAGCCGTACTTCCGCATCGCGGCTTGGTTCATCGCCAGGATGTGGAGCGTCTCCGCGTCGTACATCCACAAGGGGTACGGGTTCTTCTCGAACAGCACCCGGTACGTCTCGTCGGACCGGCGCAGGACGTCCTCGAAAGCTTTCCCTTCCGTCATATTCTCTGGCACTGCGAGCGTCCGTAGTTGCGGATCTGCCCTTCAGGCGGGCCTAGCTGGACCGGGCGACCTCGAGGGTGTGCTTCCGTTCATGCGGTTCATAATTGAAGGAATACGCGCGCCCCGGGGTTCCCGTCAAGCCGGGTGCGCACGGAGCGCGCAGCCGCACCGCATCCCCGCGGCGTCGGGCGCGCTCGGGAACAGGTGATAGTACATGGCCACCATCATCGGGACGAACACCACACCATTGTAGAACAGGTGCAGCTCGAGCCGCGGGAACCACAGCTGCACGATGCTCGTGGGAACCGGGGACCCAAACAGCGTCCGGCCCGCGATCACCTGGCCCTGGAGCAGCGCGTGCTCGACGTGATGCCAGAACTGGATGACGAGCGCCGCGAGCCACCACGTTCGCGACCGGCCCGCAAAGCCTGGCAGCAAGGCCCAAATGCCGACCAGCATGATCAGGGCGTAGCCGTAGTGCAGCACCTCGGCGTGGATGAGCCAGGGGAACGCCTGGCCCAGGACCCCCCGCGCCTGGTGCAGCGGCCACTTCAGCACGTACACCTGGTAGGCCTGCACGAGATGCTCGCCCCAGTGGGCAATGACGATGATCATGAACGCTTGCAGCGCCCGCTTGTGCCACGGGCCATTGAGCTTCCCGAAGAATGTCTCGGCGGTGTTTGCCATGCGGGTCATATTATGCGGCGTCCCGGCTGGGGGCGGCAAGGGCTATCCCTTGCTCCCGAACCGCTCGAAGCGGTACGCGAGCTCCGGACCTGCGTCACCCTCGTACGCGAGCTGGGCGACGAGCAGCGCGAACGGCTCCGTGTAACGGGCGATCCGCAAGGGCCCGGCGTCAACCGGATCGAACCCCACGTCGCGGATCAGCTCGACAGCGATCTTTTTGCCACTTGAGTCGTCCCCGCAGTAGACGAGGCTGGGTCTCCTGGCTTTGCGCCGAGCCTCGAAGACACCAAACAGCACCTCGCTCGGCACGGTGTTAAAAGCGGAGACGACCCGAGCCTTTGGAACCCTCTTTGCAAGCTCCTCTGCACCGGAGGAGGTGTGGGCGATCACCAGCCCGGTATCGTCGGCATTCATCGGGAGCGAGCAGCTCACGATCACCTTGCCCGACACATCGCCTGCTTGTTTCAACACGTCGTCGACTCGGGACCAGTGCACGGCCAGCAACAGCGCGTCCGCTAGCTGCGCGGCCTCTCGTGGCGTGCCGGCCTGCGCCTTGCCCTTGGCGTCCCGTGCCAGCTTCTTGAGCTTCTGCTCGCTGCGGGCGTAGCTGAATACCACCTCATGTCCGGCGCGCGCCCAGATCGTTCCGAGCTTGGCGCCCATCAGCCCTGAGCCCAGAATGCCAATGCGCATGTCAGAGACCGGTCCTTTTTTCCAGGTGCTCGGGGTAGCGCGCCCCCTGGATCGTGATCCGTGAGGCGGCGCTCTCGATGGCGCGCAGATCCTCGGGCGTCAGTGCGATCGCCGCCGCCGCGTTGTTCTCGTCCAGGCGGGCCAGCTTGGTCGTGCCGGGGATCGGCACAATCCACGGCTTCCGGGCAAGCAGCCATGCGAGCGCGATCTGCGCAGGCGTCGCCCTTTTCCGTTGCGCGATCGTGCGCAGCACATCCACCAGCGCCAGATTCGCCTTCCGAGCCTCGGGCGTGAAGCGCGGCACGATGTTGCGGAAATCGGAGCTCACGAACGTCGTCTTCTCGTCGATCGTGCCCGTCAGGAAGCCCTTGCCGAGGGGACTGAA
>Ga0209234_1000355_pt1 | contig 15491 bp, 15 predicted proteins | sample GraSoi013_1_20cm_2_FD_185816 | JGI IMG/M metagenome (GOLD analysis project Ga0209234, IMG submission 185816) | Grasslands soil microbial communities from the Angelo Coastal Reserve, California, USA - Sample 08_20_2013_1_20cm (SPAdes) (version 2) | ecosystem: Environmental > Terrestrial > Soil >... | reverse complement strand
TCTTCTGGCCCGACGAGGGCTACACCAAGGGCGACTTGATCGAGTACTACCGGGCGATATCCGCGTGGATGTTGCCCTATCTGGCCGACCGGCCCCTGGTGCTGACGCGCTTTCCCGACGGCATCAACGGGAAGTCCTTTTTCCAGAAAGACGCCCCTGAGTACGCCCAGGCGTTCGTGCGAACGGTCACGATCTGGAGCGAGGACTCGCAGCGCGACCTTGATTATTTCGTGTGCGACAACGAGTCCTCGCTCCTCTACATCGCCAACATGGCGGCGATCCTGCTCCACGTCTGGTCGTCCCGCGTGGCGACCCTGGAGACGCCCGACTGGTGCATCCTGGACCTCGATCCGAAGGACGCCCCCTTTACGGACGTGGTCACCGTCGCTAAGGCCGTCCGGGCGTTGTGCGACGACATCGGCCTGCCGACGGGCATCAAGACGAGCGGCTCCACGGGCCTGCACGTGCTGATCCCATTGGGCCGCCAGGTCACCTACGAACAGTCGCGCACGCTCGGCGGACTGCTGGCGCGGGTCATCGCGGCCGAGCTGCCGGAAATCGCCACGGTAACGCGCCAGGTCCAGAAGCGGGACGGCAAGGTGTACCTCGACTACGTGCAGAACGGCCACGGGCGGCTGCTCGTCGCGCCGTTCAGCGCGCGGCCCTTGCCGGGCGCGCCCGTGTCGATGCCGCTCAAATGGAGCGAGGTGACGCCCAAGCTCGACATCAAGAAGTTCACGATCAAGACCGCCCCGGCCCGGATGCAGAAGCTGGAGGAAGACCCGCTGCGCCCGGCGCTCGAGCTGAAGCCCGATCTCGTCCAAGCGCTCGAGCAGCTCCATGGCCGCCTCGGTTGAGCTCCGCATCGCTGTGGGCGAGCGGGCGGGTGACGTGTCGGCGCTGCTGCTCCAGCCGGACGGCGCGCGGCTCCTGTATGTGCTGGCGCACGGGGCGGGCGCCGGGATGCGGCATCCGTTTCTCGAGGCGGTCGCGCGGCAGCTGGGCGAGCGCGGGATCGGCACGCTGCGGTATCAGTTCCCCTACATGGAGCGGCGGGCTGGGCGGCCCGATCCGCCCGCGGTCGCGGCGGCGGCGGTGCGGGCCGCCGCGACCGAAGCGACCCGCCTCGCACCCGGCTTGCCGCTCGTGGCCGGCGGCAAGTCGTTCGGTGGGCGCATGACGTCGACGGCGCAGGCCGAGGCGCCGCTCCCCGGCGTGCGGGGGCTGGTATTCCTCGGCTTCCCGCTGCATCCCCCTGGGAAGCCGGGCGACAAGCGGGCGGAGCACCTGACGCAGGTGCGGATCCCGATGCTGTTTCTCCAGGGAGACCGGGACGAGTTCGCCGACCTGAACTTGTTGAAGCCGGTCGTGAAACGGCTCGGCGCGGGGGCCACGCTGCACCTGGTGGAAGGTGGGGACCATTCGTTTCACGTGCTCAAGCGGTCGGGCAGGACCGATGCGGACGTGATGTCTGAGCTCGTGGATGCTATCGTGAAGTGGACAGCGGGGATCGTTTGACCGGCCGCGTGGGGTCTCCCTGCGCGACAAAAATACGCAGTCGCTTCGGGAGACCCCACGCGACCCGGTCTGACGCGAGGGTGCCGGGCTCTCGCAGAGCGACTGCGTCGTTTTGTCGCGGCGCGAGAGCCCGGCGCCCGAGCGCCAGGGGGGTGCATGCCGAATTACTGGATTGTCAAAACTGAGCCGTCTACGTACAGCTATGATGACCTCGCCGGACAGAAGACCACCGTCTGGGACGGCGTCAAGAACAATCTGGCCCTGAAGCATCTGCGCCAGATGAAGCCCGGCGACCGGGTGTTGGTCTATCACACGGGCGACGAGAAGGCGGTGGTGGGCGTGGCCGAAGTCGCCTCCGAGCCGTATCCCGATCCCAAGCAGGAGGACCCCAAGCTCACGGTCGTGAAGCTGAAGGCGGGCGAGAGACTGCCGCGACCGGTGCCGCTCGCCGAGATTAAGGGGGACCGCGCGTTCGCCGACCTGGGGCTCGTGCGCATGGGGCGCCTCTCGGTGATGCCAGCGTCGGCGGAGCAATACAACCGGCTCCGGAAACTGGGTGGAGCGAAGTAACTGACGACGGACGACAGACAACGGAGAACGTCTTTATGGGCAAAGGCGACATCCGCACCAAGCGAGGCAAGATCTACCGCGGCACCTACGGCAACCGACGCCTCAAAAAGAAGCGGCGCAAGAAAGCCGCCGATGCCGCCAAGACGGGGAAGGGGGACACGCCGTGATGACGTTGCTGGTCGCTGGGCTCGCGCTGGCCGGCGCGGCGGTGGCGGGGCAGCCGGACGACCGTTGGCAGCTCACGCTCAACGACGGCAAGACCCTGTGGGAGCTGCACCTCGTGCAGCTGAAGGACGACACGCTCGTCGTGCGGCACGCCGAGTCGACGTACCGCCTGGCGATCGCGCAGGTGGATGAGCTGCGCCTGGTGCGGAAGTCCGAGCACCGTACCAACGAGCCGGGCCGCTATGGTGATGCTCTGGGCGGCGCGGCCGACCAGGTGTACCGGTTGACCCTGTACAGCGTGAGCGAGCGCCGGCAGATCCTCGCGCAGGTGTTCAAGGATCATCCGCCCGCGGTCGCTGCTGAGCCGGCGCAGGGAACGAGCGACGTGTGGCAGATCACGCTCAAGGACGGGACAATCGTGTGGAACCTGCGCCTCGACGGGCTGCGGCGCGACACGCTCGTCTTCCGGCAGGACAAGAAGCCCGTCCGCTACCCGTTGCTGCGGGTGGACGAGATGCGGCTCGTCCGGGCCGGGGAGCACGAGATCGGACCGGTCGCGGCCGGGGGGCGCTACGACGGCGCGGCCAACGGGACGAGCGATCTCGTGTACCAGATGACCCTGCTCGATTTGGCGCAGCGCCGGCAGGTCGTGGAGCAGATCCTGCGGACGCGGACCGCGCCTCCCGCACGATGACCCCCGGCCGGCGGATTCTGCTGGCCGATGCGGACGCGTTCTACGTCGCCGTGGCGCGCCTGGTGGACCCGCACGGCGCGGGCAAGGCGCGGCTCCTGATCGTGGGCGGCGCGCCCGAGCGCCGCGGCGTGGTCACATCCGCCTCGTACGAGGCGCGGGCCTTCGGCGTGCATTCCGCCATGCCGATGGCGCGCGCCGTGCGGCTGTGTCCCGGCGCGACGGTCGTACCGGTGCCCTGGGAAGCCTGTGCCGACAAGGGCCGAGAGATCGGCGCGGTGCTGCGGCGCTTCACACCGGCCGTCGAGCAGGCTTCGAGCGACGAGTTCTACCTGGACCTCTCCGGCACGGAGCGCCTGTACCACGGCGAGCCGCTCGCCACCACGGCCCGCCGCATCCGCGACGCGGTGTTGGCGGAGACCACGCTCTCTCTGTCGATCGGGGGGGCGACCTCGAAGCTCGTGGCGAAGCTCGCCGCCGGCATCGCGAAGCCGCGACCCGGTGCGCCCACCGATGGGGTGCACGTGGTCGCGCCGGGTGCCGAGGCGGAGTTCCTGCTGCGGTTCGCGCTCGCCGATCTCCCGCACGTCGGACCCAAGTTCCAAGAGCGCCTCGGACGGCTCGGCCTGCGCACGGTACGCGATGTGGTGAGGCACGAGCGGGAGACGCTGGTCCGCTGGCTGGGCGAGCGCGAGGGCGCGTGGCTGTACGAGCGGGTCCGCGGCAGCGACGATGCTCCGGTCGAGCCGGATCGGGAGGCCAAATCGGTGAGCCGGGACGAGACGTTCCCGAGCGACGTGGACGACGACGACGCGCTGGCCGCGAAGCTGCTCGCCCTCGCCGACCGCGCCAGTGCGGATCTCCGAGCCGGCGGCCTCGCGGCGCGCACGGTCACCGTGAAGCTGCGCGACGCCGACTTCACCACCCGCCAAGCGAGTCGCACCCTCTCCGACCCGGTGCAATCGGATCGCGCGGTGTATGCCGTGGCGCGCCAGCTGCTCGCCAGGCTGCGGCGCGCCCGGCGGGCGCCCGCCCGGCTGCTCGGCGTGTCCTTGTCGCAGCTCGGAGCGCCGGAGGGCGACGGACAACTCTCCCTGCTCGAGCGAGAGGCGGACGCGGTCGAAAGCGAGCGCGACCGCACCATCTCCCGCGTGATCGACGAGGTGCGCGGCAAGTTCGGCCCGGACGCTCTAGGCCGCGGAGCCGCGCGCTGACGTCTTCGCGCGACGCCCTCCCGCGACGTCTCTCCGCGACGTTCCTCCTCGACGCCTCTCGCGTCGTTCACATCGCGCCGAGCGCCGCGGCCGCCTTGTTCACGTCGCGCGCTTTGACCCAGAGAATCGCTCCGTAGCGCCCCATCCCGGCGCACAAACCCGTCACCGCGGTGACGTTGATCTTGGCGGACGCCAGTCGGCCCAGCACGCCGGCCAGCGCACCCACGCGATCGTCGCCGTCCACCAGGAACGCCGTCTTGGGCTTGGAGAGCTTGATCTTGGCCCCCTTCGCCGCCGCCGCAAAGACGCCCGCGTCCGACGGCACGAAGTCGACTTGCGCCTTGCGCGCGCTGGGGAACGCATGCAGCGCGAGCAGATTGACGCCCGCGCTGCGCAGCACGTTGAGCAGGCGTGTGCCTTCGCCGGGCTTGTCCGGTATGGTGGTGTAGTAGTAGCTGACCTTGCGGATCGTGTCGGCCATGGCGGTCTCCGGGAGTGAGCGCTGGCTTGACTATGGCCCGCCGTCCGCCCGGCCGCCAGGCCGCTCTCGCCCGGTTCATCTCACATAGAAGGCCGTCCGGTTGAGCCGCCCGGCGCGCTCAAACCACACCGTGGCTGCACCAGCCCCCGCCGCCGCGGCAAACGCCCGGCGCAGATCGTCGGCGCTCGACACGCGCACCCGGTTGATTTGGAGGATCACATCCCCGGAGCGGAGGCCCGTCGCCTGCTGCATGTCGTCGGGCATGTCGTAGATCAGCGCGCCGTGATCGCTCTGTATGCCCCGCTCGGCGCGCACCGCAGCCGTCACCGTCACGACCTTCATCCCGCCGAGCACCGCCACTTTCTCGGCGAGCGTGGTGGGGAGGTCCGTGACGGCGAGCCGGGCCGTGCGGCTCTCGCCCCCGTGCCGGTAGGTGACGGTCAGCGTGTCCCCCGGCCCGGTGTCGAGCAGCACCGCCTCCCAGTCGAGGAACGTCCGTAGCCGCCGCCCACGCGCGCTCACCAGCACGTCGCCCGCTGCGACGCCCGCCCGGCCCGCCGGGCCTCCCGGCGCCACCTGGCTCACTCGCAAGCCCCCGACCCGCTTCCAGCCCCCCAGGTCGTCCGCGCCCGCGACCTCGAGTCCCACCCAGGCGCGCCGCACGGTGCCGAAGCGCCGCAGCTCGTCGGCGACCCGCAGCGCGCGCTCGATCGGGATCGCGAAGCCGATCCCCACGGAGCCACCCGAGCTCGTGAAGATCGAGCTGTTCACGCCCACCACTTCTCCCAGGGCGTTGGCGAGCGGGCCGCCCGAGTTACCGGGGTTGATCGCGGCGTCGGTCTGGATCATGCCGACGTAGATCCCGGACTGCCCTTCGGAGGGGAGCAGGTTGCGGCCCACGGCGCTCACCACACCGGCCGTCACGGTCGGCTCCGTGTTGCCCAGCAGGTAGGCGAACGGGTTGCCGACCGCCACGACCCACTCGCCGATCAGCAGGTCGCTGCTCCTGCCGAGCGGCGCGGTCGCCAAGCCCGCACCCTCGAGCTTCAGCACGGCGATATCCGTGAGCGGGTCCTCGCCCAGGATCTTCGCGGGAAAGTCGCGACCGTCACGCATCGTGACGACGATCTGCTCGGCGCCTTGCGTGACGTGTTGATTGGTGATCACGACACCGTCCGGCGAGATAATGAAGCCGGACCCGTATCCCTCCACCACTTGGTCGGCACCGCGTGGCATGAAGAACAGGTCGAACGGGTCCTGCGCCAGGCGCCGCTCGCGCCGCAGCACGTTGACGCTCACGACGGCCGGCGCGAGGCGGGCCGCGGCCGTGACGATCGCCGTCTGGCGGGATCGGGCCGGATCCTGCGCTAAAACCTGTGGCGTCGGTACCACAGCCAGCGCGAACATCCCGAGGAGCAGGAAAGGAGTTCTCATACGGGAAACATCATACACGGTTGCGCCCCTTGTCGCGTCTTCGTATCCCTCCGCGACCCACCGAAGGAGTTCGTCCGATGCACCGCACGGCTCTCCGTCAAGCCAGTCTCTGCAGCATGCTGTTGTGGGCCACGCTCGCCCTCCCCGCCGCCGCGCAAGGTCGCGGCCGGGCGAAACAGCGACCCGCCCCCACAGCCGCGTCCACCGCAGCCGCGACACAAGCGGACTCCCTCAACAACGTGAAGTTCCGCAACCTGGGTCCCTCGGTGGGCGGTGGTCGCGTGGCGGCCGTGGTGGGCGTGCCCGGTGACCGGGGCACGTACTACGTCGGGGCCGCCGCGGGCGGCGTGTGGAAGACGATGGACGGCGGCGATTCGTGGGAGGCCGTGTTCAAGGACCAGCCGACGGCGTCGATCGGCGCGGTCGCACTCGCGCCGTCGAACCCGAACATCGTGTGGGTGGGTACGGGCGAGGGGAACCCGCGCAACGACGTGGTGGATGGACGCGGTGTCTTCATGTCCCCCGACGCGGGCAAGAGCTGGCAGTTCATGGGTCTCGGCGACGTCGGGCAGATCACGCGGATCGCGATCGATCCCGCTGACCCCGACGTGGTGTTCGTGGCGGCGCTGGGTCACGTGTGGGCGCCCAACGCGGAGCGCGGCGTGTTCCGCACGGCCGACGCGGGCAAGACGTGGCGCAAGGTGCTGTTCGTGAACGACACGACCGGCGCCGCCGATCTGGTCATGGTGCCGGGCAACCCGCGGCTCCTGTTCGCCGCCCTGTGGCAGTTCGTGCGCCACCCCTGGGAGCTCGTGTCGGGCGGGGCGGCGAGCGGCATCTATCGCTCCAAGGACGGCGGCCTCACGTGGGAGCGGCTCAAGGAGGGTCTGCCCACCGGGCTGCTGGGCCGCATCGCCGTCGCCGTCGGGCCCACCAACCCGAGCCACGTGTACGCGCTCATCGAGACGACGCAGGGAATGCTGTGGGATTCGAAGGACCAGGGAGACCACTGGACCAAGGTCTCCGACTTCCACGGCTTGTCCGCGCGGCCGTTCTACTTTTCGCTGCTGCACGTGTCCCCGGTGGACGACCGCAAGCTGTTCTTCTCGTCCTACCTGCTGCTGCGCTCGGATGACGGCGGCAAGACGACGACGCCGATCGACCGGGGCGTGCACGTGGATCACCACGCGCTGTGGATCGACCCCCAAAACCCCGACCGCATGATCCAGGGGAACGACGGCGGCGTCTATGTCACGGAGACCGGCGCCAAGAGCTGGCGCTACCTGAACAACCTGCCGATCGAGCAGTTCTACATGGTGGCCGCCGACAACAATACTCCCTATCTGCTGTGCGGCGGCCTGCAGGACAACAACGCGTGGTGCGGGCCGTCGAGCGGCGCAGGGGGTGGTGGCGGGGGCGGAGGCGGGGGAGGTGCGGCTGTCGGGCTGAACGGCTCTGAGTGGTTCACCGTGACCGGAGGCGACGGGGAGTACGCCGTGCCGGCGCCGAGCGACTCGTCGATTCTCTACGTGGATTCGCAGAACGGCAACATCACGCGCGTGGATCTCAAGACGGGGCTGACCCGCGCCATTCGGCCCTATCTCTCGAGCGTGAACGAAATGAAGCCGGCCAACTTGAAGTATCGGTTCAACTGGACTTCGCCCATCGCGGTATCGCCGCGCGACGCCAACACCGTGTACCTGGGCGCCAACGTCGTGTTCAAGACGACGGACGGCGGCGAGCATTGGGCCGCGATCAGCCCCGATCTCACCCGCAACGACAAGGCGAAGCAGGTGACGAGCGGCGGCCCGATCGAGTACGACATCTCGGGCGCCGAAACCTACAACACGATCCTCACGGTGAACCTCGCCCCGACCGATTCGAGCGTGATCTGGGTCGGCACCGACGACGGCCTCGTGCAAGTCACACGCGACGGCGGCAAGACCTGGAGCGACGTGTCCGGTCACTTCCCGGCACTCGCCAAGGACGCGGAAGGGCGCGTGTACCAGATCGGCGTCTCGCCGTTCGATGCGGGCACGGCGTACCTTGCAGTCGATCGCCATGAGCTCGACGACCGGCGCCTCTACGTCTACAAGACCGCCGACTACGGCAAGACATGGACCGACATCGGGAAGGGCCTGCCGCCGGACGTGCCCGCGCACGTGGTGCGCGAGGATCCCAACCTGCGCGGCTTCCTCGTGCTCGGCAGCGACGCCGCCCTGTGGTATTCGCGCGACGGCGGGGCGAGCTGGCAGGCCCTCAAGGCCGACTTCCCCACCGTGCCGGTGTACGACGTGCAGTTCGTCAAGCGATCCCATGATCTGGTCGTGGCCACACACGGTCGCGGGCTGTTCGTGCTGGACAACATCACGGCCCTGGAGGAGCTGACGCCCGAGGTCGCCGCCGCCGACCTGCACGTGTTTTCGACGCAGCCGGCCCAGATCCGGGTGCGCCCACGCCGCTCGGGCGTGGCCCCGACTCGCTTTACCACGCCGAACGCGCCCGGCGGCGCCGTGATCGACTACTACCTCAAGACGGCCCTCGACACGGGCACGTCGGTGCAGGGCGAGCAGCGTGGCGGAGAACGCTCCCGCCGCGGGCGCGTGATCGTGACGGTCACGGACGCCCGCGGAGACACGGTGGTAGTCGACTCGAGTGGACCGGGGAAGCGGGGCGTCAACCGCTACGTCTGGACGCTGCGCCACGCCGGCCCGCTGCGCCTCACGTTCGAGCGTCCCGGGGGCGCCGACGAAGAAGAGAACCCGTTCCGCAGCGTCGTCGGCCCGCGCGCCGTGCCGGGCACGTACGGCGTCGCGGTGACCGCGGGTGGCCGCACCGAAACCACCACGGTGCGGGTGGAGCCCGACCCCGTGCTGGGTGGCGATCCCGCCCGGTTCGCGGCGCAGCTCGTGGCCGGACTCGAATGGCGCAACGCACTGTCCGCGCTCAACACGATGCTCAATCGCATCGTGAGCCTCGAAACGCAGCTCAAGAACACGCAGCAGGCGCTGCGCGACAACCCGGCGGGGGACACTACGACGGCCGCACCCGTGGTGCGGCAGGCGCGCGACCTGGGGCGCAAGCTCAAGGAGCTGAAGGACAGCCTGTACAACTCCGACGTGCAACGCGACGCCGGTCAGGACGACATCCACTACCTCAACCGGTTCCATGACCGGCTGCAGAGCCTCGGCTTCGGGCTCAGTCTGGCGTACGCCCAGCCGCCCAGCGAGGTCGTGGCGGCGCGGCTGAAGGAGCTGCGCGCCGCGCTAGACGACTATCTCGCGAAGTTCAACGCCCTGGTCCGGACCGACGTCGCCGGGTTCAACAAGACGGCCGAGGAGCGCCGGGCGCCGATCCTGGTGGCGGGCGAGCCGATCGAGGTGAAAGTGGTGAAGGTGGTGTCGCGCTAAGCCGCCACGCCCAGCTTGCGCCGGCGCTTCACGGCGAGCCAGGCGGCGAGGGCAACCAGGCCGAGCGGCAGCACGACGCCGAGTGAGCGGACGCACAGCGCGACGAGATCGACGAAGTTGCGCCACGCCTGCTTGAACGCCTCGCCCATGACGCTCGATCCGGCGCGCCCCACCACCGGTATGGGTTCGTGGACGTAAATGGTGAACGTGCTGAGCGCGGCGTGGGAGCGCAGGTAGCGCAACCGTCCCTCGGAGCGGTCGATCTCCTCGCGCACTCGCGCCAGCTCCTGCTCCACGTCGAGCACGTCCTTGAGCTTGCCGGTGCGGGTCGCGAGCAGGTCGATCAGGCGCGCCTCGAGCCGGCGCGCGTTCCCCATGCGGGCGGTCACGTCGGTGAACTCCTCGCCCACGTCCTCTGCGTTGACGTTCACCGATTCGAGCTTGCCGATCGGGGCCAGCCCTTCGAGCGCTGCATCGAACCGCTCCGCCGGCACTTTCACCTCGAGACTTGCCGATCGCAGCTGGCCGCGACCGGTCTGCATGGTCGTGTTGGCCACGTACCCGCCGATGCGGCCGGCGAGGAGGCGCACCCGGGTGACCGCGGACTCGAGCGAGTCGACCTCGATGCTCGCCTGGCCGGTGCGAATCACCATGCTCGCGACGCTCGAGCGCGGGAACAGCACGGCATCTCCGGGCGCGGCCACGGCCCGCTCCAGTGCCGCCATCGGCGCTGCCGCCCTGGCCACGAAGTCCGCTCGCGTCACGGACGCCGCGCTGTCGGCGACCACGCGGCCGTTCGGGTACGGCCGGCGCTCGGGGCGCGCGACGTCACGGCACGCGGCGACGGCGGCGAGGGCGAGGGCTGCAAGGAGCGGGGTCCGCATGATCGTGTCTCCGGGGAGTAGGGGTCCCCTGAGAGACGCATGACGAGGCGCCACATGCACACTCCTCGTGCGCGCAACCCACGGACCGGGCCTCCCGTAAGGTGGCCCGTGACACTCCAGCGACTCGACTCGAGCGCGCTCCGCGAGTGGGAGCGGATCGCTGCGGGACCCGGTACGGCTGCCGCCGCTCCGCGGCTTCTCCGATGGACGCGCGTCGCGGCGTGCGTCGTGCTGGTAGCCTCGTTGCCGTTCCTCGCCCTGGTGAAGGTGGCGGTGGTGTTGTACCAGCGCGGAGGCTATTCCACTGCCGTCGCGCTCGCCGGTGGCGTGGCATGCACCACGGTCGTCGTCACGGCATACGCCGCCTGGGCGTGGCACCGCCTCACCGGTCGCGTCCGGCTCGCGCTGGCCGCGCGGCGCCTGGCGCTGCCGCTCGTGCTCGCCTACAGCGCCTACGCCCTGGTCTACCTCTCGGCCGGCAACGCCAAGTCGCCGCAGGTGCGGGCCTATTATGCGTCCTTGCACCCGCTGCTCCGCGTGGCGCTGTCCACCGTCATCCTCGTGGACCGCGATCTGGTGGTGACGGATCTCGCCCGCAGCCCCGCCGACTATCGAACGATGGGTCTCGCCGCGAACGACGGCTCGTTGCACTACCTGCAACCGGACGGCTACATCCACGCGATCGATCTTCGCACCGCGGGCCGCGGCTTCCTGACGAACAGGCTGGTCCAGGCGTACTTCTGGACCATGGGGTTTGCGACGTTGCGCCACGTGGGCACCGCCGACCACCTGCACGTCGAGCTGCCGGTCAGATAGCTTCCCGCATGCCGTTCAGCCGCGACGACATCCGCGACTCGGTCGAGCGCGCCGGCGACGAGCATTGGGACGCGCTCCGCCGCCACCACGAAGACGCCTACCCGAACCCCAAGCCCACGCCCGGCGATGTCTGCAAGGGCGAAGCGGAACGCCTGAATCAGCTGGGCCTGGGCGACGCGAAGGACTTCGAGCTGCTCGAGACGCGCGTGGAGCGGGTGGGCGACGACGTTCGCCTCACCCACGTCCTGCGGCACAAGCCGACGGGAGCGCGGCTGCTGACGGAGCCGTTCCAGGACTACAGGTAGCCGGCTACTTCTCGAACATCAGCTCCTTGGCGCGCTGGGTGGCTTTGACGACGGCCTTGATCAACGTCACGCGCAGCTTGCCCTCCTCGAGCTCCAGGATGCCGTCGATGGTGCAGCCCGCGGGCGTGGTCACGGTGTCCTTGAGCAGGGCGGGGTGATCGCCGGTGTCGAGCTGCACCTTCGCGGCGCCAAGCAGGGTCTGCGCGGAGAGGACGGTGGCGATGTCGCGTGGCAGCCCGACCTTGACGCCCGCTTCCGCGAGCGACTCGAGGATGATGTAGACGAACGCCGGACCGCTCGCCGAGAGACCGGTCACGGCATCCATATGCTTCTCGTCCACCACCACCGTCCGGCCTACCGTGTCGAACAGCCGGCGGGCCGTCTCAAGGTGCGCGTCCGTCGCGTGCTTCCCCCTGCAGATGCCGGTCATGCCCGCGCCTACCTGGCTCGGCGTGTTGGGCATCGCCCGGATCACCGGGGTCGGCGTCGTGAGGAGATTCTCGATGAAGCCCGTGGGGACGGAGGCGGCCACCGAGATTATGAGCTGCTCGGGGGTCACGTCCGCCCGGATCTCCTCGAGCAGCTCTCGCACGTTCTGCGGCTTGACGGCGATGATGACCACGTCGGCCCCGCGCGCGGCCGCCCGGTTGTCCGTTCCCACGGGAACGGCGCGCTCTTTGCCGAGCGCCTGCGCCCGCTCCGGGTGCCGCACGGTGGCGACGGCGTTCGCCGGAGGCAGGCCGGCCTTGAGCAGTCCCTGCAGCAGGATGTTGCCGATCTTGCCGAGCCCCAGTACCGCCACACGCTGTTGCTTCATCGCAGGTACTCCTCGAGCAGAGTCGCGGCGTCCGTCTTCTCGTCCCGATACTTCACGATCACCGGCGCGTACAGCGAGATGCCCCACCGCGCCGCGGCGGCGCCCGGCGCGGCGCGGGCTCCCGGGACCACCACGGCGCCCGCCGGGATCTCGAGCGGCCGCTCGCCATCGCGTCGATAGACTGCGTCCCGCACCAGGTCGTAGACGGGCGTGGAGCCCGTGAGCATCGCGCCGGGAGCGAGCACGGCGCGCTCCCGCACGATCGTGCCCTCGTAGATCCCGCAGCCGCCACCCACCAGCACGTCGTCTTCGACGATCACGGGCAACGCCCCCACCGGCTCGAGCACGCCGCCGACCTGCGCCGCGGCGGAGAGGTGCACCCGCTTGCCGATCTGCGCGCACGAGCCGACGAGTGCGTGGCTGTCGATCATCGTGCCGGCGTCGACGTAGGCGCCCACGTTCACGTACATCGGCGGCATGCAGATCACGCCGGGCGCGACGTACGCGCCGTCGCGGATGCTCGATCCTCCCGGGACGATGCGCACGCCCTCTCCGAGCCTGGTGGGGCGGACCGGATAGGTGTCCTTGTCGAAGAACCGGAGGCTGGCATGGGCCGACATGTCGACCAGCGCGCCCATGCGGAAGCCGAGCAGGATACCCTGCTTGACCCACGCGTTGACGCACCAGGCGCCGTCCGAACGGCGCTCCGCCGCGCGCATCTCACCACGAGCGAGCGCACCGCGGAACTCGGCGAACAGCGCGCGGTCGGCGTCGTCGTAGCGGTCCCGCGCCCCCCCGGCAAGCGCCTCGACGCGGCTACGCAGCGACATGCGCGGCGCCCGGCAACAGACCGAGGGGGCCCAGCACCGCGCGCACCCGGGCGCGCGTCTGTTCCTGGACGGGGACCAGCGGGAGGCGGAAGTGCTCTTCCAGGAGTCCCATCGCCGCGAGGGCGGCTTTGACGGGGCCCGGGTTCGACTCGATGAAGTTCGCCTCCATCAGCGGGAGCAGACGGTAATGCAGCTGGCGGGCCGCTTCCCACTCGCCCCGCAGGGCGCTCTCGGTCAGATTCGCCATCAGGTCGGGCGCCTCGTTCGACACCACCGACACGATGCCGTCGGCGCCGAGGGCGATGAGGGGCAGCGTCACGGCGTCGTCACCCGAGAGCACGCGGAAGCCCGCCGGCCGGTCGCGCAGGATGGCCATGATCTGCGCCAGATCACCCGACGCCTCCTTCACGCCCACGATGTTCTCCACCTCGCGCGCCAGAGCGAGCGTCGTCGCGGCGGCGATGTTGGACGCGGTGCGGCCCGGGACGTTGTACAGCACGACCGGAGTGTCGCCCACGGCTTGCGCGACGGCCCGGAAATGGGCCGCGAGCCCCGCTTGCGTCGGCTTGTTGTAATAGGGGGCCACCAGGAGCAGCGCGTCGGCACCGGCGGCGCGGGCGGCGCGGGCTCGGTCGATGGTCGCGGCCGTGGCGTTGCTCCCCGCGCCGGCGAGCACCTTGGCGCGGTCGCGCGCCGTCTCGACCGTCAGTCCGATGAGGCGCTCCTGCTCGGGCGCCGTCAGCGTCGCCGCCTCTCCCGTCGTGCCGCAGGGGACCAGCAGGCGAACGCCCGCTGCGATCTGGCGTTCGACCAGGGCGCGGAACCGCTTCTCATCGACCACGCCCGCCGCCGTGAAGGGCGTCACCAGGGCGGTCCCGCAGCCGCGCAGCCAGCCTATGTACTGAGTCATGGAATCTTCCTTTCAGTCTCCAGTGCCAGCGCGAGGATGTCGTCGAGCACGTCATCGAAGGCGTACATGCCCCGCCGGCCGAGGATCCAGCGCGCCGCGAGGAGCGCGCCTCGGGCGAAGCCGGACCGCGAGCGCGCCGTGTGAACCAGGAGCAGTTGATCGTCAGTCGAATCGAGGCCCACGCGGTGCGTGCCCGGAATGTGGCCCGCCCGCGTGCTCGTTACCGGTACTTCTCTATGCCCTAACCCCTGCGAGAGAATCGTCCGCAGCGCCAGCGCCGTCCCCGACGGCGCGTCGCGCTTGCGGGCGTGATGGGCTTCCTCGATGAACGGGTCGTACCCCGCGACGCCGCGAAACAACTGCGCGGCATTCGCCACGAGCCGGTAGAACAGGTTCACCCCGATCGAGAAATTCGCCCCATGGATCAAGGCGCCAGCGCCGTCCGTCACGATCCGGCGTACTTCGGCTGCGTCGTCTTGCCAGCCCGTCGTGCCCTCGACCAGTGGTACGCCCGCCGCGACCGCCGCCGTCACGTGGTCGATCACGGCCGCCGGCGTGGAGAAGTCGATGGCGGCCGTGTGGCCGGGCAGCAGCCGGACCGCGTCCGCCGCGTTGCGGGACGTGACCACCACGCCGATGTCGAGGCCGGCCGCGCGAGCCTGCGCCTCCACCACGCGGGCCATTTGGCCGTGGCCGAGCAGCGCCAGCTTCATGCGACACACTCGAACAAGGCGTCGTGGAGGCGGCACACCACTTCACGCACCCGGGCTTCCTCCACGACGAAGGTGAGGTTGACCCGGGAGGCGCCCTGAGAAATGAGCGAGACGTTGATGTCCGGCACCGTGGCGAACACGCGGGCCGCGATCCCGGGCGTGGTCCGCAGGCCTTCACCGACCACGCACACGATCGCCCGCTCTGGCTCGAGCGACACCGTGCCCAGCCCACGCAGGTCGGCGACGATGGCGCTCAAGGATGCAGTGTCTTCGACCGTGAGCGACACACTCACCTCGGACGTGGTGACGACGTCCACCGCCGTCCGATGTCGATCGAACACGTCGAACAGGGCGCGCAAGAACCCGTGCACGCCGAGCATGCGGGTGGACGTGATCTGCAAGATCGTGACACCACACTTGTGGGCGATCGCCTTCACCCCCCCGGGCCGGACCTCTCCCTGGGCGGTCACCAACGTCCCCGGGTCGAGCGGCGCGCGGGAGTTGCAGATGCGCACGGGAATGCCGCGGTCCATCGCCGGCTGGATGGTCTTGGGATGCAGCACCTTTGCCCCGAAATAGGCGAGCTCCGCGGCCTCGGCGTAGGAGAGGTTGGAGACGGTCCGGGCGCCCTGCACCACGCGCGGGTCGGCGGTGAGCACGCCGCTCACGTCGGTCCAAATCTGGATCTCTTGAGCGTCGAGCGCCGCTCCCACGAGCGCCGCGGAGTAGTCGG
>Ga0209234_1000354_pt1 | contig 15499 bp, 10 predicted proteins | sample GraSoi013_1_20cm_2_FD_185816 | JGI IMG/M metagenome (GOLD analysis project Ga0209234, IMG submission 185816) | Grasslands soil microbial communities from the Angelo Coastal Reserve, California, USA - Sample 08_20_2013_1_20cm (SPAdes) (version 2) | ecosystem: Environmental > Terrestrial > Soil >... | reverse complement strand
CCGCCGATCAAGACCACGATCTGGTCTGCCTCTCGAACCGTTGAGGTACGGTGCGAAATCAGAATTGTCGTACGGCCTTCCATGATTCCGCGCAGTCTAGTGAGGATGCGTTCCTCGGTTTGCGTGTCCACGGCAGAAAGCGAATCGTCCAGGATGAGAATTCGTGGATCGCGGACGACCGCGCGCGCAATCGCGGCCCGTTGCTTTTGTCCGCCGGAGAGCGTGATGCCGCGCTCGCCCACCATAGTCTCATAGGACTTGGCGAAGTCCTGGACATCACCATGCAGGCTGGCAATTTCGGCTGCTTCGTGGACGCGGTGCTCGTCATATTCCGGCAGGCCGAAGGCGATGTTGCCGCCGACGGTCTCGCCGAATAAGTAGGTGTCCTGCGGCACGTAACCGATGGACTGGCGCAGCGTGGCGAGAGGCCACTCGCGGATTGGACGCCCGTCGATCAAGACCGAGTCATCCGGTGCTTCCCACAAGCGGGCAATGAGAGCGGCGAGCGTGGTCTTGCCGCTGCCCGTGGGTCCGACGATAGCGAGCGTCGTGCCGGCGGGGACTTTCAAATTGATGTCGCGGAGCACCGGGTGAGGACCGCTGCCATTGGATTTGGACACACCGTTCGATCCGGCTCCGGAACGAGTGGTCGGATAAGAGAAGGTGAGATGGCGGAAATCGATTTCGCCGCGCGGCTTGGTGCCCTCCGGGATTTTCGCGTGGCGATCATCGATATTCGGCTTGGCCGTTAGGATGTAATTCAACCGGCCCATGGAAGCAGCGCCACGCTGAAAAATATTGGTCACCCACCCAAGGGCGATCATGGGCCAGACCAGCACGGCGAGGTAGCCGTTGAAAGCAATCAGCGCACCGAGGGAAATCTGACCGCGCAGGAGCTGATGGCCGCCCTGCCATAGCACGATCAAGAAGGTAGTGCCAATGAGCGCCTGAAGCGACGGCATAAACATGCTCCAGGTGCGGATGAGCCGGATGTTTCGCGAGACATACTCGCGGTTGGGCTCGTCGAAGCTGCGGATTTCCGCTTTTTCCTGCGCGTAGGCGCGCACGACGCGCACGCCGGAAAGATTCTCCTGGACGCGCGCCGTGAGCGTGGCCAGCGCCGCCTGGATTTTCTCGTAGAGGTCATGAATGGTCTTGCCAAAGTACCATACCGCGAATGCCACCACCGGCGCGGGGAGCAGAACCCACAGCGTGAGGGTGGGCGAGAGCGCCACCATAACCAGGATGGCCATGATCATGGTGATGATGGTCGTCGCGCTGTACATGATGCCGGGGCCGAGCACCATGCGGACGGCGTTCAGGTCGTTGGTGGCGCGCGACATCAGCTCGCCGGTGCGATTGCGGACATAGAATTCGGTCTCGAGAATTAGCAGGCGCTTCAGGAGATCGTTGCGGATGTCGAATTCGATGTCGCGGGAGACCCCGATCAGCGTCCAGCGCGCCGAGAAAGAAAGAACACCCTTGATCGCGACACATAAAACAACGACCAGACAATAGATGCCCAGCGTGTGGCGACTGCTGGGCGCGTAAAAGGGAATGGAACGGCTGAGGGTCGACGCGTTCAGGCCCAGGGCGAGGAGAGCTCCGGTCGGCGTGGAGTGCTCAAAAGGAACCGCATTACCGGCGAGTGTGTCGGTCATGACGCCAGTGGCGAGCGGGAGCACGTTGCCGACAATGCCCATCAGCACAACCGTGAGCAGACCGAACACAATGCCCCCGGGGTAGCGTCGCAGATAGGGCATCAGACCACGCAAGCCCTTGTCGGGAGTTGATTCCCCGGACCCCCGGTTACCGACGGCTGGTGGGACCGCGCTCATCGCAGCGTCGACCTCGCATCTTGCATTGACGGTGACTCCAGCAGGAAGCGCTCGTAGCTCCGCTCCAGCGACTGATAGCGCTTTGTCGCCGGATTCCAGCGCACAGCGATCGGCAGCACGTGTGAATCGATGGCGCCTTTTAGCGGCGTGAAATAAAGTTGCAGGCCTTTTTCATCGTTTTGCTCGTATTGCAGACGCCAGCCGGTCACCGGCACCAATGGGGTCAAGCCCAGAAAGCCCTTTTGGTTTTTCAAGTGTTCATCGCAGCGCAGGACTTCCGCCCACTTCCCGTCGGCATTTTCCGCCACGACCACGCGCGTAACGATGGTCCCCGGCAAATTGTTGGTTGGCGTCTTTGGCACGACGTTGGCCGCAAGAAATTCCTGTTTCCCGTTCTTTGCTAGGTCTCCGAAGGCCAGCACTTGCGACTCGCTCCCCAACAACGCCTTTGCCGCCAACTGAATTTCTTCGGGCACGACAGGTTCCGCCGGCTTGGTTCCCGCTTGCGCCGCAGGCTTGGGCGCATCCGCACCGCACCCGCCCAGAAAACTAGACAGGGACAGGACACCCAGTGAGAATTTCAGGGAGATTCTCCACCTGCGGGCCGTGCCAACACCACGGCCCTCTCCTAAGAAGGACGGAGCACTCTCCGCCTCGTTAGCACGCCAACAGTCGCTTTGCGAAGTTTTCCCCATTAGAGACTTGGCGCCGCAGGCGCGATTTGCTCCGGGCTTCCACTCTTTCTCCGGCGTGCAGAGCACTTCCATCCCCACGGCGCATCCATGCCTGCTATAACAATTCTAGCTGTTGCCCGCCGTTGGTGGAAGGACTCCGCGAATCGGGCTTGTCCAAGACTTGCACGCGCTACCTCTGCGCTAGAATCGCGTCCACCCGGGCTTCAAAGTTTTCCTCTCCTTCGGACCACAATTCGCTCCGTTCCACTGGGAGCGCCCGCTCGATGGCTTCCACCCATTGGACTAATTGTTGGATGTTCTCCCGGGTCTTAGCGTGATATTGCTTCAGGTTGGCGCTCGCCGCCATCCACTGCCGGAAGGTGTGCTCAATCGGATGATCCGACGAATTGAAAGGATTCGACGCCGCTCCGGGCGCCAGCAGGCCGCCGTGGCCCGTGAAAAAGTGCTCGAAGCCCAAGTCGGCCATGAAGTGCCCCGCCGTCGCCGCCAGCCCGCCGTCGAACTCCTGCCCGTGGCAAGCCAGCACCAGCGGCTCCGGCTTGTGCTGCCACTTCAGGCTCTCGATATCAAACCCCCACAGGTCCCATTTTGCGCTCGCGATGTACGCGCTGTCGCTGTTCAGGTGCTGCACCGCCAGCGCCGCAACCTCCGCAGGGCCCACTTTCAGGGGACGCAAATCCCACTCCGCCACAGGTATTTCCGTTGTATCCACGGCCTGCACGATCAGTTCGTCAAAGGCGTTCTGCGTGGCCGAAAGCGGCGCGGTCGTCAGGAACCGCGCGAATTCGGCAAGCATCGTCTGCAGTGAGAAATCACGCGTCCACACGCGCAGGTAAGCATGGTTGGCCATGGTCAAAGCCTTTGGGATTATACCGGGCCAGCCAAGAAGTGGCGAACCGGCAGCCGGACAATGTTGAGCAGCTTTGCGGCGGCGGAACGATTCTGGGCAGTGGAAATATTGGTTTTCAGCTTCCCGTGTTGGCGTTCTTCGTGCGCGCGGGAGGCTCCGTCGGCGGGGTAAAACCTTGCGCCATCTCCCTAAGCCGTTCTCGCAGGGATTCTCCTACACCCGCGAATACCTGGGCACACGCTTCGCGAAGTTTTTCTTCCGCTGTCGCAGCAATTCCTGAAATCATCTCCCTCGATTGCTGATCCAGTGACGCCACCGTCGCCAGCATCCACTGATTGGAAACATTTTCCAGCCGGTTCTTGTACTGCTCTGCGGCCTCGTCGCCGATCCGGCCGTAGATGCTCTGCATTTCCTGCTGATGGGCCATCGTCGTCGCTTTCCAGGAATCCAGCAGCGACCCAAATCCTTCAGATACTTTCTTCTGAGCTTCGTCCACACCCGCTTCCAGCGCCCCGCCCATGGAGGATTGGAAACGTCGCAGGAAAGCTTCTTGCTCCGATGTTGTCTTCTGCGCCAGCTCCATGCGCGCCGCGTCCAGTTGCAACCGTCCCGCATCCGCGGAGCGCCGCACCTCCTCGTTGAATCCCTCCAGCCCTTGCCGCCCCGTGCGCTGAATCTCATCCGTGAACGCGGCTGCGGTGGTGTCTGCGGCTTCCGCGAAAAGCGCCCGTGCGCGCTCGAAGGAATCCCGCACTACCTCTTCGATCTGTGTCTGCGCGTGTCCCACGAAGTTGCGGCTTCGATGATCCAGCTCGCTCGCAAAGACACTGGAAATCTCTCCCGCTTTTTCCCGCAACTGGTTTTCGGCGTGCTCGATGGTTCTTTCCGTCAGATTCTGAATCTGCGTGTGCGCCTTCCTTTCATACCATTCCACCGATTTCAGGAGCTCTTCGACCATCTGGTGCTTCAGATCGCTGGCTTTTCCTTCCAGTTCAGTCAAGTTGTAACTGGTGATCGTTTGCGAGGATTCTTGCAGGATTTGCTCCACGCCGCCCAGATTCTCCCGGAAACGCGCCAGTGACTCCGCGAACGCTTCGTCCGCCGAATTGCGAATGCGGTCCTGCTGCAGCGTCAGCGCCGCATCCAGCAGCGATCGCCCCCCCGCCAGCCGGTGAACGGCTTCTTCGGCAAGGGTGACGTGCGGCTGCACAATCTCCGCGACTTGCCGGTCAAACTGCGCCACTGCTTGGCGGCTCGCTTCTTCAAATGTTGCCGGGATTTTCGCGTTGATCTCCTCCAGAGTCGCCTCGTTCCGGCGCTGCATTTCTTCTTGACCGCGGATAAAAACTTTTTCGATTTGCTCCTGGAATCCGGCCAGCGCCTGTTGCTGCACCTTGGCAAGCTGTCCGGAATGCTGTTCGAGTTGCTGGCTGGCCTCCCCGGCACGCGCCAGGGCCGACTCCAGCCGTTCGGTCTGCTCCTCGACGGTATCCCGCAACGCGGATATCCGCTGCTCTGCCTCTGTTGCCGCACTCGTCGCCGATTCGTGCGCCGCCATGGCGTGACGCGCCATCTCATCCTGCAACTGAGTCGTCAACCGGCGCGCATGCTCGTTCAATCCGCCGGCGGCGCGATCCTGAGCTTCTGCGAGCGTACTTTCGAGCGCCGCACGCCACCGCGATTGCGCTGCTTCCAAGTCAATCGCAAGCTGCCCGTAGGAGGATTGCACGGACGAGAGCGCCGCGCTTACTTGCTGCTGAATCTCATTGGCCGCGGCACTCAACGCCTCGCGTTGCGCAGTCGCCTTTTCTCCCGTTTCCTCGAGCGCCCGCGCCGCCGACTCCGCGCGCGCAATGATTTGCTCTTCCGACCGCTCGGACTGGCCCTTCAACCGCGCGGCCGTTTCCTCGGCCTCCCGGCAAACTGAGCGCAAAGTCTCCGCCCTCCTCTCCATCTGCTGGGCGTGCTCGTTACGCTGGGCAGCCCCTTCCTCGGAGAGGTTGGCCGCGAGGTCGCGTGTGAGCTGCTCAAGGTGCGGCGCCATCCACCGTGGCAATTCCGTTCGCAGCGACTCGGCTGCCGCCGCTTGGGCCATCCTCGAATGCTTATCCGCTTCCTGCTGAAACCTTTCAATCGCATGTGTCGTCTCATTGGCGATTTCCGCGCGTCCGGCGGCAAACTTTTGCTCCCATTGTTCGAACGACAGCCGCCGCTCAGAGGAAACCGCCCGCGAAGCGGCTTCCCGCGCGGCCGCCTGAATTTGCTGCTCGGCGTCTGCCACCAGCCGCGCAACCTGACGCGCCAACTGTAACGACGCATCCGTCGTGCTTGCCGGGGAAGGGAACACTCTTAGATTGTCCGCCTCAGCCGCTGGCAGAAGCTCGGCTTCGCCCAAATGCGAGGCAGCATCCTTTTCGGCCACCGCTGGCGGCAGTGACAGTGTCTCCGGTGCCGCATCTAACTTCGTCGCCCCTTGCGCCAACTCGGGGAATCCCACCCAATCCTCCGGCGGAAAAGCGATGCCCCAGACGTTGCCGGAAACTTCCAGCTCCAGCGCCACTTGAAAAAGCTGCCGCACCGTTCGAGGCCGTTGAATCCAAGCCACCCGCCCCCGCACCGAGCGCGGCGGTTGCCCGGACTCCTGGGGCGGGATCTCCATCGTTACCCACACGTTTTTCAGGACGTAATGTTTCGACTGGTAGCGGCAGCCATGGCAATTGATAATGAGCGAAGACGTTCGTTCTACGAACGGGCGCCCCAGCGCATCGACACCGGTAACGACCAGAGGCACCGCCTGCACAATCCGCGTGCTGCGGCGCTTCCTTAACTCCGTACTCGGGCTGGTAACACTTTCGGACACCATTTCAGCCGTCTCATCGGCAAAATTGCCGCCTGGATCATTCATGCAAATCGCCGCCGTCCCTCAATCTTTTCCAATTTCGCGCAAACGGTTGAAATCTCTGCGGCTACTTCATTGCATCACTTCGCGGAGTACCTTCCGAGGCCGGCCTGCGGTGTGTTCCGGTCAGAAACATCCATGCTTCTTTTGCGACCCAAATTGGCCCAACCAGCAAGTAAATCGGTCCCTCAAAAAACGCCGGATGGTTGCCCTCAATCCGGTGGCCGAGAAACAGAAACGCCCATCCGCCCAGAAAAAATCCCGCTCCCCAGATCCATCTCATGAAAAGGAGAAGGATGATCCCCATAAAAATCATCGGGATACCAACACCATGCAGGAATTTGTTCCAGCCAGATGCGTGCTCGTGATCGTACTGCGTCATGTAGTGCGCCAAGCTCGGCATTAGCGCACCTCCTGTCAGCCTGTTCGCGGCTGCCATCGGTTTGGTGGGAGGACAGCCACCCGTGGGAACTAAACTCTATACCCAAATGGGTGGATTGGCTAGAGCGTCCTGAAAGTACTGAGAGTAATGATCCTGTTCGCCTATTGTGCTCGGAAACCAGGCCATCCCTTCCTGAGGCTAGCACCGCGTGTTTTTCAGTGCTACAAGGATGAGGAGCGCTACAGATCCCGTCGTCCTTCCATGGCCTTCAACATGGTCACTTCATCGGCATACTCCAGGTCCGCACCCACCGGAATCCCGACGCCAATTCGCGTGACGCGCACTCCCAGCGGCTTCAAGAGCTTGGAAAGGTAGACCGCCGTGGCTTCGCCTTCGGCCGTGGGATTCGTCGCGATGATGATCTCTTCGACTCCGCCACCCTTCAATCTCTCAATCAAAGTCTTGATATGCAGTTGTTCGGGGCCGCGCCCCGATAGCGGCGAAAGGGATCCGCCCAGCACGTGGTACATCCCGCTGTAGGTCCGCGTTTTTTCAATGGCCATGATGTTGTGCGCTTCTTCGACTACGCAAATCGTCTTCTTGGTACGCGTCGGCCCCACGCAATACAAGCACGGATCGGAATCCGTGATGTTGTGGCAGATGGAGCACGCACGGATTTTTTCTTTAGCGTCGCGAATGGCGTCCGCCAGCGCTAGCGCATCCTGGGGTGCTGACCGCAGCAAATGAAAGGCCAGGCGCTGCGCGGTCTTCTGGCCGATTCCGGGGAGATGTTTCAGCTCATCGATGAGTCGTTCGACGGGAGGGGCAAAATCAGGCATGCAGCATGTGTAGCATAGCCGCGCGTATCAGCGCAAACGGCCTAGAGATCGCGATACATGATGAAGGCGTCGACGTAGCCGAGCGTCGGACGCTGGAAGGCTCCGGGCAGCCGCCCGACGATCCGAAAGCCAAAGCTTTGCCATAGCCGGACCGCGCGTTGGTTGGTGCTGATCACGAAGTTGAATTGCATGGCGCGAAATCCGCGTTCGCGTGCGCGGTCCAGAGAATGCGCGCACATCGCTCGGGCCACCCCGCGGCCCGTCGCCGAAACGGCGGTCATATAGCCACAATTGGCGACATGGGCTCCGCCGCCTCTCTGGTTCGCTTGCAGCCCGTATGTTCCAACGATCTCGCCGTTGTCTTCAGCGACGAAAACCTCGCGCTCGGCCGAAAGCCAATACGCTAGAGCGTCCTCTTTGCTCATTTCGCGTGGCAGGCTGTAGGTTTCGCCAGCCCGGATGATGGGCTCCATGATGGCCCACACCGCGCTCGCGTCTTCGTTGGCTGCAAGCCGGATCAGCATGCTGGTATCTTGCCACGTTGGTGCCTTAAACGCAGACGGGCCCCGACTTAGTCGGAGCCCGCGTCTCAGGATGGTGATTAGAACCGCTTAGTTTTCGGTGTGCGTCTGGAAAACCTCGCCGGGAAGCACAAATCTCTCGGACCTCTGAAGCGCCTCCACACGAGGCAGATTGACCGGCAGCCGTTCCCTTTTTTCCGGAAGGGCAGCCGTTTCATCCGCGCGCATCCGTTCGATCTTGATGCCCAGCGAACGCTCGAGTTGGAACAGTTCCGACCGCTGCTCTTTCACGAACAGCGTGGAAGCCACACCGTGACCGCCGTTGCGTCCGGTTCGCCCAACGCGATGAATGAAATTCTCTGCCACTTCGGGCAGATCGTAGTTGATGACGTGGGCGATGCCCTGTACGTGGATACCGCGTGAAGCCAGGTCCGTCGCCACCAGCACGCGGAAGCGTCCTTGCTGGAATCCGGTGAGCGCCGCAGTGCGTTGCGATTGCGAGCGGTCGCCATGAATCATGGCGGCGGAAAAGCCCTTGCGATTCAGGCTCTCGGCGATGCGCTGGGTTCCGCGCTTGGTCCGTGCAAACACCAGGCATTTTCCCGTTTCCTTGGACAGTAAGCGTTGCAACATTTCCTGCTTGCGGTCCATGGCCACTTCAAACGCCTGCACCCGGACATTTTCCGATGGCTTGGAGACGGACCCGAATGAAAGACGCACGGCGTTGCGAAGATAATCCTTCACGATACGCACCATATCGCCTTCCATCGTCGCGGAGAAGCACATCGTCTGCCGCTCTTTCGGCAGGATCGATACGATTCGCTTGATCGCGGGGAGGAATCCCATGTCCAGCATACGGTCGGCTTCGTCGAGGATGAGAACACGAAGCGCGCTAAAGTGGAAGAGTTTGCGGTCGAGGTAATCTTCGAGCCGCCCCGGCGTGGCCACAACCAGCCGGGCTCCCTTGCGAATTGCTTGTAGTTGAGCGCCCTCGGACAAGCCGCCCACGACCAGCGCCGCAGGCAACAGTTGCTTGCCGCGCAAGGCGTTGTATTGCTCCACTACCTGCATAGCCAGTTCGCGCGTCGGCACCAGCACCAACGCGGCGATTCCCGGTGTCTTATCCTTGAGGAGTTGTTCGATGACCGGAATCAGGAACGCCAGCGTCTTGCCGGTTCCCGTCTGAGCGGTCGCTAGCACATCTTTGCCTTCCAGCGCTTGCGGAATTGCCGCAGCCTGTACCGGAGTCGGCGTGATAAACCGCGTCGCTGCCAATCTCTCCTTCACATAGGGAGAAATCAGCATTTCGGAGAATCGCGCTGTGGCGCGTTCCGGCAGAGCCTCCGAAGAGCGCTCTGCGTTCAGTTCTGAAACATTCAACATTCAATATTGCTTTCTTGCTGGCAGAAGCCGTCGCGGTGCGCACACGAATTCTCGGGCGGGCCGGCGGCTTGCTTTGCCAGTCTTGTTTTAGATTACGCGTAAAACGTACGGAGGAAACTGGAGGCGGGGAATCTCAGATCAAGCACTGCACCAGAGGGGCCGCACAACACAACCGAAGTATTAAGCGCAAAAAGAGTATACCACATCCTGGGAGTTCATGGTGCGGGGATTTGATTGCCAGGGCAGTCCGATTCGACCGCGGTTTCGCGGTCCGGCACGCGTTCCCATCACAACCCCTAAGTACCTCATTGTAATGCCCTTATATAAGCGGCGTTTACTGCCAGGGTGGTCCTGGAAACAAACTGCAAGATTGCTACCTGCCGTCGTTCTAACATCGGAACCAAGGATCACCCACGTCAAGGATGCCCCATGCCCCTTGCTGAGCTGATTTTTGTGCTGTTTGCGCTTCTGGCGCTTGCCACCCCGTTTATCACCCTGGTTCTGCTGGGGAAGTACAAAAAACTGCGCGAAAATCTGGACCAGCTCAGGGAAGAGAATTCCAGGCAGCACGTCTCCTTCCAGCGCGAGGTCGCCGACCTCCAGCGTCAACTCCTGGCCGCAGTCCGGCCCGCTGCGCCAGCAGTTGGCCAACCTAGGCAGCCACCTGCCGCTCCCGCCACGTCGGCCAGGAGCGAAACACCCGTTCCAGCAGCACACGTCGACTTGCCGGCCCCCCTCACACTGCCCGCGTCGATGGTGCTTCCCATGCCTGAGAAGAAGCCTGAAGCGCAGCCGCTGCCAAAGCCGCAAGAACCTGCACCCGTTGCCCCAGCTCCCGTGTCCATCGCTCCTAGGAGCACGCCCCTGCCGGCCCCACCCGCACCGATAGAGCCCAAGCCTGTCCTGCCGGCGGTAGCGAAAACGAGTGCCGAAGTAAAACCGTCTGCCCCGGTCGCACCACTACAAATCACTCCACCATTTGTTCCCATGTCACAGCCGCCTGCGCCGCGCGTGTCCGCGCCACCGCCGATCTCCGCTTATCGCGCGCTCGCGCCAAAACCCACGTTTCAGCAGCACATGAAAACAGTATCCGCCATCGAAGAGGCGCTGGGTACGAACTGGCTCCCCAAGATCGGCATCATCATGACGGTGATTGGGTTTGCGCTGCTTGGCATCTATGAACTTGGCGCTCTTGGGGCGCTCGGCAAAGTAGGCATCTCGTACTTCGCCTCTGCGTTTCTGCTTGGCGGCGGCATATTTCTCGAAAAGAACGAACGCTACCGCCTCCTCGGCCGCACGAGCATCGGCGGCGGCTGGGCGCTGCTTTTTTTCAGCACCTTTGGGATCTATCACGTCGAGGCCATGCGCGTGCTGCCAGTCAATGCTGGCTCGCTCACGCTCGATTGCGGCCTCATGTTAGTCGTCGCCGTGGCCATGGCCCTTCATACTCTGCGGTATCGCTCGCAATTCGTAACTGGTCTTGCCTTTTTGCTGGGATACACAACGGTCGCGCTGAGCCAGGACACCGTCTACAGCCTGTCCGCCGGTGTCTTCCTCGCCATCGGTCTGGTTTCCATCGTTCTCAAAATGGGCTGGTTCGAGCTCGAGGTCTTCGGTATCCTTTCCAGCTACTTGAATCATCTCTATTGGCTTTACCGCATCCTCGGCATCGACGGCGCTCACGGCCGTCATTTCCAGGAATACCGCGCCAGCTTGGTGTTGCTTTTCATCTACTGGCTGACCTTCCGTATCTCCTACATTGCCCGCAAAATTAAGACCGACTTCGAAGAACACATCTCCACCCTCGCTGCTCTCTTGAACGTCCTGCTACTCCTCGGTGTCATGAAGTTCCAATCCGTACAGCCGGAGCTCGCCTATCTCGCGCTCCTGGTCGTTGGCGCGTTCGAATTCAGCTTGGCCCAATTGCCCATCACCAAACGCCGCCGCCAGGCTTTTGTCGTCCTGAGCGTGGTTGGCGCGGCGCTGATGCTCGCCGCCGTTCCTTTCCACTATTCCGGAAACAACGTGGCCATCCTCTGGCTTGTCGGCGCGGAGGCTTTCCTGGCCGCTGGGATCATCGCGAAAGAAGTCGTCTTCCGCCACCTCGGTCTCCTCACCGGCCTGCTTGTCGGCCTGCATCTTCTTGGCATTGACTTCCGTCATCTTCTCAACTTGCGTCTTGCGAACGAGGATCCAGCGCTTGCCGCGGGGGTCCTTTTCTCACTCTGTGCGGTAGTCTTCTACATCAATTCTCTCGGCGTCGGCTCACGCTGGAAAGATTTGTTGGATGGCTCGTCTGGTCGTCCCCTGCTGACCATCCATTCCTACCTCGGTGCATTCGCCGCCGCATCCGCCGCCTGGGCACTGTTCTCTCACGATTGGACCGCGCTCGCGTTCGGGGCCATCATGCTCATCCTCGCGGCTCTTGGCCGCGTCCTCGAATCGCCGAACCTCCAAGTACAGTATGTCCTCCTCGGCTTGCTCACTTTCTATCGCGCCATGGTTGTCAATTTACACCTGGAATCCCCTGAACACACCCATGTGCGCTTGCGGCTGCTTACTTTTCCCATTCTCGGTGCCGCGTTCTATCTCACCGCCAGACTGGCGGCCCTGCGTGATGAACCGGGGCAGCGCACCATTCGCGGCCTCTTCGCCGCCGCGGGCAGCGGTTTCTTTGCTCTTCTCATTTGGTTCGAAGCGCCGGAGCTTTGGCAGCCCCTCGCTTTCATGGTTTTCGCGGTGGCTCTGTCCGAGGCCGCGCGCGCGCTGCGTTATCACGCCCTTGCCTGGCACGCGCATCTTCTCACCGGCCTCGCCGTATTCACCGCGCTCACGGCTGATCCAGGCGCCATCCGCGTCTGGCACACCATTCCTGTGCGCTCTTTCAGCGCATTGCCTGTCGTCGTTGGCGGCTATTGGCTCGCCAAGCGGCTGGGCACATCGGAGGAACGGCATCTCAAGCTTGCGCGCGTGGCCTACACTTGGGCCGGCACCGGCATCATGGTCTGGGTCCTTCACGAGGCGCTCCGCGCGCCCTGGATTGCCGTTGGCTGGATCGTTTTCGCCGTCGTGCTCGCGCTTTCCACGCGCTGGATTCGTTACCAGCAGCTTGCCTGGCAGGCCAACGTCGTCGGTCTCTGCGCTCTTGTCCGCGCTTTCTTCTACAACTACGAACTCGAGCAAAAGTTCTGGGGCCCCATTTCCCTGCGCATCTTCACCATTTCCCTCGTTGCCGCGGGCTTGTACTTCCTCTCGCAGAAAGCCGCGCCTAAGGAGCGCTATGCCCGCGTCATCGCCTTCCTTCATTCTTTCGCGGCGACCGGGCTCCTGGCCCTCCTCGCGTGGTACGAAGCTCCCAACGGCTGGCTGGCCCCCCTGTGGGCCGCGTTTGCGCTGGTCCTTGCAATTGTCGACCAGCGCTTCGAGCTCGAAGAATTGCCTTGGCAATCGCACGCTCTCGCCGGACTGACGCTGCTCCGCAGCATCAGCGTAAATCTCTACGTCACCGCCACCTGGCACGGCATCAGCGTGCGGCTTTTGTCGCTGGCCATCGTCGCGGTCATCTTCTACGCGCTTTCACGCCTCATTCGTATGCCCGACGAGTGGCGCAAGCTAGACCTCCATCACGTGTACTCCTGGGCCGCATCCGCCATCGGCGGTCTGCTCCTTTGGTATGAGCTGCAATCGCAGCCCACCGGCATCGCCGTAGCCTGGGGCGCATTTGGTCTGGTGCTCTTCGAGTACGGCCTGTTGCGCAAGATCACGCAATTCCGATACCAGGCCTACGTCGCGCTCATCGCTTCCTTCACCCGGATTTTCTTTGCGAATCTCACCGCGGGAGAGCCCGGCGAGTTCTGGGGCCCGCGGATGTACACCATTCTTCCCCTCGTCCTGATTTTCTTTTTCGTCTACGCGCAATTGCCGCAGAAGGAAGAGAACACCGTCCGCGACCGCCGCCTGCACTTCGACACGCTCCTCGCGTACCTGGGTACCGCCACCATCTTGGCGCTTTTCTATTTCCAGTTTCCGATCGAATGGGTGGTCACCTCCTGGGCGGCCGTCGTTTTTGCGCTTCTCGGCGCCGCGCGGCTTCTGGATCGCCCGCTCTTCCTGCATCAAGGATTGCTTCTGACGGTCGGTGTTCTCGCTCGTGGCATGGCCCACAATCTTTTCGGCGCCGGCTATTTCGGTGAAGGCGATTGGCAAGGCCGCTACTTCGTGCTCAGTTCAGCAGCCGCCATTTTGCTGGCAAGCCTGTTCTTCGCTTTCCGTCTCCGCGGGCGCTACAGCAACCCACAGAATGTGAATCGTTGGATCAGACCGCTGGCGGTGATTGCCAGCCGCCCGGAGCAAGTTGTGTTTTTTGCTCCCATCATCCTGGTCACCTTCATGCTCGCTTTGAAAATGCGCTCGGGAATGGTGACCGTGTCGTGGGGTATGGAGGGCGTAGTGATCTTCGTGCTGGGGCTGGCAACCAGGGAACGCAGCTTTCGCCTAACGGGGATAGGAATTCTCTTGCTGTGCGTCGCAAAAGTCTTTGCTCTCGACGTTTGGGGTCTGCAAACGCGCGACAGATATATCACCGTGATCATCGTAGGCGTGGTGGTTTCATTCGTTTCGTTCTTGTGGGCGAAGTACCAAGACGCCATTCGCCAATTTCTATGAAGCGCTCCGTCGTCTTCGTTGTTTTCTTTCTCATCCTGGGCTTCGCGGTCGCCGGGCTGTATTGGAGCCAGCGCCGCCCCAAGTCCAGTCCCGTCTCGGCCAACGCCATCTTGAATATGGCTGCCGACGCCCAACGCGACCTCTCCCGCGTTCCTATGCGCCTCACGCGCCTGTCCGACGAACGGGAAATCAGAATCGGCAAGGAACTTGTGTCTCGCTATGCGACCCCAACCCGGAACCGTACTCCAGAAGAAGAAGGGCTCGAGAAGTACGTCACCCGCGTCGGAGGCACCGTGGCCCTCCGCGCGCATCGGCACTTACCGTACACCTTTGCCGTCCTCCCCGATCACAACATGATCAACGCTTTTTCTCTTCCTGGAGGACCGGTCTACATCGGAGAAGGTATGCTCGACCTGATCACGAGCGAAGATGAACTCGCAAACATCCTGGCCCACGAGATCGAGCACATCGACCACTATCACTGTGTCGAGCGCGTGCAGGTGGAAGCGAAGCTGAAAGATGTCAACCTCGACGTCCTGGGAGCGCTGCTGCAGGTTCCGCTCGATTTCTGGGAAGCCGGCTACCACAAGGACGAAGAATTCGAAGCCGATCGCGAAGGAATGTATCTGGCGGTTCAGTCGGGCTATTCTCCGTACGGTGCCGTCGATTCGTTCGAGCGCTTTGCCAAGTTGCGCGACGAATACGTCATCCACGCGCAAAGCCCGGACCAGGAGCTTTCCGAGCTGGCCATTCAGAGTTTGAACGGCTATTTCCGTTCACACCCGCTCCCTTCCGAGCGTCTCGCCGAAGCCAACCGCCTGATCGCCCAGGAGCATTGGGAAACTCGAAAGGAGCGGAAGCCGTTCCGCGTCGAGTACGAAGTTCACAATGGGGAATACGTGAAGTAAAACGAGGAAGGAAAGTCGGAATCTTTGGCCAGCTAAAACAACCCGGGAATCTTCATCCCCGCGATCCCGGGGATTCCGCCGGCGAGGTTTTTCATCTGATTGGCCAGTTCTTCATCCACGCGCCGTGACGCTTCATTGACCGCCGCGCGGACCAAATCTTGCAGCATCTCTTGGTCTTTGTTTGCAAAAACATCCGGCTCGATTTTCACGTCCACAATCTGTTTTTGTCCGTTCATCCTCACCGTGACCATGCCTCCGCCGGCCGATGCCTCTACCGTCACGGAATTCACCTGCCTCTGCAAGTCTTCCTGCAACTGCCGGAACCGCGAAAGCATCTGTTGGAGAGCGCTGACTTCCATCAGGAATCCCCTTGGCTTCGTTTCACTTCTGAAATCTTCCCCCCGAAGCGCTGCAGCATAGACCGCACCATCGGATGGCGCTCAAACTGCGCACGCAATTCTTGCGTGCCGGACCCCGAGCGCGCCGCCGAGGCGGTTGCCGCTTCAACTGCTTCCAGTT
>Ga0209234_1000349_pt1 | contig 15543 bp, 11 predicted proteins | sample GraSoi013_1_20cm_2_FD_185816 | JGI IMG/M metagenome (GOLD analysis project Ga0209234, IMG submission 185816) | Grasslands soil microbial communities from the Angelo Coastal Reserve, California, USA - Sample 08_20_2013_1_20cm (SPAdes) (version 2) | ecosystem: Environmental > Terrestrial > Soil >... | reverse complement strand
GTGCGATCTGCGCGTCGGTGCCGTACGAGATGCCGGCCGTGTGCGTGAGCAGATCCCGGATCGTGATCGGTCGCGTCGCGGGCTTGGTGACGAGGCCGGTGTCGCTCTTCGTCGCGACGGTGGTGTGCGCGAACGCGGGGATGTGGCGGCTCACCGGGTCGCCCATCGCCAGCGCCCCCTCCTCCACGAGCGACAGGATCGCAACCGTAGTGAGCGCTTTGGTCTGGGACGCGATGCGGAACAGCGCATCCGTGGTCATGCGGCGCCCCGACTCCTGGTCGAGCCAACCGACCGCGTGCTGGTAGACGACGCGACCGTCCTGCAGGACCAGCCCGACCGCGCCGCCGATCTGCCCGGAATCGACGTACTGCTGCATGAAACGATCGATGCGCGCCAGCCGAGCGGGCGCGAAGCGAGGTTGGGTCTGTGCGGGGAGGCGCGCAGACGCGACCGAGAGCAGGGCAACCGCCAGAAGCCGAGTGCGATGCATGCGGGATCTTAACGGCTTCCTCGCGCAGCGGCGAACCGGGAATTTCGGCGCAGCACCGCTGGTCTTAGGTGTCGGGAGATGCTATTCCCCGAACCCTGCAGGAGGCCAGCTCATGGTGGCGTCGACGGTGGTATCGCAGATCCTCACGCGGTGGGCGCACCTCTACGGCCGTACGCCCGTGAGCGCCACCCTGACCTATCTCCATCTGGTCGGCATCCTGGTGGGCGGCGGCGTGGCCGTCGCGGCCGATCGCGCGTCGCTCCGGCTTTCGCCGGCGACGCCGGACTGGTCCAACGAGCTGACCCGTCTTGCCGGCGTGCACCGCTGGGTGGTGGCGGGCCTCGCTCTCATTTTCGCGAGCGGCGTGCTGATGATGCTGGCGGAGCTCGACAGCGTGGCGACCTCCGTCGTGTTCTGGACCAAGATGGGGCTCATCGCGTTGTTGCTGGGCAACGGCTACGTACGGATGCGAGCGGAAAACGCGCTCCAACAAGGCCTCGCCGCCGGATGGGGCCGGTTCCGACGGGCATCGGTCGCAAGCCTCGTGTTGTGGTTGGTCGTCCTCTTGGCCGGCACGCTGCTCCACTCCACCATCTGATGTCGCCCGGGCCTCGGGAGTAGACCGCGCGGCCGCCGCAATTATTCCCGCAGGAATACGCGCTCCGGGCGCCGGGTCTCTGACATCGAAGGACACTGCTATCACACTCTCGCAGGAGGAGAATCGCGTATGTCGTACACACATGCCCCTTCGGTCCGCAACGCCAGGGCGCTGCTGCTCGCCGCCGTTGCGCTCGCCGGGGCCCCCGCGCATCCCGCCCCGGGCGACCCCGCGGCCGTCCGCGCCAAGCTGTCCGAATGGAAGGTGGAGCTGTCGCAGCGCACCATCGCCGCCGGGACCGTGACGTTCACGGTCGCGAACGTCGGGAGCATCCCGCACGCCTTCGAGGTCGAGGGACAGGGGATCGAGCAGGAGACCACCGTCATCCAGCCGGGGTCAAGCGCTACCCTGACGCTCACCCTCAAGCCAGGGACCTACGAGGTGTACTGCCCCGTGGGCAAGGACTCGCACAAGAAGCTCGGCATGAACACACGCCTGACCGTCGTGGGCGGGACGCACTCGGGCTCGGCCGGCTACGGCGACTCCGACATGGGAGGGGTTCACTCGTCCCAGATGAGTGAATCGCCGGCGATGGGGGAGCACGCGCAGGCGATCCGGGTGAAGAGCGGCGGGCCCGTGATCCAGATCCTCCCCGGCCCGTTCCCGTTCCCCGACAGCGCGGCCCCGATCCTCAAGCAGTTCGGGGATGAGCGGGAGGGGCTCGAGTCGCAGGTGAAAAACGGGCCCTACTCGAACAACGTGACCCCGATTTCCGGCGCCTTCACGTTCACTGCCTGGGACAAGGGCGCGGTGCGCGACTCGGTGGATGGGGTGGCCGAGTTCAGGACTCAGGACGGCGCCCGCTGGCGGCTCGCGCTGGACCGTGTCCAGACGAAGGATGTCCCGCACCACCCGCGGTTCGGCGGCGTGATCCTCGGGCTGTACTACCACGGCAACACGGCGGTGCACACGCCGCTCGTGCCGACGATCAACAGCGCAGTCGCGCTGTGGGCGTTCGGACACCTGTACAAGGATGGCGCGCTCGTGACCGACAACGCCATGGTGCACGTGATGCTCTTGTCCCGCACTCGGCGCGACGGGGACTTCGCGCTCGCCTGCTGGGATTGCGCCAAGAACAAGATCGAAGAATTGCAGCTCCAAATCCTGCCCGGACCGGGCGAGCCGAAGTTCGACGCACCCGGCGGGTTCCTGTTCGTCAACTGGGAAAAATCGAGCTCCGCGAAGGCCGCGAGCTAGAGGAGGATGAACCGATGCATGTCCGCACAGCAGTCATGAGTCTCATCGCGCTCGCAGCGCTGTCGGGTTGCAGCGGCTACATGGCGGCCGGCCCATACGGGGGAGGTGGTGGAGATGGTGGAGGGGGTGGAGGCGGTGGAGGCGGGCCGGTCGGTGGCGGTGGGGACCAACGGGCGGATCGTGTTCACCAGCACCCACAACGGCACCGTCAATCCAGCGGTCGACACGGTGGCGGTAGGCAGCACCGTGACGTGGACGTGGACCAACAACCAGGGCGTGTCGCATAGCGTCCAATCCCAGGGGGCGACTGCATTTACGAGCAGTCCGATCGTGAGTGCCAACGGCCAGACATACGCCGTCACGTTCGCCACGCCGGGGACCTACCAGTACGACTGCGCGGTGCACGGCGCGGCCATGAATGGTACCATCGTGGTCCGCTAGAGATTATGAAGGACCGCCGGCGCATGCCGAGCGGTCCTTCATGATTGGTCGTCCCCGCCTCCTGTCCGCTCAGCGCAGTTCTGTAGACATCGGCGGCGTCGGTCGATCACTGCCTCGAGCGTCCAGGACCTCGCGCACCTTCCGAGCCAACCCGTCGGGCCCGAAGGGCTTTTGCAGGAAGGCGAGCCCGGGCTTGAGCAATCCTTGGTGCACGATCGACGCGTCTGGATAGCCGGACACGTACAGCACTTTCATTTCAGGGCGGGTGGGCTCGAGCAGCAGCGCGAGTTCGTGGCCGTGCATGCCCGGCATGACGACGTCCGTCACCAGCAAGTCGATCTGCCCCTTGTGGCGCTCGGCCACTTGTAGAGCGTCGGGGCCGCTCGCCGCAGCAAGCACCGCATAGCCTCGGGCTTCGAGCATCCGCCGGGTGAGCCGGCGCACCTCGTCCTGATCCTCGACGACCAGAATGACTTCCGACCCACGCATCGTTGCCACCGGGACGTCGGGCGCGGCGACGGGCTCGGGGGCGCGGCCGACTCGGGGAAAATAGATCTTGAACGTGGTCCCGTGGTGCGGTTCGCTGTACGCCCAGATGTAGCCACTGCTTTGTTTGACGATCCCGTACACCGTGGCGAGGCCGAGGCCGGTGCCCTCGCCCGGCTGCTTGGTCGTGAAGAACGGCTCGAACAGACGCGCTTGAGTCGCCGCGTCCATGCCGATGCCGGTGTCGCTCACGGCCAGCAAGACGTATGGCCCCGGCCGCGCCGGAACGTGCCGGTCGGCGTAGCCCCCGTCCAGCTCGACGTTGCTGGTCTCGATCGTGATCGCGCCGCCCCTGGGCATCGCGTCGCGCGCATTCATCACGAGATTCAGGATGACCTGCTCCAGCTGGCTGGGGTCGGCGCGCACGGCCTCCAGAGAAGGTGCCAGCGCGGTGCGGAGCTCGATGTCTTCCCCGATGAGTCGCCGCAGTAGCTGCTGCGCCTCGACCACGAGCGCGTTCACGTCGACGACGCGCGGCTCGAGCACCTGCTGTCGGCTGAAGACCAGCAGCTGACGCGTGAGACCGGCGGCGCGCTGCGCGGCCTTCCGGATCTCGTCGACATCGTTGTGCACGCGCGAGGCCGGGACAACCTCCGCGAGCAGCAGCTCGCTGGTACTGAGGATCGCGGTGAGGATGTTGTTGAAGTCGTGCGCGATCCCTCCCGCCAGCCGGCCGATCGCCTCGAGCTTCTGCGACTGACGGTACTGGACCTCGAGCCGTCGCATTTCGGTCAGATCGGCCGCGATCGCGAGCATGCCCGCCACCTGTCGGTCCGCGCCGTAGAGCGGCGCGACCGACAGGCTGATGGTCACCGGGGAGCCGTTTTTCCGCCGGTGAGTGACCTCAGCCCCTTTCACCGCCTCACCACGCAGCACGCGCTCGCGCACGGCGCGATCCCCGGCGTCTCCCTCCTGCGGCAGCGTCGGGAGCGGGCCATCCAGGACCTCGCTGGCGCGCCAGCCATACAGCGTTTCCGACGCAGGATTCCACGAGAGCACGTTGCCGGCCCGATCGAGCGCGTAGATCGCGAGCGGTGAGCTTTCGATGACCCCCTGGAGGTTTGCGTGGGCGTCGCGCAACGCCGTCTCCGCGCGCCTGCCTTGGGCGGCGACGGCGCCGAGGGTCAGCCCTGTGACCGCCAGCAAGCCGATGTACAACACCAGCGCGACGGCGGTACTCGGCACCGTCTGCATCGCGAAGGGGCCGCCGCCGCGCGCCGCGTGGCCGACCGCGATCAGAGCCACTACGAGCGTGGCCAATGACGCGCCCCGGGGCCCGATCCGCAGGGCCGCCCCGATCACGAGCGGGAACAGCAGGTAGGGGTATTCGATTTGTGGCAGGAAGGACACGGGGAACAGCCGTCCGAGGACCAGCTCCGCAACGAGCAGGGCGCCGCCCGCAAAAAGAGCCAGCTCTACCGCCGGACGGCGTCCGACAAACCCATCTGTGTGCGTCGCCCACGAGAGCAAGACGGGCGCTACGACCAGCGCGCCCAGGTAATCCCCGCCCCACCACAGTCCCATGGCGGACGCCACTTGGCTGTGCGGCGGCAACGCGCCCGTCAACCACAGCGTGCCGACGCCGATGCCGGCGCTCGCCAGGGCACTGAGCGGTCCTGCGACGAGCACGAGCGCCCGGACGGCGACCAGGTGATCGAAGGCAACCCCATGCTCGCCCGCGAGCCGACGCATCAGGTACGCGCCCAACACGGCTTCCGCCGTGTTGCCGGCGGCAATGCCCGTCGCCGCGGTGAGTGGAACGGCCGTGGCGGCGTTGGCGAGAAGTGCGCCGAAGAAGACCGCGGGCCAGTACCGCGGGCCGAGCACCAGGAGTGCCGCGAGCGCGAGGCCGGTCGGCGGCCAGACTGGAGAGATGGACTCCCCGATCGCCGCGTATCGCAGGCCGACTCGCGCCACGACGAAATACGCCGCGGCGAGTACGACGGCCTTGATCACCCAAGGCCACACTCGAGGCCGCACCGACCGCTGGTTCATGGAGGCTGGAATTTAGCTCATGGAGGAGACGTATATTGTGACATGCACGCGAAAATGATCGCCGCCGCAGTCGCGTTGTTCGTCGCTTGTGAGCGACCAGTCGACCAGGCACCACCGGCCAAGCTGGCGGGCGTACGGGTCGTGGACTTGATCCCGGCCTCGCTGAGCGGGGAGACGTGGCAGGACGCCGAGCCGTTCCTCGCGCTGTACGCCTCCAACACGAAATTGATGGCGGCCTCCGCCTTCACGCCCAATCCCGGCGGGTCCGCCAGCGCGACGGCACCGATCTACGTCTCCGACGATGGGGGCGACTCCTGGACGCTCCGCAACACCCTCCCGAGCCAGGCGATGACGGCCGATATCACGCACGCGGTCGGGGGCAACCCACCGGTGTTGTACGCTGGAATCATGAAGGTGCCCGGCTTTCCCTTGAACGAGCTCAAGACCAGCGACTTCTTGTCGGTCGCGACGATGACGCTGCAGTCGTCGCGCCCCGACATCGATCAGCCTTTCGTCCGGACCACCGACGTCGCGAACGCTGATCGGGTGTATATCGGCCTCAATGACTTCGACGCACCCGAGGGGCGCACCGCCACGGTCGACGTATCGCACAACGGAGGGGCGACCTATACGTCCCGGAGAATCGAAACTCGCAATACGATGGGGCAGAACGGTCCGTCCGTCCGTCCCGCGGTCGCGCAGGATCACACCGTGTACGTGGCGTACTTCGGTTGGCGCTCGAACACAGGATCGGACGTGACGAGCGACGTGGTCGTGGTGCGCGACGACAGCGGCGCGACCGGCGCGACGCCCTTCCGGCACCTGCTCGACCCGTCGGACCACCTCCCCGGACGCCTCGTCGCGACCCACGTAACGATCCCCTGGTCGAACGCGGCCACGCTGGGACAGGAGCGCATCGGCTCGACGCTGTCGATCGCGGTGGACGCGCTGCACAGCGACAACGTGTACCTGGCATGGGCCGACCGCGTCGGGACGGGAGACATCTATACCGTGCACGTGCGGCGCTCGACCGACCGCGGCGCGACGTGGAGCGGCGACCTGCGCACCCTGACGAACGCCACGGACGCGAGCCTGGCCGTCTCCACCAACGGCACGGTAGGCCTGCTGTATCAGCAGGTTACGGGGTCCGGGGGCACCAGCCGCTGGGTCACCCGCCTGGAGCAATCCCGGGACGGCTTCGCGACGCACCAGGACGTCGTCCTCGCCACGGTCCCCGCCACGACGCCGACCTTCCAGTTCCTCCCCTACATCGGCGACTACAACTACCTCCTCACCCGCGGGAATCAGTTCCTCGGCATTTTCTCCGCCAACAATACGCCCGATTCCACTAACTTCCCCCAGGGCGTGGTGTATCAACGCCGGGTGGACTTCCCGACGCATCGGCTGCTCGATGGCGCGGGAGCTCCCGTGGCCGTCTCGATCGATCCATTCTTCTTCAGCGCCCCCGTTCTGCCATGATCAGACCGATCGCAGACCGGTCGCAGTGAGGGTCAGATGCACACTCGGTCCCCGATGCTCCTCGCGGTCGCGCTCGCGTTGCCCGGATCCGCGGCCGCCCAGCTGAGCCGGGCAGCGCTAGTGAAGCAGTCCGACATCATCTTCATCGGAACCGTCACGCAGGTCCACGCCGTAGCGGTCCCCGAAGTCCCCGCATCGGACCGGACGATCGTGGTCCGGATCGACCAGGTGCTCGAAAAGCCCGCCGCGGTGGCCCTGACGCCAGGCGACTCCGTCACGGTGCAAACCGTCCGGCCGGGCTCGCTGAAACCAGGAACGCAGGCGACGTTCTACACGACGGGCTGGATCTTCGGGCGGGGCGTGGCGGTGCGCGAGGTCGGCCACGAGCTGGGACACTCTCCGGTCGTGGCGGCGGACCAGCAGGAGGCAGTGGCGCGGGCTCGACACGAGGTGAACGACGCGGAGCTGCGGGCGCACATTCGGACGGCGGCCATGGTGGTCGCGGGCCGCGTGGAACAGGTGCGTCCGGCCGAGCTGACGCCCGCGCCGGCGCGCCCCAAACGGATCACCGAGCACGACCCCGACTGGCAGGAGGCGATCATCGCGGTCCAAGACGCCATCAAGGGCGCCCAGGCTGGGGATCGAGTCGTGGTGCGCTTCCCGGGCTCCTCCGACGTCGCCTGGGTCGGCACCCCGCGGTTCGCCGTCGGGCAGGAAGCCACGTTTCTGCTCCACAAAGACTCGACCACCGGCTCGCCATTCGCCATGGTAGCGGGCCAGTCAGTGCCGGCTTACACCGCTCTGCACCAGGTGGACGTGCTCTCCAAGGCGGACGCGCTGCGCGTTCGTGCCCTGATCAGGAAGCCATAGCCGTGCAGCCGGCCAAGGTAGAGGAGTTTCTGCAGCCCAAGGCCATGCTGACGCCCGGCATCGCGGGCGGCATCACGATGTTGATCGCCAATGCGCTGTGGGTCGCCTTCAGCCTTCCGCCGCGCTGGACCTCGCTGGTGTTGAGCTTTCTGCTCGGTCTCCTCGTCTTCGTTGCCACGACACGGGCTCCGTTGTGGCAACGGGCGGTGTACTACCTCCTCAACTCGCTCATCATCTTCTCCGTCAGCATCGGCACGAATTATGTCGGGGTGGGCGTGACCCATCCGCCGGCACAACGCACCAACGGAGGTGAGCCAACCGGGCCGGCCGGGGCACGCACGTTCTTCGGCGACTGGCTGCGGATGAGGTCGTAGTAACCCCGAGACATTCGTAGTAAGGATTGATCCATGCCTGCCACCCATCCCACAGTACCGAGATTGGCGCTGGCCGGATGGGCGGTCTGCGTCGTGGCGGTGCGCGCCGCCGCACAGGACTGGACCCGCTTCGGCTGGGATGCCGGCCGCTCCAGCGCGCCGGGCGTACCGACGGGTATTACCGCGGCCAATGTCGCGTCGCTCGAGCGGCAGCAGGTTGCCATCGACGGGACCGTGGACGCATCGGCCATCTACCTCCACGGCGCACGAGTGCAAGGGCGCACGGTCGACGTGTTCTTCGTCACCACGACGTACGGTAAGACGCTCGCCATCGATGCCGCCGGCGGCACGGTCCTGTGGGAGTACACGCCGCCGGACTACAACACCTGGGTGCGATCGTACCGGGTCACGACCGCGACACCGGTCGCCGATCCGGACCGGGCATTCGTGTATGCGGCCTCGCCCGACGGGAAGGTCCAGAAGCTGGCCGTCGCGGACGGCCACGCGGTGTGGAGCACGGCGATCACCCGGCTGCCGCGGCGCGAGAAGCTCGCGTCGCCGCTCAACTATTTCGCCGGCCACGTGATCGCGAGCACCGGTGGCTACGTGGGCGATGCGTCACCGTATCAGGGACATGTGGCAGTGCTGGACGGCGCGAGCGGCACGCTCGAGCACGTGTGGAATTCGCTGTGCAGCGACCGGCCCGGGTTGCTGGATCCCGCGTCCTGCTCCGAGAGCGGCTCCGCGGTGTGGGGCAAGGCCGGGGCAGTGATCGACTCGACGACCGGGAACATCTTCGTCGCCACCGGCAATGGGCGCTGGGATGGAAGGACCCACTGGGGCGACGCCGTGCTCCAGCTCGACACGGACGCCACCCGTCTGCTCGGCAACTACACGCCGGAGAACACCGAGGCACTGGACGCGCATGACGCGGACTTGGGCTCGACGTCGCCGGTGCTGCTGGGCGGGGGCCTGATCGCGCAGGGCGGCAAAGACGGATCGATCCGGCTGCTCGACTGGGGGGCGATGCGAGGGACCGTGCCGCATCGGGGAGGCGAGCGCCAGGTCGTCGCCACGCCGTCCGGGGCGGGTCTCTTCAGTGCGCCCGCGGTGCTGCGCAGCGCGGCGGCGACCTGGCTCTTCGCCGCCGACGACGGCGGCACGGCGGCGTGGACGCTCGTCGATGGTCAGCTGCGGCCGATGTGGCGAGCGGGGGACGCCGGGACGAGCCCCGTCGTCGCCGGCGGCCTCCTGTTCGTGTACGATCCCGGAGGGGGCGTCCGGGTGTACGACGCGCCGACCGGGCGCCGGATCGCGAAGCTTGAGTGCGGCCGCGGCCACTGGAACAGCCCGATCGTGGTAGACGGGAGGATCGCGCTCCCGGAGGGGAACTCGAACGATCACGCCACCAGCGGAATCCTCGACATCTGGCGGCTGCGGTGACGGAGTCCTAGACCCGGGTGCCCGGCGCGGCCAGAGAAGCGGACGGCGCGCCGGGGGCCGCGCCTACTGCTTGGCGGCGAGCTGTGACAGCTCCGCGAGGGTGGCCTTGTCATCATAGATCCCGGCTCCCACGACGTACGGCGTGCCTTTGGCAGCCAAGCCATAACTGAGCTTGCGGGATCCCTCCTTCTCGCCAGGCTTCGGCCACCAATACTCGACCCACACGCCGGCAGCCTTCTTCGCGGCATCGCACCAGCCTTCCGGGAACACGTTCTTCCCCTTGGTGTCCTTCAGCGCCGCGCTGCTTTGGCCCACGAGCTCCGGCTTGATGGGGTGGGCAGCGATGAGGTTCTTGTCACAGTCGATGACGAAGACGTAGGTGTCTTTCCACACCCACGGAGCGTGCTTCTGTTTGAACGCCGTCAAGTCGCCGGTCTTCGACAGGGTGCCGGCCGCTTTTCTCACCGTCGCGACGACTTCCTGGGCCGTGGCCTTTTCCTGCCCCACGGCAATCCGTAACGGAGCGACGATCGGAAGAACGGCGAGAGGGATGGCGAAGACGCGGTGGGCACGTTTCATGGGAACCTCCTAGGAGGGGACGAGCCGCAGACACCGTTCGTTGGGAAGCTGGAAAGGTACGCTCCTTTACCTGTGGCGGACAGATCTGAAGCCTTGGTGCGCGGTTTGGTCAGGGCGTGGGGCGAGTGTGGGTACCCGCCAACTCCCCCAGCCGCTCGACCAGCTTCACCATCGCCCACGTATCGCGCTCGCAGTAGTTCAGGAGGTCCTGACGCACGCGATCGCGCTCCTGGCGCGGGATCTTGTCCGCCACGAACAGGAGGCGCGCGATCTCCACGCTCGCGACCCGGCCGTCCACGATCACCAGGTCATTGTACGTCAGCTCGGGGACGAGCGGCGTGAGTATGTATTTCAAGCTGAAGCTGCCCCGGAAGTCGGGGTGATAGACGCAGTTCCTCACCACCGGGTGCAGATCGATGAGCTTGGCCTCGAGCGCCGCGAGCTCGGCATCGAGCTCGGGCACCGCTTCTTGCAGCTCCCGGATCCGGGTCTTCTCGAACGCCGTGTACGTCGCGACGCGCTCGGCGTTCGCGGTGGCACGAACCATCGCTTCGACCAGCGGGGGGCGCGCGTCCCTCGGCCCCTCCGCGAGGAAGGCCGCGTGTGTGTAAGTCCCGTCCGGCTGGCGCTCGTGGTAGCTGAACTGGGCGGCGGCTTGCTGCCAGGGCGCCATCCCGGGCCAGACGGGGATGGCGCGGGCGATCGTCTCGAAGTCGAGGAAGCCCACCCGGGGCCCCGTAAAGGGTACCAACTCGCGCGCGAGCGTGGGCTCGACGATGAGGCACTCTGCGGCCATCGCCTTGAGCTGGCGCCGCTGGGTGAAATTGAGTTTATCCCGCGGCGGAAGGTCCTTAATCGACGAGATGCCGCGCGCGAGGTACGCCGCGGTCCGCTTGGGCCCCACTCCGGCGAGGTGCCGGATGTGGTCCGGCGCGTCGGGCCAGCAACGGTCCATGAACGGGCAGTCGCGCGGCTCGAAGCAGTGCAGTCCGACCGGGACGTCGGGGACTGGGCCCGCGAGCATCTTCCGCTGCCGCGCGATCTCGTCGGGAACCTGGGCGACGAACGCTGCGACGGGACCGGTGACGTCGGTCCGGGCGAACAGGTCGCCCGAGTCAGGGTGCCGGAACTCTTTATTGAGGTGGAGCACCTCGGCGGCCGTGATGTTCACGCCGCACGCCGCGGCGACGCGGGCCTGCACGGCAACGTCCGGGATGTGTTCGTCTTTCTGGGAGGAGGACGACTTCACTTCGGTGAGGCGGTACCCGTCGCCCTGCCTTTCGAGCACGTCGATGGCGACGAAGGTCTCGTCGGCGATGAAGGTCGCCTCAAAGACCGCCGGCGCGCCTTCGGCGAGCGCCTTTTGGGTCGCGGCGACGCGCGCGGCGCCGGCCGAGTGCGGCAGGTCGATCAGCACGCCCCCCGGATACCGCTGGCGGGCCGCTTCGCCCACCTGGCGGCCCTGGTCGAACAGGTCCTGCAACACCTTGTCGGGCTGCAGCTCGATGGCGTCGGGCTCGTGCACCTCCCACCAGAGCTTCTTGTGGCACTGGAGCCCCGAGGTGAAGCGGGACTTGGAGAGCCGGTAGGTAGCGCCGGATGGCTGGTCGTTCGGCACAGGTTTCAAAGCTCGCTCGGCCACCGCGGCGCGGTCCTAGTTTTCACGACCCCGAACACACCGGCGCGACGAGCGTAGCGGCCGTCGCTGCCAGTGGCCTCAGGTTGTTCTGCGCGAGCACCGCGTTGAACCCAGCGAGCGCCGCGCCATGGATCGCCAGCCACGTCGTCACCGCCGTCTTCAAGTCCCTGCACCCCGCCGCGTAGTCGCGCTGCATCGCCTCCGTGGGCGTCATGTCGCCGTTCTCGAGGGTGTTGATCTGGCCCACGAGATCGGCATTCACACTCACGAAGGTCGGCGGCGGTCGGACCCCGCCCCCGAAAAACCCGCGCCCGCCCTCCGGGTTGCCCCCCACCGCCGCGAGCGTCGAGTCGAAGGCCTTCGCCGCCGCCACCACCGCGGCGGGGAGCGTCGCCGCCGTGTCGGCCGCGACCGCGGCGCGCAGCGCCGCGACCTGACGGTAGCCGTCCCACGATGCTCGCATGGCGGCGACGATCTTCATCTGTAAGTCGTATTGCGCGCGCACGTCCGGGGCCCTAGCGGGAGAGCGTGGATCGTTCTGCACGGTCAGCGACTGGGTGTAGGCAATGCCCGCGACCGTGAGTCGAAGCGTGTAGACGCCCGGGGGCACGAGCGGCCCTTCAGGGGACGGAGGCGTCAGGCCCGGGTTGGCGTTGATCTCGAACGTGTGGGTCAACGCAGCCGGAGCCTCGGCCCGGAGGTCCCAATTCACCCGGTTGGTGCCGGCGTCGGTCGAGAGCGGCCGCTGGGTGGCGATCCAGAAATTGGGCTCGGGCGGCTGCGCGGCTTCCTTAACCGGCTCAATAGGGGCGCTCGAGAGGTGGCGCACCACGGTGCCGCCTGCGTCCAAGACGTCGAGCGAAATCTCCGCCGCGGGCTTGGACGCGAGATAGTAATAGATGAGCGCGCCGTCGGGCGGGTTGAGCGCGTGCGGCACCTCGGGCGGGAACGGCGTGTCCGCGCCCACGTTACGGCGCACACGCACGGCGTCCCCGGGCCCGAAGAGATGCACCGGGTCATGCGCCGTGGCCGCCGTGATCTGGCGCAGCGGCGAATAATCGTCCAACACAAAGATTCCGCGGCCATAGGTGCCGACCACTAGGTCGTTGCCGTGAATCACCATGTCGCGGTACGACGTGTTGGGAAGATTGAGCTGCAGCGACTGCCAGGTGTCGCCGTCGTCGAACGACACGTACATCACGCTCTCCGTACCAGCGAACAGGAGCCCCGCCTGTTTCGTGTCCTGGCGGATCACCCGGGCGAAGCTGCCGCTCGGCTGGTCCGTGGCCAGGCCGTTCACGATCGACGTCCAAGTCTTGCCGTAGTTGTGGGTGCGGAAGAAGTACGGCTTGTAGTCGCCGGTCTGGTGCAGGTCGGCCGCCACGTAGGCGGTCGCCGCATCGAAGTGGGACGCTTCGATCGCCAGGATGTCCGCCCGCCCCGGGATCGGCAGGTCGGGAATCGTGACGTCGGTCCAGGTCTTGCCCTCGTCGGTCGTCAGCTTGATCAGGCCGTTGTTCGTGCCTGCCCAGATGACACCGCGCCGCACCGGGGAGAGCGCGAGCGACTGGATCGCGCCACCGATGATGGATCCCGGTTCCCCCCGCCCGCGCACGCTATCGGGGGGCGGGGTGACGTCCTTGGGGTAGCCCAGATCGGGGGACAGCTTGGTCCAGTGCATCCCGCCGTCGGTCGTGGCCATCACGAACTGGAATCCCGTGATCAGCTCGTGCTGGTTCCAGGGCGCGAAGGCCAGGGGCTGCGAGATGGTGGTCCGGCCGTACAGGGCCGGATCGACGTTGGGACTCACGTTGATCCACTGCTCACTCGGGTAGGTGATTTTCAGGATCCCCGAGCCGCTGGCGTAGACGATGTTGGGGTTCAAGGGGTCGGGAATCGTCGTGCCCCACTCCCACCCCGACACCGGATTCCAATCGAGCGGCGTGACAGCGCCCAGGTTGCCGCGGCTGCGCGTACGGATCGCGCCCGCGTCCTGCTGTGAGCCGTACACCCAGTAGGGGTACGAGTTGTCGACCGTGATGTGATAGATCTGGTCGGTGGACTGATTGTACCAGGAGCTCCACGTGGCGCCGCCATCGAGCGTCACGACGGCGCCCTGATCGAGCCCGAGGAGCATGCGCTGGCCGTTGGTGGGGTCGATCCACATCTGCTGCGGATCGTCGCCGCCGGGGGCGCCCTTGAAGCCGGTGAAGCTGGTGCCGCCGTCGGTGGACTTGTACATCGCCGTGTTGACGGTGTAGACGACGTCGGGGTTCTTGGGATCGACGTAGACGCCGCAGTTGTAGCCGCCCTGACCGTTGGCGATGCGCTTGTCGGCGGCGTCCATCTGGCGCCAGGTGGCGCCGCCGTCGTCGGAGCGGTACAGGCCGAAGTTGCCGATGATGAACATCCGCTGGGCGTTCGTGTTCATGGCCACCGCGACCGACGTGCGGCCGGCGAGGCGCGGCAGGCCGCCGCCCGAGATCTCGTGCCACGTGAGACCTTTGTCCGTAGACTTGAAGAGCTTGGTCTGGGTGGGCCCCGTCTGAGTGCCCCCACCGCCGCCGGCGGCGGGCACACGGGCGGGGCCAGTCACCGGTACCACATAGTGCCGCACCGACGTCGCGAGCATGATCTCGGGGTGATCCGACGCCCAGGCGAGCTTTTGCAGGCCCGTCGAATCGTCTACGTATAGAGTCTTGGTCCACGTCTTGCCGCCGTCGGTCGAGCGGAACGCGCCGCGGGTCTCGCTCTTCTTGTGGACGTCTCCCTGGGCCGCGATCAGCACGAGGTTCGGGTCGCGCGGATCGACCAGGATCGAGGGGATCTGTCTCGTGCCGTCGAGGCCCAGGTGTTGCCAGGTCTTGCCGGCATCGACCGACTTGTAGACGCCGTTGCCTTCGTTGATGCCGCCGCCGGCGATCAGGTCTCCCATGCCGACGTAGATCACGTTAGCGTCGGAGGGGGCGACTTCGAGGGCGCCGACCGAGGACGCGGCGGTGACGTCGTCGAAGATCGGCGACCAGGTTTCGCCGACGCTGGTGGTTTTCCAGACGCCGCCGAGGGGGAGGCCGATGTAGAAGACGCCGGGCTGGCCGATGGCGCCCGAGACCGCCGAGATGCGCCCGCCGCGAAACGGCCCGAGGTTGCGCCAGACGAGCCCGGAGAGGAGGTTGGGAGCGACTGGCGCGCGACCAGGGGCGGAGCCGGCGAACGCACCGAGCGTGACGAGCAGCAGTGAGACGGCAGGGAGCCGGAGCGGCATGGACGTGCGTGCGGTCATGTCGGACAACTCGCGAGTTGTGGGGGTGGCGGCACGTAATCATAATGAGAACGACCGTGAAGCGCGGCAACGTCGGGATTGTTTGGGCCACGAGCCTGGGGCAGCTTGCGGAAGTGCGCGAACTGTTCCTGGAATACGCGCAGTCGCTCGGCTTCAGCCTCTGTTTCCAGGGATTCGACAAGGAGCTGGCAGAGCTGCCCGGGATGTATTCCCCACCTGACGGAAGGCTGCTGCTGGCGACCGTGGATGACCAGGCGGCCGGCTGCGCCGGGCTTCACAAGCTGGAGAGCGGTGTGTGCGAGATGAAGCGGCTGTATGTGCGACCCGCGTTTCGGGGGTCAGGTCTGGGCCGCCGTCTCGCGACGACCACCATCGCGGAGGCCCGTGGAATCGGCTACAAGAAGATGCGGCTCGATACCATCGTCGGCAAAATGGACCGCGCGATCGAGTTGTACCGTCAGCTCGGATTCAGAGAGATCGAACCCTATCGCCCGAACCCCATCCAGGGGGCTCTGTACATGGAGCTGACGCTGTGAGAGATGCGCCGGT